>FTGE01001873.1_pt1 | contig 9683 bp, 5 predicted proteins | sample 1640581 | NCBI WGS metagenome assembly FTGE01 (sample SAMEA3914789, study PRJEB12502) | metagenome | biome: forest; material: soil | place: Canada | collected 2011-07-03 | depth 0.3 m | reverse complement strand
GCGGCAGAGCGGGGTCTCGTCAGGAAGCGACAGGGCTCCGAGATAACGCGGGTCATTCACGACTACGCCGTCCTCTGCGACAAGCTGAACGAGCTCGCCGCCGGCGAGAACCACTCGTTCCCCTCGAGAGATCACCAGTTGATGAACGTCTTTCTCGACGAGGCCATGGCGAGAGGGGTCGAGGCGTTCACGGCGGCTACCGCCGCCAAGGTGCGTGAGGACCGTGCCGAGGCCCTTGGATCTCTCGCCCACGAGATACGGAACGCCGTCAACGCCGCCAGCTTGGCGTTCGGGCTGATCCGTAGGGGGCAAGTCGGAGCCAACGGAAGTACGGCGGATGTGCTTCAACGAGCCCATGCACGCATAGCGGCACTCGTGGAGAACGCTCTCGTCGAGGCAAAGCTCCAGGGGAAGATCCCTCTCCGTCTGGAGACCGTTCCGCTCGCCGAGGTCCTGGGGCAACTTGCCGAGCAAGCCTTCCCCGAGCGTGGTGTCCGGATCGGCGTGCAAGTCGAACCCAACCTTCACGTCCAGGCTGACCCGCGGCTCCTCGATTCGGCGGTCGGCAACCTCCTACAGAACGCGGTCAAGTTCACCCGGGACGGGGAACAGGTCACGCTCCGGGCGAAGCAGGCCGGCGACGCCACGCTCATCGGCGTCGAGGATCGCTGTGGTGGGTTACTGGAAGAGAAGGTCGAGGTTCTCTTCAAGCCGTTCGTCCAGGGCGCACCTGACCCACGCGGGGTCGGACTCGGACTCCGCATCGCTCGGTGTGCCGTGGAGGCTCACGGCGGGACGGTCACGGTGAAGAACCTTCCTGGTGTCGGCTGCGTCTTCACGATCTCTCTGCCCAGCCCGCGAGTCACGGAACGTGCCCTTGGAACGTTGACTCCTGGCATGGGACGTTAAAGCCCCGCGCCCCGGATCACCCTACGCATCGCCAGGTCCTCGACTTGGAGCGCTCCCTCCACCGGGACTCCCCTGTGCTCGTCGATTGAAACGTCGGGAATGCGGGTGACGAAATGAGCGACGAGGAAGCACTGGCCTTCTCCGGCCTTACGTCCGGAGCAGGTCCGGTCGCGGTGTCCCATGTGCCGCGCCCTCCCCTGAACTCGCGCGCGAGGGATGTCTCGCTTCTCTTCGAGAGCGGCGGCCTTCGCGGCCAGAGATACGACTTCGCGGGCCGCCAGCGCGTGGTGCTGGGCCGCGAGAAGCACTCCGACGTGGAGGTCCACGACCCCCGCGTCTCGCGGCGACACTGCTCGATCACGATCGACGCCGAGAAGGCGACCGTGAAAGACCTCGGGTCCACCCACGGGACGCTCCTCAACGGAGTGCCGGTCGGCCTCGCCTTGATCTCGGACGGCGACATCCTGACGCTCGGAGACACTCACCTCCGGGTCGCCTTCGGCTCGCGGGAGGGCACGGTCAAGCTCGCGCGCGCGCGCTGCGACCTCACGACGGAGTCCGGGCGCATGCTCCACCGGCCGGCTCCGCGGATCGACGTCCCGGGGTACGAGCTCCTCGGCGTCCTCGGCGAGGGCGCGACGAGCGCCGTCTTCAAGGCGCGCGACGCGGGCGGGAAGCTCGTCGCGGTCAAGGTCTTCCGCGGGGTCTCGAACGACGAGCCCGACGAGCGCGAGCGCTTCCTCAGGGAGGCGAGGACGGCCGCGGCGCTCGACCATCCGAACATCGTGCGCGTCCTCGGCCACGGCGAGACCGACCAGGGGATCTACATCGTCATGGAGCTCGTCCGCGGCGAGACCATGAGGGCGCGACTCGGGCGCACGGGCGCGCTGCCGGTCACGCTCGCGCTCCACATCGCGCGGCAGATCGCGTCGGCCCTCGACTACGCGCGCCTCATGCAGACCGTCCACCGGGACGTGAAGCCCGAGAACATCATCCTGATGGACGGGAACGTGGCCAAGCTCGTGGACTTCGGGCTCGCGAAGTCCGTGCTCCTCGCCGGGACGTCGGGCGTCACGCGCGCGGGTGACGTCCTCGGGACGCTCGCCTACATGTCGCCCGAGCAGCTCAGCTCGTCGGTCACCGCCGATCACCGCGCCGACATCTACTCGCTCGGAGCGACGCTCTATCACATGCTCGCCGGGAGAACGCCCTTCGAGGCACCGACGAACATGGACTACATGCGGAAGATCGCGGGCGAGGAGCCTACCGACCTGAGGCTGCATCGCCCCGGCGTGCCCGTGGTCGTGAGCGCGCTCGTCTCGCGGTGCCTCCGGAAGCGTGCGGACGAGCGCTACCCGACGGCGGGAGAGATCGTGAGGATCCTCTCGGGCTTCCTCGCGAGCGCCGGGGACCGGAGCACCGTCTCCTGAGGCAGTGACCGCGAGGCCGCTCTCAGCGGAAAGGGAAGCGCACGGGTCCGGAAGCGGAGCCACCGAATGCCGTGCCGACCGCGGCGCAGAGGACGGCGAAGGCGAGAGCGCATATCACCGCCGCGTACCGGACCTCGCGTACGGGGACGCGCCTCGCGTCGAGCGAGAGCGCGTGGGCATCGCGAAGCCAGGCGTCGAGCGCGCCCGCCATCTCGGCCGCCGATGAGTAGCGCGCCCCGGGATCCTTGGCGAGGGCTCGACGCCGGATCCGGTCGAGCGCCCCCGGAACGCCGGGGAGTGGGTCAGGGGGCGTCCCGTGGACGCGCCTCGAGACCTCGACCGTCGTCCCGCGGCCGAACGGCGGGCAAGCGGCGAGGGCCGCGTGGAGGAGGGCGCCGAGCCCCCAGATGTCGGTCCACGGGCCGAGCTTCTCGAGGCACCCGTCGAACTGTTCGGGCGCCATGTAGGCGGGCGAGCCGCTCACCCATTCGCTCTCGCGCCTCGACGGCGGGACGCGCACGTCGAGAGCGAGCCCGAAGTCGGTCAGCCGCGGCGTTCCGTCCGACTCGAGGAGGACGTTTCCCGGCTTCAGGTCCCGGTGGAGGATCCCGGCGGCGTGGGCCGCGTGCACCCCGAGGGCGAGGTCGCGGACGATCGTCGCCGCTTCGCGTGGGCCGAGGGGGCCGGCACGCAGCTTCTCCTGGAGCGAGCCTCCGGGCACGAGCTCGAGGACGATCACCCGCAACCCGGCGTACTCGTTGACCTCGTGGATCCCGACGACGCTCCGGTGGCGGAGCTTGGCTATGGCCCGGGCCTCCGTGAAGAAGCGTGCGACCCCGAGGTCGTCGGTCTCACCCGTCAGGACCTTGAGCGCGACCTCCCGGTCGAGCCGCGGGTCGAGCGCACGGTAGACCGTGCCGCTGCTTCCTTGGCCGAGAACGGAGCGCACCCAGTAGGGCCCGAGCCTCATTCCTTTGCTCCATTTGATCGCGAGCCCCACGGTGACGCTCCCAGGAGACTCCGGCGCACATGACGTACCCGCCTCACGGCGACGCTCGCTCACGACTTCCGTCGCCGTGGAGGTCACGAACTGCGCAATCGAGGCGCTCGGAGCGGTTCCGAATGGCGACGGCCCAGCCTCTCGTTCTTCTTGAGCGCGAAGGACTTCTGACAATTCCGTCCGGACAGCGACCGGACAGAAATGAGCGCAAGCTCGATTTGCGATCGCCTTCGCGCGTGGCTATACCTCTCCAAGGGAGAGGATCGTACGCGTCGGGACAGAGTCCAGATCCGGCGTCGTGGCTCGGCGGTCATACTCGTCCTGGCCATCCTCGCCGCCTTCGCGATCCTCGCGATCGCCTTCTGCGCGCTCATGCACGTGGAGGAGACCGCGTCGGCGAACCATCTCCTCCAGGCTCGTGCCCGGCTCTCCGCCGATGCCGGAGTCCACCGCGCGATCGCGGAGCTCTCGGCCTCGGAGCTCGACGACCCGACGGGACTGAGCGGCGGCTGGCTCGTCCACGACCCCGGAGTCCCGATCGAGCGAGCCTCGAGTTACTCCTGGGGCAGCACCGACGACCTCGGCCCCTTCTGCGGCATCCTCGGCGGCACCTGCGAGGACCGCGGCGACCGCTACCTCCTCCGCGTCGCGGACACCTCCTCGCGGCTCGATCTCGGCGCGAACCCCGCGTTCCTCGGCCCCGCGCTCGACGTGCTCGGACGCGCGCTCGCGGAGCAGAGGTTGCGCACGGGCTCGGGGCCTGGCGATCCCGTCCGCGGCCGCGGCGCCGAGATCGCGCGCTACGTCCAGGTGCAGGGCGCGGCCTCGGTGCGGCAGCTCGCCGCGTGCATCGGCGCGGACGATGCGAGCGTCCTCGCGGACTTCGTCACGGCGCACGCGGTGCGCGACCCGCTCACGGTGCGGTGGACCGGCAGCACCGACGGCCGCGGCTATCCCATCTTCCAGCCCGAGCCTCGCGCGCCCGTGAGCGTCAACACGGCTGCCTGGCCCGTTCTCGTCGCGGTCTTCGCCAGCGTGACGGGCGCGGACGGCGTCCCCGTGAGCTACGACCAGGCGCGCACGCTCGCGACCTGGGTCTGCGCCTGGCGCGCGAGCGACGAGGTCGACCGGGGACCGATCACGACCTGGGACGCCTTCGCGCGCCTCGTCGCCGGAGCCGCCGCGGACGCGGGCTTGACGGTGGCACAGCGAGACGCCGTCCTCGCGAACGCGAGCCCGAACCTCGCGATCGGCGAGCTCAACCCGGACGCTCCCGGCCTCGCTCTGGGAGACGGCGGCCTCGTCCAGAGGAGGACGACCGAGCTCACGCTCCTCACGAGCGGCGTCTACGAGATCGACGCGCTCGGACGAGTGCTGGCGCCGGGCTCGAGCCTCCCCGCGGCCGAGGCGCGCGTCCACGCCGTCGCGCGGATCTTCGAGATCGCGCGGCACACGAGCCAGGTCGACTTCTCGCGCGGGACGTGCGACGGGACCATGACCATGCCCTCCCCGACGAACGAGGCGATCGCTTCGCGCTGGGGATACGTCGAGCTCGCGGTCCGCAACCCGCCGATGCCGACCCAGGGAGCGGTCGTCGACTTCTCGTCGAGCGCTCTCGAGCCAGGGATCGCCGGAGCGCAGGCGTCGGGAGCGCAGGCCTCGGGGGCCGCGGCGAGCTTCCCGGGTCACGCGCCCAACGGGCACGCCTGGGGCTTCTGGCGCCGCTTCGGCTCGGACTGCGCCCAGCCCATGTTCGTGACGCAGGCACCCTCCCTCGTCGGCCAGGTGACGGACGCGGGGGCCACGACCGGACCGGCGGGACCGCTCCTCCGCGATGGCATGAGAGCCGCGCCGCGCGCCCAGCCCGTCAAGTACGCGATCCAGCCCGGAGGCGACGAGGGGTCGCTCTCTCTCTGGGTCAAGCTCGGACGCGACGAGGTCCCCGGCACGATCGTCGAGGACGAGCGCACGGTCGCGGACGGCTTCGCCGTTCGCTCCCGCCTCACGGCGGGCAGGACCGGCTCCACGCTCGTCCTCGAGTACGTGCGGGAGCTCCTCGCCACGGGCAACGCGGCCTCGCCCTTCCACGCGACGAGCGTCACGACGCGCGCCCGCGTCCCCGGCCTCGGCTCGCCCAACGAGTGGCACCGGATCGAGGTCGCGTGGCACGACGGCGTCGAGCAGGCGCTCTCCGTGGACGGCTCGCCGCTCGACGTCTCCGAGGTCGACTCCAGGTCCGCGCCCGCGACGACCTCGCTCGTGCGCGAGACGCTCGCCGTGGGCGGCGACCTCTCCGGGAATCCGAGCGCGTGCCACGCCACGATCGACGGTGTCGTCGTCAACGCGGGCACGCGCGAGACGCCCGCGCCCCTCGACCGGTTCGGCCTCGACGACGCCGTCGTCGGACGCTTCCTCGGGCACTTCGACGGGTTCGAGTCGGACGCCGAGCTCGGGACGCTCTCCTGGACCGCGTTACGGCCGACGCGCTGGGGTCGCATGGTCTACCAGGACGACCACTTCGCGCTCGCCGTCGCGGCGGCGAACCAGGGACAGAAGGCACACCTCGCGGGTCCGGGAGCCCCGACGAAGTGCGCGCCGCCCAAGAAGGGCCCGCCCACGCCTCCGGGTCCGCCGCCGAAGCCCACACCGCCCACTCCCGCGCACGCGCCGCCGCCGGGCCCGGCTCCGCCCGGAGCCTTGCCTCCCGGGCCGCCGCCGGGACCGCCGCCCAAGGCGGCGCCGATCGCGGCGCGCGTGCCGCCGGGCGCCGCGGGCGCCGCGGACATGCCGAGCGTCGTCCACAGGGGTGGCAACCTCGACTACGAGTTCGACTTCCTCTACGACCGCTCGGCCCAGGGCAAGGCGGCGCCGCCTCTCTGCGTGACGCCGGTCCTCGAGGAGGTCCTCCTCACCTACTCGACCGGCCCCGTGGTCCTCGTCCTGGAGACGATCGACTGATCGAGGCGATGCGTCGCGCCGGCTTCGAGCTCGTGCGAGAGCTGGGCCAGGGGAGCGGCGGTCGGGTCTTCCTCGCGCGCGACCTCGCGCTCGGCCGCGAGGTGGCGGTCAAGGTGCTCGCGCCCGAGCTCGCTCTCGTGCCCGAGGCCGTCGAGCGCTTCAAGCGCGAGGCCCGCGCCCTCGCCGAGATCGACCACGCGAACGTCGTCCGCGTGCACGCCGTCGGCGAGGACGGCGAGGGGCGCCACTACTGCGTCATGCAGCTCGTCCCGGGCGAGCCGCTCGACGCGGTGCTCGCGCGCGACCCGGTCTCGATCGAGCGCGCGGCAAGGATCGCTCTCGACGTGGCGCGCGCCCTCGCCTGCACCCACGAGCAGGGGATCCTCCACCGCGACGTGAAGCCCCAGAACGTCGTCGTGAGCGACCGTGGGGCCGTGCTCGTCGACTTCGGCCTCGCGCGGCTCGAGGGCGAGGCACGGATCACGGGCGCGCGCGAGCTCCTCGGGACGAGGGGCTACGTCGCGCCCGAGGTCGAGGCGTCGGGCGCCGCCCGGGCGAGCGCGGCGAGCGACGTCTACTCGCTCGGCACCGTCCTTTTCGAGTCGCTCACGCTGCGCCTCCCGCGAGACGAGCGGGGCGAGACGTCGCCCCGACACGTCCGGCCCTCGATCCCCCGGGACCTCGACGCCGTCGTGCGCACCGCGCTCGCCGCCGACCCGGCACGCCGTTACCCGGACGCCGCGGCGTTCGCGCGCGACCTCGAGGCGTTCCTCGCGGGACGCCCTGTCTCGGCGCGCCCGGAGCCGCGCGCGCTCGCCGCGCTGAGGCGCGTGGCCTGGCGCCTCGTCGCGGTCGCGCTCGCCGCCCTCCTCGCGGGCGGGGTCATCGCCTCCTCGCTCGGGGGCTCGCGCCTCCGCGACGCGGCGGAGGCGCGCCGGCGCGACCTCGAGGCGCGCGTCGCGGCCGCGCTCGAGGCGGGCTCGTTCCAGGAAGCGGGCGTCCTCGCGGCGGAGCTCGACGCGCTCGCCCCGTCGGCGCACGCGCGCCTTCGCGTCGAGACGGCGGCGCGCGCTCGCGCCGCGGCCGCGCTGTCGGAGGCCGAGCGGGCCCTCGGCGCCGGCGACGCGGCGACCGCGCTCGACCGGATCGACGAGGCGCTGGCGCTCGTTCCCGGCGAGCCGCGCGCGCTCGCGCTCCGCGATCGCGCCCGCTCCGCGGCGACCTCGGTGCGCGTCCGCTTCGTGACCGAGCCCGTGGGCGCGCTCGTCTCGCTCCGTGCCGGGAACGCGTGGCGCGCGCTCGGCGCATCGCCCGTGATCGCGCTCGTCCAGCCCGGGACGGCGATCGTGCGCGCCGAGGCGCCGGAGCGGCATCTCCTCCAGGTGCCGGTCGTGATCCGCGCGGGCTCGCTCTCCGGCGCGAGCGCCGACGCCGCGGTCGACGTGACCCTCCCGCCGCTGCCCCCCGCGGAGCTCTCGCGCGAGGGCATGGCCTTCGTGCCCGCGGGCGAGGCGATCCTCGGCGGCCCCGCGCTCGGAGCTGACCCGCGCGAGCCCGTCCGGGTGCGCGGCGACGCGTTCTGGATCGACCGCCGCGAGGTCACGGCCGGCGAGCTCGCCGCGTTCGCGACGAAGGGAGGCTACGCCGATCGCTCCCTCTGGTCCGACGAGGGCTGGCGCTGGCTCTCGGCGAACCAGGTCGGGGGTCCGGGTGAGCCCTCACGTCAGGCGCCGGAGGAGGCGGCGAGCGGGGTCTCGCGCTTCGAGGCCGAGGCGTTCGCGCGCGCGCACGGGAAGAGGCTCCCTTCCGCCGAGGAGTGGGAGCGCGCCGCGCGCGGCGTCGACGGGCGTCCTTACCCCTGGGGCGACGACGAGAGCGCCGTGGCCGAGCCTCCCGAACGGCCGCGAGCGCCCGGCTCCGAGCCGCGCGACGAGAGTCCTTACGGCGTCCTCGACCTCGCGGGCAACGTCGCGGAGTGGACGGCGAGCGTCTTCGATCCGAGCGGCGACTCGTCGCGCGCCATCGTCAAGGGAGGTGGCGTTCGCTTCCCGCGGATCCTCGGACTGGCTCGCGCCGGGGCCCGCGCGACGCTCGACCCGGGGGACCGGGAGCACGGCGTGGGCTTCCGCTGCGCGGCCTCTGCCGATCGGGACCGCCACTGACCTCATTGCCCCGCCTACGACTCTAGCGGACAGGGTCGCTTGCGAGCCGCGGCGGGTGGCCTGACGAGCGCGGGAGCCGGTTGAAGGACCACGTCGGGGCGACTCGTGAGGTCGTTGGGTCGCCATGGATCTGCGGTGGGGCGCTTGCGAAGTCCACTGGTCGACGCAACGGATTTCATGGGGCGGTCTCGACCCGGACGGTCCTGTCTCCAGGGAGCGTCGGGGTGGCTCTCTTGCTTACTCGGTGGCTTACACATCGCGTCGTCCTGCTTACCCACTTGGTTGGTGCGGTGAACAACCGCGGGGGGTCGCGCACGAGATACGCCGGGTAGCCTCTCCATCGCAAGAGGGCGGTCGAGACTCGAGCTCTTTCAGCCCACATCTGCGCGAGGTCGCGGACGAGCTGCGACGGGGCGCTTCACGCGTTCGTTGGACGCCTTCATTCGTGCGTCCGTCGCGTCTCCACGCGCAGTGGATCGACGACGAGTCGCGTCTCTCGGGCTACCTCTCTCGCTGGGGAGGTCACGAGCTCTCTCGGAGCGCTTTCATCTTGCGCTGGGGCGCGCATAACACGCGCTTCTCAGGCTCGAGGATGCGTCCGATCAGCGACGAAGTGCGGCTCGATGCGGCTCGAGCCTGTTTCGAGGCTTCACCATGGTCCGTGGGCGACTTCGAGACGCGCTTGTTCACCTTGCAAGTGCGCCGGGGCGACTACGAATCGCAGCGGTCCACTTACGAAACGCGATGGGGCGGCTGTACATCGCGCCGGGGAGCAAGAATTCGGGACTCCCAGCCTGGCCGGCGCGCGCGCTGACCTGGCGGTCGCGCTTCATAGGCTGACCGGCGAGTGTCAAAGTCGCCCCGACGCGCGTGAAAAGCCAACCGGCGCGACGATTTGCCTGGAGGGCACGCCGCCGAGGCCACCCGTCGCGATCGCGAGCCCGGCGAACGCACCTGTCAGGTCACCTCTCGCGCCTGAAGGCTTGGCCAGCGCGACCGACAACCGCCCCGTCGGACCTCCTGAGCACACGGACGCACCTGATCGCTGACCGAGCGCGCCTCGTGGCCGGTCCTTCCCGACGTGTTGCTTCCGCATCTCGTCTTCGAGCGTCTCGGGTGCGTTCGTGAGGCTACCCAGCGCGCCTCCAGGCCCACCTCTCGCAATTCGTCTCCGCACGGTCTCGCGAGAGAGGCTCCCCGTCGCGTCCTGTGACCTGTCTCACG
>FTGE01002362.1_pt1 | contig 9704 bp, 10 predicted proteins | sample 1640581 | NCBI WGS metagenome assembly FTGE01 (sample SAMEA3914789, study PRJEB12502) | metagenome | biome: forest; material: soil | place: Canada | collected 2011-07-03 | depth 0.3 m | reverse complement strand
GGAACCGGAGCTCGATCGTCCCGTTCGGGAGCGGGATCGTGCCCTGCTCGGCCGACTTCAAGGCCGTCATGAGCAACAACGCCAACAAGGCAGGCCTCCACGTCACGGACACGGCCGAGCAGGGCACGATCCCGCTCCCGAACGGGACGATCGAGCTCCGGTTCCGGCTCCGCGTCACGGGGTTCAGGCTCGAGGCGTTCATGCGCTTCCTGATCTCGGTCGAGCAGGACTGGCCCGGCTCGAAGGTGCGCGAGATCACCGACCTCTCGCTCGACGAGAAGAACAACATCTGGAACGGCCAGGTGATCCTCGCGATCTTCAAGCACACCGAGCAGTGAGCGCGCTCCCCGAGGGCTGGGAGCTGTCGCGGCCGCCGACGCGGCTCGAGCTCCTCGGGCTCGCCTCGTCGAGGTGGCTCGGGCGCCTCGGCGCGGCCGTCGTCCTCCTCCTCCTCGTGTTCGCGGTCGTCGTGGGCGTGCCCGCCGTCTCGGTCTCGCGCTCGGACAGCTACCTCGTGGCGCAGAACTTCATCGCGAGCTCCGAGAGCGTCCACGGCGAGCTCCAGGACGACATCGAGAGCTTCGCCCGCGTGCCCGCGCGCTACCGGGTCGAGAAGGACCGCGCGGAGTTCGCGTTCGAGGTCCGCGGCGCCGGAGCGCGCGGCGAGGCCTCGGTCACTGTCTCGCGAGTGAACGACGTCTGGAGCGTCACGTCCGCCTCGTTCGTCGTCAAGGCGCCGCGGGAGCCGGGCATCCACCGGCGGATCATCCTCGTCCGGGGACGCTGAATTCGGGGGGTTCATGAACCCGGAGGAGGCGGCCGCGTCCTTGCTTTCGTGAAGCTGAAGCGGCTCCGCGGCGCGCTCGCCGCCCTCAACGTCGTCTTGATCCTCGGCGTCGTTGCCCTCGCGTGGGCGACGTTCTTCGTCCGGCACGAGGCGAAGCTCCCGCCCCTCGACGTGAGGGGGCTCGCGCTCGTGCCCCAGCCGAGCACGGGCGCCGACGGTTACTCCGTGATCTGGACGCAGCTCGACAAGCCTCCGCTCCCGCCTCCTCCACCACCGCCCGAGGTGAAGGCCGTGCCCTCGTTCGAGGGCTCGGTCGCCATCCTCGCCCTCGATCCCCGCGATCCCGCGCAGCGAGCCTGCATCGTCCAGCCACGAGGAGCGAGCGAGCAGCTCTACCTCCCGCTCGGGAAGAGGCTCGGAGACTACACCTGCACGTCCATCGCCGAGGACGAGGCGGGGTGGTTCGTCGACGTGACACACTCGTCCGGGGCGTCGGGGCGAATCCGGATCCACCGCGACTGACGGGGCTTGATCGGATCTCTCCCTGCGCGAAGATGACGGGGCATGGGTCTCTTCTCGCGCGCCACGCCGGAGCTCGTCGCGGTCGACTGCTCCAGGATCCCGAGGACGATCGCCCGCGAGCCTCGCTATCGGGGGAAGCCGAGCTACGCGCTCTTCATCTTCGACCCCGCGGGGGAGTTCCGGGTCTGGGCGGTCCTCGACGAGGACGCCCTCTACTTCGACCGCGACGGGAACGGCGACCTGACCGAGCCCGGCAAGAGGATCCCGGCGAAGCGGACCGAGAACACGCTCGACATGGGCGCGCTCCTCGCCTCGATCGGGCGTTCCGCGGACCTCGCCGAGATCCCCGAGGCCGCCCGCGTCGTCACGCTCAAGCAGTGCACCTACGACGTGGGCCGGCTCCCGGTCCCGGGGACGAAGTTGGTGCACACCGGCCTCGTCTTCTCGACCTCGGAGAACCTGCCGGGAGTCTTCTTCCGGATGAAGTGGTGCGGCGAGCACACCGTCCTCGCGGGCTCTCACATGGACGGCTGGCCGAGGTTCGCGCCGTCGCCCGGGGCGGCCCCCGTCCTGCGTCCGACCGTCCTCGGGCCGCTCACGTTCAAGCTCGCCCGCGAGGGCGTGCTCACGATCGGCGAGGAGAGCAACGTCGCCCTCCGGCTGGGCCACGAGGGTTCCGGGGAGGCCTCGTTCTGCGCGGTCAACGACGAGTACCTGAGACCCGGAAAGGACCGCATCTTCGCCACCCTCGTCGCGCCGACCGCCTCCGGGGAGGAGGCGCGGGTCCGCACCGAGATCAAGGGACACTGCTGAGGCTACATGTACGACGACTCGGTCCGAGTCCCCGAGAACCTGGTCCCCGGTAAAGCCAAGCTCCTCGTCGAGCTCGAGTCGAGGACGGGCAAGAGCGCGACGGCCGCCGAGCTGCCGGTGCGGCTCGAGGAGAGGAAGCCGTGAAGCGAGCCTTCCTCCTCGCGGCGCTCGCTCTCATCGCCCTCAGCGCCGCGTCCGCGCGGGACGACGACGATCCCGTCGCGGCCCGCGCCAAGGAGATCGCCGACCTCGTCGTCGAGAGCCCGGACGTCCCCGCGAAGATGTTCGCGAAGAACTTCCTCGCCGCCGTCCCGGCGAAGAAGATGGGCTCGATCCTCGGGAACGTCTTCGAGGAGGGCGGCAAGGTCACCTCCGTCGAGCGCCTCTCGGGCGACAAGCTCCAGGGGCGCTTCGAGCTCGTGCAGGAGAAGGGGACGCGGACGCAGCTCACGCTCTCCGTCACGGCCGACGCGCCTCACCGGATCGAGGGGCTCTGGCTCAAGCCGCTCGGCGCCGCCGCCCGGAGCCTCGCCGAGGTCGAGGCCGAGCTCGCCAAGCTCCCCGGGCACGTCTCGTTCTCGGTCGCGCGCCTCGGGAGCCGCTCGCCGGTCACGCTCGCTTCGCTCAACCCGGACGATCCGCTCGCGATCGGCTCGTCCTTCAAGCTCTACATCCTCGGCCAGCTCGTCGCGGACGTGGCGGCCGGCAAGCGGAAGTGGGCGGACGTGGTCACTCTCCGCCCGGAGCGGCGGTCGCTCCCCTCGGGGATGATCCAGGAGTGGCCCGCGGACGCGCCCGTCACGCTCCACACGCTCGCCTCGCTCATGATCTCGATCTCGGACAACACGGCGACCGACAACCTCCTCGCCACGCTCGGGCGCGAGCGGGTCGAGCGGCACATGGAGGTCATGGGCGCGAGCCAGCCCGAGCTCTCTTGGCCCTTCCTCGCGACGGGCGAGATGTTCCGCCTCAAGTGGGGGAAGAAGGGCGCCGTCGAGCGCTACCTCGCGACCGACGTCGCGGGGAAGCGGCGGATCCTCGACGAGATCGTGAAGGAGCCGATCGGTGGAGTCGGGTCGGGCTCGGGCGAGCCGACGCTGATCTCGAAGCTCGAGTGGTTCGCCTCGGCGAACGACCTCGTCCGCGCGCTCGACTGGATCCGGGGAGCGACCACGACGGATCGGACCGCGCGCGGGATCCTCTCGATCAACAAGGCGGGCGTGGACCCCGCGCTCTTCAGGTACGTCGGCTTCAAGGGAGGGAGCGAGCCCGGGGTTCTCGAGCTCGCCTGGCTTCTCGAGCGGAACGACGGCGCCTGGTTCGCCGTCTGCATCGGCTGGAACGATCCCGGGGCGCCCGTCGATGCCGCAAAGCTCGACGGGATCGCGAGCCGGACGATCGAGCTCGTGTCTCGTGGTTCCGCGCCCAGGCTCTACTGACTGGAGGTTCTCGTGCGCACGCGCCTCGTCGTCGCGTTCGTCTTGCTCGCCGCGCTCGCTTCGGGCGAGGACAGGAAGGACCTCGCGCCCTTCGATCCCTTCGCCGAGGCCGCCGTCGGGGACTGGGAGGTGCTCCTCGTGAAGTCGGGTGACAAGGAGCGTTACGAGGAGTGGACCGTCACGCTCGTCGAGGACGAGAAGGTGACGGTGCGTCTCGGGTCGGGCGCGGATGCGCGCGACCTCACGTTCTCCCGCAAGACGGCCCCCTCGATCGGCGAGCTGTTCCCCGGGAACACGTTCTCGGGCGCCCTCCTGGAGGTGAAGTGGGGCGCGGCGACGCTCCCTCTCTCGGGGGAGGAGTTCCGCTGTCAGAAGGCGCGCTTCCGGGCTCCTTCCGGGGAGTCCAAGGCGGACGGCATCCTCTACATCGCGAAGACGGTGAAGGGCGCGGGCGTCGTCTCGCGCTCCCTCGACCCGGGGGAAAAGGCCGGGCTCGTCGGGCACGGGACCAAGGACAAGACGATCTGGGGCAAGACGTTGAAGGAAGCGACCGAGAAGAAGTAGTCCCGGAGCGAAGGCCTTCAGGCTGAGAGTGAACCCCTTCCCTCAGCGAGCGGACCCCTTCGCAGGGCGAGTGAAGCGATCGGGTTGGCCAAGAAAGATGTCGCGGTGAGGAGCTCGGCGACGAGCTGCGAGAACTGCCGAAACGAGAGCCGTCCCGAGGCAGTATCATGGCAGCCAATGGCGGGCCCCTTCCCCGGCATGGATCCCTGGCTCGAGTCGGCCGCCCTGTGGCCCGACTTCCATGTCGAACTGGCCACGGCCCTCCGGCACGAGCTCTTGCCACTGCTGCCGCCTCGCTATTACGTCAAGATCATCGAGCGCCACGTCACCGACTGGGTCTCCCCCGAGTCGCTCGGAGTCATCGTTCCCGATGCCGCCGTGCTCGAGCGGCCCCGCGGAACACGCAAGCGCGCGCCACGCTCCACGGCGACGGTGACGGAAGCCGTCGAGGTCCAGATCGAAGTCCCGGTGCCAGGAAAGCAGCCGTACCTCGAGATCCGCGAGGTGCGCGGCGAGGACCTCGTGACGGCCGTGGAGATCCTCTCTCCATCGAACAAGCGCCAAGGAAGCCGAGACCGGACGCGCTACTTGCTCAAGCGCGACTGGTATCTCGGGAGCGCCGTCGGCTTCGTCGAGATAGACCTTCTCCGAGCCGGCGACCGGTGGCGGGCGGGCGACGAGCCTTCGGCCGACTACCGCGTCCTCCTGAGTCGCGCCGGGAGACGACAGCGCGCCCAGATCTGGCCGGTCGCGCTCCGGGACCGACTACCGGTCGTCCCCGTGCCTCTGCGCTCGAAGGACGCCGACGTTGCGCTCGACTTGCAGGTCGCGTTCGATCGAGCCTACGACGAGGGAGGCTATCGCCGATTCGTCTCGTACGGCGAGGCCGTTCCGGCGCCTCCTCTCTCCGCCAGGGACCTCACCTGGGCAAAGAAGCGGATCCGCGGCGCCCGAAAGACCTGAGCGGAAACGGAGCCGGCCCGCCTTGGCCTGGCGGGCCGACTCCTTGGTGCGGTCATTGGTCACGCCGGCGGCGTTTAAGCCCGGAGCTCACCCTGATACCGCTCGTGTTCTGCGATTGAACTACAAGCCCACGTACGGGCTCGGTGGGAGTTGAACCCACATCCGGCGGTTCTTCGGCTCCGGGCGGTCGATCCGGCGTTCGACCGCGAATGCTGAAGCTGGAGTGCGGCAGCTTCAGTCTGAGAGCACCAGAGACTTTAGGTGCTCGTCACGTTGAGAGTTGAGATTGAGACTGCACTCCTTGTGTTCGGGCTCAGGGGGCCGGAGCCCCCATCAGCCCAGGATCCAGCGGAAGATCTTCTCGCCCGTCTTCACGTCCTTCACCTCGGCCGCGTTCGCCTCCTCGCGCGCGAACTTCACGGCCTCCTGGAGCTTCTCGACACGCTCGAGGAGCTCGTTCTGGCGCGCGGCCGGCAGGGCACCGGAGAACTTCACGGTGCGCCACGTGCCGACGATCACGTCCTCGTAGTAGACCTCGACCTGCGCCGGGTGCTTCTCCGTCGCCTCGGCCTTGACGTGGTTGCGAGGGATCTTCTTCGTCTTGATGGTCGCGGTGGGCTCCGTCGCCCAGGTGTCCGTCGAGGCGTCGCGGATCCACGTCTCCGAGAGGTCCAGCACCGGGAGCTTCTTCACGAAGGTGTGGAAGTCCACGAGCTGCTTCTCGAGGAACAGGAGGTAAGTCACGGGGACGTCGCGGACAAGGACGTTGCCGTCCACCGAGACGTCTGCCTTGGCGTGGTTGTTCGCCCAGTCCTTGGTCGCCGTCACGTCGAAGAGCTTCGTGAGCGTCTCGACGGTGCGCGAGATCACCTCCTCGGCGCGGACCTGGACCTTCGTCGACTCGGACGGGAAAGTCTCGCCCTCGTCGTCCTTGGGCTTGTAGGTGCGGGCGATGCCCGAGAGGAGGGGCCCCTTCTGGAGGTCGTGGTGCGCCGCCGTGAGCTCGGCGACGGTGCGCGACTTGGTGCCCTTCTCGATCGCGATGATCTGGTTCAGCTTCGTCATGGTCGTGTCCTTCGCCCGCCTTGACGCTCGTCGCGAGGTTGACTGTTACGGCCGAGATTCGTTTCACGCGCGACGATCTTCCAGAACTCGTGGGAGCCGATCCGTCTCGCGCCCATTTGGCAAGCACTTAGCGGACTGGCGCGCTTCATGCGCTCCTCCCCTTCAACAGGAGTGAGTCCCAATGAGAGCTACCAGCCGCGCGTGCGCGATCTTGCTCGCGCTGTTCGCGCTCGTGCCCGCCGCGCGGGCCGATGTCGTCTCCGACCTCACCCAGCATGCAGGGCAGACGGTCGATCTCGCCTCGAATCCCTCGCTCAAGAGCGAGCTCGTGAACGCCGGTCTCGTCGACAGGAGCGCGACCTCGGTCACGGTCAACTCCGAGCTCATGTCGCGCGCGTTCGCTTACCAGCGCTTCGAGAACCAGGTGGACGTGACGCGCTATCACGTGGGCGAGCGGATCCTCGTCCAGGAGAACGGGCTCGATGGCAAGTACACGGCCCGCGCCGAGATCGCCGCGGTCAACCCCGATGGGACCTACAAGGTGACCGTCTGGGACAAGGTCGAGGCCCTGACCCACCCCGAGATCACGACGGGCGACTACGGGCAGGTCTACGTGCGCGCCTTCTCCGGGAAACAGCCTCCGAACCAGGACAAGACGAAGGTCAAGATCGTCGAGCCGGACGGCTCGATCGTGACGAAGGACGTGGCGTCGCCCTGGCTCCTCAAGCAGAACGTGCGGACGATCACCCTGACGCACCAGCAGATCGACGCGGCGAACGGACGGGTCGAGGGCAACGTCCCGCACTCGATCAACGGCTACTCGATCGACCCCGCGAACGACTGGGTGCTCCAGGACCGGATCGCGAAGGCGAACGAGCTCATCGACAAGATCTTCACTCCGGGCACGCTCTCGCTCCCGGCCGACGCCGCGGGCCGCAAGGCGGCGCTCGACAAGATCTCGAAGCTCCAGGAGAAGTTCCTCGACGAGGTCTTCAAGCAGAACTACATGGAGCACCCGGGCAACGACGAGCCCAGCGATCCCAAGACGAGCCGGCGCCTCCAGAAGGTCCTCCAGGACCACCCGGAGCTCCGCGGCAAGGTGGGCTCGCTCCTCCTCGCCCAGTACGGCGTCTGCACCGAGCAGGCGGCCGCGATCGCCTCGGTCGTCGAGCACGTCGCCGGGCGCATCGGCCTCACGATCCGGCCCTTCCTCGGCCCGACGATCGACGCGGGGGCCATGCACGGCTTCAATATCATCCGCTTCGCGAACGGCGTCATGGGCATGTATGACGTGACCTGGCACTTCATCGACGAGGCGAACCAGGTCCACTCGGTCGACAACCTCGACTTCGCGACCTACGACAAGCGGCCCGACTCGAACCGGCTCTTCAACAGCACGACGCGCGAGACGACGCACCCGACGAGCTTCGTGGACCGCACCTCGTCCCGCGCCGTGGACCTGAACCGCGGCTACGACCACACGAGCGCCGAGACGTACCTCGCCACGGCGACGAGTGAAGTCGCCGGCCAGAAGAACATCTCCTTCGAAGACGCGGCGAAGCAGGTCCTCTCGGGCAACACGACGTTCGAGCGGGTCGGCGGCGGCTTCACGGCCGACGTGATCGCGAGCCGCGCCCGCGGGATCGACGTGAAGAGCCCCGGCCTGATCACGACGCTCGACCACGCGAACGACCTCGCCACCCAGCGCGCCGCCGAGGCGGTCGATCCCTCCGGGAAGGTGACCGAGCGGTAAGAGTAAGAACACCGGGGCCCTTGGCCCCGAAGATCCAGAGAGAGGCGGGGTGCGGAGAGCGCTCCGGAGAAGAAGAGGAAAATGCGGAGTCGTTGGCTTGCGGCACTGGTGCCGCTCGGGTTCCTCCTCGTCGCCGCGGACGCTCGCGGCGACGAGTGGGACCCGAAGAAGACGCAGGTGGTCCTCGCCAGCGTGACGCGCTGGCAGGACCCGAAGATCGAGGACTTCGAGAAGAACGGCCGGGTCGAGTGGCGCCTCGAGAAAGCGCTCCTCGCTGACGGAGTCCCGGACCGGAACCTCTCGGTCCTCAAGGACGACGCGGTCACGACCGAGGCGCTCAAGGACGCGCTCGCGAACGCCGCGCGGAAGACGCCCGAGGGCGGGACGCTCATCTTCTACTTCTCCGGGCACGGCTACCGCGACGGGCGCGGCACGGTGGTCTTCGCGACGCACGACATGGAGGTGGACCACGCGCGCCAGACGGGCCTCACGCTCGACGACCTCTCCTCGATCCTCGAGGAGAACGGCGCGGGCAAGCGGATCCTCCTCCTCGGCGACGCTTGCTACTCGGGCGCGCTCTCGAAGGTCGTGAAGCGACTCGACGCGCGCGGCATGGATGCGGCGGCGCTCGCCTCGGTCCCGGCCGAGAACCAGTCCACGATCAACTGGACGTTCACGAAGCGCGTCATCGACGCGTTCCGGGGCGACGGGAACGTCGCGAAGGACGGCGTCGTGACGCTCGCGAGCCTCACCGACCGCGTGCGCGACTCCATGCTCTACGAGGAGAGCCAGCCGATCGCGTTCTCGAGCACGCGGAGCTTCGACGCGAAGAGCTTCGTGATCCGCGCCGTGGACCCGAAGCGCGTCGCCCGGACGGTGGACGGGCCGTTCAACCTCCAGGACTACGTCGACGCGCGCGGGCGGGACGGGGTCTGGCGGCGGGGTCTCGTCACGGACGAGCTCCGGGGCCGCTACCTCGTCCGCTTCGTGAACGAGTCGAGCGGGAAGAAGGAGGGCCAGGAGCAGTGGCTCCCGGCGAACCGGCTCCGCGAGCCGCACGTCCGGGACATCCCGCTCGGGACCACGGTCCGCGTCCACGACCTCGAGGAGCACTCGTGGTGGGACGCTCTCGTGACGCGGGTCGAGCACGGGTTCATCTTCGCGCAGTACGAGCTCCTCCCGCGGAGCTACAACGAGTGGGTCTCGACGAAGAACGTGCGGGTCCCGGAGGGGGAGACGACGACGAGCGCGAGCGACGCCGTCCTCGAGAAGGCCCCCACGCGCACGCGCGGGCTCTCGGGTCTCCTCGACGGGCGGGTCGGAGACGGCGTCTCGGGGGACTCTCCGGAGGACCGCTGACTCACACCCTCGGAGGCGCCGTCGGCCTCGACTCGAGGAGCACCTCTTGAAGGTCGAGCTCGTGCTGGAGCTTGATCATCACGTCGTCCCCGATGATGCTCCGGTCCCTCAGGGCGAGGAGCTCGCGGCGCTGGGCCGCGACGACCTCGAGCGCGGTGCGGACGAAGTTCGCGGCGCCGGTCTGGCTCGCGTCGAGCGGACCCCGAGCGGCGAGGAAGAGCTTCTGCCGCGCGTCCTTCTCCTCGCGCTCGTCGATGCCGTCTTCCTTGAGCCCGAGCCTTCGCGCGAGCGGGGCGAGCGAGACCCCGAGCACGACGAGCGTCACGATGATGACGACGAACGTGAGGAAGAGGATCATGCCGCGGCCCGGGAACGGGCGGTTCGCGGCGGTGACGAGCGGGATCGAGAGCGCGATCACGAGCGAGTCGCCGCCCCGGAT
>FTGE01000720.1_pt1 | contig 9979 bp, 8 predicted proteins | sample 1640581 | NCBI WGS metagenome assembly FTGE01 (sample SAMEA3914789, study PRJEB12502) | metagenome | biome: forest; material: soil | place: Canada | collected 2011-07-03 | depth 0.3 m | reverse complement strand
GTTCTCGCTGGGAGGTTACGTCACGGTGCAGCTCACCTTCTGATCAACTGCCCAATTTCCGGCAGCAAGGCAGGTTGCGCGCGCGGCTCAAATCGTGCAGAGTCTCTCGGCGACCGGGGGCGCGACCCGGGCGGGTCCAGGTAGTTCGCCAGGAGAACTAGCGATGCTCAACGCACGCCATGCGATCCTCGCGGCGCTGTTCGTGATCGGCGTCTGTGGATGCCCGGGAACTCCCGTGCATGGAGTCTTCATCATCAACAACGGGAAGATCTCGATCACCGCTGGAAACGGCCAGGCAGCGTCGGTCGGCTCGCAGCTTCCCATCCCGCTCACGGTCGCCGTCGTCGACACGAACGGGGCTCCCCTCGGCAACGTGACCGTCACGTTCGCCGTCACGGCGGGCAGCGCCGCGCTCACGAACTCGACCTCGATCACCAACGCGGCGGGCACGGCCCAGACGATCATGACCATGGGCCCCAACGTCGGGAACCAGACGGTCACGGCGAGCGCGTTCGGCTTCCTGGGATCCCCCGTCACGTTCACGGAGACGGCCTTCGGACCCGTCGCGCAGATCGTGGACGTGAGCGGCAACGGCCTCGGCGTGGGGGCAGGGAGACAGATTTCGCTCCAGGCGAAGGTCGCCGATGCGCAAGGGAACGGAGTCTCGTTCGCGATCGTGACGTTCCAGGTCACGACTGGCCAGGGCTCGTTTCCTGGTGGAGTCGCGAGCGTGCAGACGACGGCGACGACGAACAACCAGGGCATAGCCGCCACGCCCTTCCGCCTGGACCCGACGCCCGGGCCGAACGTCGTCTCCGCGAGCGTGAGCCCACTCAACTCCTCGGCCACGTTCAGCGACACCGGGATCAACCTCCTCTCGAATCCCCTCATCCAGCCGACGGGCGCCACCATCAAGGGCGGAACGCCCATCATCGACGTGGCCGACGTGACCTCGAAGGGTGTCCTCGACCTCCTCTGCAGCAACATCAACGACGGGACCATCACTCTCCTCAGAAACAACGGGAAAGGCCTGTTCGTCCAGCAGGCTGGGGCAATTCCCGCGCTCAAGGGAGTGGGAGCGACGCCCGCGGACATCGCCGTCGGACAGATCAACAACGCCACTCACCTCGCCGACTTCGTCGTGGCCGACGCCACCAACAACCAGGTGGACATCTACCTCAACACGAAGGCCAACCCCGGCACCTATGCGGCGCCGACGACCGTCGTGGTCGGGACGCAGCCGGGTGCCGTGGCCCTCGCCGACGTGGGAGCCGCGGCGGGAGCGACGCTGGGCCCGGATGGCAACGTCGACCTGATCGTCGTCAATATCGGCAACGGTGGTGGTGGGCAGACCGTGTCCGTGCTCCTCGGTGACGGAACCGGCAACTTCAACGCGCCCCTCACGGGCTCACCGTTCGCGCTCGGCGGAACGCCGTTCGCCGTCGCCGTGGGGGACCTCAACAACGACGGGATCCCGGATATAGCCGTGACGGACTTCACGAGCGGTCAGATCTTCCTCCTTCTCAGCAACAAGGGAACCGGCAAGTACTTCACTCCGGCCAATACGGTACTGATCAACGCCGGGGCCGGGACGAGCGGGATCGTGATCGCCGACCTGAACGGCGACGGGAACCAGGACATCGCCGTCACCAACTTCACCGCCAACACGGTGACCATCCTCCTCGGGAGCGGGTCCGGTGCGTTCTCACCGACGACGACCGTACCGCTCACGGCGAACAGCGGCCCTCGTGGGATCGCGGTGGGCGACGTGAACGGCGACGGTTTCCCGGACCTGATCGTCGCGAACAACACGGGAGAGAACGTCGTCACGCTGTTCAACAACGGCGGCTCGGGCACGTTCACGGAGGGCGGTGGCGCTCCGTTCACGACGGGAGCTCTCGCCGCGGGTCCCTGCCAGCCCTTCGCGGTCGTCGTGGCCGACTTCAACGGGGACGGCAAGCTCGACGCCATCACGGGCAACCTCTCGCCCGCTCCCGGGAGCGTGAGCCTCCTCCTCGGCCAGTAGCTACTTCGGCTTCACGTTCCAGAGGAAGCCGCAGATCGCGACCCCCGCGATCGCGAGCACGGCCATGATCCCGTAGGCGCCCGACCAGCCGAACCCCTTCACGGCCTCGGCGACGCCGCGGCCAGCGAGGGCGGCGCCCGTGTAGCCGACACCGTCGAGGAGGCCGGCCGCTGTCCCGGCCGTGCGCCGCGCCCCGAAGTCGAGCGCCGCGACCCCGCCCACGAGCGAGTAGGACCCGAGGAGGAAGAAGCCCGTCACGCCCACGAGCACGCACGCGAGGTCCGCCCGCTCGACGTGCCCTACGAGGAGCGTGAGCGGCTCGAGCTTGGAGAGGCCCACGAGCGCGAGGGCCGTCCCGACCAGGAAGACGGCCATGACGGGCGCGCGCCTCCCCTCGAGCCAGCGATCCGACACGAAGCCCGCGGCGAGCGTCCCGACGCAGCCGAGGATCGGGAAGACGGTGGACTTGAAGGCGCCCGCGGCCGCGGGCACGTCGAGGTCGCCGAAGTAGGTCGGGAGCCACGTCTCGAAGCACTTCCTGAGGAGCGTGAGGACGAACGAGAGCCCGCACATGACGAGGAACTTCCTGTCGGTGAGGACCTCGCGGAGACGCGAGAAGTAGGTCGACTCCTCTTCATCGACGGGAGCGGGCGTCGCCTCCGGCAGCGGGTAGCCCACGTCCTCGGGACTCGAGCGGAGGAAGGGCCAGACGGCGGCGCCGACGACCGCGAGGACGCCCGCCGGGATCAAGAAGAGGGCGCGCCACTCGAGCTTCCACGCGAGGAGGAGCCCCGCGAACGCGACGGCGATCGCGGCGCCCGCCTGGTAGCTGATCGACATGAAGCCCATGGCGGTCCCGTACTGCTTCTTGGGGAACCAGCGGGACATGACGTTCACGAGCCCGGCCCAGCCCATGGACTGGAAGAAGTTGTTGAGCCCCCAGGCCAGGAACAACATGCCGAGGAGCGGCTTCGAGACGCCGAGGCGATCGAGGGGCCCTGCGCCCGCGCACCCGAACAAGAGGGACGCGACGACGGCCCCGGCGAGCCCCACGAAGAAGGCGAAGCGTCCTCCCTTCGCGTCCGCGAGCGAGCCCGTCGTGAGCTTGCCCAGGGCGTAGGCGGCGACGCCGAAGCTCGCAATGTTGGCGAGGTCGTCGCGCGTCGCGATGTGCGCCGCCTCCATGGGGGTCATGGCGACCGAGAGGTTCTGGCGGCAGAGGTAGTAGCCCGCGTAGCCGACGAGGAGAGAAGCGAAGCTCGCGCCCCGATGGAAGCCGAAGCTCCTCGCGGGCGCCGCGACCTTCGCTCGCGTCGCGACGGGCGTGGGCATGCTCTCGTCCTCTTCTTCGACTCGGAGGCTCACGGAACTTGGCCCCCTCGATCGGAGGAGGTCTCGAGCGAAGGGCGCGCCCACGTCTAACTCGCGCAGGCGCAAGGCCCGGAGGTGTCAGCTCCGTCGGCTCTTCGCCAGCTCGACGAGGTGCCGGCGCTCGTCGTCGTCGAGAGGGCCCAGGGCGAGGCGCTCGACGAGCGCCCGGACCTCGGCGGGAGAGTCGAGCGAGCAGAGGACGCCGTCGACCTTCGAGAGCACGAACCGGTACTGGTCCGGGATCTCGGGAACCCAGCCCCTCGGGCTCGGAGCGCGCCCGCCGTGGCCCGAGACGCTCTTGAATCCGTAGACGAGCGTCTTGCGCGCCGGCTCGAGCGCCGGGAAGAAGTCCTGCTCGGGCCGCGTGTGCCCGGCGTTGTAGCGGACGAAGGCTATGTCCACCGCGTTCTCGTTGACCGCCGCGAGAGCCGCCTTCCGGTCGTGGAAGGAGCAGCCCGTCGCCTTGATCCCGAGGAAGCTGCGCGCGCGGTGCTCGCGGTACCGCTCGAGCCTCGCCGGGAGCTCGGCCGCGTAGGCGCCCCCCATGATCGAGACGTCGATCCGCTCGAGCCCGGGGATCGCCTCGACCACCTCCTCGAAGGGCGCCCAGCAGAACTCTTGCTGGGTCACGTAGGAGACGACGCCGACGACCACGTCATCACGGCGAACCCGCTCGAGGAGCCGGGCGAGCCCGCGCCGCGTCGTCTCGTAGAGCGGCCAGTGCATGTCCGCGGTGACGAAGAAGAAGTTGATCCCGGCGTCGAACGCCGCCTCGACCACGTCCTCGCCGCCCGTCATGCCGAGGCAGAACGGGCTCACGCGAAGCGAGCCGAGCGCGAGCCGGTCGGTGACGCGGGGAAACGCCAGGGATCAGCGCCTGTCGCTGTAGGGCATGGGCGAGTCGGGGGCCTGGGCCATGCCGTCTTCGTCCGTCTTCGGCTTCTCGAGGTGGATCCTGTAAGTGACGGCGACGTGGCCGATCACCGCGCCCGCGAGCGAGAGGACGCCCTTCCCGATCAGGCCGAGCTTGAGGAGAGACCCGCCGACGACGTTGCCGGCGAGGCCCCCGAGCCCGCTCGCGATCATCTGCGTCACGGGGTTCACGTCCTTCTTCTCGAGATGGACGCCGACCTTCTCCAGGGCCTGTTCGAGCGGGTCCTTCTGCCTCATGCGTTGCACCCCGCGGGGGATGGTACCACCGCCTTCGCGGTCCGTCACGGGGTCCGGAGGCGCAGCCCACGCATCGAGTAGGATAGCCCTCCTATGAACAAGGTCGCGATCCTCGGTTTCGCGCGAACGCCCATCGGCGCCCAGGGAGGCACGCTCCGCGAGGTCCACCCCGAGAAGCTCGGGACCGCCGCGCTCACGGGCGCCGTCCAGCGCGCGGGGCTCCCCCAGGGAGCGCTCCAGCGCATCGGCCTCGGCTCGCTCTTCGACGCGGGCCACGGGCCGAACCCGGCGCGCGCCCTGATCCTCGAGGCCGGCTTCGAGGAGGCAGCGGCGCCGCTCCCGACCGGCTTCTCCGTCCGGGCGGGCGGAGGCTCCGCGCTCGAAGCGCTCGCGCTCCTCGCGAGCGAGCTCGAGGGCGAGGCCGCGGCCGCCGCGGTCGGCGTCGACTCTGCGTCGCTCGCTCCCTACCTCCTCCCCGAGGCGCGGCACGGCTCGCGGCTCGGCCACGGCCGCATGCTCGACGCGGCGCTGCGCGACGCCTGGGTCGTCTCGGACGAGGACCTCCCGCTCCCGGCGCTCGCCGCCATCTGCATGCAGCCTCTCGAGCTCGACCGCGCCCGCTTCATCGAGGTGCGGAAGCGCTCGCTCGAGCGGGCGCGCGCCGCCGCCGGGAAGGGCGCGGTCGTCCCCGTGGGCGTCCCCGACCAGAAGGGCGGCGAGACGCCCTGCGAGAAGGACGACCTCCCGGGCGAGCGCGAGCTCTCCCGCGGCGACGAGGTCTACGCCGCCCCGCTCGCCGACGGCGCGGCCGCGGTCGTCCTCTCGACGCTCGAGCGGGCGCGCGCCCTCGGCCGGGAGAGCTGTGCCCGGCTCGTCGGTCTCGCGCGGGCCTCGGTCGAGTCGCAGAAGGCTCCGATCGCTCCCGCGGCCGCGCTCGCGCGTCTCCTCGCGGCCGCCGGCCGCAAGGCGCGCGACCTCCGCGCGGTCGAGGTGGACGAGTCGCTCTTCGTGGGCGCCGAGGCGGCGCGCCGCGAGCTCGACCTCCTCGACGACCAGCTCAACCCGCGCGGCGGAGCGCACGCCTACGGCCACCCCGGCGGAGCCTGCGGGATCCGGGCGCTCGTCGCCCTCCTCGCCCAGCTCGAGAGCCGGGGCGGCGGCCTCGGGGCGGTCGCTTACGGCACCGGCGGTGGCGGAGCCATAGCCCTTCTTGTCGAACGCTGAGACGGGCTGATATCGTTTGCCCCCCAGGACGCATTCGCGGGCCACGCCCGCAGCCCCGATGGAGGTCCCATGACCCGCAAGCTCGCGATCGCCCTCGCCGCCGCCCTCCTCGCGGGGGGCTGTCCTGGTTGCCCCGACAACTCCGGCAACAACAGCTCGGGAGGCTCGTCCGCGACCGAGATCCTGATCGGCGAGTACGGCTCGATGACGGGCGGTAGCGCCACCTTCGGCAAGGGAACGCACAAGGGAATCATGCTCGCCGTGGATGAGCAGAACGCCGCGGGCGGGGTCAAGGGCAAGAAGATCAAGGTCATAAGCTACGACGACAAGGGAGACGAGCAGGAGGCGGGCAACTGCGTCCAGCGCCTCTGCTCGAGCGACCACGTCGTCGCGCTCCTGGGCGAGGTCGCGTCGTCGCGCTCGAAGGCTGGCGGACGAGTCGCGCAGGAGGCGGGCGTCCCCATGATCACGCCGTCCTCGACGAACGCCGAGGTGACCCAGATCGGCGACATGATCTTCCGCGTCTGCTTCATCGACGACTTCCAGGGCTTCGTCGGCGCGAAGTTCGCCTTCGAGAACCTCAAGTGCAAGAAGGTCGCGATCCTCTACGATCAGAAGCAGGCGTACGCGACCGGCCTCCGTGACAACTTCAAGACGGCGTTCACCGGCATGGGTGGCACGGTCGCGACCGAGAAGGCTTTCAGCACGGGCGATCAAGACTTCAACGCCCAGCTCACGGCGATCAAGGGCGAGAACGTGGACGCGATCTACATCCCGGGCTACTACACCGAGGTCGGCAACATCGCCCTCCAGGCACGCAAGCTCGGGATCACGCTCCCGCTCGTGGGCGGGGACGGCTGGGAGTCACCCAAGCTCGCCGAGATCGCGAAGGACGCCATCGACGGCTGCTACTACTCGAACCACTACTCGGACGAGGACCAGCGGCCCGAGATCCAGGACTTCCTGAAGAAGTTCCGGGCGATGAAGCTCGACCCGGAGACTCCTCCCGACAGCCTCGCCGCTCTCGGTTACGACGCGGCGCGGGTGCTCTTCGCCGCCATCGAGCGCGCCCCCTCGCTCTCGGGCAAGGACCTCGCGGCCGCGATCGCGACCACGAAGGACTTCAAGGGCGTCACGGGCTCGATCACGATCGACAAGGATCGCAACGCCTCGAAGACGGCGATCATGCTCAAGATGAAGGACGGCGCCCCGCACTTCATGGCGGCGATCGAGCCCCAGAAGTAGACGGGTGAACCAGCTCCTCCAGACCCTGCTCGACTCGGTGACCGTGGGGAGCCTCTACGGGCTCATCGCCCTCGGCTACACCATGGTCTACGGGATCCTCCAGTTCATCAACTTCGCGCACAGCGACGTCTTCATGATGGGGGCCTGGTTCTCATTCCTGATCTCGCGCAGGGCCGGCTGGACGAAGGAGACGCCGCCTTTCTGGGGGGCGCCGCTCGTCCTCATGGCCTCGATGGCGATCTGCGGCGCGATCGGCTTCACGATCGAGCGCCTCGCCTACAAGCCGCTACGGAAGGCGCCGCGGCTGAACGTCCTCATCACGGCGATCGGAGTCTCCCTCCTCATCGAGAACACCGGGCAGCTCCCCTTCGCGTTCGGCACCCAGCCGCAGCGGATGCCGTCCCTCATCCACGACACGGTGCTCTTCTCGATCGCCGACGTGCCCTTCCACGTCGTCGACCTCCTCGTGATCGGCGTGTCGCTCGCGCTCATGGTCCTCCTCCAGTGGCTCGTCTACGGGACCAAGCTCGGCCTGGGCATGCGCGCCGTCTCGCACGACACCCGCGTGGCCTCGCTCATGGGGATCGACGTGAACCGCGTCATCTCGTTCACGTTCGTCATCGGCTCCGCGCTCGCCGCGGCCGCGGGGTTCCTCTTCTCGATGAAGTACGCCGGGCTCAACCAGCCCGCCGACGGCACGTGGGTCCTCCTCGGCCTCAAGGCGTTCGTCGCCGCCGTCGTCGGAGGGATCGGCAACGTGCGCGGCGCCGTCCTCGGGGGCTTGCTCATAGGGATCCTCGAGCAGTTCGGCATGGCTTACCTCAACACGTCGCTCCGCGACGTCTACGTGTTCACGCTCCTCATCGTGGTCCTCCTCGTAAGGCCCGCCGGCATCCTGGGCAAGCCGATCATGGAGAAGGTCTAGTTGGGCGCCTCTTCGACCCTCTCCGCGCGGGGACACGAGCTCCGGCCGCCGCCCCTCCAGTCGGCGCTCCGCTTCATCGCGCCGCTCGCCGCCGGCCTCGCCGTCGCTGCGCTCATGCAGCTCGTGCTGCCGGCGCCGCGGACGAGCCTCCCCTCCAAGATCGTCCTCGACATCGGGATCAACATCATCCTCGCCGTGTCGCTCAACATCGTGAACGGCTTCACGGGCCAGTTCTCGATGGGTCACGCGGGCTTCATGGCGGTCGGCGGCTACGCGGCGGCGACGATCACCTACTACGGCTCTTTCCTCCTCTGGGAGAGCCCGAGCGTCCATCCGGGAGCCGGGACGGTCCTGTTCGTCGTCGCGTGCCTCGTCGGAGGTCTCGCCGCGGCGGTCATGGGCTACGTCGTCGGTCTTCCGTCCCTCAGGCTCCGCGGCGACTACCTCGCGATCGTGACCCTTGGTTTTGGTGAGATCGTGAGGGTCCTCATCTACCTGAGCGGCAAGGTCCTCAAGACGTCCGCGCAGGTGAAGGCGACCTCTCTTCTCGGGCTCACGACGCATCTCGGAGGGGCCGAGGGATTCTCGGGGGTCGCCGGGATCCCGGGCTACACGAACTTCTTCTGGGCCTACGCGTTCGTCGCGATCACGCTCGTCGCGGCCTACCGCACGAAGGTGTCGAGCTGGGGCCGCGCCTTCCTCTCGATACGCGAGAACGAGATCGCCGCCGAAGCCATGGGCGTCCACACGACCAAGGTGAAGGTGCGGGCGTTCGTGCTCGCTGCTTTCTTCGCCGGGATCGGAGGGGCGCTCTACGGGCACGAGGTCCGATCGCTCAACCCCGAGAACCTCGGATTCCTCAAGTCGTTCGATATCATCATCATGGTCGTCCTGGGTGGCATGGGCTCGGTCTCGGGAGCCGTGCTGGCGGCGATCATCCTCACGATCATGCCCGAGGCGCTCAGGTCGGTCGCCGAGTACCGGATGATCGTTTACGCCCTCTCGCTCATCATCATGATGATCGTGCGCCCCCAGGGGCTCTTCGGGATCCGCGAGATCTGGGAGCTCAACATCTTCAAGAAGCTGTTCGCGGAGAAGAAGTAAGTGGCGCTCCTCGACATCCAGGGGATCTCGATCAGCTTCGGCGGCCTCAAGGCCGTGAGCGACTTCAACCTCTCGCTCGAGAAGGGCTGCCTCCAGGGCCTGATCGGCCCCAACGGAGCGGGCAAGACCACGGTCTTCAACCTCATGACGGGCGTCTACCGCCCGACGACGGGGACGATCGCGCTCGACGGCCAGGTCCTCAACGGGAAGAGGCCCTACCAGATCGCGGCCGCGGGCCTCGCGCGCACCTTCCAGAACATTCGCCTGTTCGGCGACCTCTCCGTGCTCGACAACGTGAGGATCGGCTGTCACGTCCGCACGACGCACAGCATGCTCGCGGCGATCTTCCGCTCGCCGCTCCACCGGGGCGAGGAGCGCGCGATCCTGGAGCGCTCGGAGAAGCTCCTCGAGATCTTCAAGCTCCACCGGACGGGCGAGCTGGCGAAGAACCTCCCCTACGGCGACCAGCGCCGCCTCGAGATCGCGCGAGCGATCGCCACGGACCCCAAGGTCCTTCTACTGGACGAGCCGGCGGCGGGCATGAACCCGCACGAGAAGAAGGAGCTCCGCGAGCTGATCGACTTCGTGCGGAAGGACTTTGGATTGACGGTGCTCCTCATCGAGCACGACATGAGCCTCGTCATGGAGATCTGCGAGAAGATCACCGTGCTCGACCACGGCGTCACGATCGCGCACGGGACGGCCAAGGAGGTCCAGGGCGACCCCAAGGTGATCGAGGCTTACCTCGGCGTCCCCGACGCCGCCCCGCCCGCGGAGCACGCCTGAATGGCTCTCCTCGAGATCAAGGACCTCGACGTTCACTACGGCGCGATCCACGCGCTCAAGGGAGTGAACCTCCAGGTCGAGAAGGGCGAGGTCGTGACCCTGATCGGCTCGAACGGAGCCGGCAAGTC
>FTGE01001226.1_pt1 | contig 10033 bp, 8 predicted proteins | sample 1640581 | NCBI WGS metagenome assembly FTGE01 (sample SAMEA3914789, study PRJEB12502) | metagenome | biome: forest; material: soil | place: Canada | collected 2011-07-03 | depth 0.3 m | reverse complement strand
CGTGTCGTTGCCGTCGAGCCGCCTCCCGTCCACGAACGTCCCGTTGGCGGACGCGAGGTCGGTGACCTTCCAGCCCGCGGAGCCCTGCGTGAAGGTGACGTGAGACTTCGAGACCGAGGGGACGGGGAGCGAGTAGTCGTTCCCGAGCGCCCGGCCGAGCGTGATGCCCTCGGCCGGGTCGAAGCGCGGCCTGAGGAAGAGGACCTGCGCCGTCTTCTTCCAGTCAGCGGACGGCGCCAGCGGCTTGAGGTCGAGGCGCTGCGTCGACTTGATGTCGGCCACGCGGATGCTTGGCGAGGTCGCGGCGGCCAGGACCTCCTTGAGATCCCCCACGGGCCGGGCGAGCGGCGAGAGGAAGACGAGGGCCGGGTCCGGGAATTTCTCCCGGAACCCCGCGAGGTCCAGGGTCGCGGCGAGCTGTGCCAGGTCCGCGAGCTTCATGGGCTTCCTCGGAGAGGACTGTAGCGCACCGGGCGCCGCCGCTCCACGCTCGAAAGTGCTCCGTGGAGCGACGACGATCCCGGAGCGAGGCAGATCGGCTCGTACGAGAGATTTCTCGCGGGCCACCTTCCGCACGGAAGGTCCGTCTGCGGACACCTTCCGCGCGGAAGGTCCGTCCCGGGAAACGCCGCCGCGTGCTCGACGCCCCACACGCTCCCGCGGAGACGCCGCACGTTCCCGCGGAGACGGAGACGCCGTACGCCGGCCGCACGCTCGACGCCCCGCACGTTCCCGCGGAGACGCGGAGACGCGGCGCCGTTCCCGCGGAGACGCCGCACGTTCCCGCGGAGACGGAAACGCCGTGCGCCCGCCGCACGCTCGACGCCCCGCACGTTTCCGCGGAGACGCGAAGACGCGGCGCCGTTCCCGCGGAGACGCCGCACGTTCCCGCGGAGACGGAGACGCCGTGCGCCCGCCGCACGCTCGACGCCCACAACGATCTTAACGAGCAGGGGCCTGTCGGTCGCAGGTCCGTTCCCAGGTCCGTCTCAGGTGCCGCAAGAATGCGGCTCCGAACAAGCACCGCAAGGACTTGAGTGGCGCTCGGACCTGGCCCGGGTTCTGCTCCCCAGGAACCCAATGAGACCGCGGACCTGGCTCGGCTCACTCCTCGTCACCGTTCTCACCCTCGGGACCGCGTCGGCACAGTCCTCCTTCCGGGTCGCCGAGATAGCCTCCGTCACGGAGCGGCCCGGAAAGCCCGAGACCGGGAAGTACACGATCGACGTGGTGATCCTGAGCGAGGGCTACACCGAGAGACAGAAGGACCTCTTCCGCCAGAAGGCAGCGGCCGTTCGACGAGCGCTCCTCGAGGATCAGGTCTCGGAGCCCATGCGCGCCGTCACGACGTTCAACTTCTACGAGGCCTGGGTCCCCTCGGCCGAGAACGGCGTCCCGTGGCGCAACGGCGAGCCCGCGGGAGACACGCCGTTCCAGGCTCGGATCACGCTCGACGGCTCGCTGACCGCCGACAAGGATGCGATCGACCGCGCCGTGCGGCACGTCGCCTCGAAGAACAACAAGACGGTCGGAGTCGTGCTCGTGCACGCGAAGTCGCGGACCGCCGACCGCGCGTCGAACGCTCCGCCGCCCCCCGAGGACGCGAACACGGGACCCGAGGACGTTCGCTCCTGGGCCGACACGCCGGCGGAGGTCTTCCACAAGCTCCACAGGGGTCCCGTCGAGGCGACGGCGAACGGTTCGCAGATCGGCCGCATCCTTCAGAACGACGGCGACATGCGGTCCTTCGTCCACGAGTTCGGCCACGCGGGCTACGGGCTCGGGGACGAGTACGCGAACGAGCCCACGTCCGAGCTGCCCGAGGGGAAGAAGGACGAGGTCGCGCAGTATCCCAACATCACGACCGACCCGAGCGGCCAGAGGTGGCGGGACCTGGTCCCCGACCTCTACGCGAACGGGAAGATCAAGGAGATCCATGACGGCGGCGACACCTACGCGAAGGGAGTCTGGCATCCCTACCGCAAGTGCCGCATGAACCAGACCCGGACCGAGCCCTTCTGCCCGGTCTGCGACGCGATCATCCGGCGCTCCGGCGAGAAGACGGGACCTCTCCCGACTCCGACGGAGGTCTCGCTCGAGGCCGGCAAGGACGGGAAAACCGTCGTCGCCAGGTGGCGCTGGCCCTCGCCGGAGCAGCCCGCGGCCTTCCGCGTCGAGCTCTGGAAGGACGGGAAGCGCGCCTGGTCGGGCCTCGTCGAGGGCCACCTCGGGGAAGCGACGATCCCCGTGGACTCGGCTGGCCCCTACACCGTGCACGTCCGAGCGGAGCGCCTCGACATGGCGAACCCGGAGTCGCTCTCCCTCGAAGCCTCGAGCCCCAAGCTCGTCGTCATCGCGCCCGAGGGCCGCTCCGTGCGCCGTGGCGTGGGCCTGAGCGGCGTCCTCGAGGGGAGAGTCGTCGAGGAGAGCGAAGACGAGGACCGTCCTGACCGGCGTTGAGCCGGTGGCCGACGGCCGCCGCGGACCCGGGCTTGCGCTCGTGCCCACGTCCGAGGGCGCGATGGCGAAGGACACGGCGAGTCTGTCCCGGAAGAAAGCGCGCACGCGGCCCGCGCGTGGGCTGCATCGGCTCCTCGTCCCTCTCGAGTTCACGGAGCGCGACCGGGCAGCCCTGGAGATGGCGCTCCTCGTCGCGGAGGCGAGCCGCGCCTCGACGACGCTCCTCCACGTCGTCTACGCGCCCGACGAGGTGGCCCCGCGCGATCTGCCCGCGTTCTACAGCGAGCTCTCGGAGAAGGGACACGCCAAGCTCGTCCGGAAGACGGCACCCTTCCGGAGGAGACACCTCCACGTCGCCGTCTCGGTCCTCGTGGGAAAACCCCTCGAGGAGATCCTCGCGTTCGCCCGCGACGACGCGACCGATCTCATCGTGCTGAGCTCGCACGCCGTGGATCCCGGGAGGCCGGCGCCAGGGTGGAACACGCTCAGCTATCAGGTGGCGGCCCTCTGCGGCTGTCCGGTGCTGCTCGCCAAGTGAGCGAAGTAGCCGGGGTCAGCGCGCGCGGCGGCGCTCGCCTTCGAGCTCGACCCGCGCGGCAACCGGGAGCGAGCGCCCCCGGTAGACCCGCGCCCGGCGGCCCGCGAGGGCAAGCGCCGCGCGGTAGAGCTCGAGGAGGGCGTCGATCTCTCTCCCGGAATCGAAGCGCTCGCGCGCCATGGCTCGCGCCGCCGCCCCGAGCGATCGCCGGATCGACGTGTCGTCGAGCAGCGGCCGCGCCCTGGCGGTGAAGTCCTCGGGATCGCCGGTCCGGTAGAGGGCCCCGGTCTTGCCGTCCTCGATCGCCGCGCGGTTCCCCGAGTTGTCAGCGGCGAGCACGGCGCACCCCGCGGCGAGCGCCTCGGCGACGGCGTTCGAGAACCCTTCGACGAGCGAGCAGTTGAGGACGAGGTCGGCGGCGGCGAGCGCCGACGCGACCTCGCCGGGGCGCGCCTCGAGCCGCGAGCACCAGGGCCGCGACGCGAGCTCGCGGTCGAGGGCCTGCCCCTCGTCGCGGTCGAGCATCGGTCCGAGCACCACGTAGCGCAGCGGGAGACCGCTCGTTCGGAGCCGCTCGAGCGGAACGATCGGGAACCGGGGCGCCTTCACGGGCCGGACGCCCGCCGGGAGAAGGACGACGAGGTCGTCCGCCGCGGCACCGATCCGCCTCCTCAGGTCGAAGGGCTCCGTTCCGAGCTCGACGCCCCGGGGGACGGCCCGGAGGCGCATGGCGAGCGAGGGAGGGAGGCTCTCGCCGAGCGCGGTCGGGGCGTCGCCTCCGGCGACGACGACGTCGGCCCTTCACCCCGCCCGGAGCGCCGCATATCGCGCCGGGTCGAGGAGGTCGGTGCCCGCGAAGCTCACGACGACCGCGGCGCGCGCGCGCGCCTCGTCGACGAATCGACCGCACCGCTCGGCGTGGTGGAGGTGGACGAGCCCCGGACGCTCCTCCTCCACGAGCCGGACGAAGTCGCGAGACGTCCACTCCCTCGCGACCGCGACGACCGTGCAGGCGTGGCCGCGCGCGCGGAGCCCGCGGGCCCATCGCTCCACGGTCGTGGCGTTCCCGGTGCTCGCCGGGCGAACGCTCGGGCTGCAGAGGAGGACCTTCACCGGACCCGCTCCCGGACGAGCCTCTCGAACGAGACGAGGGCGATCCCCCGCTCGGCGAGCCAGTCCGGCCAGGAGGGATCGGTGAGCGCCTCGAGCTCGGCTTGTCCCCTGGCGTCTCCAAAGGCCGGGTGAACCATGAGCTCGGCGAGACAGCCTCCGGGGAGATTCTCGAGCGCCGCGCGCAGCCGCGCGAGGGTATTCCCGGGGCCGACCCTCGCGGCGAGACCCCGGAACTCGTCCACCTGCGCCACGCCGCGGGCGACCGCGCGGAGCTCGCGCGCGTTCGAGGCGATCGTCGCGAGCTCCTCCTCGATCGGGGAGCCCCGGGCGAGCCCGGGCGGCTCGTCAGCCATGCGCAGGAAGACGTCGTGGCGCCTCGCGAGGTCGATCCCGGCGGAGCGCGCGGCAGCGAACGAGAGGACGTGCTGGTGTCCGTCGAGGTGGCTGAGGGCGAGGCCCCGCGCGCGGAGGGCTTCCCACTGGGCCTCGACCTCGCGAGCGATACCCACGGAGGAGATCGGCTCCTCCGAGAGCCGGCGCCACGCCTCTCTCTTGGGCCGCGGGAAGTCTCCTCCAGGGGTGGTGAGCCCCTCGATCGGGGGACCGAGCGAGCGGCCCTCGGAGAGGTTCGCGTGGAGGCCCGCGTCGAGGGCGCCCCAGCGCGAGCGCACGAGCGCCTGGAGCTTCTCGAGGGCGTCTCCCGTCGCGGGCCCGTTCGCGACGAGGCTCGCCGAGCGCACGACACCGCGCTCGAACGTCCGCACCGCCGCGTCGTTCGCCGCGAGGGAGAGTCCCATGTCGTCGGCGTTCACGACGAGCCGCGTGCCCGCGGCGCTGAGCCACGCGCGGAGGTAGCGGTTCTTGAACGCGTGGCCCGTCCCGGTCGTCTCGATCTCGGCGTGCCCCGCGCGAGCGCGTTCCTCGAGGTAGGCGAAGAGCCCGGGCGCGTAGCCTTCGTACTCGGCCGCCGTGAACGGCCGGTCCGACTCGCCCCGCTGCTCGACCGCGAACCGCTCGAGGTGCGGCGCGAGCGCCGCGCGCGAGACGAGGCCGATCACGTGGAGGAGGAGCCGGCCGCCCGGTCTCAGGTGCTCCTCCACGCGGGGCAGCACCTTCGCGAAGTGGAGCGTGCCATCGGGGCCGCCGTACTTCGGGCCGAACGGCCGTGGCCCCGGAGTCTGGGGAGGGTTGAAGACGACGAGGTCGAACCGCTCGCCGCGCACGGCCTCGAGGAAGTCGCCGCGGCGCGTCTCGACGGCGACGCCGTTCGCGCGCGCGTTCACGTCCGCGGCGCGGCACGCGCGCTCGTCCAGGTCGGCGGCGACGACGCGCGAGGCGCCGAGGCGCGCGGCGACCACCGCGAGGAGCCCCGCGCCGCACCCGAGCTCGAGGACGCGCTCGCCGGGGCGCACGTCGAGGAGCCCGGCGAGCTCGAGCGTTGAGGGCGCGAGCCCGTGAACGCCGTCGGGGACGTCGATCTCGAGAGGCCCGACCGCCGTCTCGACGCGCCGGGTCGGCATCAGCGGGGCCTGGAGAGCGCCGTCGCGACGAGGCGCTCGATGAAGCGGGTCTCGTCGAGCCCCAGCGCGGCGGCGGCGACGAGGCACGGGCTTCCGGGCTCGAGGCTCGGCTTCGTGTTCGCCTCGAGGAAGACGGGCTCTCCCCCGGCTCCGAGCTTGAGGTCGAAGCGTGCCCAGCCCGAGAGACCGAGAGCGTCGAAGGCGCGCAGCGCGACGCTCGAGATGCGCGCGGCGAGCGTCGCGTCGAGGCGGGCCGCGAAAGGATCCGGGCCGGCGCGCTTCGCCTCCGTGTCGAGGACGACGCCCGCGAGCGGCCACTCGACGATCGGGAGCGTCTCGTGGCCCACGACCGAGACGGCGAGCTCGCGGCCCGGGACGAGCTCTTCCACGAGCGCGGCCATTCCCGCGGCCTCGAGGCGCGCGAGCGCGGCGGCCTGGTCCTTCTCGCCCCGGACGACCGCGAGACCGCGGCTCATGTGCTCGTGAACCGGCTTGACGACGCGCGGGAACAGGAACGTCGGCGTCGCGCCGGCGGTCACTCCGCGCGGCGTGGGGACGGAGGCGCGCTCGAGGACGCGCTTCGTCGCGACCTTGTCGTCGGCGAGGAAGCAGGCCCGGGCGTCGGAGCCCACGCAACGCGCCCCGCGCGCCTCGAGGAGCTGGCGGACGACCGGCCTCAGCACGCCCTTCCCCGAGAAGGTGTCGGTCTGGTCGAAGACGAGGTCGAGACCGGCGAGCTCGGCGGCGCGGAAAGGGACCTCCTCCGAGTCGGCGAGGACCGTCGCGTGTCCCAGCGCGCCCAGGGCACGGACGAGCGTCTCGTGGCAACGGCAAGGAGACGCGACCGTGTGGACGATGCCGATCCGCATTGTCGATTCATCGGACCCGCTCGACCGGCGCCTGCGCAAGGGGCGTCTGACCCAAGACGTTCTTGCCCGCTGCGTTCCAGGAGCCGGTCCGCCTCCGGACGTCGTCCGTACACGGTTTCCGGGCGATCTCCGCAACCCGTTCCGCGAGGCCCCGATCTGCGCTATTCGAGAAAGGCCAGGCACTTGCTTTCTCGCCTGCGCGGAAAAAGGGCAGGAACGGAATGAGAGCTCTCCGGGCGATCGTGCCCCTCCTCGCACCCATCCTCGTCGTCATCGCGGCACCCTCGTCCCGGGGCCAGGAGCTCACGAACGGGCTCCCGCCGCCGCCGCTCCCGAGCTGGCTCAAGGTCATCGAGGACCCGTTCGGACTTCCGCTCGCGAACGAGGCTCCGCCGTGCGACGACCCCTTCGTGTGCAAGCCGGTGACCGCGAACGGCGCGCGCGGCCTGATCGGCGTCCTCGACGGGGAGAAGCCGGGCGAGGTAGCGCCTCCGCCTCCTCCGGACCCGAAGATGGTGGAGGTCCGGTCGCTCGAGCACCTCGTCCGTCTGCTCGCCGCCGACGGCGACTACGCGGACGTGGCCGCGGTGCGGAGCCAGATCGCTGCGCTCCTCGCTCCTCCCCCTCCGCCGCCTCCCCCGAAGCCTCCCGCTCCGCCGCCGGCGCCGGTGCAGGCGAGCGGGTCCTTCCCCGGCGGCTCGCCCACCGCGCTGCCCCCGAGCTTGCGGGCGATCATGCTCCGCGCGCTCCAGGCGAAAGGACTCCCCGCGTCGTGGGCCGACTCCTCCTCGCTCGCCGAGGTCCTCTGGCACGAGAGCCGCTTCGACTCGACGGCGCAGAACCCGAGCTCGACCGCGCACGGGCTCTTCCAGATGCTCACGTGCACGACGAACGACGCCTACACACAGTGCGTGGACGGCCTCAAGTACATCGAGGGCCGCTACGGCACGCCCGACGGCGCCTGGGAGTTCTGGCAAGCGCATAGCTGGTACTGAGCTCCGCTCGCGGAAGCCGAAGCCCCAGGGACCGTCAGGCGTGGTCGGCGAGGCACTCGAAGAAGAGCCCGGCGATCCTCTCGAAGGACGACAGGGCGCCGGGGCTCGCGCTCGCGGCGAGGAAGGCGACCTTGCGCCCCAGGACCTCGGCCGCGGGGGCCGCGGCCGGACGACCCCCGGGTCGCTCGAGCAGCGCGCCGGGATCGACTCCCAGCGCCGAGGCCAGCTTGTCGAGTGTGTCCACGGTCGCGGCACGCTCAGCCCGCTCGAGGCTTCCGAGGAACGGCCGGCTCATGCGTGCGCGCTCGGCGAGCTCGTTTTGGGAAATTTGCGAACGCGCGCGCAGCTCTTTGATGCGAGCGGCCAATCGTTTACGGAGTCCCACGCATTTTCTCCAGAGGCGAGGTTCGTACGTCACGTACGACACTCCAAAGAGACCTTGCTCTTGACCCCTATGCGATTCATCATGGCTCCGAGCAGAGACGACCTCGGACCGCGGGGAAATCGCCGCTCTCCAGCGGCAAGGCGGTCCGGCGCGAATCGGGGGCCGATCGATGGGCAGCATCGGGGAACGAAAAGTCCGCGCTCTTCGTTCCGGAGCGCTGACGGCGCGGCCGGAGCCGCCAATTCTTCCGCGGCGGCGAGTCCCGCGACCGCGAGTCTCTCCTCCCGCGGTCATGAGGGAAGGATGAGCAGCGAGGTTCCCGCGAGGGGGAGCCTGATGCCCGAGGACGCCGCCCGCCTTCTCGACGACTTCCCCGACGCGCTCATCGTCGTGACGCCCGACGGTCGGGTCACGTTCTGGAGCGAGGGCGCCGAGCGCATGTTCGGCTACACGCCGGCGGACATCGTCGGCCGGAACCTGGGCGACGCGATCATGCCGGGCGAGCATTCCACCGAGCTCGAGGCGTGGACTCGCGCCGCCTCGGGTGGCCCGGGTACCGTCTATGAGACGGTCCGTCGACGCAAGGACGGGACGATGATCATCGTCGATGCGTCCGTGCGGGCCATTCGCGGGCCGGACGGCGCGGTGAGGTATCTCGCGATCGCGAAGAAGGACGTGACGCACCTCAAGTACATTCGCGAGTCGGAGGTCCTGAAGGCCCGCTTCCAGGGACTCCTCGACGCGGCTCCGGACGCCATGGTGCTCGTGAACAGGGACGGGCGCATCGTCCTGACGAACGACGAGACGGAGAAGCTCTTCGGGTACGCTCCCTCCGAGCTGATCGGCGAGCCGGTGGACCTGCTCGTCCCCGAGCGCTTCCGGGAAGAGCATCCCGCCCACCGTGCCGGCTACTTCGCGGAGCCGCGGCGCCGGTCCATGGGCGGCGGAGCCGAGCTGGCCGGGCGCCGGCGGGACGGATCGGAGTTCCCCGCCGAGATCAGCCTGAGCCCGATCCGGACCGAGGACGGCCGTCTCCTCGCGACCGCCGCGATCCGCGACGTCACGGGGCGCAGGAAGGCCGAGGCGCGGCTCAAGGGCCTCCTCGAGTCGGCCCCCGACGCCATGATCGTCGTCCGGCGAGACGGACGGATCGTCCTCGTGAACAGCCAGACCGAGAGGCTCTTCGGTTACACACGCGACGAGATGGTGAACCAGCCCGTCGAGCTGCTCGTCCCCGAGGCCTTGAGAGCCAGGCACCCGGAGATGCGGACCGGTTACTTCGACGACCCGCGTCCGCGCTCCATGGGCGCGGCGGGCGTCGCACTCTCGGCGCGACGCAAGGACGGGACGGAGTTCCCGGCCGAGATCAGCCTGAGCCCGCTCGAGGCGGAGGAGGGGACGCTCGTCTCGGCGGCCGTCCGCGACGTGACCGACCGGAAGCGCCTCGAGCAGCGTCGGGCCGACGCGGTCTCCGAGCAGTATCGCGCCGACCTCGGCAAGGCCGAGGAGCAGCTCCGCCGCTCCCAGAAGATGGAAGCGGTCGGCCGCCTCGCGGGCGGGATCGCCCACGACTTCAACAACCTCCTGACCGCGATCCTCGGTTACTCCGAGCTCGCGCTCGCCCGGCTCGACGAGCGCGACCCGCTCCACCGCGACCTCAAGGAGATCCGCAAGGCCGGCGAGCGGGCGGGCTCGCTCACGCGACAGCTCCTCGTGTTCAGCCGACATGAGATCGTGAAGCCGCAGATCCTCGACGTGAACGCCGTCGTCCAGGACCTGGACCGCATGCTCCGGAGGCTCATCGGCGAGGACGTGGACCTCCGCGTCTCGATCGATCGCGGCCTCGGTCAGGTCAAGCTCGACCGTGGCTACCTGGAGCAGGTGATCGTCAACCTCTCTGTCAACGCTCGCGACGCCATGCCGGGCGGCGGCGCGCTCACGATCGAGACGACGAACGTCTCGCTCGCCCAGGGCGCATCCGGGGTGCGCGGCGACGTGAAGCCCGGCCGCTACGTCATGATCGCCGTCTCGGACACGGGCAGCGGGATGACAAGCGAGGTCCTCGCGCACATCTTCGAGCCGTTCTTCACCACCAAGGAATCGGGCAAGGGGACCGGGCTCGGCCTCTCCACGGTCTACGGCATCGTCGAGGG
>FTGE01000695.1_pt1 | contig 10058 bp, 5 predicted proteins | sample 1640581 | NCBI WGS metagenome assembly FTGE01 (sample SAMEA3914789, study PRJEB12502) | metagenome | biome: forest; material: soil | place: Canada | collected 2011-07-03 | depth 0.3 m | reverse complement strand
GTCCGGATCCGGTCCTCACGGACCGTTCACCGCCGGTGACGGGTCCGGATCCGGTCCTCACGGACCGTTCACCGCCGGTGACGGGTCCGGATCCGGCCGTCACGGACCGTTCACCGGCGATGACGCGTCCGCATCCGGCCTTCACGGAAGTTTCGCCGTCGGACAACGACTCCTCTCGCCCGATGACGCATCCGAATCCGGCCAACGCGGACCCGCGACGGGCGGATCACGCCCGGTGAGCGCCGCTGAGTCTTCCGTCACCGACGGAGAGACATCCGTGAGCGGGCTACACGCGATGTTCACGGCCGGAGCATTGCGCGTGATGACCGGAGCATTGCGCGTGGTGGCCGGAGCATGATGCGTTGTGACCCGATGAGCACGCGCGCTGCTCGGATCAAGTCACGCGGCAGTCGGACCAGGAATCATGCTGCTCCAGTAACCTCACGTGCTGGCCGGAGCATGACCCGCGCTCGCCGGAGCATGTGACGCGCTGTCCGGAGGATGACCCACACTGGCTGGAGGATGACGCGCACTGGCTGGAGCATGACCCGCGCTGGCCGGACCATGACACGCGCTCGGCGGAGCATGACCCGCACTGGCTGGAGCATGACGCGCGCTCCGCGGACCGTGACACTCGCTGGCCGGGGCATGACGCGCGCTGACCGGAGCGTGACGCGGCGCGGTCGGACGAAGACACGCTCTGAGGGGAGCACCTCGCGTGCTGGTCGGAGCAACACACGCTCTGGCCGGAACACGACACGGGCTGGCCGGAGCAACACATGCGCGGGCCGGAGCAAGGGACTCGCTGGCCGGAGCAGAACGCGTGCTCACTGGACCATGAGGCGCGCTCTGCGGACCAGCTCGAGTCATGCCCCGGGAACGGCAGCCGCTGGATGCAAGCGCGCGCGTGATGGGTGCATGACATCGCGAGTGGCGCGGAGCCGCGCGTGTCGCGGTCAGAGCACCGGGCGACTGGGTCGATCATCGGAGCGATCCGTCCGGCAACCCGCGCGTCACGAGCGCAAACGTCGCGGGGTTCGCCAGAGCGAGGCACGTTCAAGCCCGCCTACCTCGGACTCATGGGCCTCTTGCTGCAGTTCGTCAGGGTCTACTTGCAAGTCCAGCCCGCTTACCTCGGCTTCACCGGTCTCTTCCTGCGAGTCAGGCGAGTGTTTCTGCGCGAACAGCCGGCTGACCCGAATTCAGCGACGCGCGTCCCTGCGGTGCGCTATCTCGACACGAGTGTGCTCGTCTGGCCCCGGGATCGGTGCGAAAAGACCCGCGGTCGAACCTGACCGAGCCTCCACGGCATCGTACTCATCCTTGCTCTCGCTCCACGACACGCGCAAAATGCGCGCCTTCCAGGAGGAACGCTCATGGCCGCGACGATCGACACGACACCCGAGCTGCTCGAAGCCATCTACGCTCGCATGGAGAAGAACCTCGGCGTCGCCCGCAAGCGCCTCAACCGCCCACTGACCCTCGCCGAGAAGATCCTCCTCTCGCACCTCGCCGACCCCGAGAAGCAGGAGATCGAGGCGGGGAAGAGCTACCTCCTCCTCAACCCGGACCGGATCGCCCTCCAGGACGCGACGGCGCAGATGGCGCTCCTCCAGTTCGCGCACGCCGGACGCAAGCAGGCCGCCGTCCCGACGACGGTCCACTGCGATCACCTGATCCGCGCCAAGTCGGGCGCCAAGGCTGACACGGAGGCGGCGATACAAGAGAACCGCGAGGTATATGACTTCCTCGCCACCTCCAGCCAGAAGTACGGCCTCGGCTTCTGGAAGCCGGGCGCCGGGATCATCCACCAGGTCGTCCTCGAGAACTACGCCTTCCCGGGCGGGCTCATGATCGGGACCGACTCGCACACGCCGAACGCGGGCGGCCTCGGCATGATCGCCGCGGGCGTGGGCGGCGCGGACGCCGTGGACGTGATGGCGGGCTTCCCCTGGGAGGTCCTCTACCCCAAGCCCCTCGGCGTGTTCCTCAAGGGCGAGATGAACGGCTGGACGGCGCCCAAGGACGTGATCCTCTACCTCTGCGGCGTCCTCACGGTGAAGGGCGGCACGAACAGGGTCATCGAGTACTTCGGCCCCGGAGCGCGCACGCTCTCGTGCACGGGCAAGGCGACGATCTGCAACATGGGCGCCGAGCTCGGAGCGACGGGCTCGACCTTCCCCTACGACTCGAAGATGGAGGCCTACCTCAGGATCACGGGCCGCTCCGCGCTCGCCGACATCGCGAACAGGAAGAAGCACCTCCTCGAGGCGGACGCCGAGGTCGAGAAGAACCCGGAGAAGTTCTTCGACAGGATCGTCGAGATCGACCTCTCGAAGCTCGAGCCCCACGTCGTCGGGCCGCACACGCCCGACCTCGCTCGCCCGGTCTCGAAGCTCAAGGCCGAGGTCAAGGAGAAGGGTTACCCCGACGACATCCGCGTCGCCCTCATCGGGAGCTGCACGAACTCCTCCTACGAGGACATCTGCCGCGCGGCCGATGTGGCCGAGCAGGCGCGCGCGCACGAGGCGCGCGCCGCGATCCCGTTCCTCGTGACGCCCGGCTCCGACCAGATCGAGGCGACGATCCGGCGCGACGGCCAGATGGCGACGCTCGAGGCGATCGGCGGCACCGTCCTCGCGAACGCCTGCGGGCCCTGCATCGGCCAGTGGGCGCGCGCGGACATAAAGAAAGGCGAGAAGAACTCGATCATGACGTCGTTCAACCGGAACTTCCCGGCGCGCAACGACGAGAACAAGGAGACGATGGCCTTCATCAGCTCGCCCGAGATCACGGTCGCCTACGGCCTCGCGGGCAAGCTCTCGTTCAACCCGCTCACGGACGAGCTCACGGGGAAGGACGGCAAGAAGTTCAAGCTGGCCCCGCCGAAGAAGGCGCCCGAGCTCCCGGCGAAGGGCTTCCTCAAGGCCGAGGCGGGCTTCGTCGCCCCGGCGGCGGACGGGAGCAAGGTCGAGGTCAAGGTCGCACCGAATTCCGAGCGGCTCCAGCTCCTCGAGCCTTTCGCGAAGTGGGACGGGAAGGACTACGAGCGCTGCGCGCTCCTCCTCAAGGCGAAGGGGAAGTGCACGACGGACCACATCTCCCCCGCGGGGAGCTGGCTCCGCTACCGCGGGCACCTCGACAAGATCTCGGACAACTGCTTCCTCGGGGCCGTGAACGCCTTCTCGGGGCAGGCGGGCGAGACGAAGAACCAGCTCACCGGCGAGAAGGCGGCGACGCCCAAGGTCGGGCGTCAATACAAGGAGAAGGGCCAGCGCTGGGTCGTCGTCGGCGACGAGAACTACGGCGAGGGTTCTTCGCGCGAGCATGCCGCCATGGAGCCGCGCTTCCTCAACGGGGTCGCGATCATCGTGAGGTCGTTCGCGCGCATCCACGAGAGCAACCTCAAGAAGCAGGGTCTCTTGCCCCTCACGTTCAAGAACCCCGCCGACTACGACAAGGTCCAGGAGGACGACCGGATCTCGCTCCTCGGCCTCTCCGGGCTCGCTCCGGGGAAGGACGTGCGCTGCGTCCTCCACCACAAGGACGGCAAGGACGAGGAGATCGCGCTCAAGCACACCTTCAACCAGGAGCAGCTCGGCTGGTTCAAGGCGGGGAGCGCGCTCAACCTGCTCCGGGCGGGCGGGAAGGCGTGACGCAGGTCGGTTGAGGTTCGACAGTCTCACCGACGAGCAAGACCTTCATCTCAGCAGCCAAGGCTGCGGCGCTTCGCTCGCGAACATTCACGGGAGACGACGAGCCCAGAGGGCGGCGAGGCCGACGGGAGTGGGACGGAGCCGCTTCGCCTCTGCGGAAGCCCACGCGTTGCGACGGCGGGTCAACTCCGTCGTCCCGCGCATCACGACCAATGCGGTGTAGACGAAGTACGAAACGGGGATCGCCAAGGCGCCCATGATGACGAGCAGGATCACAGTAGCTTCTCCTTGCTGTACCGCGAGTCGGTCTCGCGGAGTCGCTTGCAAAATGATCGAACGGTCCGTCGGGACTTCGAGGCCAGCGGCGCTGGATCGATCGAGCCGCGGCTATGCGAGCTTCACGGACGACACCCGCGCTGCAATAGGCTCATCCTACGGCATCCGGGCATTACCACAAGCTCCATCGGAGGCCGGGAGCGCGCTCAACCTGCTCAGGGCGTGGGAAGGCGCGGGGGGACCGCTCAGAATGAACCGTGACGCCGTATGGAGCCCTGTCCCTTCGACGATCTCATCGAGCGCTCGTCGGCGGCCGAGGAGCGAGAGCTTCTGCGAGATCCCGAGGCTCGGCGCGACCTGCTCCGCCGACTGGAGGTCGGCCTTCGCCTTCGCCTCGTCCACCTCGAGCTTCGAGACGGCGCTCCATATTCAGAGGGACCCAGGAAGCACCGTCCCGCGTCTCACGCGGGGCGAGGGCGCGAGACGATGATCATGAGCACGCTCCAATCTCATGCGGAGCAACGGCTGTTCCCCGTGCTGCGACTCCTGTTCTGGCGCCCGGCGCGCACGCGCCGGGCACGGATCATGCGGTTGGTCTTCGGCGTCCTGTTCGTGACGGTCTTGCTCTTCCGCTACGAACCATCACTGCTCTTTGCCAACGAGTACGTTCACCCGCGCTTCGTCGTGCACTCGGACGCGCCTCTTGGCTCGGCGACACGAGCGATCCTGGACGCGGCGACCGAACACCTCCGGCTCGCGGGCATCGAGGACCCGGCCTACGTCCACCGCGCCTACATCTGCAACGACGGCTGGCGCATGCGCCTCCTCGCGCCTGCCTCGACCACGGCGTTCGCCATGACCTCTCCCATGGAGACGATCGTGCTCAATCGGTGCGATGTCGCCGCCGACCGGGTCTTTGCCGGAGACCGCGTCCGTTCGCTGAGCGGAACGCTCGCCCACGAAGCCACGCACACGCTCCTCAGGCGTCGTTACGGGATGCTCGCCGCGACGCGCCTCCCGCACTGGAAGTGCGAGGGACTCTGCGACTACGTGGCGGGCGAGAGCTCGTTCCCGGACGACGAAGGGCGCCGGCTGCTGCGCGAGGGCGCCGACGATCCCTCGACGAGCTTCTTCTACTTTCGAGCGCGACTCATGGTCGAGCAGTTGATCCGCTTCGAGCGCCTGACCTTCGACGACGTGGTCCGGCGCGACCATGAGGAGACGGCGGTCCTCGAGCGGCTGACCTCCCGGTTGAGGGCGACTCGCTGAGGGCGCGCGCGGCCTCCGCGGCACGTCAACGGACGCGATCCTCGAGGGCGCGGAGCCATGGCACTCCCGGGACGAACGCATCGAGGTCGCGACAGATCCCCTCGGCGCGCGGGCGATGACCCGCGCACAGCGGGTGCTCCTTCGCGAGGAACGCGAGAGCCAGGGCCTCCTCGAAGATCACCCCGGCATCGACCTTCCCTCCGATCGCGACCGCTCGCTGCGCCTCGGCGAAGGCGGCGTCGGCCTCGACGGACGGCCCCTCGAGGAGAGCCGACGCGAAGGCGGCGTGCACGTCGGCGTCGCGCGGCGCGAGCCGGTAAGCCTCCTGGGCGAGAGCGCGCGCCGAACGGGCGTCGCCGTCCGCGCGCCGCACGCCGGCCCGGGCGAGGAACGCGATGGCGTCCGTGCCGCCGGCCGCGCGCGCGAACGCGGTCGTCGCCGCCTCGCGGTCGCCCCGACGGAGGAGCGCCTCCCCGCGGAGGAGCCAGGCGCGGGGCTCCGGCGGCTCCGCGAGGAGGGCGAGGGCCTTCGCGTGCTCTCCGCGTCCGAGGAGGAGGCGCGCGGCCTCGGCCTGGACGGCGGGATCGCGGGGCGCCGCCGCGAGCGCGGCATCGATCGAGGGCTGCATCTCGGCGAGCGCTCGTCCTTCACGGGCCAGCTCGAAGGCGCGCTCGAGCGACGGCCGCGCCTCCTTCGCGGCGCGCTTGAGCCTCGCGGCCAGGGCAGCCTCGTGCTCGCGCGCCAGGCCGGCGTCGTTCAAGAGGCGCCCGTGCGCTTCATCGACGATCGACGCGAGCTTCACTCCCTCCGGGAAATAGGAGAAGAAGCGCGCGAGGGCGAAGGTCTCGCGGGGTCGCTCGGCGACCTCGCGGTCGGCGTCCGGCGCGGGGTCTCCCCCCGCGCGCGCGAGCAGCATGGCCCGGAGGAGGCGGGTCTCGACGGGCGGCCGGAGCGCGGCCGCGCGGTCGAGCGCCTTCATCGCCCCGGTGTAGTCTCCCCCGAGCCAGAGAGCCCGCGCTCGAAGCGTGATGGCGGCCGGATCGGGACGGGCCCCCACGACCGCGCACTCGAGGTCCTCGGCCAGCTCTCCGCTGACGTAGACGTTTCCACGCTCCGACCAGGCGCCGGGGACGAGCGCGGAGCGATCCGATACCGTGGTCAAGGCGAGGGCGTGCGCGAGGAGAGTCGCCGAGTCGCCGGGCCGGAGCTTCAAGGCCTCGTGCGCGCGGTCGAGCGCCGCGCGGGCCCGCTCGTCGCCCCGGGCGCGCGCGACGGGGTCCTGCTTCTCGACGAAGGTCTGGTGGACGACGCTCTCGGGCTCGTAGCTCGCGACGAAGAGCCGGACGAGGAGGACGAGCGTCTCGGGGAGCCGCTCCGACCGGAGCGACTCCTCGGCCAGGCGCTCCGCATCGCCGCGCCGTTCGTCGAGGAGCGCGAGGAACGCCCGCGCGAGGAGACCGCGCGCGCCCCGGGGATCCGCGGCGGCGAGCTTCCCGAACGCGTCGCGCGCCCCTTCCCGCGCGTCGACGTCACGTGACGTGGCGTCCCGGAGGAGCGCGCACCCGAGGACGAGCCACGCCTCGCGCTCGAGCTCGGGGGAGAGGCCGGAGCGCCGGAGGAGCTCGCGCGCCTCCCGCGCCGCCCCGGCCGCGTCGTTCGTGTCGAGGTCCTCCCGCGCCCGCGAGAGGGCAGCCTGGGCTCCCTCGACGGGCGGCGCGGGCGCGTTCGCCGTGGGGACCGGAGAGGGTCGCGGAGCCCGCGACGCGACCCGGGCCTCGAGCAGGAGGACGAGGAGAAGGAGGCCGAGGAGAAGGAGGCCGGCGCCGGCGCCGGCGGCCACGAGCCGGCGCGAGCGGCCGGCGCGACCCGGGAGGAGCCTGGCGAGCGTCCGCTCGAAGGCCGCCGCGTCGGGGAAGCGATTCGCGGGGTCGCCTTCGAGCGCACGCTCGATGGCCGCGACGAGGGCGCCGGGCGCATCCGGCCGGACGCGCGCGAGCGGCTCGATCTTCCTCGAGGCCACGTTGTTGAGGATTTCGACGAAGCTCTCGCCCTCGAAGGCGGGCTTCCCGGCGAGGCACTCGTAGAGGAGCGCTCCGAGCGCGAAGACGTCCGCCTCGGGGCCCGCCGACCGGGCGTCCTTCATCTGCTCGACCGGCATGTAGCCGAACGTCCCGCGCGCGCCGGGGCGCAGCGAGCGAAACATGCTCCGGAACGCGCTCCCCATCTCGGCGGGAGCGAACGGCTTCGCCAGCCCGAGGTCGGAGACGAGCGGCCGCCCATCCGCCATGAAGAGGACGTTCTCGGGTTTCAGGTCCCGGTGCACGATCCCCCGCGCGTGCGCCCTCGCGAGCGCGAACGCGAGGCTCCGGCCGAGCCGGATCGTCTCCTCGACGCCGAGCGGCCCGCGCGCGAGCCGCTCGCGGAGCGTGCCGCCCGGGACGAGCGGCATGACGAGGTAGGGCCCCTTGGACGACCTCCCCGCCTCGAGGAGCGGCACGAACCCGTCGCGCGCCGTGAACGACCCGAGGAGCTTCCGCTCCCGCTCGAAGCGAGCGATCCGCTCCGCGTCCGGCTTGAGGAGGACCTTGACCGCGACCTCCTCGCCCGCGGGAGAGCGCGCGCGGTAGACGACGCCCATGCCGCCCCGGCCGAGGACGCCCAGCACGTCGTACGTGCCGATCTTCACGGAGGCAGCATGCTCTCTCCGGCGCGCGCGCTCAACCCGCGTCAAGGGTCGGTATGCTGGTGGCGCATGCCGGTCTCGATCACGACCTGGAACGTCAACTCGATCCGCGCCCGGCTCGGCCGCGTCACGTCGTGGCTCGACCGGCACAGGCCGGACGTGCTCTGCATGCAGGAGACGAAGGTCGAGGACGAGGCCTTCCCTCGCGAAGCCTTCGAGAAGCTGGGCTACGAGGTCGCCTTCCACGGCGAGCGCGGGCGAAACGGCGTCGCGATCGTCTCGCGGCACCCCCTCGCGGAGACGCGCAGCGGCTTCAAGGACAGGAACCCCGAAACCGAGGCGCGGCTGATCACGGCGAAGGTGCTCGGGATCGAGCTCGCGACGGTCTACGTCCCGAACGGCCAGGCCGTGGGCGCCGAGGCCTACTTCGAGAAGATCCAGTGGCTCGTGAAGCTCCGCCAGCACCTCGCTACCTTCTTCTCGCCCGCGCGGCCGTTCCTCATCTGCGGCGACTTCAACATCGCCCCCGAGGACAGGGACATCTGGGACGTTCGCCTCCGCGCGGGCCTCCACTGCAGCAAGGCGGAGCGCGACTCGCTCAACGCGATGCTCGCCTGGGGTCTCAAGGACACCCTCCGCATGAAGACCCAGGAGGGAGGCATCTTCTCCTGGTGGTTCTACACGCCCTCGGACTTCAAGAAGAACAAGGGCATGCGGATCGACCTCCTCCTCGTGACCGAGCCGCTCGCGAAGCGCCTCCTCGACGTGACGATCGACAAGGAGGAGCGCGGCAAGCCCGGGGGCCCGAGCGAGGAGAAGCCCTCGGACCACGCGCCCGTCACGGCCCGGTTCGCCGACTGAAAGACACGAAGGTGGCGATCTGCCCAGCTCGATGGGCTGACGGGCCTTGCGACGCCGCGGGTTGCGACCGGAGCGTGCCTTGCTCGAGCGTGGCCCGGGAAGGGATTCGCACGAATGGTCGCTCCCCTCGTGAGTGGGGCCATCGGCGCCGGGGTCGGCCTCGCCGCCGGCCTCGTCTACTCGTTCGTCGCGGTCCCCCTCATCACCGGCCACCGGCCGACCGCCAAGGGAACCGTCGCCGTGCTCGCCGGCTTCACGGCGGGCGGCTTCGTCGCCGGCGCCAGCTTCGGGTTCCTGTCGGGTCCCGCGATCGCGACCGTCGTGGGGAGCGCCAAGGTCGCGCTCGCGCTCGCGGGCGGCACCGCGGCCATAGCCGGAGGAACGACCGGCAGCACCGTCACGAAGGCCGTGATGAACGTCGAGACCCACCGTCCGGTGGGCGAGGGTACCGGGAAGGCGGCCCTCGCGGGAGCAACCGGTGGAGGGGCCGCCGCCGCCGTCGCCATCGCGGGTGGCCTCCTCGTCCCGGTGTCGGTGGGCACGGTGACCGCGGGAGTCCTGATCGGCGCCGTGGCCGGCCCGACCGGGAACTACGTCGGAAACGGGACGTCGAACGCGCTCGAGGGCCGGCCCTTCAACGAGAACGCCGGGAAGGCGATCGTCTCGGGCGCGGTCGTGGGGCCGATCGGAGGCGCCATCGGCGGACGACTCGCCGCCCTCCCCCAGGAGACGCCGAACACTCCCCCGCCGGCGCCCGAGACTCCTCCCTCGAACGAGCCCGTCGAGGTCACGCGCGCGACCGGGTTCACCGACGCTCTCGATGGCAAGCACGGCTCGACGACGCCCGGGAAGCCGGCCACGGCCGCGCCGCCGGCCCGCGTCGAGGCGGACACCGCGGTGCAGGGCGCCCTCAAGGCTCTCGCGGACAGCAACCAGAGGTTCATGGACAACCTCTGGAACCGCACGAGGGACGCGGGGCCCGTCGGGGACGGCAACTGGGCCGCGAGATACGGCCAGGACATCCCGAGGGTCGAGACGGCCGTCGCCTCCTACTACCGCGACCTGCCGTCGTACGCCGCGGAAGCGGCCAGGTCGGGCGTGGGGAGGGACAGCTTCGTCAAGAGCGGCCTCACCGACCTCCAGGGCATCATGTCGGAGGGCGCGTCCCCCGCGAAACCAGGCGCCGCGGATGCCGAGGCCCTGGGCAAGATCTACGACGCGAACGCCGACCCCGCGTCGCGTCCCGTGGGCTCGTCCGACGCCGAGGCGAGCGCCTACTTCAAGGCCGCGGCGGATGCTCAGAAGAGTCGTTC
>FTGE01002146.1_pt1 | contig 10072 bp, 9 predicted proteins | sample 1640581 | NCBI WGS metagenome assembly FTGE01 (sample SAMEA3914789, study PRJEB12502) | metagenome | biome: forest; material: soil | place: Canada | collected 2011-07-03 | depth 0.3 m | reverse complement strand
GCTCGACCACCGTGAACCGGGGCGGCTGAGCCCCGACGTGTGCCTCGTCAAATTCGGGGGCTCCGCCCCCGGGCCCCCGCGAGGGGCGGAGCCCCTCGCGGGGGCCCGGGGGCGGAGCCCCCGAATTTGACGAGGCACACGTCGGGGCTCAGCCGCCCCGGTTCACGGTGGTCGAGCTCCGGGGAGAGAAGGTGCGCGAGACGGAGGTCGTGCCCGGCTCCGCTCCTCGTTTCCTCGGCGAGAAGCCCGCCCCACGCGGCCTCGTCTTCGAGGCGGAGCGCTTCACCGTTCACGCGGCCCCGCTCGAGCACCGGGACATAACTTCCCTCTCTTACCTCGTCGAGGAGAGGTCCCGGCTCGCGGTGCGCCCCGAAGCCCTGAGCGAACGAGGCCTCTCACCGGGCCCGTGGCTCGACGCCCTCAAACACGCCGCTTCGAGGAAAGAAGACCTCGAGCTCGACCTCGGAGATGGCCGCCACGCGCGAGTCTCGGAGCTCTCCCCGGACCTCCTCGTCGAGAGGTCCGGTCAGAAGATCGTCTACGTCACGGACGCCGCCGACTCGCCCCGGAACCGTCAGGCGATCGGCGAGCTCGCGCGCGACGTGGACCTCTTCATCTGCGAGGCGACGTTCACGCGATCGGACGAGGATCGGGCTCGCGAGACCGCTCACCTCCCCGCGTTCGCCGCCGCCGAGCTCGCCCGGGAGGCGCGCGTGGGCCGGCTCCTCCCCTTCCATCTCTCGCCTCGATACGAGGATACGCCCGAGCTGATCTTCCGGGAGCTCCTCTCGATCTTCCCGCGCGTTCAGGTCCCGCGTGAGCTCGCCAACCGGATCCTCCCGTCCGAGCGCGACTTGTAGCGCCCCCTAATCTTCCTGTCATATTTGCGAACCGACCGGACACTAAGACTACGTAGGCGGCGCTGCGGCGCGGCTCAGGGAATCCAGGTCGGGGCTACACAAGCACATGCGCTTCTCGACCCGGCTCGCCATCGCGCTCTCTATCCCGGGAGCGCTCCTGGCGGGCCTCGCTCTCCCCTCGGCGCAGGCTGGTCCGGGCGTCTTCACGTTCCGCGTCTGCCAGTACAACGTTCACTTCGACTACACCGATGACGGCCCGAACCGTCGCTGGGTGAATCGCCGCGACCTCTGCGCGGGCCTCCTCCTCAACTCCGGCGCGAGCATCGCTTGCATCCAGGAGGACAAGGTCGAGCAGTGCGAGGACTTGAAGCAGCGCATGCCCGGCTGGGAGTTCGTGGGCCGCGGCCGGAACAAGAACGGGAGTGGCGAGCGGACGGCGGTCTGTTTCAAGAGCAACGTCTGGAAGTGCGTCGAGCACGGCGACTTCTGGCTCTCCGACACGCCCGACGTGCCCGCGAGCAACACGTTCGGCTCGGAGTACTGCCACAAGGCGACGTGGGCCCTCATGGAGCCGCTCGCCGAGAGCCGCGTCCAGATCATCTTCATCAGCACACACCTCGATGATCGCCCCAAGATGGACGAGGCGCGCCGGAAGTCGGCGGTCTGCATCAAGGAATACATCAAGGGTCACTTCAAGAACGCGAACATCGTGATCTGCGGCGACTTCAACTCGGCCGTGACGGACGAGTCGCACAAGGTCATGGTGGACACCGCGGTCGAGCCCCCGCTCGCCGACATCTGGGACTGCTGCGAGCACCACGAGCCCTCCTCGGGCACCGTGCACAACTGGACGGGGACGGCTCACACCAAGCGGATCGACTGGATCCTCGTTGGCGGCAAGGTCAAGGCCAACAGCATGAAGTTCGACCGCTACAACAAGGACGGGAACTACGGCTCCTACCACTTCGGAGTGGACGCCGACCTCGAGATCGCGGTGGACGGCTCGAAGAAGGCGCCGGAGAAGCCGGCGGCTCCGCCGATCACGGCGCCCAAGGGCGATCCCACGACGGGCGAGGCGCCCAAGGGTGGCGTCCCCGACGAGACTCCTCCCTCGGAGCCGGGGCTCTCCCCGCTGGATCCGCCCAAGAGCGATCCGCCGAAGAACGAGACTCCGAAGAAGAACTGATATCGCGGGTTGGGGTGATCGTTACACGGTGACGGTCTGTCTGGGTTGGGTGGGTCGTCGCTCCGCGCGTCACCGGTGACTCTGAACCGGTCGATGGCGAGCGGCTGGAACCAGGTAGCCACGTGCTACCTGTCGGTGGAGAGGGACTGCGGCAAGGTAGCCGCTTGCTACGTGTCGATGGCCTGGGGCCACGAACACGTAGCAAGCGGCTACCGGTCGCTGGCCGCTTGCTACGTGTCCGTGGGAGGTGGCTACGACCAGGCAGCAAGCGGCTACCGGTCGATGGCGGCTTGCTACGCGTCGATGGCGGTGGGCTGCGACCGGGTAGCAAGCGGCTACCGGTCGATGGCGGCTTGCTACACGTCCATGGCCGCTGGCTGGGACCAGGTAGCAAGGTGCTACGTCTCGGCGGCTACTTCACGGTGAGCGTCGCGACCGAATAGTCCACGGTGTCGGACGTCCCCGCCTCGTCCAGCTCGACCAGGACCTCGTAAGTCCCGGCGCGCGTGCCCGGTGGCACCTGGAGCTGGGTCATGAGGGTGGCGTTCACGCCGGTCGGAGCGGCGATCGCCGGGATCGTGACGGTCGGGACGAGCGCACTCCCCGAGAGGGTCACGCGCGCGTCGAGCGTGCGCGGCCTTCCGTGGTTCGTGACGCCCACCGTGATCGCGGCCATGCCCCCCGCGGCGTAGAAGGGCTTGTCGAGCGTCGTGCTCGCGGTGGGGAGGTAGTAGTCCATGTCGAACGTGTGGAACGGCTCGTTGCACGCGTCGACCGCGGCCGCGCCCGGCACGATCCGCGAGTTGGCGACGTGGACCACGAGGTCCGTGTTCTCGTAGACGACGCACTGGAGCGAGCACGATTGCATGGCGATCGTCTTCGAGATCTCGAGCATCTCGTCCGCCCCCATGAGGATCCCCTTGGCGGCGAAGTCCTTCGTCATCTGCGCCTGCTGCTGGTAGCGGTTCTGGTAGGCGCTCGAGGTGCGCGGGTCCTTCGTCTTGGCGATGTCGTACTGCCGCGCGTAGATCCGCGAGCAGAGGGCGAGGTCCCCGCGGAAGACGGCGTTCGGGATGCGGATCGCGAGGGGCTGTCCCTGGAAGGCGGAGTCCTCGTTCGGGTCGTTGTCGGTGAACTCGGCGAGGTCCGCGAACGTGGACTCGAGCGCGATCCCGCGCGGGATCCCGCCGCGGCCGTCGCCGCGGTCGGCGTAGACGAAGTTCGAGCCGTAGGTGCGCTGGACCGACGCGAAGGCCGACTTCACGGCGTCCACGTTCTGGGCGGCCATGAGGAGCTCGCGGTTCGTGAGCACCCAGGGCTGCCCGAAGGCCGCGTCGCGCGAGTAGGCCCAGATCTGCGAGTTGGCGAGCCCGTGCTCGTTCATGCCCGACGTGCTGCCGAGCATGCCCGCCCACCCGGCGTTCAGGAACGCGTTCCCCTGGTCCGGCTTCTCGATGACGGCCACGGCGTGGGCCTCGAGCCCGCTCCCCACGAGGAGGTCGATGTTCCTGAGCTGGTAGCACTGCCCGCCCTTGGCGAGCGGTCCCCAGACCGCGAGCCCCGAGCACTTGAAGATCGGGAGCTGGACGAGCGCGCCCAGGTCCACGAGCGAGTTCACGAAGACGAGCTCGTTCTTCGAGATCGCGATCGGCGGGTTGCGCTTCGCGGCGCCCTCGATGATCCCCTGGATCACGTCGAGCGTCTCCTGCGGGAAGTAGCCCTCGTAGATCGGTCCCACGACGTCGGGGACGAGCGGGGCCGCGACGCCTATGAGCCAGGACGGGATCGAGCCGCCGAGCTGGCCGGCGTAGGCGTAGAGCGCCTGAACGATCCCCTGGATCTGGTCTCCCATGAGCTCGCCGTACTCGACGCCTCGATCGTGGGGCGATCCCTTGAGGTGGAGGAAGCGCGCTCCGTTCACGTCCTCGAGGAAGCCCTCGCCCGAGCGCGCGACGACGGTCGCGGTCTTGGTGCGGGCGTTCGAGACGGTCGCCGTCGCGACCGGAGCCGGCGGCGGAGTCGTGCTCCCCGGCGTGGTGGTCGTGGGTGGCGGGAGAGGCGAGCTGGAGGAGCCTCCCGTGTGCGAGCAAGCCGCGATCACGGTGAGCCACGACAAGACGAAGGTGGCACCGAGCGTGCCACGGACGAAGTGGACCCGGATCGTCTTCACGGTTTGACCCTCGTCATCTGGTTCAGGCACCCCGTCTCGACCTTGTCCGATTCGTCGCGGCCGAAGAGCGTCGAGATCCCCTCGTAGCCCCCGGCGTCGAACTCCTGCTCGGTCGTTATGTAGCTCGCGTGGCCATTCGCGAGGCCGCAGCAGAAGAGATGGTCGTACCCGAGGAGCACCCCCTGAGCCTTCAGGGAGTAAGTGATGGTGTGTATCGCCTCGCCGGGGATCGCGCAGAAGCCCCACTTCCCGAGGCGGATCGCCTGGAAGCGGAACTGCCGCTCCATCCAGCCCTGCGGGATCGGGATCTGGACCCCGAGGGAGGTGACCCCGATCTGCTGGAGCACGGCGAACCAACCCGTCGTCTGGATCGTGGTCGAGAACTGCTGCACCAGGCGTCCGGCCGTCGCGTCGAGGAACGGGGCGCCGAGGTCGATCGTCTCGCTCGTGTCGTGTATGTCGAGCGAGCCCACGGTCGCCGTCGCGGAGCGCGTCGCCGCGATCCCGTCGGCCATGAGCGGGCTGTTCTGCTTGATCCCCGCGTCGTCGTCGAAGTTGGGCGCGATATCGCCCTCGCCCGAGTTCACGAAGAGAGCGACGCCCAGCTTGCGCGACTCGAGGTCGGCGTTGACGGCGCCCATGATGTCCGCCGAGATGAGGTGACTCGTCTCGCCGAGACACGTCCCGTGGATGGCGTAGTTCCAGAGCGTGGCGATCGGGTTCCCCGCCGCGTCGTCCACGCGGAGGACGATGACCTCGGGGTCCACGGAGTCGGGCTTGAAGACGGGCGAGACGCCCGCGCGCCGGTTCCGCGTGAAGCCGGGGAGGGAACCCGAGCTCGCCCCGATCCGGGCCGGGATCGCGTTCCGCTCGGCCTGGAGGATCGCCTGCGCGACGCCGTCCGTGTAGTCCTGGAAGATCTGGTCGTTGTAGAGGTCGACCGCGAGGAGCTCCCACATCATGAGGTGAGTGAGGCACCCCGGGCCCGAGTGGGTGTGGCTCGAGCAGACCATGAGGTTGTCGATGTCGATCGTGGATCCCAGAGCGCGGGCCTTGTTCCAAGCGACGGTGACGAGCGGGCCCGTGGTCGCGATCGCGTCGAGCGAGACGAACATGACGGGCGTCACCCCGTCCGTCACGTAGAGGGCGCGTGCGCAGATCGGGTCGCGCACGCCCGTGGAGGGCGTGAGGAGGTGGGAGTAGGAGCTGGGGTTGATGTTGGGGATCCACTGCCGCCGGGCGCCGCCTCCGAAGCCCGCGAGGGGGACGCCCACGGGCGGCGTTATGTCCACGCGTGCGGCTCCGGCGCGGAGAACCGGCGCTGGTTGCACAGGCGCAGTGCTCGGCGGCGCCGTCGAGCTCGAAGGCGACGTCGGCGGCGTCGTCGCCGAGGTCGTCGGCGGCCTCGTCGAGCCGAGGATGACCCCACCGCCGCCGCCCCCCGAGTTGGAACACCCGGCGAGAACGAGGAGTGTGAGAACTGCGGCGAAACCCTTCGCCATTGACCCCTCCCACCCAACGGAGCGTGCATCTCGCGAGCCACGCCCTCGACTAGCCTCAGGCCTCGCTGGGCCTTCCCGATCACCCGGGGATCCCTTCCCTCTTTCGGGATCCCGCCCCGCGTCAGCGAAGGCGCGTATCCTACCGGACAGAACCGACCAAGTGTGCTGGCGGCGCACACGGAGGCGTGCGTTTTGCGAACACGGAGTTAGACTCTCGCCCCACGGAAAGGGAAACATGGCCAACCCGACGGCGACGTGCGAGACCTCGCTCGGGACGTTCGAGGTCGAGCTCTTCACGGACAAGATGCCGATCACGGCAAACAACTGGGTCAAGCTCGCCGAGAGCGGCTTCTACGATGGGCTTCACTTCCACCGCGTGATCAAGGGCTTCATGCTCCAGTTCGGCTGTCCGAACAGCAAGAACCCGAACGACCCGCGCGCCGGGACCGGCGACAGCCCTTACGGCCCGCTCAAGGACGAGCACCCGCCCGCTCACAAGCTCTCGAACGAGGTCGGGACGCTCTCGATGGCGAACACGGGCCAGCCCAACAGCGGGAGCTGCCAGTTCTTCATCAACACGGTGCACAACTCCTACCTCGACTGGTTCACGCCCGGTCCTTCGAAGCACCCCGTGTTCGGCAAGATCACGAAGGGCATGGACGTGATCACCAAGATCGAGAAGACGCCGACGGACGGCAACGACCGTCCGAAGACGCCGGTCAAGATGGTCAAGGTGACGGTCAGCCGTCCGAAGTAGGGCCTGCCTCTCTCTCCGGCTTCGCCGTCGAGCGAAGCGGACTCCAACCGCCGCGCGCCCGTCCCCGGTCGGTCGTTCCTTCCCGGGGACGGGGCCTGGCGGCGAGGGAGGAGAGGGTTCTTCCCCGACTTCGGGAATCGGACCGCGGATTCCCGTAAACCGTGCGGCATCGAGCAGCAGGCGTCAGGGGCCGGGCGAGGGTGCGCGCTCGACCTTCCAGTACTCGAGCTCGAGCGGGACGAGGCGCCCGAACGCCGCGACGTCGACCTTGACGACGCCCCTCTCGGGGTGGACGGAGAAGATGGTCCCGTCGCGGCCCTCGAAGGAGCCTTCCCTCACGAGGACGTGCTCGCCCGGCTCGAGGTCGACGGCGACGGGCGCCTCCCTGGCTTCGAGCCTTCGCAGGAGCAGGGCGGCCTCCTCGTCCGACATGGGCCCGAGGTTCGTCTCTCCGATCGTGTCCCGGATCGCGGGCGGGATGGAGCCGTCCGCCTCGCACTCGATCTCGGCCGCGAGGTAGCCGGGGAGCAGGTTCTCGAGGAGCGAGCGCCGCTTCCCGTTCCTGAGCTCGGTGCGTTCCTTCGAGGGGACGAGGAGACGGGGGACGAGCTTCTCGAGCCCGTTCGCCTCGAGACGGGTGACGAGGTTGCGCCGGAGCTTCTCCTCCCGGTGGGAGCCGGCGTGGAGGATGAACCATTTCCTGGACATCGGGGATCTCTCTCTCTCCTCGCTCGATCGGCGACGGAGAGAATTTCCGAGCCCTCGCGGTGGCGAGCGCCACCGCACTTCGAGGGGATACCGTCGTGTCGAGCGAGGTCAGCCGCGTGTGACCGCGGAGGGCCGCGGAGGTATCAACGAGTCCGCAGCGCGCTGTTCTTCACGTGTGACTTGGATCCTGGACGAGGCTGTCAGGTCGGCTCGAGGGCCTACGAGCTCGATCGGGCCCCGCGGGCTAGTTTCTCCGCCTTGGCTGCAGGAGAGAGGCTGGATCCTCGGCGAGCTGCTTGATCACGGCCGCGATCATCAAGAGCACGACGAGCGCGCAGACGAAGAAGAACGCCTGAACAAGAAAGGGCGTCGACGGTCGGTACCCGTCAGGCTGATGCGCGTATCGCGCCACCTCGCCGACCGCGCCCGCGAGATAACCGGTCACACGCGAGCCGTGGTCTCTCCGCAGGATCTCGGCGACCTGCGCCGCTCGAGACCACGCTCGCTTGTCGCGGAGAGCGACCACGAGCCGGCATAGGAGATCCTCGTCCCGGCCCAGCAGCTCGCCTCGCTTCACGTCGTCCGAGACGAGCGACCAGGCGTTCTCGACGTCGCCCGAGGCGAGGAGCTCGATCACGCGTGCGCGGCGCACCTCGGGGGGCGTATCGGGAGCGGATGCGACGGAGTTTCGCTTCTGCTCCTCCTCGGCGCGCTGGGCCTTCTCGGCGAGCCTGAGCTTCAGCTCGTTCTGAACGACCGAGGTCACGTCGAGTCCGCCCCTCAGGTTCCTGTAGAGCGCGATGGGCGCGTGGAGGATCGCGAAACCCCACCAGCCGCCGAGCGCGGTGACCGCCGTCGGCAACGCGGCCACGCTCAGGAGCGACTCGCCGGGACGGATCAGATGCCGGCGCCGGGTAACGTACCAGGCCGTGAGGACGGTGACGACCATGTCGAGCACGACGACACGGGCGCCGTCGTCGATCGCGGCGAGGATCGCACGCTCGTCCATGCCGTCAGCGCGGGCGACGATCGGTCGGCGAGCTCGATGTGCATGCATCCGAGGGTGTCACGTGGACTCGCACGGCGCCATTCAAGGCTTCCGGTAGAATCGCCGCCATGGAACGGAACACCGCTCGCCTGAAGGAGCTCGTCGGCCGCACCGTGAAGCACGGCACGTTCACACTAGCCTCGGGCGAGACGAGCGACTTCTACATCGACGGGCGTCTCGTGACGCTCGATCAGGAGGGGAGCCTCCTCATCGGCGCCGAGGCGGCGCACGTCGCTCGCGAGCTCGGAGCGACGGCTCTCGGAGGGCCGGCCACCGCCGCCTGTCCGATCGTCACGGCGGCCGGGATCTGCGCGCTCGAGCAGGGACTCAGGCTCAAGCTCTTCTACGCGCGCGGAGAGGCCAAGAAGCACGGGACGAAGAAGCTCGTCGAGGGTCCGGCGCTCGAAGCCGCGGACCGTGTCCTCGTCGTGGACGACGTCGTGACCTCGGGTGGTTCCTTCCTCAAGGCGATCGCCGCTCTCCGCGAGGAGACGAAGGCCCGGATCGTTGGCGCCTTCGCCCTCGTCGACCGGCTCCAGGGTGGCCGGGAGAAGCTCGCTGCCGAGGGGGTCGAGCTCCACTCGGTCTTCACACGGGCGGATTTCAAGCCCTGACGCGGCGCCTCGCACGACGGTCGTCTCCGCAGAGACACAGTGCGCATCGCGCACGAGGGGCGTGTCCGCGGAGACGCAGCGCAGGCGAGCAGCTCCGGGGGAGGGCGAGGGAGGCTGCCTCGAGACCGCCAAGGGGATATCCCTCTAAGGGTCGCGTGGCGGCGGACACGTGCCGGCACCGAGCAGTTCGGGGGCAGGGCCGAGGCAGGCTGCCTCGAGACCGCCAAGGGGATATCCCCTTGAGGGTCGCGTAGAGGGTACCCGGTCGGCGGGCGCCAAGTCGGGTTGGCGGCATGGGTGCGGGTCCGTCACCGTGAAAGCGTTTGGCGTTTCCGCGGAGACGCCGAGACGCCGTGCGCTCTGCACACGGGGGGCGTCACCGCTGAGAGACGGAGACGCGTGGGGCCACGTCGAGGTCCCCCGGCTCGTCGTCGATCGATCGAGAGCCCGGCCGAGCTTCCTCGCTAGGCCGGGCCCGACCCGAGCTCAGCGCCGCCCGCGTCCGCCCGAGCGGCCACCGCCGCCGCTGCGGCGTGCGCCACGGTCGCCGCCACGGCCACCACGATCGCCGCCACGGCCCCGCGGCGGGGGACCGCCACGACGACCGCCGCCGCCACCACGCGGACCCGAGGAGCGCGGGCCACCGCGCTTCTGGGCGTTCTTGAGCAGGTTCAGCAGCGCGGGCGAGAGCTTCTCGGCGAGCGGATGTTCGCCCACCGCGTCGCCGCGCTCCTCGGCCGTCGACTCCCAGCGGAAACCGTCGAGCTCCTCGCGAGGGATGTGCTTGTTGATGAGCTTCTCTATGTCCGTGAGGAACGGACCGTCGTCGTGCGTCACAAAGGTGATCGCGCGACCCTTCCGGCCCATGCGGGCCGTGCGACCGATCCGGTGGACGTAGTCCTCGGGATTCTCGGGGATGTCGAAGTTGAAGATGTGCGACACGCCGTCGATGTCGAGCCCACGCGCGGCAACGTCCGTCGCGATGAGGAGACGGAGCCGGTTCTCGCGGAACTGGAGGAGGATCGCCTCGCGACGCTTCTGGCGGAGGTCGCCGTGGATCTCCTCGGCGTCGACGCCGCGCTCGCGGAGACGGGCGGCGACCCGGTCGGCGCCCCGCTTGGTGCGCGTGAAGACGATCCCCTTCTCGGGGTTCTCGCGCTCGACGAGAGCCGCGAGGAGCTCGAGCTTGCGCTCGTGGTCCACCGCGAGATAGCTCTGGTCGACGGT
>FTGE01001004.1_pt1 | contig 10151 bp, 6 predicted proteins | sample 1640581 | NCBI WGS metagenome assembly FTGE01 (sample SAMEA3914789, study PRJEB12502) | metagenome | biome: forest; material: soil | place: Canada | collected 2011-07-03 | depth 0.3 m | reverse complement strand
GGGCTTCCGCGAGACCCTCGAGCGCCTGGGCGCGACCGAGATCCAGACGCCCAAGCTCGTCGAGCAGGCGACCGAGGGCGGCGCCGAGGTCTTCGAGGTCGCCTACTTCGAGCGGAAGGCCTACCTCGCCCAGAGCCCGCAGTTCTACAAGCAGATCATGACCGGAGTCTTCGAGCGGGTCTTCGAGGTGGGCCCCGTCTTCCGCGCCGAGCGCCACGCGAGCGCGAGGCACCTGAACGAGTACGTGAGCCTCGACGTCGAGTTCGCCTTCGTCGAGAGCCATAGGACCGTCATGGGCGTCCTCCGCGAGACGCTCGCCGGGATCTTCGCCGCGCTCGAGCGCCGCGCTCCCGGGGAGCTCGCGCTCCTCGGGATCGAGCTGCCGCTCGTGCCGGAGAAGATCCCGGAGCTCGGCTTCGCGGAGGCGCTCGCGCTCTCTCATCGCCTCACGGGCGAGGACAGGAGGAGCGAGCTCGACCTCGCCCCGGCGGACGAGCGCGCGCTCGGCGCCTGGGCCCTCGAGGAGCACGGGAGCGAGCTCCTCTTCGTCACGGGTTACCCCCTGAGAAAGCGCCCCTTCTACACGCACCCGGACCCGGAGCGCCCTCTCTCGTCGAACTCGTTCGACCTTCTCTTCAGGGGCCTCGAGCTCGTGACGGGAGGCCAGAGGCTCCACCGACACGAGGACTACCTCCGGGCGCTCGCGGAGCGCGGTCTCGAGGCCGCGCCCTTCGAGCCCTACCTCGCGGCGTTCCGCTTCGGCATGGCGCCCCACGGAGGCTTCGCGATCGGGCTCGAACGCCTCATCTCGCAACTGGCGCGGCTCGGGAACGTGCGGCTCGCCGCCCTGTTCCCGCGCGACGTGAACCGCCTAAGTCCTTGAACCAGAAGGGAGCGTCCGGAAGACAGGGAGACCGCCTCATCTCTCGGGGAGGACTCCATGTCCCGGACGCTCCGTGTTCTCGTCGGCCTTCTGTTCCTGGGAGCGAGCGCCCTCGCCGGCCCGGGCCACGTCTACGACGTGAAGAACTACGGAGCGAAGGGTGACGGCAAGACCAAGGACACCCAGGCCCTCCAGGCCGCGATCGACGCCTGCGCGAAGACGGGCGGCACGGTGCGCCTTCACGACGGCGTCTTCCTCTCGGGAACGATCACGCTCAAGAGCAACATGCACTTCACGATCGAGGGGACGGCGACGCTCAAGGGGACGCAGGACGACGCCGACTACCCCGACACGAACCCGAAGAGCGACAACACCCAGCTCCATAACTGCCGGAAGACCCTCGTCTACGCCGAGCGCGCGACGAACCTCGTGATCGACGGCTCGGGCACGATCGACGGGAACGGCGGCAAGCCGGAGTGGCAAGGCTCCTCGAAGCAGCGCCCCGAGCGGACGCGCCCCATGGCCGTCTTCATCGTCCAGTCCGATCAGGTGACGATCCAGGACATCAAGATGAAGAACGCCGCCATGTGGGGGATCGTGAACATGGAGACGGACCATCTCACGATCGAGCACATCGACATTCACTCGCCCTACGGCGGCACGCGCGACGGGATCGATATCGTGGACTGCCACCACGTCCTCGTCGAGAACTGCACGATCTACTCGGAGGACGACTCGATCTGCTTGAAGAGCGGCACGGCGCGCGGCTGCCTCGACGTGACGGTGAGGAAGGACCACGTCCTCCAGTCCACGGTCGCGAACGGGCTCAAGATGGGCACGGCGAGCACGGGCGGCTTCAAGGACGTGACCTTCGAGGACGTGATCGTCGAGCACTGCGACAAGGCCGCCATGGCCGTCGAGTCGGTCGACGGGGCGGCGATCCAGAACATCACGTTCAAGAACATCACGATCCACGACGCCGGGACGCCCCTCTTCGTCCTCCTCGGCCACCGCTCGGGGCCCAGCGTGGGGAGCATAGACTCGGTCACCTTCGACACCGTGACGGCCGACCAGACGCGGCACTCCTGGGGCTCGATCGTGAGCGGGACGAGCTGGCAGGGAACGACCTACGAGGTGAGGAACGTCGTCTTCAGGGGCTGCAACCTCGGCTTCAAGGGCAAGCTCACCGAGGTCCCCTCGGACCCGCCCGAGTACGCGGGCCAGTACCCCGACCCGAACCTCTGGGGCGCCGTCCCTGCGGCCGGGATCTTCTTCCGGCACGTGCACGGGGTCACGCTCCACGACACGACGATCGACGTGAAGGGGAAGGACGTCCGCTCCGCGACCGTCGAGCGCGACGTGACCGGGCTGACGAAGTAACCAGGTCCCCCGGATTCAACTGGTCTCGGCGTAGCGCTCGGTCAGCGAGTCGTTCGACCCGGAGCCCTTCGAACGCTCGTGGCACGGAGCGTCCGCGATCGCATCGAGGGCCGTGAGAGCCTCGGCCGCCGTCTCGAAGCGCTCCTCGGGGTTCACCCGGAGGAGGCGATCGAGGAGCCGCGCGAAGCCGGCCGAGAGCCCGACCGCGGGGAGCGGGATCGGGCCGCGCGCGATCTCCGTGAGGAGCTCGACGCCCTGGAGGCGCGGGAAGACCTCCTCGCCGTCGAGCGCGTTGCGGATCGACATGGCGAGCGAGAAGAGGTCGCTCCGCCGGTCGGGCGCGCGCCCACGGATGACCTCGGGCGGGATGTAGGCGATCGTGCCGATCAAGACGTCGGGGTCGGTGATCCCGCGGTCCACGCGGCGGCGCGCGAGGCCGAAGTCCACGAGCACGGGCTCGTCGAGCTTGCCGCCCCGGAGGAGGATGTTCTCGGGCTTGAGGTCCCGGTGGAGGATCCCCGCGCGCTCGAGCGAGACGAGCGCCCCGAGGAGCCCGCGGAGGACGGACCGCGCCTCCTCCTCGTCGAGCGAGCCCTTGCGCAGCGCGCGGGCCCAGAGGTCCTCGCCGGCGACGAACTCCATGGCGTAGTAGAGCCGGCCCTGCACCGCGCCCACGTCGAACACCTTGACGACGTGCGGGTCCTCGACGCTCGCGAGCGCGTAGGTCTCGCGGATGAAGCGCATGCGCGCGTCGGACTGCTCCCCGGCGAGGGGAGCGAGCACCTTGAGCGCGCACGGGGCGCCGTCGCGCTCGGCGTCGGTCGCGAGGTAGACCTTGCCGTAGCCGCCGCGGCCGAGCTCGCGCTGGATCCGGTACCGGCCGAAGACGAGGCCGTCCTTCTCCGGGAGGTCGCTCTCGAGCTGGTTCGAGGGCTCGAAGGTGCTCGTCCGCGCGAGGTGGACGGCGCAGCGGGCGAGGAGCTCGTCCTTGACGAAGGGCTTCGCGAGGTAGTCGACGGCGCCCGCGGCGAAGCCGCGCACGAAGTCGCGCTCGTCGCGGAGGCCCGAGAGCACGATCGCGGGCACCTTGCGCCCGGTCGCGTTGCGCACGTTCCCCACGAGGTCGAGGCCGCAGCCGTCCCCGAGCTGGACGTCCACGATGAGGAGGTCGGGCGCGGCGTCCGCGAGGCCTTCGCGGGCGGAGGCGATGCTCGGGTAGCACGAGACCGTGTAGCCGCGCTCCTCGAGGATCGTCTGGATCAGCTCACGCACGAAGTCGTCGTCGTCGACCACTGTGACGCGCCCGGCCATGTGCTTTCCTCCCTGCGTGGAACCGGGAGGAGATGAGCACCGCGCGACCCAATCACGGCCCTCGCCGATCGGAGGCGAGGGGGGCGCGCGCACCCCTCCTCCGGGGGCGCTCCCGCCTCCCGGGTGCGCGAGCGCTCCTCCCTGACCGATCTCGCGCAAGGAGCTATACTTTCGGGGGCCTCGGGCGAAGGAGCGATACGGTGGACACAACCATCTCCAGGAAAGGCAAGATCGTGATCCTGGTCACGATCCTGATCGCCGCGGCCCCGCTCTACGTCATGAGCACCGCGGGCATCAACCGCTTCCTCGACAACGCCTGGGAGCACGCCGACGACGCGAAGAGCCCTGAGAGGGTCCTCTTCTGGGCCAAGCTCATGAACAACACCTACCGCGAGCCCGAGGCGGAGGCCGTCCTCGAGAAGTGGCTCGACCACTACGGGGGCGACGAGACGGAGAAGGACCCGCAGCTCCGGTTCATCACGTGGAAGGCTTACCCCTACAACGAGGAGCACCCGCGCCCGCCGCAGCACGGCGAGGACTATCGCAAGGAGCCCCATCCCTCGACCTCGACGGTGCTCATCCTTTACGGTGAGCGCATGGAGCGCCTTCACTACTACCAGAACTCAGGGCACATCTACGGTATTATCCTGAACGAGACTTTCCCGTTCTACAAGGACACCGACGCCCGTACGCGCGCCCAGAAGGGCATCGAACGGAACGGTTCGGGACGCAACAACTTCTAGCCACAACGACGCCTCAAAGGAGCCCTGGCTCGTGAATTGGACCGCTCGCAGAGCGCTCGAAGCGCTCGTCGTCGCCATCGCTTTGTTCTCAGGCGTCCTCCCCGCGCGCGCGGGCGACGACAAGGACGACCTCGCCTTCAAGAAGTACGAGATGAAGGTGGTCAAGCTCGCGGACGAGATCCAGGAGAAGGTCGCCGCGATGCGGGGGCTCAAGTACCAGGCGCCCGTCCCCAAGGCGGTCGCGACCGAGGAGGAGGTCAAGAAGGCCCTCCTCGCCGAGTTCGAGAAGCCCGAGAACCGGAAGGACATGGACACGAAGGGCCGCATGGCGAAGGCCTTCGGCTTCATTCCCAAGGACTTCGACTACTCGAAGGAGATGCGCGAGCTCCTCGACGACCAGATCGCCGGCTTCTACGACCCGGAGGCGAAGCGCCTCCGCCTCGTCAAGAAGGACATGGGCCTCGGTGACTCCGAGCAGGAGATGATGGAAGTCAACACCATGGCCCACGAGCTCGAGCACGCGCTCCAGGACCAGAACTTCGACCTCAAGCGCTGGGACGCGATCCTGGGCGAGCACACCGACCGGAGCCAGGCGTTCCGCTGCGTCGTCGAGGGCGAGGCGACCTCGGTCGGGTTCAAGTTCCAGTTCGAGAAGATGGGCATGCCCTACCCGGGCATGAAGCAGCTCATGAGCCTCGAGAAGATGGCCAAGGACATGCCGGGCCTCGGCGGCGGCAACAAGAAGATCGCCGAGATGCAGAAGAAGCTCGAGTCGCTCCCGCCCTACCTCGTCGCCAACCTCGGGACGGCCTACGAGGAGGGCGCGATCTTCGTCGAGGCGGTCTTCGACAAGGGCGGCTGGAACGCCGTGTCCGAGCTCTTCCACGACCCGCCGGCCTCGACGGCCCAGATCCTCCACCCGAAGAAGTTCTTCGAGCACGTGGAGCCGCGCGAGATCTCGATGCCGTCGCTCCACAAGATCTTCGACGCGACGCTCGTCGACGAGAACACGCAGGGCGAGTTCAACGTCCGTGTCCTCCTCGAGACGCTCGGCGCGAAGAAGAAGGCGGCGCGCACGATCGCCTCGGGCTGGGCTGGCGACCGCTACAACCTCTTCGAGAAGAACGGCACGCTCGTCCTCGCCTGGCTCACGACCTGGGAGGACGAGACGAAGGCGCAGGCGTTCGAGGAGGCTTACCGCGCCGCGCTCGAGAAGCAGGGGAACCCCTTCTCGCTCGAGCGGCGCGCGACCGAGGTGCTCCTCGTCCAGGCGGCGGACAAGGAGATCCGGGGCAAGGTCGCGGAGAAGGCCTGGCTCAGCGCCTTCGACACGGGCCACATCAAGCCCTTCCCGAGCATGCGCACGAAGCCGCCCGCCTCCGACTTCACGAACCCGGAGATGGCGAACGCCTTCGGCTCGAGCGGGACCGCCGCGCTCGGCGAGACGGTCAAGGAGGAGGAGCTCGGGCTCTCGCTCAGGCTCCCCCAGGGCTACGCCAAGGGCGACGAGACGATCCAGCAGATCAAGGACTTCTCCAAGGGCTACTGGAAGGGGAAGACCGCCGAGCTCCGGCTCATCGACCTCCCCATGCCCTTCGACAAGGAGACCCTCCTCACGCAGTTCGAGCAGTTCGTCAAGAAGGGGACCAAGGACTTCAAGAAGTCCAAGGACACCGCGCTCACGGTGGGCGGTCACGACGCGTTCCAGCTCGACTTCGAGGGCGTGGTCCCCGACGGCACCGAGGAGCGTCGCGAGGCGCGCGCCGTCGCCGTCGAGCGCGACGGCATGACGCTCGTCTACATCGTGACCGCGAAGAAGGGCGGGCTCGCCTCCGAGCTCCCGAGCTTCGACGCCTCGGTGGGCTCGCTCCGGTTCGTCCCGGGCAAGCTCCCCAAGGAGACGACGCTCTCCCGGGGTGACCTCTCCTTCACGACGAGCCAGGAGTTCGAGCAGGGCTCCAGCGATGCCGACGGCCCGGCCGAGTTCGGGACCAAGGACGGCGCCGCGTCCATGAAGCTCATCGTCGCGCGCGCCCGGCACTCGGACATCGACCAGGACCGCAAGGAGACCGACGCGGCCCGGGCGCGGAGCCTCCCCGGCTACCGCTCGCTCGGCACCTCGACCTTCCAGCACGACGCTCTCGGCATGGTCTACACGTCCGACTACGAGGTGGACGCGAAGAGCGGTCACAAGCGCGTCCACGAGCTCGTCGCGCTGAGCGGCGACAAGAGGATCCAGCTCACGTGCACGACGACGCCCGACGCCTACGACAAGTGGCGCCCGGCGTTCGAGCGCGCGGTCTGGACGCTCAAGGTGAAGGGCGGCACGCCTCCGGCGCCCGAGAAGAAGAAGCCGGAGAAGAAGCCCGCCGCGGACAACGACGAGCCGTTCTAGCTCCTCGTGCCCGTGCCCGTGCCTGAGCCCGTGCCGGCTTCTGACGACCGGGCACGGGCACGGGCACGATTAAGCTCTGGCGCGGGGGCGCTCTCCCACCGTAATCTCTTGGGCGAAACGCGTTCGACCAATGGTTGCCATGATCACGGCGCAGGACCGCGCCTTCTCCAAGCTCGCGCTCAAGAACGGCTTCCTGACCCGGGAGCAGGTCAAGGACGTCTTCAAGGAGATGCGCAAGGACGGCGACTCGGGCGAGCACGGCCTCCGCTTCGAGGACATAGCCGTCGAGCACGGGTTCCTCACGAACGACCAGGCGACGGCGGTCGGCCTCGCCTACAAGCGCCTCCGCAAGGACAACGAGAAGCGCAAGTGGGCGGTCAAGGGCTACGAGATCTACGGCAAGCTCGGCGAGGGCGGCCTCGGCGTCGTCTTCAAGGCGAAGCAGATCTCCATGAACCGCCTCGTCGCGCTCAAGATCCTCCACAAGCGCTGGCTCAACGACGAGGAGTTCAAGCAGCGCTTCCTCGTCGAGGCCCGCCTCGTCGGGAAGCTCTCCCACCAGAACCTCATCAAGGTCTACGACGTGGGCCGCGAGGACTGGAAGCTCTTCTTCTCGATGGAGTTCGTCGAGGGCGAGACCCTCGAGGACGTGATCGAGCGCGAGGGCCCGCTCGACACGCTCCGCGCGATCGACATCACGCTCCAGGTCCTCCGCGCGATCAACTACATCTCGCGCTACGACATCGTCCACTGCGACATTAAGCCCTCCAACGTCATGCTGACGACCGAGAACGTCGTCAAGCTCGGCGACTTCGGCTTCGTCAAGTCGAACATCGAGATCGCCGTGACCGAGGAGGGGAGCGTCCTCGGCACGCCCGACTACATCTCGCCCGAGCAGGCCATGGGCCGCGCGGTCGACTTCCGCTCCGACATCTACTCGCTCGGCGTCACGCTCTACCACATGCTCGCCAAGGCGCCGCCCTTCGACGGGACCGTCTCGACGATCATGCGCGCCCACATCCGCGAGAAGATGCCGAACCCCAAGCTCGCGAACCCGAACATCCCGGACGACCTCTGCCGGATCATCGAGAAGATGACGGCGAAGGACCCCAAGGACCGCTACGCGAACTGCGACAAGCTGTTCGAGGAGCTCGAGGCCGTCCGGCTCAAGGAGAAGACGGGCAAGGGTCACGTCCTCGACCTCGACCGGCAGGAGCTCGTGAACCTCATCGAGCAGGAGAAGGACAAGACCAAGATCGCCCTGCAGCAGCTCGAGGGGTTCCGGGGGCAGCTCGAGAAGATGACGAGGCTCTTCTACGCGATGCTCGCGCTCGCCGCGATCGGGATCGCCGTCTGCGCGTTCCTCGCGATCGGGCTCCTCCGGGCGCACTAGCCGAATGAGAAGATGGCCCCCATGAAGCACCGGGCGGTCGTGCTCCTCGTCGCGATCCTCGCCGGCTGCTCGACTCCGAAGAAGGAGGAAGGCCCGCCGCGGCCGATCCGCTTCGCGGTGATCGGCGCCCCCGAGGTCGGGAGCGACGACGCGGACCTCGCGCTCGCCGTGACGAAGCTCTCGCGCGAGACCGGGCTCGACTTCGTGCTCGTCCCCGGTCCGGTCCTCGCGAAGGACGCCACGGCGAGCTCGCTCGAGCTCGTGAGAGAGGACCTGGGACAGATCGCGCCCCCGGTCTACATAGGCTTCGCCGCCGTCGTGAGCGCGTCCTCGAGCACGCTCAAGGCCGAGGAGATCCTGACGGCCCTCGAGAAGCTCGGCCCCGGCCCGGAGCACGCCGTCTCCTACGAGCGGACGCCGCCGCGCCAGCCGCGCGTCCTCGTCCGCGTCGCGGGGCCCGACGGGAAGGAGACGGCCGGGACGGCGCCCGAGGGCGGCAAGCTCGTCAAGCTCGGCGGCATCGGCGACGCGGACATGACGGTCCGCCTCGGCGACACCCTCGCGCTCGAGCCGCGGGAGCTCAGGGCCCCCGCGCTCTCGCGGAGCAAGACCTTCCTCCTCGTCACGATCTACCCCGGGAGGACCGAGGTCCAGCCCGTCGCCCTCGAGGGACAGGACCCTCCGGGGATCGACGTGCGCACGGAATGAGTTAGAGTCCTTCCCCTTCTCCCGGAGGCAGCCATGAGCCAGGCGGTCGAGGAAGCCCACGGACACGGACACGGAGCCCACGCGAGCCCGCTCACGCGGGACCGCGCGGGTGATCTCGGCGTCTACGCCGCCGGAGCGGTCGCGCTCCTCGCGATCGTCATCCAGATCACCGTCGGCTCGATCGGAAAGGGCGCGCATCACCAGGAGCAGGAGGAGGAGGCGCGCGCCTTCCCGCCCGCTCTCTCGCTCGAGTCGGAGATCATCTTCACGAACGCTCACGTGATCCAGCCCGGGTACGAGGAAGCGAGCGTCATCGCGGTCTCGAGCATGGGCACGATCGTCGGCGTTGGCGGCGAGGAGCTCCTCCAGAGGCGCACGGCCGCGACGCTCGTCCGCGACCTCGGCGGCCGCTTCGTGGTTCCCGGGCTCCGCGACGCGCATGGCCACCTCGGGGGCCTGGGGAGGAAGCTCCTCCAGCGCGTCTGCGACCTCTCCGACAAGGAAGTGAACCGCGACGCCGAGGACGTGGCGCAGGCGTTCGACACGTGGATCAAGACCATGCGGCCGAACGTGAAGCCGGGAGAGTGGCTCGAGGGCGAGGGCTGGGATCAGACGAAGTGGCTGAGCCTGGAGGCCCCTTCGCGCGAGGAGCTCGCCAGGGCCGAGGAGCAACACCGCGACTTCCAGAAGGAGACGAACCAGGGTTACAAGGCGACGCCCGCGGGCCTCCCCACCTCGACCGCCCTCCTCGACCAGATCGCGCCCGACAATCCCGTGATCCTCATGCGCGTCGACGGACACTGCGCCTGGGTCAACCAGAGGGCGCTCCAGGCGGCGAAGATCACGCACGAGTCCTTCGACCCGCCCGGCGGCAAGATCCTGAGGGACCAGCTCGGCATGCCGACGGGGATCCTCCTCGACGCGGCGGTGGAGCTCGTCGCCGCCGCCATGCCCAAGAGGAAGCTCGACGACGAGGTCCGTGAAGCGGAGGAGGATCTCCTCGCGGCCTGCAAGGCGTGCGCGCGCGCCGGGCTCGTCGAGGTCCACGACGCGGGCGTCGACTACCCGACGGAGCTCGCCCTCCGTGACCTCGTGAAGAAGGGACAGCTCCCGATCCGCGTCTACGCGATGGTCGGCGGGAGCGTCACCGGGATCACGGAGCGTCTCTCGGTCCAGCACGGCCACGTCACCGAGCCGATAGGCGGGCTCCTCACGATCCGCGCCGTCAAGCTGTTCGCGGACGGCGCCCTCGGGAGCCGCGGCGCGCACCTCCTCCAGCCCTACGAGGACGAGAAGGGGACGAGCGGCCTCCAGGTCACCTCCGAGAAGGAGATGCGG
>FTGE01001155.1_pt1 | contig 10169 bp, 7 predicted proteins | sample 1640581 | NCBI WGS metagenome assembly FTGE01 (sample SAMEA3914789, study PRJEB12502) | metagenome | biome: forest; material: soil | place: Canada | collected 2011-07-03 | depth 0.3 m | reverse complement strand
GCAGCGGAGGGGGCGGCACCGGCTCGACGAGCCCCACCTTCCTCAATCCTCCCACGCAGACGACCACCGTCACGTCGGCGACCACCACGGTCGGAACGGGGACGCCGCAGTCGGTGACGCAGGCCGCTCTCCAGGCTGGGCTCCAGAAGGGCGGGACGATCGTCTTCGACACGGGTGGAGCGGGGGCGACGCTCGCGCTCACGTCGCCGCTCACGGTCACGACGAGCGTCACCGTCGACGGAGGTGGCAACGTCACGCTCTCGGGGGGCAACGCCGTCCAGATCTTCAACGTCTCCTCGGGGGTGACGTTCCAGCTCCAGAACATGACGCTCGAGAACGGGAGCACGAGCGGCCGGGGCGGGGCGGTCTACGTCTCGGGGAGCACGCTCCTCGCGACGAACGTGGTCTTCCAGAACAACAAGGCCGCCCAGAGCGGCCCGAACGTGGGCGGCGGCGCCGTCTACCAGTTCGAGTGTCCGGAGTGTATCTACTCGGGCTGCACCTTCCGCGGAAACAGCGGGAGCAACGGCGGTGCGCTCGGGAGCCTCGGCTCGGACCTGATCGTCTACGGGTGCAACTTCACGAGCAACCACGCGACCGGGACTGGCGGCTCGACCGGTGGGAGCGGCGGCGCGATCTACATGGACGGCGTGAACCACGCGGGGTTGAACCACGTCTTCCAGTGCGGGCACTCGACCTTCACCGGAAACTCCGGCGATCTCCAGGGAGGCGCGGTCTTCTGCTACCTCTACCCGGGGACGAGCTCGAGCGCCGAGGTCGACAACACGACGTTCGACTCGAACGTCCTGAACGGGACGGGCGGGTTCGGCGGCGGGATCTACGTCCAGAACGAGAGCTTCACGCTCCTCGCGTCCACGTTCGCGAACAACGCGTGCACGGACCAGGGGGGCGGGGTGTTCATCGAGGCGACGAGCGCCCCCGCGACGATCACGAACTGCACGTTCAGCGGGAACAAGGTCACCTCGGCGGCGAACGGGCTCGGAGCGGGGATCGCTCTCGCGACCGGAGCGGCGAACATCACCGCCGTGACCTTCGCTCAGAACTCGGCCGCGGACTTCGCGGGGGGCATCTTCGCGCCATCGGCGACCGCGGTCACGCTCAGGAACTGTCTCTTCTGGAACAACAGCGGGGCCCAGCCGACGAACGGGTTCAGCGTGAACCGGACGCTCCTCGACGGCGGCGGCAACATGCAGTGGCCGGCGACGCGGCCGAACGGCGAGGCGGACACTCCGGCGGCGCAGGGAGTGGTCTTCGCCGACGCGAAGCTCGGTGCGCTCGCGCAGAACGGCGGACCCACCGAGACGATGGCGCTCCCCTCGGGGAGTCCGGCGATCAAGGCTGGTGTCGCGGGAGGGCCTTCCGTCGATCAGCGCGGTAACAACCGCGCCTCGCCGCCCTGCACGGGGGCCTACGAGGCTCCGTAACTCGGCCGTTCGATTCAAGAGCACGATCGACGAGCGGGCGCTAACATCCCGCCGTGCTCGAGGCCCGGGGGCTCTGGCGACACTTCGGCGCGTTCGCGGCCGTGCAGGGTCTCGACATGTCCATCGAGCGCGGGTCCGCCTACGGCTTCATAGGCCCCAACGGAGCCGGGAAGTCCACGACGCTCCGGCTCCTCGCGACCCTCGACCGGCCGACCGCGGGGACGATCGCGATCGACGGCCTCCCGGTGGACGGCAACCTCGCGACCGTCAGGCCGCTCGTGGGCTTCATGCCCGACCCGTTCGAGCTCTACGACGACCTCTCGGTCTCGGAGCACCTCCTGTTCTTCGCCCAGGCCTACGGCGTCGAGGCGAGGCGGCGCCGCGAGCGCGTGGACGCCGCGCTCGCGCTCGCGCGCGTGAGCGAGCAGCGGGACTCGCGCTGCGGGGCCCTCTCCAAGGGCTGGAAGCAGCGCGTCCTGCTCGCGCAGACGCTCGTCCACGACCCCAAGCTCCTCCTCCTCGACGAGCCGGCGTCGGGCCTCGACCCGGCCGCGCGCATCGACTTCCGCCTGATCGTGAGAGAGCTCCGCTCGCTCGGGAAGACGATCGTCGTCTCCTCGCACATCCTCACCGAGCTCGCCGACTTCTGCGACTCCGTGGGGATCATCGAGCGCGGACGCATGCTCGTCTCCGGGAAGATCGACGAGATCCTCGCGCGCCTCGACCCGACGACGCGCCTCGAGATCGAGGTCGTGGGCGACCTCGCGCCGGCGGTCGCCCTCCTCGAGGAGCGACCCGAGATCGTGAGCGTCGGGCCCGCCGAGGCCGGCTTCATCATGGCCCGCGCCCGCTTCGGACCCGACCCGGCGGCCGCGCGCGCGGACCTGGTCGCGGCGCTCGTCGCGCGGGGCGTCCGCGTCGCGGCGCTCACGGCCCGGCGCGACAACATCGAGGACCTCTTCCTCCGCGTCGCCTCGGATCAGGCGACCGGGGCGAGCGCGCGGCGGGAGCTCATCGCTTCACTCGGAACCGAGAAGACCACGTGAGCTCGCTCCTCGACACGAGGGACAACGCGATCGTCTCCTGGTCCATGCTCCGCTCGCGCCGGGACCAGCGGGGTCTCGCGATCGCCATCATCTACCTCCTCGTCGTTCACGGCGTGACCCTGATCTGTCTCGCCTTCTCCACGGTCCCGGGCGGGATCCGGTTCCGCGAGCTCACCGCGTTCGCGCACTTCGTGGCGTGGGGCGCGAACGCCTTCCTCTTCCTGCTCGTCGTCCCGACGCGCCACGCCCAGTTGATCGGCACCGAGCGCGAGAAGAAGACCCTCGACTTCCTGCGCCTCACCCGGCTCTCGAGCCGCCGCATCTGCATGGGCTCCTTCGTCTCCGCGTACCTCCTCGCGGTCGTCCTCGCCCTGACCTCGGTTCCGGAGATCCTCCTCGGCTGCTTCTCCGAGGATGCGGGCTACCTCGCCGGGGTCCTCCAGGCCTACGCCGCGCTCGGCGCTACCTCGCTCCTCGCGACCTCGATCGGGGGCCTCATCGCTTTCCTGCCCAAGAAGGGGAACCAGGCGGCGAGCACGGCCTTCATGGTCGTGATCCTCCTCGTCGCCGCGGGGGGCCTCTGGTCCACGCCCTTCCTCGAGGTCCTGGGCTGCCTCGGCCCCTGGGGAGGCCTCCTCTCGAACGCCGGCCACGAGCGCATGCACTTCCTCGTGAAGATCGGCGGCGCGGACGTGCCAGGAGTCTTCCTCCAGCTCCCGCTCGCGGCCCTGGCTGCGTCGATCTTCCTCCGGGCGACGACGCGCAAGATCGAGGAGGAGCGCCCCGGGCTCTTCGGGCTCGGGACCGCGACGGCGTTCGCCCTCATGGTTGCCGCCGTCTCGGTCCTGACCTACTCCACGGAGCCAGCCTCCTACTGGTACGGCTCGCACGTCGATGCGGGCCCGCTCATCGCGGGCCGCATGATCCTGGTCATGCTTGCGCTCATCCCGGCCGCCGCCGACGGCGCGGTGAGCCGGGAGGACGTGATCCGCGGCCTCGCCCGCGCGCCCCGTCCCCCCGAGAGAGAGGAGCGTCTCTCGACGCTGCGGCCGATCGCCGCGAACGTGCTCGTCCTCGGCCTCCACGCGGTCTTCCTCGCCCTGGCCGTGAGCCAGCGCGACCAGGTCTGCGTCGTCGTCGCGACGGCGGTCGCCGCGACCGCGCTCGCCGTCGTCCACCTCACGTTCCAGGCCGCCCGGCTGTTCTTCTCGGAGATGACCCGGAACGTCATGGCCATCGGCGGCCTCGCGGCGCTCTGGTTCCTGCCGCTCCTCGCCTTCTGGGGAACGAGCGTGCTCGACCTCCCGTCCTGGGTCCGCGCGATCCCCTCCATGCTCTGCCCCTTCGTCGCGATCGTGCAGGCGTCCATGGCGCGCGACCATTGGCCGCAGCCGGCGGGAGAGGTGGACCCGATCGGGCTCGCGCTCGTCGGGGTCTTCTTCAACGTCCTCGCCACCGCGGGGCTCTTCGTCGTGACCCGCGAGCTCGCGGTCCGGCTCCGTGACTACGCGGCGACGCTCGCCGTCCTGCCCGCCGACGTCTTCGCGCCGGCGGGCAGGCTCGGGAAGAAGTGCGACAACGGGCACCAGTTCTCGGAGGTGTGGGACTCCTGCCCCCACTGCGCCCGTTGACGGGCTCTCTTACTTCTTGTCCTCGGCGGGGCCGGTCGAGCGATCCACGACGTTGTCGACCTTGACCTTCACCTTGACGACGCCCTGGGGCGACTGCTGCGTGCCCTTCACGTCGAGCTTCATGGTCATCTTCAGCTTGCCGGCGTCGCGCTTGTCCTCCTCGAGGGTCCCGTCCGCCTGGGCGTCGAGGTCGACGGTGCCGCCCTCGGAGAGCTTCTCGGACTTGGCGATCGCGAGGACGATCTTGAGCTCGATGTGGCCGAAGTGGACGCCGTCCTCGACGTGAACGTTCGTGAGCTTGCCCTTGACGCTCGACTTCTCCTTCTCGATCTGCATCTCGTCCCCGAACATCGCCTGCGCCAGCTTGACGGGGTCGCGCGTCCACTCCTCACCGTCGCCGATGGGCTTCTCCGGGAAAGCGAACTTCTTGAGGGGGTCGCTCTGCTCCTCGTCCTTCTTCTCGCCCTCGTCGTCGTCGCCCTTCTTCTGCCGCTTCTTGGCGAGCTCCTTCTCGACCCAGGCCGTCGCGGCCTCGGAGAGGGAATCCTTCTCCTTGCACTCCCAGGTCTTCTCCGGGCGCTTCCCCTTGACGACGATCGTCTTCCCCTCGAGCGAGGTGTCCGCGTCGCCCTCGGCCTCGGTGCGGCTCCACTTCTCGACCTTGACGCTCTCCTTGGTCACGTCGTCGCCGTCGACCTCGAGCACCTCCGACGTGAAGCGGAAGACCGTCTTCACGTCCTCGTCCTTCTTGTTCAAGGTCTGCTTCTCGAGCGTGACGCGGACCGACTGCTTCTCGTTCTCGGTCGCCTCGGTGAAGTGCTTGTAACCGACCGCCGGCTTGTGCTTCGCCTTGGGGTCCCACTTGAAGGTGTCTTGAGCGCGCGCGGCCGCGACGAACGCCAGCGCGAGCGCCAGCGCGACGAGCGAACGGGTCATGTCGTGCCCCCTCCCGGGGCGGCGAAACTCTAGCACGACGTCAGTCGCGCCCGTCCTCCGAGAAGCGCTCTGCCTCGAACCAGAAGACCTGCGCGTCCCGCCGCTTCCAGGCCTCGGCGTCGAGCCCGGCCTTGCGCGAGGTCTCGGCGAGGAACGTCCGGGCGTCCCAGCCGCGCTCGCTCGCGACCTGGGGGAGGAGGAGCCCGGAGTGCTGGCGCCAGCGCACGACGAGCCCGTGACGTCCGACCTCGATCGCGTCCACCCGCGCGGGCTCGAGGGGCGTCAGAACGGAGATCGCGATCCGCACGTCCTCGAGCTCGTCCTTGCGGAGCGGCTCGAAGCGCCGGTCGGCGCTCGCGGCGGAGACGGTGAGCTCGGGCACGAGCTCGCGGAGCGGACGCTCGAAGCGGGTCGTCCCGATGCACCCCCGGAGATCGCCGCGCTTCCGCAACGTCACGAACGCGGCGCCCGGCGCGGAGAGCCGCGCCGTCCGAGCGCTCTCCCCGGGGACGGGCGGGGCCTCTCCGAGGAGGTGCGCCGCGAGGCCGCCGCGCGCGAGAGAGAGGAGCGTCGCGCGCTCGCTCGCGCTCAGCGTCGCCGTGCCCTCGGCCTCGTCTTGCATCTCTCCGGCGGCTCTCCCCTGAAATGGCGCGAGCGCGCCCCCCGACATCGTCCGTCGGAGGCCGCGCTCGATCATAGAGAGGCTCGGGCGAGGACGCTACTTGTCCTCGTCGCCCGTCTCGTCCGGCACGCTCTCGGACTCCTTCGCGGCATCCCTGGGCGGGGCGTCCTTGGGAGCCGACGCGGGCTGCGTGGAGTCGGTGTTCGGCTTGGCCCCGCCCGCGAGCTCCGTCGCGGAGATCGTGTGGTGGAGCCGGATCTCGACGCGGCGGTTCTGGGCCTTCTCCTTCCCGAGCGGGCGCGTCTCGCCCCACGCCGAGAGGTAGATCCTGGTCGCCGGGACGCCCTTCTCGATGAGGAAGCGGCGGACGGAGTTCGCGCGCTTCGCCGCGAGGTCGTGGTTGTCGGTGTAGACGGTCGCCGTCGCCTTGAGCGGGTCGGCGTCGGTGTGCCCCGAGAGCTCGATCGTGTACTCGTCGTACTTCGAGGAGAGGAGCGACTCGACGAGCGGACCGAGGGCCGCCTCGCCGTCCTTCGTCAGGACGTGCCGGCCCGAGGCGAAGAGGATCCCGCTCTCCAGGACGACCCCGCCCCAGGGCGAGAGCTCGAGCTTCCCGGGCGACTTCTCCTGGAGCTCGGCGAGCCGCGCGCGCAGCTCCTCGTCCACGTCCTTCTTGGCGTCCTGGAGCGACTGGGTCGCGATCGCGAGCTTCTCGCGGTTGGCCTTGTTCTCGTCCTCGAGGACCTCGATCTTCTTGAGGAGCGTCTTCTCCTCCGCGCTCTCCGTCTTTCCGGCCTTCTTGGCCGCCTCGAGCTGCCACGCGAGCTCCTTCTCGCGGGCCATGGATTCGTCGTACTTGCTCTGCGAGACGCAGCCGCTGCCGAGGAGGAGAGCGAGGACCAGGAACGAGATCGGGCGCATGACGGGGGACCTCCGAGAACCCTTATCGGCTCCGGGGGCCCCTCTTCTTGAGGCTACTTTCCGGGCGGCGGGGTCTCCGGCTGCGGCCCCGGCGGCTGCTGCGGAGGCGCCGGCTCGAGGACGACCGTGCCCACGTCCGTCGCCTGGCCGTCGACCGGGACGGTCCGCTCGGCGAAGCCGCTCGCGCTGATCGTGAGCTGCCCGGGCCCGTCCGGGAAGCCCGGGATCTCGAAGAGCCCGTCCGGCCCCGCGATGAGGACCATCATGGCGCCCCCCGACCCACGCGCGACGCGGGCCTTCTGCACGGGCGCCCCCGTGGCGTCGACGATCTTCCCGTGGACCGTCCGGCCGACCTCGAGCGCGAGGGAGACGCCGAGGGTCCCCCCGTCGGGACCGATCGTCACGGGGTCGCTCGCCGCCTCGTTGAAGATGAAGGCGTGCGCGAAGACGCGGTAGGTGCCCGGGGGAAGGCGCTTGAAGGAGATCGTGTTCCCCTGGACGACGCGGTCGGCGTCGGCCTCGAGAAGCGGTCTCCAGTTGCCCCCGTCGAGCTTCTGGACGCCGACCCCCGGCCAGTCCTGGAGATGCGGGTCGTTCGATGGTGCCGAGAGCGTGGCGTCGACCCGGCCGCCGCGGCCGAGCGTCATGTCCGCGGCGTTCGCCGGAGCGGTCACGTCGAGAGTGCCCTTGAGGATCGTCTCGTCGAGGGGCGTCGCGGTGACCTCGTACTCGCGGCCCGCCGTGAGGCCGTCGAGCGTGAAGCGACCATCCCCGTCCGTGGTCGCGGAGGCGATCGGCGCCGCCTCGCCGACGAGGGGCTCGGGAGCCTCGGAGTCGAAGGCGACGACGCTCGCTCCGACCACGGGACCGCTCGGGCCGCGCACCGTCCCCAGGATCTGGGCCGCCGGGACGAGGTCGATCGCGAGAGGCGCGTCGTCGCTCGCGAGGGAGACGCTCTCGGTCCGGGCCGCGTAGCCCGCGAGACCGACGGTGACGAGAACCCGGGGCACCGCCGTCACGTGGCGCGCCGTGCCGCTCGCGTCGGTCAGCGCGCTTGCGAGGTCTCCTCCGGCATCGAGGAACTGGACGGTGGCCCCCTGAGCGGGCGCGCCGCCGCAGCGGACGGTCACGAGCACCGCCGGGAGTCGCTTCACGACGACGTCGCCCACGTCCTCCGTGCTGACCGGCTTCTCGCCGGAGTAGGTGTCTCCCTGGCGGTCGATCGTCGCGTTCACGTAGAGCTTGCCGGTCTCGGTGGACGGGTATCCGATGTCGAAGGTCCCGTCGGCGGCGCTCTCCGTCGCGGCGAGGTCCGCGAGCGCGCGGAGCGTGCGCGACGTCTGCGTCGTCCGCTCGATGTCGCCGTCGAAGGCGGCGAAGCTCTTGAAGCCTCCCGGCACCTGGGGTCCGTTCCCCGGGACGGCGCCCGGAGCGATGTGCGGTGCCTTGCGGCGGATCTTGATCGAGGGGCCGCGGCCGCCGAGCCTCGAGCACGCGAGGGTGACGTGGGCGCCCGGGACGGGCCGGCCCTCGGGATCGAGCACGCGACCGCGCACGTGGGCGAGCGCCGCGGCAGCTCCGGCGGAGTCGGGGCGTGGATTCGGTCCCGTCCCGCTCGTCGGGGGAGTCGCGGCGGTCTCGGTGCCCCCCTCGGAGGGGGAGCCCGGTCTCCGGGATGATGAGAAGGTGCTCGCGCTCGAGGGCGCCGAGACCGTCTCGCGGTCGGGCGCGACGGCGTGCTCGGTCGAGGACGGAGCGGTGCCCCGGCCGGGCGTCGCGGAGTCCGTGACGAGCTTCCTCGGCGTCGCCTCGGGCTCCTCGGTGAGCCGCGTCGCGACCATGCCGCCCACGCCCGCGGCGCAGAGGATGAAGGCGACCAGCGCGAGGGCGAGCTTCTTCGAGGCGGCCATTCCCGCGGCCTTCGCGCCGCGCGCGATGATTCGCTCGATCCGCGGCACGGGCGGAACGGGGACGCCCGGAGGCGCCGCGAGCGCCGCCTCGATCGCGCCGAGCGCGACGGGCATGCCCTTCCCGGAGAGGGCCTCGCGGACCTTCTCGAGACCTTCTCTTATGCGGGAGGAGGCGGTCCCCGTGGGACAGCCCAGGGCCTCGCCGACTTCCCGGTGCGTGAGGCCTTGCCCGTAGTGGAGGACGAGCGGGACCCGGTGGAGCTCGTCCAGCGACTCGGTGTACTCGCGGACCTTCGCTGCGGGGTCGAGGTCGCCCGCCTGTCGCGCGGGTGCCGCCTCCTCGCGGCGCTCGCGCCGTTTCCTCGAACGGAGAGACATGCGCGCCTCGTTGACCGTGACGCTCCGCAGCCAGCCGGCGAAGGGATCGAGGCGCCTTCCCGTGCGCGCGGCCTGCACGATCCGGACGAGCGCTTCCTGCGCCGCGTCCTCGGCGTGCTGGGCGTCACGAACGATCGCGTGCGCGAGGCGGAAGACGGAAGGCCAGTGACGCTCGATGAGCGTCCGCAGGGCGTTCTCGTCCCCCTTGTCACGGAAGCGCTCGAAGAGCGACTCGTCGCTCGAGCGAGACTCTACCAATGACACGGGCGGCACCTCCTCCATGGAGTCAATGCCGCCGGGTCGCGCGTCGCATCAGCGGTCCTGGAGAATTAGCCGCCGGCGAACATGTTGAAGAGGCCCTCGACCGGGCTGCGGAAGAAGCCGGTCACGCCCTCGAGCCACTCGGGGTTCACGCCCTGCATCTCGTTCGAGAGGATGCCGGCGAGGAGGGCGAGGAAGAGCAGGCTGAGGAGCAGCATGAAGGTCATGACGCCGTGGGCCTTCTTCTGCTCGACCTCGAGAGCGCGGAGGCGAGCGCTCTGGCGCTGCGAGCCCCTGCGGCTCTGCGCGCCGGCGCGCTTGCTGATCGGGGCGACGTCGACGGCTCCGCCCGTCTCTCCCGACTCCGACTCGTTCATGAGCTCGAACGCTTCGGTCTCCATGGACTCGTCCGAGCCGACCTCGACGAGCTGAGCGTCGGAGTCGGTCTCGACGAGGCCCATGTCCTCGGAGACCGAGGGGACCTCGACGGTCGGGATCGCCGCCTCGGGGTCCGAGGAACCGGAGGCCACGTCCACCGCGGAGGAGTCGTGCGGCGAGACGGTGTACTGCTCCTCCGTCGTGTCGAAGATGATCTCCTGCTGGTCCGAGGTCGGCGCGAGGCTGCCGCCGGACGAGCTGAGCGCGCTCGCCGAGCCCGAGGAGAGGTTCTTCCCCTTCGCTCCGGGCGCCATGATGTCGCCGATGTTGATGACCGTGTCCGAGGTCGAGTCCTCGAGGATGAGCTCGTCGGACGACTCGGCGATCCCCATCTCCTGGTCGGAGTCGGTGAGGATGATCGTGGGCTCCGTCTCGCGGCCCTGCTTCAGGTTCAGCACGTCGTCCTTCTTGAACTTCATGCTGAGCCCGTCGCGGAACCCGCGGAGCTCGCCCTGCGAGACGAGCTTCTTCAGCTCCTCCTCGTCGATCTGCAGCTCGGCGAGGACGTCTTCGAAGCTCATGTACTCGATCGCCATCGTGGACTCCTAGGGGCTTCCTTCGGTTGTGTCGAGCGCGCGCGT
>FTGE01001216.1_pt1 | contig 10273 bp, 8 predicted proteins | sample 1640581 | NCBI WGS metagenome assembly FTGE01 (sample SAMEA3914789, study PRJEB12502) | metagenome | biome: forest; material: soil | place: Canada | collected 2011-07-03 | depth 0.3 m | reverse complement strand
GCTGTTCGCGCTCGGCCTGATCGCGCTCCTCCCGGCGATCTGCGAGGAGCTCCTCTTCCGGGGCTTCATCCTGAGCGGTCTCCGCCGCGACGCGACGGCCTGGTCCGCGGTCGTCGTCTCGGCTCTCCTTTTCGGGGTGACGCACCTCGATCCCGCGCGTCTCGGCGCGGTCATGGCGCTCGGGGCACTCCTCGCGCTGCTGGCTCTCAAGTCGCGGAGCATCGTTCCGGCCATGCTCTGTCACTTCACGCACAACGGGCTCGCGCTCGTGATCGTCTCGAGAGTGGGCGAGCTCGAGAAGTACGGGCTCTTCGCCGACGGAAGGCCGACCTGGGCGCTCCGGGCGTGCGCGATCGCCCTCGTCGCCGGGGGGCTGGGCTTGCTCTACGGCTTCGGCGAGGAGGCATGAAGCCCGGGAGCTCTCGGGATCGGGGGCTCGAGGGGATCCTCGACGCCCTCGAGCGAGCGCACGGGAAGCCGGCGAAGCCGCGCGTCACCGATCCCTTCGAGCAGGTGCTCCTCGAGAACGTGGCTTACCTCCAGACGGACGAGCGGCGCGAGCAGGCGTTTCGCGCGCTGGAGAAGGAGGTCGGTCTCGGCGCGCGCGAGATCCTGGCAGCGAGCAAGGCGGCGCTCCTCGAGGTCGCCGGGCTCGGCGGCATGCGGCCCATGGATCGCGTCGACAGGTTCCTCGAGTGCGCGCGGACGTGGGTCGAGCTTGGCGAGGAGCTTCCCCCGGAGCTAGCGAAGGCGAAGAAGGCTCTCCGGCGCTTCCCGGGGATCGGCGAGCCGGGCGCCGAGAAGGTGCTCCTGTTCGCGCGGCGCTTCCCGCTTCTCGCGCTCGAGTCGAACGGGCTCCGTGTTCTCCTGCGGATCGGCTACGGCGAGGAGTCGAAGAACTACGGGACGAGCTTGAAGTCGGCACAGAGGGCCGCCGCCCCGGAGCTCCCGGAGACGGTGGACGCGCGGATCCGCGCCTTCCAGCTCCTGCGGACGCACGGCAAGGAAATGTGCAAGGCGAACGACCCCGTGTGCGAGGCGTGTCCCGTGAACGATCGCTGCGCCTTCTTCGCCCGGGGCCGTTGAGGGCGACGGTTCCCGAGTCCGGACCCGCCAGCCACGTTCGAGCGTCTCACCGGTCATGAGAACTGCTCTCGTGGCTCTCCTGCTCGCGCTCCCTGCCTGCGTTGGCGCCCCGACTCGCGAGGATCCTCCGCCCGCCACGCCCGACGCGCTCGTGTCGCGAGTCCGCGTGCTCACCGTGGACGAGCGCTGGTCGGCTCTCTACGACCTCCTGAGCGCAAGGCAAAAGGAGCAGATCTCGCGTCTCGAGTTCGTGCTCGGGTTCTCGAGCTACACCGTCGCTCCGGGCTACAGGGTCGCGGATGTGATCAAGGGGGGGCAGTTCCTCGGCGCGATCGAGAACGCGGAGAGCGACAAGGGGATCGTCTACTACACCTACTCCGAGCCGGGGAGGCCGCGGCTCGACGCCCAGGTCGAAGTGATCTGCGAGGACGGCGCCTGGAGGCTCGACGGGGTCAGGTGACGTTCACCGCCACCACGGCCGTTCGACGCGAGGCGGCCAGGCGAGGCCCCAGCTCTCGTCGAGGAGCGTGAGGTTCGGGTTGTAGGCGGGGTCCCGGGTGAGCTCCTGTCCCCAGCGTTCGACGACGAGCGCCTTCTCGAGCTCGGCGCGCGCCGTCTGTTCCGGAGTGAGGTCCCGGCCGCGGCTCGCCGACTCGTGGTGGAAGAGCTCGGCGAAGGGTGTGTAGAGGTTCCTGTAGCCCCTGGCGCGGATCTTCAAGCAGAAGTCCACGTCGTTGAGCGCCACCGCGAGGGATTCGTCCATGCCGGCCACTTCCCGGTAAACCGAGCGCCGCACGACGAGGCACGCGGCGGTCACGGCCGACACGTTCTGGACGAGGAGAGCGCGCCCGCCGGGCCCGCCGCTCTCTCCGGGGAGTCCGCGGTGCGCGTGTCCGGCGACGCCTCCGAGGCCGAGGACGACGCCCGCGTGCTGCAGCGTTCCGTTCGTGTAGAGGAGGCGAGCTCCGACGGCTCCGATCTCGGGTCTCAGCGCGTGGGCCACCATCTCGTCGAGCCAGCCCGGCCTGATCACCTCGGTGTCGTTGTTGAGGAGACAGACGAGCTCGCCCTCGGTCCGCTCGACGGCCTGGTTGTTGATCGCCGCGAAGTTGAAGGGTTGGTCGTGCCGGAGGATCCGCGCGCCCGAGCGTTCGAGCTCGGCGAGGTAGGCGAGCGCTCCCGGGTCGCGGCTCTGGTTGTCGACGAGGACGAGCTCGTAGTGCCGGTAGGTCGTCTTCGCGCGGATGCTCTCGACGCAGCGTCGGAGGAGCGGCTCGCCGTCGCGTGTCGGGATGATGATGGAGACGAGGGGAGCCGGCTCCGGGATCGGATACCGGACGTGGTGGGAGCCCGGGAGTCTTCCCGGCTCGACCGGGAGTCCGAGGTGCTTGGCGACGGTCTCGCGCGTCTCCGCGGAGACGCGTCGCCGCGTGTGCGCGAGGACGAACGGAACGTGCCGGATCCGCGTGGCGTCCACGCCGGCCGTGCAGCGGAGCGCGAGGGCGTAGTCCGAGCCCTGCCGGCCACCGGCACGGCGAACGGCCTCGCGGTCGAAAGCGGCGAGCCTCCCCACGTAGTTGGTCGCGTGGAGGAGATCCAGGTTCCAGTCGGGCTTGAAGTCGGGCTCCGACCGTGGGCCCGCCTCCGCGAGTGTGTCCTCGTCGGTATAGAGAAGGACGAGGTCGGGTCGAGCCGCGCGTTCGAGCGCGAGCACGGCGAGTGCGTCGGGCGAGAGCTCGCAGGTCCCGTCGAGGAAGATGACGAGCTCCCCTCGTGCCTTCGCGAGCGCCGCCTCGGCGTCCTTCTCGACGAGGACTTCATGGTGCGGGTAGAGCTGCTCGCGTACCGACTCGACCGTTCGCTCGACCCAGCGCGAAGGGACGTTCTCTCCTTCACCGATGATGATGGAGAAGTGGGTCGGCCGCTCGAGGCTCGCGACGGCGTTCGCGATCGCCTTCCGGTCCGAGGCGTCGAGCGAGTCGAAGGCCTCGATCCACTCTCCGTAGCCGCGGTGGACTCCGAGGCGGGCTTCGAGCCGGCGGCGTCGGTATTCCTCGATCTTCGCGCGTGTCCAGCCGGGGAGAGCCGTCGGGCCCTCCCGCACGAGGACCGTGAGCATGCGTCCTGCGAGCACCGGCGCGCGGTAGCCGTAGCGAGCGGCCCAGCGGAGCCCGTCGAGGAGGAGAGTGCCCGTCGAGGGCCTCCGTCGCATGGAGCCGTCTTAGCACGAAGGCCTCCATCGCATGGGGCCGCCTCGCGGTGAGAGCTACACTGCCACTCCATGAGCACCGACGAGAAGCCGAACCGCTACCTGGTCGCCGTCGCCTTCTACTTCGCCAGCACGCTCGTCGCGTTCGGGGCGTGCCTCTGGGTGGAGCGTTTCAAGGAGGTCTTCGACAACATGAGCGTGGAGCTCCCCTGGGTCACTGATGGGGTCCTCAACCTCGCGGACTTCGCCACGCATCAGTGGTACATCCTCTTGCCGCTCCTCGTCCTCTCGTTGGTCCCCGGCTTCAAGTGGAAGGGCCGCACCATGAGCGCCTACCTCTGGATCGGCGGTGCCCTCCTCGTCGTGCCGCTCACGGTCCTGGTGCCGGTCCAGAAGCTCCAGGCCCAGCTCCAGCAGAAGTGAGGGCCCGAGCGAGTGTAACCAGCGAGGCTGCCCGAACTCTCCAACAGAGAGCGCAGCGACCGAAGTGATGTGCGGGATCCGCCCAACCGGCTGATCTGCAACAAGAAGGGGAGTCGTCGTTGGTCCCATGACGAGGAGCAACACTCCTGCATCCATGAGACACATTGCCCGGATCCGTGCGACGCAAGACAGGAAACACTCCGCCTAACCCCAAGATCTCCCGGCTTTCGGCTGATCGGACCCCGACTTGTTCTAGGACGAGACCAAGCGCCATATCCGGCGCACAGAAAACGGGGCAGCCATGAAGCTCGGGCGACACGGAACACTTGCTCTCCTCGGTCTCCTCGGAATCGGCGCCGGCTGCAGCGGCGGTGGAGGCGGAGGCGGCACGGAGGCCATGACCGCCGTGGCTCCGAGCACCTCCACGACCCGGTCGGTCAACACGCTCCCGGGTCCCTCGCCGACCTGGAACCCGAGCAGCTCGTCGGTGACCACCGCTCCGGTCACGACGCCCGCCTCGATGCTCGGCCCGCCGCACGTGACGATCACGTCGCCTGCCCGCGGCGCGTTCACGACGCAGATGGCGGCCATGGTCCAGGGCTACGTCACCGCCCCGGCGGGCTGCAAGGGCGTGCTCGTCCAGGGCCAGGCCGTCGCCTACACCTCGACCGGAGGCTTCTCCGAGGTGGTCCCGCTCACGCCCGGCATCAACACGATCGTCGTCCAGGCGTTCGACGGGAACCACAAGAGCACCGAGGAGTCGATCTCGATCCTCGCCGGAAACTTCGCCCCGGACACGCAGCCGATCGCGAACGCGATCGGGGCCCGCCTCAACAAGGGCTCGTTCGACGAGATCGCGAAGCTCGCCGGGGCGATCGTGACGCCCCAGGTGCTCGAGCAGCAGATCACGTCGAAGAACCCGCTGTTCTCGGACAAGCTCCACGTCCTGTTCTTCTCGATCCCGACGACGGTCTCGGCGCCCACCGCGTCCTTCGGGGCGCCCGCGATCACGCTCACGCCCCAGCAGGGCAGCATTCACCTCCACGTCGAGGTCCCGCAGGTCAACATCGGCACGAAGGTCCACACGGGCGGGTTCATCCCGCTCTCGCTCTCCGGCACCATGACGGCCGACAAGCTGATCCTTGACACGGACATCGCGGTCGCGCTCACGAACGGCGTCCTCTCGACGCAGATCGTGAACACGACGGATTCATTCCAGAACTTCGACATCAACTTCAATCACATCCCGGATTTCATCACCGACCTCCTCCTGAACACGATCCAGAAGATGGTCCGCAAGGACCTCGCCGATCAGGTCCACAGCATGGTCCAGCCCATGGTGGACACCATGCTCGCGGACCTCTCGAAGGGCGTGACACAGACCGTCCTCGGGATGCAGATGACCGTCTCGCTGCAGCCGACCGTCGTGACGGTCGACCCGACCGGCCTCACGCTGCTGACGGGCTCGAACGTGAACATCCTCCCGGCGAACGGCTACCAGCCGCTCCCGGCCCCCGGCTCGTTTGTGATGAACGGGGCTCCTCCGGCGCTCGGGAGCAGCCAGACCGACTTCGCCCTCACGGCGAACGAGGACTTCCTCAACCGCGTCGGCTACGAGGCCTGGCACGCGGGCGGCACGGACCTGACGTTCAACGCGCAGTCCCCGATCGCGAAGCTCCTCCCGGCGTTCATCACGCTGGACACCGACCTGATCCTCCTGTTCATGCCCGACTTCAAGGGCAAGCTCAAGCCGGGCGAGCCGATCTCGATCGTGCTCTCGCCCAAGCTCCCACCGATCTTCCAGGCCGGCGCCGCGCCCGACCCGATCGACGCCGCGATCGGTGAGCTCGAGCTCAGCATCTACGACACCGCGACCTCGCCGCCGACCCTGATCCTGACGTTCGCGCTCCACACGCGTATCCACGCCGACGCGTTCCTGACGCCGGACAACAAGGTGAAGCTCCAGGTCGGGCCGAACATGTTCTTCGACGTGAGCCTCGCCTCGTCGCCCCTCGTCCCCGACCTCGACCTCAACAGCCTCACGAACCTCGTCTCGGTCGCGGTCCCGCCGCTCGTCCAGGTCGGCCAGAGCTTCCTCCCGGGCCTGCCGCTCCCGATCCCGGCCAACGTCACCCCGAAGACGATCGGAATCGCCGCCGACGGCGCCCAGAAGACGTTCATCACGGTCAGCGGCGGCTTCTGATCACACCTTGACGTAGATCTTCTTCCGGTCCATGAGCGCCGCGATGCCACACCAGGCGCTCGCGTAGAGGAAGGCGTAGAGCGCCGACGTGAAGCAGGTGCTCTCCGCGAACAGGGACCTGTAGAGCCACGTCTTCGCGGCGAGGTCCCTGTCGCCGACGCGCACGTGGATCCCGAAGACGAGCAGCCGAGCCACGAGCCCCGAGGCCATGTAGACGAAGATGGCGTTCCTTCCGAAGGCGAGGGACGCCTTCGTCCAGGCGCGGTGCTCATGGAGGTCGACGAGCCAGTAGCAGGCGGCGAGCGTCTGGCACGCGAGCCCGCTCGTGAAGAGGACGTAGCTCGCGGACCAGAGGTTCTTGTTGATCGGGAACCACGCCGAGAGTGCGAGCCCGGCGGCGATCGACGCGAGCCCCGCGACGAAGAGCCCGCTCGCCCGCTCCGAGCCGCTGTGTCCGCTGGTGATCCAGCGCCCCGCGAGCACGCCCGAGAGCGCCGTCGCGATCGCGGGGACCGTCGAGAGGAGCCCCTCGGGGTCCCAGCGGCCCTCGTGCACGTCGCGCGCGTGGTAGAGGCGGGGCGCGCCGAGGAGCAGGCGGTCGATCCTCGCGCCGAGGTTGCCTTCGGGCGTGAGATCTCCTCCGAGCGCGAGCGCGGCGCAGTATCCGGCGAGGAGCGCGAGCGCGATGACGACGAGCCCGCGCGAGCTCATCCTCGTGGAGAGCGGGGCCGCGACGAGGTAGCAGAGCCCGATCCTCTGGAGCACGCCCGGGAGACGCGTGGGGTCGGGCGAGTTGAACGGGAACGCGTTGAGGAGAAGCCCGAGCCCGACGAAGAGGAGCGTCCTCCGAGCGATCGGCCACGCGACGGGGACCGTGCGCTTCGCGAAGGCGAGCGGGATCGCGACGCCCATGATGAAGATGAAGAACGGGAAGATGAGGTCGGTGAGCGTGCACCCGTCCCAGGGAGCGTGCTCGAGCTGGCGGTAGACGTGATCCCAGTCGCCCGCGTTGTTGACGAGGATCATGGCGGCGATCGTGGCGCCCCGGAATACGTCGAGCGAGACGAGGCGCTCCTTCATGCGCCGGGCATGATCGCACGGGACCCCTGCGCCCTGGACGCGGGCGTTCGTTAGCGCTCGCGGGATGACGGGCGCTTGGTCGCCTCGAGAAACTCGACGCGCAGGTAGTGCCAGGCGCCCCTTCGAGAGTAGGCCTTCCCGTCCCGATCGCGCGTGTGCTCGTCGAGGTAAGCGAAGAGCCCGGGGCAGTGCTGCTCGTACTCCGCCGGCTGGAAGGCGCGAACCGCTCGGGCCGCGACGCGCACCGAGAGGCCGCGAGCCGAGAGGAGCTCGGCGACGCGCTCGGGTCCAGCCCAACCCGTCACGAGCGCGTAGAGGCGCCCGCCCGTCTCGAGATGATCACCGACCTGCGCCGCGAGCTCGCGGAGGAGCGTGAGCCCGTCGGCTCCACCGTAACGTGTCGCGATCACGGGCCGAGGCGCGGGAAGCTGCGGCAGGGTCGTCACGACCACGTCGAAGCGCTCGCGCGCGACCGGCTGGAAGAGCGAGCCCACGTCCCCCGTGAACCGGCGAGCGAACCCGTTCCGGCGCGCGTTCTCGAGCGCGCAGGCGACCGCGGCGGGGTCGACGTCCGTCGCGACGACGCGGCGAGCGCCCTTCGCCGCGGCGGCAAGACCATAGGCTCCGGCGCCGCAGCCCATGTCGAGGACGCGATCGTCCTCGCAGAGCCGCATGGACGCCGCGAACTTCCCGGCGTAGGGGTCGATCGGATGGACGCCCTCCCGGACGACGAGCGAGAGGGGGAGCCGCGCCCTCACGTCGAGCCGCAAAGCGCGGCTCGTCCCAGGCGGGGTCAGGGCATCCGGGTCGTGGGCGACAGCGGAGGTGTTGCTCATGGACGTGCTCGATCCCGAGGATCGACATTGTCGCACGACGGAACGGCCTCGGTTACTTCTTCGCCGGCTCCGGTGGCTTCCACCGCTCGATGAGTCGCCCGTGCTTGCTCGCCCAGATGAACCCCGCGATCGACACGGGGAGCGTGAGCACGGCCGCCTGCTGCCCGTTCGTCAGCGAGTAGCCGAAGACGGTGATGAAGCTCTCGTAGTCTCCCCGGAAGTGCTCGATCACGAAGCGCACGACCGCGTAGAGGACGAACCAGAGCGCGAAGGTCTGCCACTCGCGCGTGACGCGCCTCATGACGAAGGGGTAGATCACGAGGAACATGCCCACGTCGAGCAGGATCGCGTAGACCTGCACCGGGTGGAGCGGCCAGCTCGCCTGGCAGAGCGCGTCGGCGCCCGCCCCGTGAAGCGCCTGCGCCACCTCGGGCGGGACGCTCGCGGGAGGCGGAACCTGCCGGATCGCGACGATCGGGTCCCATTCGGCGCCGAGAGTCGCCTTGGCGTGCTGGATCCACGAGGGACTGAAGAGCGGGAAGCGGACGCTCCAGGGAAGCTCGGCGCGCCGACCCCAGCAGCACCCGTTGAGGAAGCAGCCCACACGCCCGAACGCGACGCCGATCGCGCCGACGCTCGAAGCGAGGTCCGCGACCTGGGCGACCCGGTAACCCTGGACCCTCACGAAGACCAGGATGGCGAGCGTCCCGAAGATCATGCCGCCGTAGTACACGAGCCCGCCGTTCCAGATGGCGAAGATCTGCCACCACGGGGGCGACCACCCCTTGACTCCGAAGATGGGCTGGACGAGCGACCCGCTGACGGAGAGCTCGGCCAGGTCTCCCCGGTCGACCGTCTCGATCGCGAACCCTCGCTGCACGACCTCGACCGTGTCACGCGGCTTGTAGGTGAGCTCGAGCAGCCGGGCGTGCGCCCCGATCGCCTCGAGCGGCCCGTCGAGGGCATCGAGGACCTGCTTCGGCGTCTTCTCGTTGCCGGTGAAGACGATCCTCCTCGAGCCCCGGTTCGTCCGCACCTCGAGCGTGTCGCTCCCCACGGGGGCGATCCTCCCGAAGTCGACGTGCGCGGGCTGCTGTGCAAACTCCTTGTCCCAGTACTGGACGACGTAGTAAGCGCGCGCGCCCACGATCCCGAAGAACGCGCAGAGAAACGCGACCTTGATCGCCATGCGCGGCTCGACGCCGAGGCGCGGCCCGGTGCGCCAGCCCGCGATCGACGTCGCGGTGAAGCCGCAGAAGACCATGGCCGCGTAGCCGAAGATCGGGACGCGCACGGGGCTTCCCCGCGTGAGGCCGTAGACCCCGGCGGCGAGCATGATCGTGCCGAGCGAGCCGGGGACGGAGATATCGGCCTTCTCGCTCGAGCCGCGCGAGCCGAACGTGAGGAGCGACCCGACCGCGCGCCGGAACGCCGGTCCCCACGCTTCGCCGAGCGCCTTGCGCGCGACGATCGCGGACCAGACGAGCGTCGCCCCGACGAGGAGGACCGTCACGGGAACGTTGAAGAACACCTCGTAGAGGAGCGGTCGCATGGCCCCCGCGTTTTACCACGCTTCGTAACCGAGACGGGCGCGAGGCGCCTGCGCGCTGGCTCAGCGCAGCTTCTCGAGGATCCCCTTGGCCCGCTCGACGAGCGGCCCTGGCGGCGGGTTCGCGCCGAGGAACGCCTCGAGGTCGGCGCGGGCCTCGTCGAACCGCCGCTGCGCATAGAGCGCGATCCCGCGCATGCCGCGAAAGTCGGGCTGGTTCGGCGCGAGAGCGACGAGGCGGTCGTACTCGGTCATGGCCTCGCCCGGCCTCTCGAGCGCTTCGAGGATGCGCGCGCGGACGGCGTGCCCTCGGAGGTCCTCGGGGGCATGCTGGACGAGCCAGTCGGCGTCGAGGAGCGCTCGCTCGTGGTCACCGAGCCCGGAGAGCACCTGGGCCCGGAGCGCCCGCGCCTTGAAGTCTTCGGGCGCGAGCTCGACGGCCCTGTCGATGAGAGTCCGCGCGCGCGCTCGCTCCGCGGCCTGGTCGAGCGCTTGCGCGATGTCCACGAGGAGCTCGGCGCGCTCGGATCCTGTGTCCCCGAGGTCCTGGCCGTCGAGCGCGCGGCGGATCGTCTCGGTGTCGAGCGGCGCCTCGCGCTCGTCCGTCCCGAGGATCTGCCGGGCCGCGCCGAGGTCTCCCTTGAGGAGCGAGAGGCGTGCCTGGACGAGATGAGCCCGCGCCGAGCTCGGATCGAGCGTCAGGGCGCGCTCCGCGTCCTCCGCCGCGGCGTCGCGGTGACCGGCCAGGAGAGCGAGGTAGGCGCGCGCCGCGAGGAGGTCGGGGTCGTGCTCGATCGAGTCGGGGCGCTCGTCGAGGACGCGCTGCGCGCGCTCGAGCTCGCGGGCCTCGAGCGCGGCGTCGAGCGCCGCGGCCCGCACGCGGCGGC
>FTGE01001190.1_pt1 | contig 10288 bp, 12 predicted proteins | sample 1640581 | NCBI WGS metagenome assembly FTGE01 (sample SAMEA3914789, study PRJEB12502) | metagenome | biome: forest; material: soil | place: Canada | collected 2011-07-03 | depth 0.3 m | reverse complement strand
GGGGGGCGAGGAGCACGAGCGCGAAGAGTCAGGGGCCGAGGAGCCCAGGGCCGACGAGCCCAAGGGCGATGAGCCGGGGAGCGAGGAGCCCGCGGGGCCCGCCGGCGAGGACCTCACGTCGTGAAGTCTTTCCCCACCTTGTAAGCGATCGAGCCCTCGTCGAGCTTCGTCCGGTACTTGGCCCGCGTGCTCTCGGGCGTCCCCTTGAGGAAGCGGAGCACGTAGGCCGTCTTCTTGTTCGGGGGCCCCGCCCCCGGGCCCCCGGACTCCTCGTGGATCCTGAGGTCGTCGCCCACGAGGAGTCCCTTCCTGTCGGGCTCGACGGTGCGGAGGTCGCGGAGAAATACCGAGCCGAGCACGCGTCGCAGGTCTTCCACGTCCATGCCCTCCGTGTCGGCGAATGGTAGGGACGCGCGGGAGGCGTTTCAAGGCCGGGGGGCCTAATGGCGCATGTTCCCGCCGGCTGCTATGTTGGCACGACATGTTCCCCGAAGATGTCGTCGGCCGTTACGTCTACAACTCGAACCGGCTCGACGGCGTTTCTCTCTCGGAGGAGCAGACCAAGGACATCCTCGAAGGCAAGATCACGAAGACGGACGACGTCTCCGAGCTCGAGGGTGTCGACGGCAAGGAGTGGGACATCGACGCGGTCGTCTCGCACCGCAAGGCGCTCACGAAGATCGCCGAGCTCGCCGCGGCGAACGTCCCCTTCTCGGAGGCGCTCGTCCTCGACCTCCACAAGGACCTCATGGGAGACATCCTCCTCGCGGCGGGCGAGTACCGCGAGTGCACCCTCAAGTACAAGGGTCTCCTCATCGCGTCGCCGCCCGAGAGCTTGAAGGCGCGCATGGGCTCGCTCATCGCGCTCGCGAACAAGGGTCTCGAGCGTTCGGACAAGAAGGACCAGCTCGCCTGGCGAATCCACCACGAGTTCATCACGATCCACCCGTTCATCGAGGCGAACGGCCGCATGGCCCGGCTCCTCATGAACCTGATCCGCCTCCGCGCGGGTCTCGACCTCGCGATCGTTCGCTTCGAGGACCGCGAGAAGTACAGCAAGGCGATCGTCGAGTTCCAGCAGCACAAGATCCAGCGCGCCCAGGAAAAGCAGAGCTCGACCTCGACGACCGGCGATATCTAGCTGACTAGAGCTGCCCGAGGGCGGCCTGGAGCTGAGAGTCCACTCCGTTCTGGAGCTGCACCGGGTCGAGCGGGACGACCACGTCGGGAGTCAGCCCGACGCCCTGCCACGAGAAGCCGTTGGCATCGAACATCTTGAAGCTCACCATGAGGAGCTCGCCCCCGTCGGGGAACGAGAAGACGCGCTGCGAGACGCCCTTCCCGAAGCTCTGGGTGCCGACGAGCTTGACGCCCTTGAGGACGTGGAGCGACTGGGCGAGGACCTCCGACGCGCTCGCGCTCTCGCCGTTCACGAGCACGACGAGCGAGTAACCCTCGTAGGGTGAGCCCGGCGACGCGTTGTAGATCGTGTCGGCGAACCCGTTCTTGTCGCGCAGGGTGAGGACCGTGCCGGTCGGGATGAACAGGTCGGCGATCTGGGACGCCTGGAGGAGGAACCCGCCCGTGTCCCAGCGGAGGTCGATCACCCAGCGCGTCTGGGTCGGGTTCTTCTGGAGGATCGCCTGGAGCTCTCCCAGCGGACCGGTCGGGTTGACGCTCGCGCCCACGAACTCGCCGATCCGCACGTAGTGCGTGAGCGCGTCGATCGACTCGTCCTCGACGGACGTGGTCGTGAAGGTCGCGCGCGTCAGGCTCACGCCGAGCTGCGTGCCCGGACCGCGGAACGCCGAGACCGTGATCGTCATGGGCGCGAACGCGTTCGTGATCTCGGTGTCCGTGAGAGACGCCGTGACGGCGACTCCGTCCACGGCCGTGATCACGTCGTTCCGTCGCAGGCCCGCGCCCCACGCCGGGCCCGACGGGTCGATCGTGTTCACGTAGACGAAGGTGCTCAGTCGCGCGACGTTGAGCCCGAAGGAGCCCGAGAAGCTCCCCGTCGTGAGCTGCGCGACCTGGGGCGGCGCGAGGAGGAAGGTGAACGGGTCGTTGAGCGCCGCGACGAGGCTCGAGACCGTCGCGAACGACGAGGGGTTCTGAGGGATGTTCTGCGGGTAGAGGTAGTAGGTCTCGAGCGCGTTGAAGACCGAGGTCACGTCGTCGTTGATCGGGATCGGCGCTTGGCTGATCCCCGACGACGATCCCCCGCGACCGCAGGCCGCGAGGACCACGAGAGCGGCGACGACGAGTGCGCGTCCGTGCGGACGGACCATGAGGATGGCGGGCGCTAGTGCGCGCGCGCGCTCGCCTGCGCGAGCAGGAGGTCGAGCGCCGACGGGTCGAGCTCGTGGAGCTTGAGGCGGCGGATGAGCTCCACCTGCTCGGCCTCGCGGATCTTCGCCTTGAGGTCCTCCTCGAGGTTGGCGCTGCACGAGGGGCACGAGAGACCCTGGACCGGGATCACGCCGCGGAGGAGGTCGCGGAGCTCACCCGCCGAGACGACGCCGCCACCGCCGCCTCCGGTGCCGTTCGCCGGCGCGCCCGCGGGCGCGGAGCTGGCCGGCTTGCCGTCGAGCCAGAACTTCGCGACGGTCCTGCCGATGAAGATGATGTCGCGGTCGAGGATGTCGGTCGGCTCGCCCTTGCCGCGCTTCTTGAAGTTGACGTAGGTGCCGTTCGAGGAGCCGAGGTCCTCGACGAACCACTGCGCCCCCTTCTTGGCGAGGCGCGCGTGCTTCCGCGAGACGCCCGCGTCGGTGATCTTCACCTCGCAGCCGTCCTCCTTGCCGATGAAGATCTCGTCCGAGGTCCAGCTGATCTCGGCACCTTCCTGTTCGCCCGAGATGATCTGGATCAGCGGCATGGCTCAGCCTCTCCCTGGTTCGTTGACCGGTCAGTGCGCGCGCGCGATGAGCGCCCGGAGCTTCTCGGGCGAGAGGTCGGCGAGCCCCGCGCGGCGGATCGCGGCGACCTTCGTGGCGTCGTCGGACGCGCCCTCGGGAGCGCCGAGGTCGGCCTTCTTGAGGAGCTGCGCGTAGAGCCCGGGCGCCTTCGCGATCGCCTGGGCGACGAGCGAGTCGAGCTCGCAGCCGGACCCCGGGGCGACGGGCGGACGGGGCGCCGTGGCGCTCGAGGCGGAGGCCCCGCCCGGAGGGGGCGGAGGAGGCGGCGCCGGCGGTGGCGGCGGTGGCGGCGAGCTCCCCTTGGTGCCCGCGAACGGATCCTCGAGGAGGTCGTTTCCTCCGAAGATGTCGTCGATGAAGTCGCCGCCCTTCTTCGGCATCGTGGGCGGAGCCGGGGGAGCCGGCGCGCGGCTCGTCGGGGGCGCGGGCTTGGCCGGCGGAGCGGGCGCGGCCGTGACCTCGGTCCCGAAGTCGAGACCGTCGATGAAGAGGTCGTCGGACGCCGCCTGCTTGGGCGGCGGGGTCGCCGTGCGCCCCGGCTGCTGCGGCGTCGCGTCGAACTCGAGGTCGAGCGCGAAGGGGTCCGCGTTCGCGGGCGGGCGCGGCGGAGGCGAGGGGGCCACGGGACGCGCGGGCTGACGGCCCGTCGCGGGGCGCGCCGGGGCGGCCGGAGCCTGTTGCATGGGAGCCGGCGACCCGAACGGATCGGCTCCGAAGGGATCGTGCCCCGGCGCCGGTTGAGGACCGGTCCGCCGCTGCGGACCCGACGGCTGCGTGGGGGGCGTGCCGCCCCCGCGCCCCTGAGGAGGCGCCGCCTTCGCCTGCGGGGCCGGAGCGAAGGGGTCGGCGGCGAAGGGGTCGCCTCCGAAGGGGTCGCCCGCGAACGGATCGGCGCCACCGAAGGGATCCCCGCCTCCGAACCCGCCCGGAGGGACCGGCGGCGGCGAGGGGTTCCAGGCGGGCGGCTGCTGCTGCTGCGGAGGCCGCGCCGGAGTCGGCGGCCCGACCGGCTGCGCGCGGACCGGGCCGGTGCCCCTCGGAGGAGGAGCCGGCGAAGGCTGCGGCGGAGGACCGCCGAACGGGTTCCCCGCGAAGGGATCGCCGCCGAAGGGGTCGCCGCCGAAAGGATCGCCGCCCGGGGCGGCGAAGGGATCGTTCGCCGCGGGTTGATTCCAGCCGCCCTGCTGGGGAGCCCCACCCTTGGGAGGATTTCCGCCTCCTCCATCGCCGTAGTCAATGTCGAAATCGAGCAGGTCGTCCTCGCGCGGCATGGCTTCCTCTCACGCGGGCTCGTCTTCGGCCCTGACGTTCGGACGCTCCCGGCGCGTCCGCGTCTCGGTCAAACCCGGCGCCTGGTGAACCGCCCCTCGAGACCGGCCAACGGCTGATGTCGGGGCGACGTTTCGCCCGAAACCCATGCGGCACGTGCGTTTCACGGGCGTCGACCGCGGCAGATTAGCACTGCACAAGGATGCTCGCAAGGAACGGCGGTGCCGCGGGCCCGGCTTCTCGGCGGGCGTTGACAAGCTCCCGGGCCGGTGGTAACTTCCGCGCCCAAGTCACGGCGCCACAACGACGTGCGCCGTGCACGCTGGGAGCGCTCATGCCCGAGAAGACGGCCGAACGACCGATGGGCGAGGGGTCTCCGGCGCCCGAGGTGCCCCAGCCCGTCACCGGGGCCACGGGTCGTCCCTTCAGGATCAGCCCGGATCAGCTCCTCTTCTTCAACCGCCAGCTCGCCTCGATGGCGCGGCTCAACATGCCGCTCGCGAAGGGTCTCAGGATCCTCGCCCGCGAAGTGGACGACCCCGAGTTCAAGGGTCTCCTCGAGGCGATCCAGCGGGACCTCGACGAGGGCGTGCCCCTGCAGAACGCCCTCATGAAGCACCCGGAGACGTTCTCGACGCTCTACGTCGAGATCCTCCGCGCGGGCGAGACGACGGGGAACCTCGCCGTCATCCTCGAGGAGCTGACGCAGTTCTCCGAGGCCATGATCCGCGTCAAGAACCGGATCCGCGAGGCCGTCCTCTACCCCTGCGTCATCATGTGCGTCGTCTTCTTCTTCACGCTCTTCTTCCTCGCGTTCGTCGCCCCCCAGTTCCGGATCGCGATCGACTCCATGGGCCGCGGGCTCTCCTCGACCGGAGAGCCGGCGCCGCTCCCCGCGGTCACGCGGTTCCTCTTCTTCTGCTCCGACCTCCTCCTCACCCCGCTCTTCTCGATCCCGCTCCTCGGGGCCGTCGCCTTCGCCGTCTACACCGCCGTCCAGAAGTTCCGGAGCATGGGCGACCACTACGACGACCTCCTCTTCCGGATCCCGATGTTCGGGAAGATCTTCCACCGCGCGACGCTCATGAAGCTCACGCGGACGATGCGCGACCTCCTCGGGAACGGCGTCTCCATGGTGCAGACGCTCCGGCTCGCGAGCCGCACGGTCGGGCGCAACCGGATCCAGCAACGGCTCGACGAGCTCCAGAAGGCGGTCGAGGAGGGCGGCTCCTTCTCTCGCAACCTCTCCGCGGGCGAGGTCTTCCCCGACACCATGGTCTGGAAGCTCCAGATGGCCGAGGAGAAGGGCGTGATCGAGGACGCGCTGCGCGAGCTCGGGAACGAGTTCGAGGCGGACGTGGAGGAGCAGGCCCTCATCATCACGAAGGTGCTCTCGCCCGTCATGCTCCTCAGCATGGCCGTCGTCGTCTTCCTCATCTTCTTCGCCGCCTTCGTCCCTCTCACGCAGTTCGCGTCCGGGGGCTAGCCGGCCTTGAACCTCGCCGACCTGAGCAAGGCCACGCTCGCGGAGCTCGACAACCACCTCCGGGCTCTCGTCCGCTCCCCGGGCTTCCGGGTGAGCGAGGTCGCCGACCTCCTCCTCAAGAAGGCCGTGCTCGCCCGCGCGAGCGACATCCACGTGGACCCGCGCCGCGAGGGAGTGCGCGTGCGCTACAGGATCGACGGCGTCTTCCAGGAGGCGGCGCAGCTCCCCCTCGAGCTCCACGACCAGCTCGTCTCGAGGATCAAGGTGCTCGCCGACCTGATCTCGCACCGCAAGGAGATCGTGCAGGAGGGCCGCATCAGCCTCGAGGTCGAGGCCGGGAAGCAGCAGGACCTCCGCGTCTCGATCGTCCCCACCGTCGCGGGCGAGAAGGTCGTGATCCGCATGTTCTCGAGCGCGCGCGCGACCTTCGAGCTGCCGCGCCTCGGCTACTCGCAGGAGATGATCAAGCGGGTCGAGACGATCCTCTTCGACTTGAAGGGCATGCTCATCCTCACGGGCCCTTCGGGCTCGGGGAAGACGACCATGCTCTACGCGCTCCTCCGGGAGATCGCGCAGAAGATGGATGCCTACGCCTCCGTCGTCTCGATCGAGGACCCCGTCGAGTACGAGTTCGGCACCTTCGGCCAGATGCAGGTGAACCGCCAGGCCGGGCTCGACTTCGCGGCCGGGCTCAAGGCCGTCCTGCGCCAGGACCCCGAGGTCATCATGGTCGGCGAGATCCGCGACGTGGAGACCGCCGAGGTCGCCCTCCGCGCGGGCCTCACGGGGCACCTCGTCCTCACGACCGTCCACTCGGGCTCGAGCTGCGAGACGGTCACGCGCCTCATCAACATGGGGATCGAGCCCTTCATCGTCGCGTCGGCCGTCTCGGCCGTGATCGCCCAGCGCCTCGTGCGCGAGATCTGCGACGGATGCAAGGAAGAGGTCGAGCCGGAGCGGACGCGCCTCGAGTGGCTCAAGAAGACGAAGCACGGCCAGAAGACGCTGCGCTTCTTCCGGGGGCGCGGCTGCGAGAAGTGCCAGTTCACGGGGTTCGCGGGGCGGCTCCCGATCGCCGAGCTCCTCGAGGTCGACGAGGGCCTCCGCGCGCTCATCCTCGAGAAGGCGCAGACGAGCCAGCTCAAGAAGCACATGACCGAGCGCGGCTGGACGACGCTCCTCGACGACGGGATCGACAAGGTGATCTCGGGCCGGACGACGCTCGAGGAGGTCTTCCGCCTCGTCTCCCTGAGGGACGCATCATGAACAGAGCTCGCGGCATCGCGCTCATGGACTTCGTGGCGGGGTCGATCATCCTCGCGGGGGCGGTCGCGGCCTGGGTCTCGATCACGCGCGCCCAGCTCGACTCGAACGCGTTCGCCGACCGGAGGCTCCAGGCGCGGAACGCGTGCGGGCGCGAGCTCGACGACATCCGCCGCGAGGGCGCCTCGGCGCTCGAGGACCGGCCCAGGCCCGACGCGAGCGGCTTCTCGGTCATAAGGACGTTCCCCGTGTCGAACCTCCCCTCGACGCTCAAGGGCCACGCGGGACGCGTCGAGGTGCGGCCGCTCAAGACGGAGAACGGGTGCGGCTGCTACGAGGTCCGCGCCGTCGTCCGCTGGAAGAACCTCGACACCGTCGAGGAGTGCGAGCTCTCGACGATCATCGGGGGGAAGCCATGAGAGGCCCTTCGACCGCGCTCAGGACAGGCTTCACCCTCGTCGAGCTCCTCGTCTACATGGCGCTCCTCCTTGCGGGGACGCTCATGATCGCGGGTCTCGAGCTCTCGGCCTCGCGGGCCGCGTTCCTCGAGCGCGCGCTCGTCGACCTCGGCATGGAGGCGGACGAGCTGGGCGCGCGCTTTAGGGACGACGTGCGGCAGGCGATCCGCGTCGAGGACGGCAAGGTCGATGGCGGCAAGGGCTCTCTCCTCGTGCTCGCCATGCCCGGCGGCGGCGAGGTGCGGTGGGACCTCGACGGCGCCACGCGGGTCGAGCGGACCGGCCCCTCGGTCAAGGCTCTGGGCGTCAAGCTCGTCCGTCGCGTTTACCTCAAGCCGAAAACGGTCCCCTCGCGCGTCGAGACCTTCGCGCACGCGGAGAAGCTCCTCCTCACGCGGAGCGGGCACTCCGTGCGGCTCGACTTCTCGGTGGCGGTCGCGCGCGCGGACGAGGTGACGGCGCGGCGGAGCTACCAGCTCGCGGCGTGCCCGATCGCCGAGGAGGCGCCATGAGCGGCAGGCGGCGCGGCGCGACGTTCACGGTGATCGTCCTCCTCTCGTCCATGCTCCTCCTCTCGATCGGCGGCGCCTTCGTCGAGTCGTCGCGCAACCTCGTGACGCTCACCGGTCTCCGCGACCGCCAGGAGCAGGCGAAGGAGGCGCTCGCGGGAGCCGCGGCGTGGGCGCGCTGCGCCGTCCAGTCGGGCGCGCCCCCGGCCAGGGCCAAGCTCGAGCTGCGCCGCGCGACGGCCGACGTCGAGCTCCGCCCGGTCGAGGACGCCTACTTCTTCGACGCGGTCGCCCGCTCGGGCGAGATGACCCAGCGCGCCCGCGGATCGATCGCGAAGCGCGAGGGCAAGTGGGTCGTGACGCGCTTCGAGCTCGTGGATCGCGCCGGGACTCCCGTCAACGAGTCGAGCGAGAAGCCCGAGAAGCCCGAGAAGCCCCCCGAGAAGAAGCCCCCCGAGAAGAAGAAGTTCCGCTGAGCGGTTTCCGGGCACGACCTCGCGCCTGACACGCCGGGGCCGCGTATGTGTTCCCGGAGCGGGAACATGAACCTCGTGCGGATCGTCGCGACGTGCTCTCTCGTCGCGGTCATGACACTGACCTCGGGCTGCGGCACGCTGTGCGGCATCGCGATCGACGCGGCGACCGACGGCGACGGCTCCGCGGTCGTGGCCGGGGCCGCGCTCGACGTCGCGGTCGCCGGCGAGGCGATCGAGTCCGCGACGCACCACGACCACGACCGCTGCCACGAGCACGAGCGCCGTTAAGCGCTCGCGGGGGCCGCGCTCGTTTGGTCAAATCCTCCGGGGCCCGAAGATCCCGGGATGCTCAAGGGCGATGACATCAAGCTACTCCTCGAGGCGCGGCGGCTCGGGCTCCTGACCGCCTCCGACGCGAGCCGCTGCCTCCACGCGATCGTGGAGGCGGAGCGCGAGGGCGCGCCGCTCGACGTGGTCCGCTTCCTCGCCGAGACGACCGATATCTCCGCCGCGAAGCTCGAGAGGCTCCGCAAGAAGGACAAGTCCTCGAAGTCCTCCTCGGGCAAGTCCTCCAAGTCCGGCATGGGCACGACGAAGGCCGGGAAGCGACGCGCGGCGGCGGCCCCGGCGCGCTCGACGGACGACGTCCAGATCCTCCTCGCGGCGCGCCGGCTCGGGTTCCTCTCGGCGGCCGAGGTGGACCAGTGCCTCCTCTGGCTCGTCGAGGCGCAGAAGAAGTCGGGCTCGATCGACCTCAAGCAGGTCCTCGTCTCGAAGAACCTCCTCACGCCCTCCCAGCTCGTGCGGCTCGAGCACGCCCACCACTTCCCGAGGGCGCCGTCCCAGACGGACCTCTCCTCGACGGTTCACTTCCCGCTCCCGGGGGAGTGGCTCGGGGGCTACTGGCTCCTCCGCGAGCTCGCGCGGGGCACGACCGGGATCCTCTACGAGGCGATGCGCCGCGGGGCCGGTCACGGGACGCTCGCGCTCAAGCTCTTCGCCCCGCCGCGCGGCCCGAGCCCGCGTGTCCTCAAGCGCTTCCGCCACGAGGCCGCGCTCGCCGCCGCGCTCGAGCACCCCAACATCATCAAGATCCACGAGGTGAGCCGCGACAGGGGCTACGACTTCATCGTCATGGACTACTTCCAGGGCCGCTCGCTCGCCCACACCCTGCGGACGAAGGGCACGACACCCAAGCGCGCGGTCAAGATCGTCGCGACCTGCGCGCGCGCCGCGCACTACATGCACGGGCGCGGCGTCGTCCATCGCGACCTCAAGCCCGGGAACATCATGGTCGGCAAGGGCAAGGTCTGCATCGTCGACTTCGGGCTCGCCAAGGACGGGGAGCGCGGCGAGGTCGCGCTCACGCAGGAGGGCGAGCTCCTCGGGACGCCGGCCTACATGGCCCCCGAGCAGGCGCGCGGCGAGATCGACAAGATCGGCCCCTGGACGGACGTCTTCGCGCTCGGCGCGACGCTCTACCGCGCGATCGCGGGCATCTACCACTTCCGCGCCGAGACGCTCTACGAGGCGATCACCGCGGTCGCCGAGGGACGCTGGGAGCCGCTCCGCATGAAGCGGCGCGACCTCCCGCCGGACCTCTGCAACGTCGTCTCGGCCGCCATGTCTTACGAGGCCTCCGACCGGCCGAGCGCGAGCGTCTTCGCGCACGGCCTCGTCAAGGTGCTGAAGCTCCACGAGCTCGACCTGCCCGCGGCTCCGCCCTACGACGAGGCCTGAGCGCCCGAGCGCAGGGAGCGGAGCGACCGAGCGAGGAGGCGCGAAGCCTCCAGCAGGGAGCGGAGCGACCGCTCTGGGGGCCTGAGCGCCCGAGCGCAGGGAGCGGAGCGACCGAGCGAGGAGGCGCGAAGCCTCCAGCAGGGAGCGGAGCGACCGCTCTGGGGGC
>FTGE01001114.1_pt1 | contig 10292 bp, 10 predicted proteins | sample 1640581 | NCBI WGS metagenome assembly FTGE01 (sample SAMEA3914789, study PRJEB12502) | metagenome | biome: forest; material: soil | place: Canada | collected 2011-07-03 | depth 0.3 m | reverse complement strand
TGTTCGAGGAGATCACGTGCACGTCGAGCTCGCCGTCGAGGTCCACGAGCTTCTTCGCCTCGTCGCGGATGTGGGCGACCCACTGGTCGATCGACCGCGAGGAGTAGTCAAGGGCCGCGCGCCGCACGTCGAAGGCGATGTCCTCGTGATGGAGCAAGAGCTCGCGCACGCGCTCGGCCGTGCGCTGCGGCCAGAGGCGCACGATCCCCTCGCGCTCCTCGGGTGAGAGCGGGAGGTCGTCGAGGAACCACTTCTCGGCCTCGGCGTCGGGGCGCTCGATGAGCGCGGCGAGCTGGCGCAGGCGCTTGTCGTCCCCGATCTTCATGCGGAGCTTCCTCACCTCGATCGCGTAGAGGCAGAGGCACGTGAGGAGGTCGAGGATGTCCGAGAGCCCGTCGCGCACGAGGACGAGGAGCTTTCCGGGCATGAGCTGCCAGATCGCGCGGCGGCGCGCCTTCCCGGAGGAGACCGGCGTGAACTTCGTGTCGGGGTCGGAGTAGAGGACGGGGAGCGTGTCCGTGAGGAAGTAGAAGGTCGTGTGCGTCGCCTCGGGCGGCAGGCGCAGAACGGCGTACTTGAGCGCGTCCACGTCGATCTCGGGCCGGTCGAGCTTGGGGTGGAGCGCCGGGTGGAGCGCCCGGTAGCTGGGGAGGAGCTCCGAGAGGAAGAAGCTCCCGCGCTCCGCGAGCTCCTGGAGCTTGGCGAACAGGGCCCGGTAGGGGTCGAAGACCTTGAGCTTCCGGACGAGCGTGAGCGCGAGCGCCTGGGCGAAGACGTTGCTCTCCTCGACGAGGGCGAGGAAGTCGTGGCCCCCGAGGACGAGGAGGTCGGCGCCGAGCTCTCCGGCGCGCGCCTGCTCGTGGGGGACCTCGAGGAGGGAGACCAGCTCGCCCCAGTGCTCGCCCGCGGGGATGATCTGCCGCTCGCCGCGCGCGTCCGTGATCTCGATCGAGCCCCTCGCGATGACGAAGACGCTCGCCGCGGCGCGGTCGCGCTCGAGGAGGAGGGGGGCCCCGGGCTCGGCGCGGCGGACCTCGGCGCGCGAGGCGAGCCAGGCGCGCCGTCCCGTGTCGAGGAAGGCGAAGGGGTTCGTCCGTTCGAGGAGGTCGTTGAGGGGCATCTAGAACCTCACGGCGAGCTCGGCGAAGGCGCCGCTCATCTGGCTCGCCGCCTGGCGGAACTTCCCGCCCGAGCCGAGCGAGCGGTAGTAGCGCCAGCCGAGGGCGAGCTCGACGAACATGAAGCGCGCGGCGAAGTAGCCGCGGGCGTCGGCCCACGCGTCGAGGCTCGGGGCCCGTGTGAAGGAGAGGGGGTTGTGCGCGAGGTGCGGGAGGAGGTCCACGTCCGAGCCGAGCCTGAGGGTGAGCTCGTTCGTCGCGTGGAGGTCGACCCCCGCGCGGAGCCCCGGCGTGAGCGAGACCGCGAGGAGCGCGTCGCTCGAGCGGGGCCCTGGGCCGAGGGAGTGGATGTCGAAGGACTCGTAGCGGATCACGAGCGCCGTCACGGGCCCGAAGTTGATGTCGAGCCACGTCTCGGGGCCCGCGGGGAAGCGGTAGCGGATGTCGAGCCCGTCGCGGATCTTGACGATGTGCTGCGTGATCTCGGAGGCGACGACCGTCCCCTGGGCGAAGGTCGTCCCGTCGATCTCGATCTCGCGGGCGAGGGGGGCGAGCCCGCGTGACTGGAGGGTCCACCAGTCGATGCTGAACCAGCCAGTCTTCCCCGAGTAGACCTCGAAGCCGAGGCCCCCCGCGTCGCCCGTCGCCGGCTCGCCGAGATCGCCCGTGACGACGGCGCGCGTCCTCGGTCCGTGGCCCACCTCGAGGAGAGTCCTCTGCCGCTCGATCGCCCAGAGGTCGGCCCTGAACACGACGTGCTCTCCTGGCGGCGAGCCTCCGTGCCAGCCTTCGGTGTAGGGCTGCTCGGCCTTCTCGGCGGGAGCTTGCTCCTCGGGCTTCTCGGGAGCTTGGTGCTCGGGCTTCTCGCGAGCTTGCTGCTCGGGCTTCTCGGGAGCCTGCTGCTCGGGTTTCTCGGGAGCTTGCTGCTCGGGTTTCTCGGGAGGGGACGGGTCGTCCTCGCCGAGGGCGGACCCGGCGAAGGCGAGCGCGAGCGCGACGATCACGGCCCGGTTCACCCCGCCCCTCGAAGCGGCGCATCATGACGAGGTTGCGGTGAGAGGACAAGGGACGCTGAACAAACCCGGGCGCGGTGTGTAAGGGGCAGGGACACGCGGGAGGCTCGGTGGACTTCACGCTCACTCTCGTCCTCACGCACGCCTGCGACCTCGCGTGCGCCTACTTCTCGGCGGGCCCCAAGGACGGGAGGCGTCTCGACGAGGCGCGCGGACGGCGAGCGATCGAGCGGGCCGTCGCGAGCCTCGGGCCCGGAGGGCAACTCGACCTCGGCTTCTTCGGCGGCGAGCCGCTCCTCGAGTGGCCGCTCGCGAGAAGGCTCCTCCGCTTCGCCCGCGAGCGCGCCCGGGTCTCGGCGAGCCTCACGACGAACGGCACGCATCTCTCCGAGCGCGTGGCGCGAGAGCTCCGCGAGGACGAGGTCGACGTGACGCTCTCCATCGACGGGCTCCCCGAGGTCCACGACGCCGAGCGCCGCTTCGCGGGCGGCCGCGGCAGCTTCGAGGCCGCGCGGGCCGCCTTCGAGCAGCTCGCCGCCCTGGGGCGCCCGCCGCGCGTTCTCTCCGTCGTGCGGCCCCGGAACGTCGCCCGGCTCGTCGAGGGGACTCGCTTCCTCGCCGCCCTCGGAGCGACCGTCTTCCGCCCCTCGCTCGACTTCCACGCGCACTGGACGCTCGAGGACGTGAAGCGTCTCGAGGAGGCCGTCGCCGGTCTCGGCGAGCTCTACGCCGAGCGGCAGCTCTCCATCGGCTGGCTCGACACGAAGGTCGCGCTCCTCGTCGGCGCTCTCGCGGCGCCGATCGCGTGCGGCTTCGGACGCGGCGAGATCGCCGTCGCTCCATCGGGGAGGCTCTATCCCTGCGAGCGCCTCGTCCAGGACGACCGGAGCGAGCGCTTCGCGATCGGGCACGTGGACGAGGGCGACGGAGCCTTCGCCCGACACCCGGCGCGCCGCGCAGAAGGGGACTCCGCCTGTGGCGGCTGCGCGGCGCGCCCCTTCTGCTCGAGCGCGTGCGCCTGCGCGAACCTCGCGCGCACGGGCTTCGGCGATCGGCCCGACGGCCTCGTCTGCGCGCTCGAGCAGGCGTGTCTCCGGGCCGCGGGGCGCGTCCTCGAGTCGGTGGCGAGGGCCGCATGAGCCGCTGGAAGCGGATCGCCCGGTTCCTCGAGCGGACGCTCGCGATGACCGCGGTCTTCCTCGGAGCGTCTCACTTCCTCGTCGAGATCGAGGAGGTGACGACGAGCTCCATGGCGCCCCTCCTCATGGGAGCCGACCGGGGCGAGCCCGACACGGTGCTCGTCGAGCGGCTCTTCACGAGGGGCCGCGTCCCGGCGCGCTTCGAGGTCGTGAGCTTCCGGGACGAGGAGGGCGTCGCGGTCGCGAAGCGCGTCGTCGGCTTCCCGGGCGAGACGGTCGAGGTGCGTCACGACCGGACGCTCTGGATCGACGGGAAGCGCATCGAGGTGCCGGCGGGAGTGGGCGAGGGGAAGGGCTACCTCCCCGCCGGGAACCTGTGGGACCCGAACGGCTACAAGGTGCCGGAAGGCACGGTCTACCTCCTCGGTGACGACACGAAGGACTCGCTCGACAGCCGCTTCATGGGCGCGCTTCCGGTCGAGCGGATCCGCGGGCGTGTCCTCCTCAGGATCCTTCCACTCGCGCGCTTCGCGCGGCTCACCGGTTGACCCTCATGGAGAAAGAACATGGAAGAGCTTCCTCTCCGCCCGATCGCGGATCCCTCGTGCGGGACGGGGATCAAGCAGGCGATCGCGGCCTTCTCGCTGAGCACGCTCCTCGGGGCGAGCGCGGCGGTCGGGCTCCTCGTGCCGACGAGAATGACATGCCGCGGAGCGAGCCGGTCGGCCGAGCTCCGGCGCGCCGACGTGCGCCGAGAGCTCGCCTTGCGAGAGAAGACGCTCGAGAGCGAGGGCTCAACGCCTTCGAGGTGACGCTCGCGCACTTCCACGCGGCCGCGCTCGCCATCCTCGCGACGCTCTGGACCGCGATCGCCTTCGAGAGCGACATGAAGAATCTCCCCTCGGGGATCAACCCCGTCGTCTCCGTCCTCGCCGGGAGCTTCCTCGGGTTCGTCCTGATCCTGCTCTGGCGCGCGACGAGACGCGTCCCGCGGACGGAGCTCTCGCTCGGGTCGCTCCTCGTCCTCGTGCTCTCGGGGCTCGTCGTGGGCCTGGGCGGCCTCCCGATCCTCGGGTTCGCGTTCTTGAAGTAACGCTTGACGCCCCGCCGGGGGTCCTCGACCATCAAGCGCTTGAAACGCCCCGAGATCCTCGCCCCCGCGGGCACCGCGGAGTCCATGAAGTCCGCCGTCGAGAACGGCGCCGACGCCATCTACTTCGGCCTCGAACGCTGGAACGCGCGCGAGCGCGCCGAGAACTTCACGCTCGCGGGGCTGCCCGCGACCATGGCCGAGCTCCACCGCCGGGGCGTCAGGGGCTACGTCACCTTCAACACGCTCATCTACGAGAGCGAGCTCGAGAAGGCGGAGGAGATGCTCCGCGGGATCGCGAGCGCCGGCGCCGACGCGGTGATCGTCCAGGACCTCGGGATCGCGAAGCTCTCGCGCGCGGTGGCGCCGGGCCTCTCCGTTCACGCCTCGACGCAGATGACGGTCACGGACGCCGCGAGCGCCGAGGTCGCGCGCTCGCTCGGCGTGGAACGCGCCATCCTGGCTCGCGAGCTCTCGACGAAGGAGATCGCCGAGCTCGCCCGGGGGACGTCGCTCGAGCTCGAGGTCTTCGTCCACGGAGCCCTCTGCGTCTCCTACTCCGGGCAGTGCTTCACCTCGGCGAGCTGGGGCGGAAGGAGCGCGAACCGCGGCGAGTGCGCGCAGGCCTGCCGGCTCCCCTACGACCTCGTCGTGGACGGAGAGAGGCGCGAGCTGGGAGACGTGAAGTACCTCCTCTCGCCTCTCGACCTCGCCGGCTACGACGCGCTCCCCGAGCTCGTCCGGGCGGGCGTCGTCTCGTTCAAGATCGAGGGCCGCATGAAGGGCCCCGAGTACGTCGCGGCGACGGTCTCGCTCTACCGGACCGCGCTCGACCGGGTGCTCGCGGGCAAGACCTCGGAGGTCCTCGCGGCCGACGAGCGCCGCGACCTCGAGCAGGTCTACTCGCGCGGCGGCTCGAGCGGGTTCCTCGCCGGGACGAACCACCAGTCGATCCTCGACGGGACCTTCCCTGCCCACAGAGGCGTCCGGATCGGAAAGGTGGCGCGGATCGAACCCGCGAGGAACGGCGTGGTCCTCGCGCTCGACGAGCCGGCTCGCGAAGGGGACGGGATCATCTTCCTCGCGCCCTCGCTCGACCCCGAGGACGAGGACCGTCCGGCGGGCCGCGTGAGCGAGATCCACTCGGCCGGGGGGACGGGCGCGCTCCTCGTCTTCGAGCGTCACTCGCTCGACGTGCGGCGCGTCCCCGTCGGAGCGTTCGCCTGGCGGAACGGCGACCCCGCGCTCGCGGCTCGGCTCCGGGCGACCTTCGAGGGCGCGCCGCGCCGGCGCTCGCCGCTCGCGCTCAAGGTGTCGGGGAAGCCGGGCGCTCCGCTCGTGGTCTCCGCGCGCGACGAGCTCGGCCACGAGGCCTCCGTCTCGACCGAGGAGAAGATCGAGCGCGCCGACCGCTCGCCGATCGACCGCGCGCTCGCCGAGGACAAGCTCGGCCGTCTCGGCGGCTCTCCCTTCGAGCTCGGCTCGCTCGAGCTCGCGCTCGAGGGGCCGTGCCGTGTGCCGGTGAGCGCGCTCAACCGTGTGCGCCGCGAGCTCGTCGCGCGTCTCGAGGCCGCGCGCAGCGCTGCTCCCGCGCGGCCTCTCGCGGCGACGCCGCTCGGTCCGGAGCTCGCGAGCGAGCCCGTCGCCGCGGCCGAGAGCACGTTGCAGGTCGTGCCGCTCTGCCGCACGGACGCTCACCTCGAGGGGGCGATCGCGGCGGGCGCGACCGAGGTCGCGCTCGACTGGATGGAGCTCGTCGGTCTCTCGAGGGCCGTGGAGCGCGCGCGCTCCGCGGGGCTCTCGATCGTGCTCGCTCCGCCGCGGATCCAGAAGCCGGGGGAGGAGCGTCACCTCGAAGCGATCCTCGCGCTCCAGCCGGACGCCGTGCTCGTGCGGAGCCTGGGTCAGCTCGAGCTCCTCGCCCGGCGTCCCTCGCGGCCGCGTCTCCGCGGAGACTTCTCGCTCAACGCCGCGAACGCGATCGCGGCGCGCGTCCTCCTCGAGCGGGGTCTCGAGACGATCGTCCCGGCCTACGACCTCTCGACGCGCGAGCTCGACCGGCTCCTCGAGCACCTCCCTCCGAGCCGGGTCGAGCTCGTCGTGCATCAGCACCTCCCCATGTTCCACATGGAGTACTGCGCGTACGCGCGGCTCCTGTCGCCGCCTTTGGGTTTCAAGGGTACTTCGTATCTCGATTGCGGGCGACCCTGTGAGAAACACCAGATCGCCTTGAAGGACTCACGGACGGGAGGCGAGCACCCGGTCGTCGTTGACGTGGGATGCAGGAACACCGTGTTCTCGGCGGAGGCGAACTCCGTGGCCGACGACGTGCCGCGCTTCGTGGAGAAGGGCGTCCGGAGGTTCCGCGTCGAGTTGCTCCGCGAGGATGCGAAGCAAGCCGAGGCATTGATCCGGGGCTACGTCGAGGTCGCTCAGGGCATGAGGAGCGGCTCCGAGGTGCGGACGAGAGTCGGGGCCGTGAGGCGGCTCGGAGTCCTCAAGGTCGAAGCGTGACGTGAGCGAGCGCTGCGGCCCGGCACAGCACATGGACCGACGAGTCATCGCCCGGGATAAAGCTGCTCGTTTGTAAACCAGAAACTGGACGATCCCCTTTGCGGTCAGCGTTCGAGGCAACGCTCGCGAGCACCGGGCTCTGGCGCGCCGGTTGCGCGACCTCTCGACGCGGGAGGCCGTGAACGTGAAGCAGGCCGAGAAACTGGTGCATGTCGATCAGCACGTGCTCCAGTTCAAGGACTCGAACAGCAAGCTATCGGGAATCTGGACGAACGACCCCTTCACGACGGACAAGGGTCTCGGCACGGCGGAAGGCTCGATCTGGATGACCGATTTCTCTCGTGCGGCGGGCAACGTTCCCGTGTTGATGGAAAGGCATTCGACGCCGCCCGCAGCCGACGATCTTGACGATTACGACGGTGTGATCGAGGGAACGCTCGCGCTCCCGTCGGGGAAGATGTCGGTCGAGAACGAGTCGGGAACCCAGGCCACCGTCAGGGTTTCGTCAGGAACCTATCGAGCTCGGGTCTACTACGCGAACAAAGACACGTGCCGGTACGACTACTCCGACGGTGCCGACCACGCACGGCTCGTGCTCTTTCGCGCCGCTCCAGGGCCGGTGAGGATTCTCAAGCCGATCGAGAACGAGGACGATCCGGTCCGGGAGTATCGGGGCGAGCGGAGCGAGGCTGAACTTGGCGACATGCTCGGCGCAGAGAGCACGAGCCATCGTTGCGTTGCCGCGGTCGCTCTCTTGCGGCTTGGACGGATTGACCGGGTGCAAGGCGCTCTCGCCTCGTCTCCCATGTCCATGAAGCGAGTATTCACGTCCGCCTTGTGGTTTGCGGGCGCAAGAGCGGAACCGATCCTCGCGACGCTCGCGAAGGATGCGGATGCAGACATCCGAACCCGAGCCGCTCAGTCCCTGGGCTTCTTGAAGAGCCGTGGGGCCAAGCGAATCGTGGCGCCCCTCGTGGATGACGAGGACGAATGGGTACGAGATGCCGCCGAGGCGGTGTTGGACGCCCTCGCGTGAGTCGCAAGCGTTGCCCCTCGACAGTCGACGCGCAGGTCCTCGAGCTCGCCGTTCGGCACGCGACCGTCGGCGCGTAACCGCATCGCACCTGCGTCTTGGCGCGACCGGAGGTGACGCGATCGACTTGACAGCTCACGGCTTCGCGGAGCCGATGTTCGGGTCCAAGGCCGACCCGAACATCTCGATCGCCCATGGTAAACCTCGGTGCGACAATGGTCGCGTGAACGCCGACCCGTACGTATGCGCCTACGCGCGGCTCCTGTCTCCTGCACTTGGATTCAAGGGCACGAGTTATCTGGACTGCGGCCGGCCCTGCGAGAAGAGCCAGATCGCGTTGAAGGACAGCCGCACCGGGGGCGAACACCCGGTCGTCGTCGACGTCGGGTGTCGGAATACGGTGTTCTCGGCGGAGGCGAACTCGGTCGCGGACGACGTGCCGCGCTTCGTGGAGAAGGGCGTGCGGCGGTTCAGGGTCGAGCTACTCCGCGAGGATGCGACGCAGGCCCAGGCGCTGATCCGGGGGTACGTCGAGGTCGCTCAGGGGAAGCGGAGCGGGGCCGAGGTGCGGACGAAGGTCGGGGCTGTGAGGCGCCTCGGCGTGCTCAGGGTCGAGGGGTGATGTCGTGATCTCGCGCGATCCGCGACCGTCGCTCAGCCCATTCGTGAAGACTCTCTGGGCTTCCGACGGCAGCGGCGAACCGCGGCCGGGGGCTCGCGAGCTCGTTCTCCCCACGGGCGAGATGCACCTCGTCTTCCGGCTCTCCGATGACCCTCTGCGCCTCTTCCGGGACGCCGCGGATTGCGTTGGCCGCACCGTCGGTCACGCCATACTGGGAGGCGCCCGCGCCGCACCCTACGTCCGAGATGTCTCGCAACCGGCACGCTCGGTCGGAGCGCAGCTCCGACCCGGGGTGGCGCGACTCCTGCTGGGCGTTCCGGCGGATGAGCTCGCCGAGCGGCATACTCCTCTGGAAGACCTCTGGGGTCGCGCCGCTCGGGAGATGCGCGAGCGACTCCAGGAGCTGAGCTCACCCGAACGGCGGCTCGACATGTTCGAGTCGTTCCTCGCCGCCCGTCTCCCGAGCGTGCGCGGCATACACCCCGCCGTGGCCGAGGCCCTCGAACGGTTCGCGCTCACACCCGACGTCGGTCCGGCGGTCCGCGACAGCGGCTATAGCCACAGGAGATTCGTCGCTCTGTTCCGTGAGGGCGTGGGGTTGACGCCGAAGCTCTACTGCCGGGTCCTTCGCTTCCAGAGGGCCCTCCGCCTACTTGCGACCGAGCCTGGCCTCACGACCGTCAACATGGCCATCGACATCGGCTACAGCGATCAGCCTCACTTCACGCGCGAGTTTCGCGAGTTCGCGGGGCTCTCGCCGGGCGAGTATCGGCGTCTCTCGCCGGCGCAGACCCATCACGTCCCGATACGGCCGTCCACCTCGACCGGCCCTAGAGGTCAACTTCGTTCAAGACAGCTCCTGATTCGCTGATAGAGTTCGCACCCACGCGGGACGAACCCAGGAGACGACACCCATGCGAATCCACGAGCTGTTTGCGTACCTACGAGTCAAGGACGCGGTGAACGCGATCCAGTTCTACGAGAAGGCATTCGGAGCCAAGGAGAAGTTCCGCCTCTCGGAGCCGAATGGCCGCATCGGACACGCCGAGCTCGACTTCGATGGGTTCACCGTCCTGCTGTCGGATGAGTTCCCCGAATACGACGTCAAGGGACCGCAGACGATCGGGGCGACCTCGGTGCAGATCCACCTCCACGTCGACAATGCCGACGAGGTCGTCACGGGAGCGATTGCGTGCGGCGCGGAGATCGTGCGGAAGCCGCAGGACATGTTCTGGGGCGAGCGCCTCGCGGTCGTGCGAGATCCCTTCGGGCACGAGTGGATCATCGGGCACAGCCTCGAACAGCTCACTCCCGAGGAGATGCAGGGGCGGTACACGGACATCATCACGAACTCCAAGAAGACCTGAGACGGAGGAACCGATGAAGAGCAAGACGAGCCGCACCGCCAAGAGGCCGCGACAGAAGACGAGGAAGGTCGAACCCTTCTGGGCGAAGCGCGGCGGCATCTGTCACGTCGAGTTCAAGACGCCTGACCTCGACGCCGCGGCGAAGTTCTACGGCGCGGTCTTCGGATGGGTGTCCCACCCCGCTGAACCCGGGGCGATGTTCTTCGCTCTGCAGACGGTTGGCGACGCTCTGTGCCCGATGGCGATCGAAGGGAGACCGCGGGCCGGCTCGACGGTCATCTACGTGAACGTCGAGGACATCGGGGCCACGCTCGCTCGGGCGAAGAAACTCGGGGCGGAGGTGGTTCGTCCCGAGACGGATCTCGGCGGTCATGGGGCCTGCGCGGAGCTGCGAGC
>FTGE01000850.1_pt1 | contig 10308 bp, 6 predicted proteins | sample 1640581 | NCBI WGS metagenome assembly FTGE01 (sample SAMEA3914789, study PRJEB12502) | metagenome | biome: forest; material: soil | place: Canada | collected 2011-07-03 | depth 0.3 m | reverse complement strand
TTCCCACGGTGCCGTAGTGCATGTGAGGGAGCCTGTCGACCACGTGGAGAAGTCTGAGCGAACCGTCGCGAGCCGCGACGGTTCGCTCAGACTTCTCCACGTGGTCGACAGGCTCCCTCACATGCACTACGGCACCGTGGGAACTTTCACCCTTCTCTACAAGGAGCTCGCCACGCAGGCACGCGCGAGACTCGCGGAGCTCGTTGCCGAGCTCCGCGGCAAGGGCTTCTCCAGGGTCGAGGCCGAGGCGATCGAAGGACGACCCGCGGACGAGATCCTCGCCGCGTGCGCGCGGCACGGAGCCGACGTGCTCATCGTCGGCGCGCACGCTCGCGGCGCCGTTGGCCGGCTCCTGCTCGGCAGCGTCTCCGAGGAGGTGGCGCGGAGGAGTAGCGTTCCGGTGCTCGTCGTCCGCGAGAGGGCCGAGGGCCGGGACGCGACACGCGTCCTTGTAGCGGTCGATCACGACCCACCATCGCGCGCTGCCGCCCGCACCGGGGCCGAGCTCGCACGTAGGCTCGGAGTGAAGCTCGCCGCGATCCACGTGATCGAATGGCCCGCCGTCCAGCCTTTCGGCTCCTCCGACCTTGGGTTCTCCTATTCCACGGCCGTGGATCTCACGCCGGAGGTCACCAACAAGGAGCGCTGCAGCATGGCGCGCTCACTCGAGAACGAGCTGGGCGAGGCGGTCGACCTCCAGGTCGTCGTCGGACGACCGGCGGGCGAGATCCTCCAGCTCGCACAGCCAAGCGACATCCTCGTCTGCGGGACGCACGGCCGCGGGGTGCTCGGTCGCTTCGCCTTCGGGAGCGTCGCGACCAAGCTCCTCCGGCGCGCGCCTTGCCCAGTCCTCGTCGTGCGACCCGGGGGAGAAGATCCTCCCTCGGCTGAACGAGGCCGCTCGAGAGGGGTCTCATGGGTACGCAGCGGTTGACGGGAGAACAAGCCACATGCCCGAACAGGGGCTCGCTCATGAGCATCGCGCATCGGGCGATGGTTCAGCGCGGCCTGTTGCCGGACTTCTCGCCCGCCGTCCTCACGGAGACGGCTGCCATCGCGCGGGCCGCCACCGACAAGGACCCGCACGTCCGTGACCTCCGCGCGCTGCTCTGGGCATCCATCGACAACGACGACTCGCGCGATCTCGACCAGCTCTCGGTGGCGGAACCCCTGGCGAACGGTGCCGTGAAGATCCTCGTGGCGGTCGCCGACGTCGATGCCACCGTGAAACGAGGCTCGGCCATCGATCGGCACGCGGAGACCAACACGACGTCCGTGTACACCGCCGCCGAGAACTTCCCCATGCTTCCCGAGAGGCTGTCCACCGACCTGACCTCCCTTGGCGAAGGCCAGGACCGCCTCGCGATCGTGATCGAGATGACCATCGAAGTCGACGGGACGCTGACGGGATCCGACATCTACAGAGCCAGGGTCGTCAATCACGCGAAGCTGGCCTACAACGGAGTCGCCGCCTGGCTCGATGGGGCGGCGCCAGCACCACCGCGCGTGACGGCGGTCCCGGGGATCGCCGAGCAGCTCCGCGTGCAGGACCGGGTCGCGCAGGCCATGAAGGCACTGCGCCACCAGTTCGGCGCGCTGAGCCTGGAGACCGTCGAGCCGCGGCCCGTGTTCGATGGCGACGTGCTCCAGGACCTACGGCAGGAGGAGAGAAATCGCGCGAAGGAGCTGATCGAGGACTTCATGGTCGCGGCCAACGGCGTGACCGCGCGGTTCCTGGAACGAGAAGGCTTCCCTTCCCTCCGGCGCGTCCTGCGCTCGCCGGAGCGTTGGGAGCGAATCGTGGCGTTGGCCGCGGAGCTTGGCGAACGCCTGCCAAAGGAGCCGACGGCCGTCGCGCTTGAGGCGTTCCTCACGAAACGCCGCCTGGCCGATCCCGAGCGGTTTCCTGACCTCTCGCTCTCCGTCGTCAAGCTCCTCGGCAGGGGCGAGTACGTGCTCGAGCGCCCCGGAGAGCGAACCGAGGGACACTTCGGACTCGCCGTGAAGGACTACACGCACTCGACGGCGCCCAACCGCCGTTATCCCGACCTCCTGACGCAGCGCCTGATCAAGGCGGCGCTCGCCGGGCAGCCGGTCCCCTACCGGGAGGATGAGCTCGTCGCCCTCGCCCGGCACTGCACGGAGCAGGAGGACAACGCGTCCCGGGTAGAGCGGCAGGTCGTGAAGTCCGCGGCCGCATTGCTCCTCTGTTCGAGGAAGGGCGATCGGTTCGACGCGATCGTGACGGGAGTCTCCACGAAGGGGACCTGGGTCCGCATCGCCCAGCCAGCCGTCGAGGGGAGGGTCGTGCGCGGATTCGAGGGCCTCGACGTCGGCGATCGCGTCCGCGTGGAGCTCGTCAGCACCGACGTCGAACGCGGATTCATCGACTTCGTGAGGGCGAGCGACGCTCGCTGATCCCGGCGCCGCGGTCTGCGCGGGCCTGTTCGCGGTCCTCCCGCGAGGAACCGCGCAGCGGTGAAGGGGTGGCGTCTCGACTACCGATTCCTCGAGCTCTTCTCCGAGGAGACGGGGCAAAACCAGCGCTGCGGCTTGGATCGCAATTCGCGCATGAGTGCGAACGAAAGGGGGGCACACATGCCCGCAAGCAGACTTCTCCGGAGCCTCTGCATCGCGGTTCCCTGTGCGATCGGGATCGCCGTCGGATGCAACAACGCGAGGAACGCCATCACCGGTGAGTCGTCGATCGGTCAGGCGCCCCCGCAGAAGCAGCTCAACCAGACGATCCAGCACGTGTGGGTCATCTTCAAGGAGAACCACACCTACGACAACTACTTCGCCGGTTACCCGAACCCGGGCGGCGACGCGCCCACGACCTCGGGCATGTCGTCGAGCGGCATCCCGATTCCCCTCCAGGAGCCGAACCTCCAGGACTGGTCGCCCGGCGACAACAACTTCGACGAGGCGCGCACCGACTACTCCTCGGGAAACATGAACGGGTTCGACCAGGCGGTGCACCAGCCGGGCGTGCAGGGCGATCGCTACTACCACGCCGACGGCGCGAACGGCGCGTACTACAGCTACGGGCTCACGCCCGACGTGGCCTCGCGCCACATATCCTATTACTGGTGGCTCGCGAGCCAGGGCGTCCTCTGCGACCGCTATTTCAGCTCGGAGATGGGCCAGAGCGCCCCGAGCCACTACTACCTCCTCTGCGCCACGGCCGGCGGATCGATCTCGAACCCCGACATGAACGGCAACTACACCGTCCTCGACGCGGTGTCCGGCCAGCGCTTCACCGAGAGCCACTCCCCCTCGAGCCAGATCTCGACCTCGATCCCGAGCGAGATCGAGCAGGCGGGGCTCGCGTGGACCCTCTTCCAGGAGACGGACGACGTCCCGATCCTCGACACGGCCGTCAACCTGATCCTCGACCTCCCGTCGAGCGTGCGCGACATAGACGTGATCCACGGTCTTTCCGACTACAACCAGAGGTTCATCCAGACGTCGCACCTCGACACGCAGCTCCAGGAGTACATCGCCAAGGGCTGGGACGCGCACGTCGTCTACATCAAGCCGGGCGACTTGAACAGCGAGCACCCGGCCGTCGGTAACGTCACGGACGGCGCCACGTGGACCCAGAAGATCATCGACGCGATCGGCAACTCGCCCGACTGGCACAGCTCGGTGATCATCCTCACGTGGGACGACTACGGCGGCTTCTACGACCACGTCCCGCCGCCGCAGCTGGATGCTTACGGGCTCGGGATGCGGGTCCCCTGTCTCATCATCAGCCCCTTCGCCAGGAAGGGAGTCGTCCAGCATGAAGTGCGCGAGCACAGCTCGATCTGCGCCTTCGTCGAGAAGATCTACGGCCTGCAGCCGATGACGAACCGCGACGCAGAGATCGACGACCTCATGAGCGCGCTCGACCTGACGCAGTCGCCGCGGCCTTACTCCGACTTCGTTCCCCCGACCGGGTGGACGCCAAACGAGATCGCTCCCGTCGGCAGCTAAACGGCCCGTTCGCAAATAACTCGGCACACTGGACCCTCCTCGTGGACGGAAGAAGCCGCGGAGGGCCGCTGAAGGCCGCGGAAAGACCGGATCCGTGGCCTTCGGCGGCCTTCCTGTAGGGAGTCCGCGGCCATTCTCATCTTCCGAAGGCGAATTGGTTATTCGGGACGGGCCCTGAGGTGCCGGCCGGGAGCCAGGACGATGTCTGCCCGCAAGATCCGCTTCGCGGCCGGACGCCCTCCTCGGAAACCCCGCACCCGAAGGGGCTTGGCTTGAATCGGCCCCTTCTCCGCTTCGTCCTACTCGATCTCCGACCGTTCCCGTTCTACGAGGTGCCGGCGATCTCCCCGGCAGGAGGACCGAATGAACGGGAATGCTCGCGCGCTGACGATCGCGTGCACCGTCGCTGTCGTCTCGCTCGGATGCGGAACGCCGCTCATGGGGCCGTCCCCCGTCCCGCCGGGTGATTACTCGAACCTGGACTGGCCGATCGTGCAGACGGGGCCCGACGGGAAGGCGCACGCACGCACCTACATAGTGCACGTCCCGCAAGGAGCTTCCGGGAGCACCCCGCTCCCCGTGGTGATCGACTATCACCCCCTGGGCGCGAACGGTTTCACGCAGGCCCAGTACAGCGGGATGGAGCACTGGGCGGATGTGCTGAGCTTCATCGCCGTTCATCCCGACGCCGCGGGCTTCGCTTGGAATGCGACAGGCCTCGAGCCTCTGACCGGCCTAGACGTGGGCCTCGACGACGTCGATTTCACGCGCCAGATCCTCGCGACCCTCGACGGCCACTTCGCGATCGACCGGAACAGGATCTTCGTCACGGGCTTCTCGAGCGGTGCCCTCATGTCGGGGCGCGTGGCCATGGATTCGGCGGCGGGGAAGCTCGCGCCTTACCGGATCGCTGCCGCGGCCACGGTCTCGGCATTCCCGGCCACTCCCCTCTCCGCCGGGAACCCCACGGGACCACTCGTCTGCCCGGCGCTCGCCGCGGACCCCGTGCCCCTGTTCATCATCATCTCCGACAACGATCCCGTGGCCGCGAGCCTCATCGACCCCGGAGTGTCCGGCCCCAGCGCCGTCGCCGCCGTCGTTGCCAAGGCGCACGAGACGGCCGGCGAGTGGGCCTCGCTGTGCGGCAACCATGGCCCGCCCGCGATCACGCTCACGGGGCTGACGGGCTGGGGCGTCGTCACCGAGACGGACGTCTTCGCCGCGCGTGTTCAGCCGGGCCCGGGTGACGTCCGGCTCGACATCTTCGACGCCCCCGCCAACCTCGCCACGTCGGGTTACCTCGGTCACATCTGGCCCGGACCTCCGCAGGGGACGCGCCTCGACGCGAGCGCCGAGATCCTGGCGTTCTTCGCCGCGCACCCGCGATCGTCCTCGCCGTAGACGCTCTCCGATCGGCGTCGAGGCGACGGGGGTCGCCCACCACGCTCGCACTCTTCGTCGTACCTCCACATGCGGCGACCATCTGCCCTTGTCTTGCTTTCCGCTCTTGGGGCATCTTCCTGCATGCGGATCGGCCCCTACGAGGTGCTCGCGGAGCTCGGCCGGGGCGGCATGGGCGTGGTCTACCGCGTCCGGGCTCCGGACGGGCGCGAGGCCGCCCTCAAGCTCCTCCTCAACGCGAGCCCCGCGAGCTTCGCGCGGTTCGAGCGGGAGCGCCGGCTCCTCTCCTCGCTCGGAGAGGAGGAGGGCTTCGTCGGGCTCCTCGACGCGGGCACGAGCGAGGGGGCGAGCGAGAGCAGGGTCTCGTGGCTCGTCATGCCCTTCGTCTCCGGGGGTACGCTGCGCCAGAGACTCGAGCGCGGCCCCCTCGGCGTCGAGGAGACCCTCTCCATCGGAGTCGTGCTCGCGACGGCTCTCGGCAAGGCCCACGAGAGGGGGATCATTCACCGCGACGTGAAGCCCGAGAACGTCCTGTTCACAAGCTCGGGGCGCGCCCTCCTCGCGGACCTCGGCCTCGCGCGACACTTCGACCGGAGCGTCGCCGGCGCGAGCCAGAGCGGAGCCATCACCCAGCAAGGAGCCATCACGGGGACCATGGGCTACATGGCGCCCGAGCAGCTCGGACATCCGGGCGTCCTCGGACCGCCCGTGGACGTCTTCGCGCTCGGGGCCGTGCTCTACGAGTGTCTCGAGGGGCGACGAGCCTTCGAGGGCGCGAGCGCGCTCGAGGTCCTCTCGAAGGTGGCCTCGGGGAGCCGGGACCCCGCGACCCGGGCGCCTCTCTGGCTCCAGGAGGTGGTGACGCGCGCCCTCGCTGCCGAGCCGGCGGAGCGCTTCGGCAACGGAGCGCGCATGGCACGGGCGCTCCTCGCCCGCGGAGCCGCGAAGAAGGGAACGGCGCGCCGTCTCGCGCGCGCCGCTCTCGCGATCGGCGGCGTCCTCGGAGTCGTCCTCGTCGCGAGCGTCCTCGTGGCCGATCGACCGGCCGATCGACCGGCCGATCGACCGCTCGGTCGACCGAGGGTCTCGCCTCCACCGATCGTGTCGCCGCCAACGTCTCCCGCGAAGGCGCTCGTCGACCTCGCCGAGAAGAAGTTTCAACGGGGCGACCTCGAAGGGGTGCTCGCCGACGCGATGAAGGCGGTCGCGCTCGACCCGAAGCTGGCGGAGGCCTGGGCGATCCGGGGACGGGTGCGCGCCGAGAAGGGGGACGTGGAGGCGGCGATCGCCGACGAGAGCCGCGCGATCGAGCTCGATCCGCGGCTCGCGCTCGCCTGGTCCGACCGCGGGTGGGCGCGCGGCATGAAGGACGACTTCGACGGCGCGATGTCGGACGAGACGCGGGCGATCGAGCTCGACCCGAGGCTCGCCGCCGCCTGGTCCCGGCGTGCGTCCGTCCTCAACAACCGCGGCGATCACGAGCGAGCGATCGCCGACGCGACGCAGGCGCTCGAGCTCGACCCGGAGCTGGCGCACGCGTGGTACGTGCGTGGCTATGCCCACAACTTGAGGGGGGAATGGGACGACGCGATCGCCGACGAGACGCGCGCCATCGAGCTCTCCCCACGGTTCATCGAGGCGTGGATCAACCGCGGCGCGGCGCGCGGCACGAAGAACGACTGGGAGGGTACGATCGCGGACGAGACCCGGGCGATCGAGCTCGACCCGAGGTCCGTCGAGGCGCTGGCCAACCGCGGCATCGGGCGAAGCAAGACCGGCGACGACCGCGGAGCGGTCGCGGACTTCGAGAAGTGCCTCGAGATCGAGCCCAGCGGCTCGCGCGCCGAGAACCTCCGCGGCCTTCTCGACGCGGCCCGGAAGCGGGTCCGTTGAATCGCACGAGCCCCGGAGCGCGCGGAGTCGTCAGGACGTCGCCGCTTTCAGGGGCCGAGCGGGTCCCGTCGCGGTATCCTTGAGAGCGGAGAGGGACGCGCGGTGCGTTTCCACGATCTGGCCGACGTCATCGTCGAGGCGAGCACGCTGAAAGAGGCGGAGTTCGCGAAGCGCCATCCCAACGTGGCGTTCCTGTTCGAGGCGTCCGTCCCCGTGCCCTCGCCCTCGGCCGACGAGTACCCGACCGTCGCGGACACCTCGACCGAGCTCCCCACGTTCAAGCTCCACGCGAGCCCCGAGAAGCTCTCCGGGGGCAGCCGGATCGTGTGGGCGGAGAGAGCGTCGTCGACGGACGCCTCGTTCCTTCTCGGGCGCGGCTTCGGCTGCGACATCGTGGTCCCGCACCCCAGGATCTCGAGGAGGCACGCGACGATTCGCCGGAGCGAGGCGGGCACCTGGGTCGTCGAGGACCACTCGTCGAACGAGACTTTCCTCAACGGCCGCCCCCTCGCGCGGGGCAAGGCCGAGCTGCTCGAGGACGGCGACATCCTCGAGCTCGGCCAGGTCGCGATCCTCAGGCCCTTCTTCCTGCCCGAGGAGCTCTACCGGCGACTGCACGCTCCGTAGGACGCGCTCACTTCTTCTGGAAGCGAGCGTCCGGGAACCCGTCGTGGTCCTTGTCCTCGAGCCACTTCAAGTGGCAGCCGTAGGCCTCCTCGACGTTCTGGAGCGCGAACGAGCGCACCTTGATCCCGTCGGGGTTCGTGACCTCGCCCTCGATCTTGCCGGGGACCTTGAACAGCCACTCGGGGTTGAAGCGCTCGATCCCGGTGTCCCTGCCCGCGACCATGAAGTGCTCCGAGATCTCTCCGTCGCCGTCCACGTCACACGGGAGGTCGTCGCAGGAGTAGAGGACGAGCCCGCGCAGGAACTCGAGGACCTGCGCGCGGTCGGCCCGGGAGAGCGCCTCGTAGGCGCGTGCTTCCTTGTCGGCCTCGCCCGCGTGGCGGCGGATCACCGAGTCGAGGTCGAGGCTCGCGCCGTCGTGCCCGTAAGGCGCCGTCGAGCCCACGCCCCACAGGGGAGCGGTCCGGAACGACTTGATCAGGCTCCCGTCGAACTGCATCTGGTGAAAGCCGGGCCCCAGGTCGTGATGCAGGAAGTCGGAGTAGACGCCGCGCACGAGGACTCCCGCGCCCTTGGTCGTCTTGCGGAGGTTCCCTTCGAGGCGCCCGCTCCGCTCGGAGAGCTCGAGCTCGAAGAAGCGCCGCTCGCCGAGGAACCGCATGTAGCGGTCGTCGGCGCCCGGGTTCGCCGGAGCGAGCCGCCAGTTCGGGGTATGGCAGCGCGTGCAGCCGATCCGGTCGAAGATCTGACTCCCCTCGGGATTCGGCCGCTCGTAGGGGACCGGGTGGTTGAGCTGGTAGAGCTCGACGAGGTCGAGGTCTCCCTCGGTGATCTCCTCGAAGACGCCGTCCCGGTCCGGGTCGTCACGGCTCACGCCGCGCTCGTCCTTCACGAGGCCGCGGTCGCGCGTCCTCCCGGTGAAGAACTGGGGGGCCCCGCACTGCGAGACGAGCGCGAGCCCGTCCTGCTCCGGCTCCTCGTTCAGGGTCGGGTCGTAGGCCTGGAGTCCCGTGTGGAGGTCGAAGGCGTTCGCCGAGAAGGCGCGGATCGTGGACGCGACCGAGCCCTTCCGGTGGCCCCAGCCGAGGAGCTGGACCTCGAAGGCGTAGCCAGCGACGCCCGGGTCCGTCAGGTAACGGGCCCAGGGGACCCGCTTCCCGTGCTCGTCCACGTAGTAGATGAAGCAGACCTTGTTGAGGTGGGGCTTCCCGCAGCCGCAGGGGTCGTCGAAACGCCCGAAGTCCACCGTGGCGCCCGCGCCCGTCTCGATCAGGGCGGACACGTCCTTCGCGTCGGCCGTCCGTATCCAGCCCTTCCGGTCCTTGTCGCCCTTCGCGAGGAGCTCGAGCCGGATCTCCCAGCCGAGCATCTCGATCAGGCCGACGCCGAAGAGGTGCATCGTGTTGCGGCCGGTGCCGCCGTTCTTGAAGAACGTCGCCCCCGCTCCGCCGTCGCGGAAGGGCGAGTTGTGGCAGAGCGCGCACGAGGCCACGTGGTCGCGCGTCGCGAACTTCGTCGCCTCGTCCTCGAGGACCTGACCCGCCATGGCGCCCGAGTTCCCGAAGGCGCCGTCCGCCTTCGAGAACTCGCGCAGGAAGAGCTCGCGCCCGCGCTGGTAGCCGAGCCACGGATCGCGGTCGAGGAGGTAGGCCGAGCCCCCCTCCTCGTTCGGGTCCGTGAGGTGCATGGCGCGCACACGCGGGCACTTGATCGAGCGGCCCGAGAGGTCGTGGGGCCTCGAGACCGGGTCGTCGAACGAGCCGCCGGGGCGCTCGGGCGACGGGACGAGGTCCCCCGCCCACGCGGCGGCCGCCCCCGCGGCGACGATGAGTGTGATCGCGATCGGCTTCTTCATGGTGGAGCGTCCCTTCTGACTAACCGAACGGTGGGGTGGGCGTCTCGCCCGCCCTGCCAGAGAGCGGAGCAAACGGTCCTTCTCACGGCGGGCTCGTGGGCATGATGCGGACATAGTCCTGCTCCATGCCCTCGCCGACGGGCACGAGCACGAGGTCGTCCGACATCTCGTTCTTGCGGATCTGCTTCCGGAACTTCGTGAGCCACTTTCCCTTCTGGAGGTGGCCCTTCAGGCGGGCGAGGCCCTTCACGTCTTCCTCGGGGACCTCGCGGGCGGCGTACCAGACGTACTTCGCATAGTAGGTCTGCTTCCCCTCGGGGAACTTCGCGATCTGGCCCTTCTCCGGCTTGTAGCTCTCCTCGAGCTCCTTGAGACGCGCCCGCGCCCAGTCGTCGTCGCGGTCCTCGCGGGGAAGCTTCTCGTAGTCGGCCCAGATCTCCTTCAGGAAATCGCCGAGCTTGATCCAGCTCGCCGTCGCGGGAAGCGCGTTCCCCATCTGCGCGTAGTTCCTGAGGGGATCCTCGAGGACGGAGATCTCCGCATCGCCGAGCTTG
>FTGE01001142.1_pt1 | contig 10367 bp, 6 predicted proteins | sample 1640581 | NCBI WGS metagenome assembly FTGE01 (sample SAMEA3914789, study PRJEB12502) | metagenome | biome: forest; material: soil | place: Canada | collected 2011-07-03 | depth 0.3 m | reverse complement strand
CGGAGAGAGTCGGAGCGCGGTGGCGCTCGTGTCGGAAGCGTAGCAGTGGCGGCACGATAAAGCCCGTTCGCACGAGGTCACCGTCGGCGGGCGGGCGCGACACCCCGTCCTAAGTCCCTCGAAGCACGCGACTCGCGAACGGGCCCCGATTTGAGCAGGGCAGTCCTCGGAGCCTGGAAATGAGAAGGATCGTCGTGGCAGCACTCGTCGGCGCCGGTCTCGCGCTCTCGGCGCGGGCGGACGACGCTTCGCCCAAGACGGAGCCGGTGATCCCGTTCCCGCCCGCGCTCCACCTGGAGACCAAGCCCGCCGATCCCTCGAACGTGAGGATCCCTCTCCGGACGAGGAAGATCGAGAAGGTCGTCATCCACAAGGCGGACGGCGACCAGGCGAAGGTCCTCAAGGTCGCCCAGGACCCGAAGAGCGCCACCTCGTGGCACTACTTCGTGGACGCCGACGGGTCGGTCGTCCAGATGGTGGACGACGCGAACGTCGCCCCTCACGCGGGGAACGCCGAGATGGACGAACGCTCGGTCGGGCTCCAGACGGCGGGCCTCCTCGCGAAGCCGGACGTCTCCGAGAAACAGCTCCGCGCCCTCGCCAAGCTCACGCGCTACCTCTGCACCAAGTACAAGATCCCGGTCGACAGGAAGCACGTGATCGGCCACCACGAGGTGCCCGATCCGCTCGTCCAGGGCGCCTTCGGCGGCTCGACCCGCGAGAAGGACCCCGGGATCTACTTCGACTGGCCCAAGTTCATGCGATTCATCCGCGAGGACGACTCGGTCGCCGCTCTCGGATCGGGCGCGTTCGGCGGAGGCGCCGGAGGCGTCGGCAGCGGTGGCGCCGGTGGCGCCAGCTCCGGCGGCGGCGCCGCCGGCGGCGACCCGGGGTCGGGCGTCGGCTCGGGCGGTGGCGGAGGCAGTCCGATCTCCTCCGGGCTCCCCGGCGCCAGCGGGACGAATCCTCCGGGGGGGATCAACCTGACGCCGGCGAACGGCCAGGAAGAAGACCCCACGGCCTGGGCCGGCGACCCCGGCGCAAACGGCTCCTCCCCCGCAAGCACCTCGGGCAGCGACGCGAGCATGCCGGGGAGCGGTACGTCCCCGACGGATGGCACGGGGACGGGAACCGGGACCTCGACCGACACAGGGACGGGCACGGGCTCGGGCACGGGCACAAGCACGGGGTCGCAGGCGGGGACTGGCTCGGGGACGGGCTCCTCGTCATCCGGCGGCTCGACGGGCGGCTCGGGGACCTCGCCGGGCGGCTCGGGGACCTCGATGGGTGGCTCGCAGGGCGGGATCGCGGGCGGCCTCGACGGCTCCCAGGGGAGCGGCAGCGGCGGCACCGCGGCCCCCGCCCCCTCGGGCGGCGGCGGCTCGAGCGCCTCGTCGGGATACACGATCGAGTGGGGCGACACGCTCTGGGACATCGCGCAGGCGAACAACATGAGCGTGAGCCAGCTCCTCGCCCTCTCGGGGCCGGATGGGATGACGAACCAGCAGCGCCTCGCCTCGAGCTCGCCCATGACCGGAGCGAGCCGCCAGTTCAACCCGAACCTCATCTTCCCCGGGCAGCAGCTCTACCTCCCGCCCGGAGGCTCGACGCCCAACCGACATAGCTGGTAGGCGAGGACCCTCTGGCGGGGCTGCCCCGTACCCGCGAATTCGCTCCTCGACGGTCTTGCTAGCATGTGCGCCCCGGAGGGGAGCACTCGTGAAAGACCTCGCCCGCCACGCGCTCGACGTGGCGAAGCAGAAGGGCGCGACCTACGCGGACGCGCGCTTCGTCCACACGCTCACCGAGTCGATCAACACCAAGAATGGCGAGCTCGGGAGCGTGGACCGCTCGGAGGACCTGGGCTTCGGCGTCCGCGCCATCGCGAACGGAGCCTGGGGCTTCGCCGCCTCCTCGGAGCTGACGAAGGAGGCCGTCGCGCGCACGGCCGCGCAGGCCGTCGCGATCGCCAAGGCGAGCGCCTCGGCGCACAGGACGCCCGTCGTTCTCGCCCCCGAGGAGGCCTACGTCGCGAGGTGGGCGACGCCCTACCTCCTCGACCCGTTCGCCGTCCCGCTCGCGAAGAAGGTGGACCTCCTCCTCGCGACGGACAAGGAGCTCCGCAAGGAGAAGGCGGTCAAGGTCGCGCACGGCAACCTCCACTTCACGCGCAAGAAGCAGGTCTTCGCCTCGACCGAAGGGAGCATGATCGAGCAGGAGATCCTCATGTCCGGGGTCGGCTGCAGCGCGACCGCGATCTCCGACAAGGACATGCAGGTGCGGAGCTACCCCAACAGCTTCGGGGGCCAGTACCAGACGAAGGGCTACGAGCTCGTCCTCGAGACCGACCTCGTCGCGAACGCTCCGCGCGTCGCCCAGGAGGCGGCGGCCCTCCTCACCGCCGAGCCGTGCCCCTCGGGGAAGCTGGACCTCATCCTCGACAGCTCCCAGGTCGGGCTCCAGATCCACGAGAGCTGCGGCCACCCCTCCGAGCTCGACCGCGTCTTCGGGAGCGAGGCCAACTTCGCGGGCGGCTCGTTCCTGACCCAGGACAAGCTCGGGAGCTTCAAGTACGGCTCGCCCGCGGTGAACATCGTCGCCGACTCGACGACCCCCTTCGGCCTCGGGACGTTCGGCTACGACGACGAGGGAGTCCCCGCCCAGCGGTGGGACATCATCAAGGAAGGGATCCTCCGCGGCTACCTGACCTCGCGCGAGACCGCCCAGAAGATCGGCGAGGAGCGCTCGAAGGGCGCCATGCGCGCCGACGGCTGGCGGAACATTCCTCTCATCAGGATGGTGAACGTCTCCCTCCTTCCGGGCGAGTGGGAGCCCGAGGCGCTCATCGCCGACACCAAGAAGGGGATCTACATGGAGACGGACCGGAGCTGGTCGATCGACCAGCTCCGCTACAACTTCCAGTTCGGGACCGAGGTCGGCTGGCTCATCGAGAACGGGAAGAAGACGAAGCTCGTCAAGAACCCGACCTACCAGGGGATCACGCCCGAGTTCTGGGGCTCCATGGACGCGACGTGCAGCGCGAAGCACTGGACGTGCTGGGGCGTCCCCAACTGCGGCAAGGGGCAGCCCGAGCAGACCATGACGACCGGGCACGGAGCCGCCATGTCGCGGTTCCGGAACGTGAACGTGGGGGTCGCCTACAATGCTGGCTAAGGAAGCGGCGAAGTCGGTCGTCGACTCTCTCCTCGACCGCGCGAAGAAGGCGGGCGCCAGCGAGGCCGAGGTCCACCTCGGCGCCGGCCGCTCGGCGCTCACGCGCTTCGCGAACAACGAGATCCACCAGAACGTCGAGTCGGAGGTCGCCGACGTGGCGCTCCGGCTCGTCTTCGGGAAGCGCACGGCCCGGACGAGCACGACGCGGCTCGACGAGAAGGGCCTCGACGAGCTCGTCCAGCGGACGGCCGAGGTCGCGAAGCTCACCCCCGAGGACAAGGAGCTCCTCCCGGTCCTCGCGCCCGAGCCCAAGAACAACCTCCCGGCCACGCTCGCCGCCGCGAGCGTGGACGAGCCCACGAAGGCCTCGACGCCGGAGCAGCGCGCCGACGCGGTCCACAAGGTGATCGACGCGGCCACGAAGGCGGGCCTCAGCGCGGCCGGCTACCTCTCCGTCGCGAGCGGGAGCCTGGGCGACTGGGGCTCGGGGACGTGGCTCTACGCCAACTCGGCCGGGCTCTCGCGCTCCTTCGAGCGCACGCGCGCCGGCTTCTCGCTCACCGTCCAGGGGAAGGACAGCTCGGGCTGGTCCGAGGCCATGGGCCCCCGGGTCTCCGACATGAACCTCGACGCCCTCACGGCCCGCGCCATCCAGAAGTGTCAGGCCTCGGCGAGCCCGGGCGAGATCGAGCCCGGCGCCTACGAGGTCATCCTCGAGCCGGCCGCCGTCTTCGACCTCATGGAGTTCCTCTACTGGGGCGGCTTCACCGGCCGCGCCTACGAGGAGGGCGACACCTGGTCGGCGGGTCTCCTCGGGAAGAAGATCTTCGGGGAGAACGTCTCGATCCGGGACGACTACTCCGACGCCCGCAACCCGGGCGCTCCCTGGGACGAGGAGGGCGTCCCGCGCGAGAAGCTGCTCCTCGTCGACAAGGGCGTCATGACGGGCCTCGCCTGGGACCGCCGCTCGGCGAAGAGCTCCGGCACGACGGCGACGGGCCACGGCTGGCGCGCTCCGAACCTCGAGGGCGGCGGGCCGACGCACGTGATCGTCGACGGGGGCACGGTCTCGCTCGACGAGATGATCAAGCAGACGAAGCGCGGCGTCCTCGTGACGCACCTCTGGTACAACCGCCTCGTGGACATGAAGCAGGTGATCGTCACGGGCATGACCCGCGACGGCACGTTCCTCGTCGAGAACGGGAAGATCGTCCGCGGGGTGAAGAACATGCGCTTCAACCAGGGCATCCTCGACATGCTCAACAAGGTCGTCGCGCTCGGGCCGATCGACCCCTCGTTCATGGTCCCGGCCATGAGGGTCGCCGACTTCCACTTCTCCTCGAAGACGAAGTTCTAGCCATGGACCCTTCGACCACGCTCAGGACAGGCCTGACCCGCAGAGACTTCCTCGTCCTCGCCGCAGCCATGCCGCTCGCGGCGCACCTCCCCGCGCTTTCGCGCCAGGAGGAGCCCGCGAGACCGCTCCCCGCCGTGGAGCTGCCGATCGCAGGGCTCGCCGGGGAGTGCAGCGGCAGGTACTGAGCGCGGATGGCCGAGGGGCTCGAGGCCGAGGTCGCAGCCGCGCGCGCGGACACGCGGCGCGTCTTCGGCCCGTTCCTCCTCCTGGGCGAGCTCGGCAAGGGAGGCATGGGCGTCGTCTACCGCGCCTGGGACGAGCGCCTCCGCCGCGTCGTGGCGATCAAGACACTCCTCGACCCCGACGCGACCTCCGTCCAGCGCTTCGAGCGGGAGGCCCAGGCTCTCGCGAAGCTCCGGCACCCGGGCATCGTCGGAGTCCACGGCGTCGGCAACGTCGCCGGACGGCACTACCTCGCCATGGACTTCGTCGAGGGCGCTCCCCTCGCGAACCTCGTGGGCCCGCGCGCCTCCGGCCGGCTCCCGCTCACGCACGCGCTCGAGGTCGTGCGCGACGTGGCGCGCGCCGTCCACGCGGCTCACGAGCAGGGAGTCATCCACCGCGACCTCAAGCCCGCGAACGTGATCGTCGAGCCGTCGGGGCGCGCCGTCGTGCTCGACTTCGGGCTCGCCAAGGTCCGCGGAGCCGCGAACCTCACGCGCTCGGGGGCGACCATGGGGACGCCCGCCTTCATGGCCCCCGAGCAGGTGGGCGACCAGGGGGACGCGGACGCGCGCACCGACGTCTACGCGCTCGGAGCGATCCTCTACAACGTGCTCACCGGGAGGCCGCCCTTCGTGGGCCCCTCGGAGATCAACATCATCACGGCGCTCGTCAACAGGGACCCGGTCCCGCCGAGCGAGCTCAACGCGCGCGCAGCGGGCGACCTCGAGACGATCTGCCTCCGGTGCCTCGAGAAGGACCCGTCGCGGCGCTACGCGACCGCGCGCGACGTGGCGGCGGAGATCGAGCGGCACCTCTCCGGGGAGCCGATCGAGGCGCGGCCGATCGGGCCGCTCGAGCGGTGGTCGCGCCGCGTGCGGCGGAACAAGCTCGTCACGGCCCTCGCTGTCCTCGCCGGGTCGGCGCTGCTCGCGCTCGCGTCCATCGGCGTGCGGGCGGCGGTCCTCCGCGCGCGCGCCGACGAGGAGCGTCGCGCGCAGGAGCGCGCCGAGGCTGCCGCGAACGCGGCGAAGCTCGCCGACGAGCGCCGGCTCACGCGCGAGAAGACGGCGACGATCTTCGCGGAGCGCGCGGCGCGCTCGCTCGAGAAGGGGCGTCACCGCGAGGCGGCCATGGAGGCGGCCGAGTCGCTCGCCTGCCTCGAGGGGAGCGCCGCGCGTGCGAGCTACTTCGCCGCCCGTCAGGGGCCGCACGGGAAGCCGCGGGTCATCGTCCCCCCGTCCCCGGCGTCTCCGTGCTCGCTCGCGATCAGCCCGGACCGCTCGCTCCTCGCGCTGGGAAGAACGGACGGCTCGATCGTCCTCCGCTCCCTGCCGGGAGGCGAGGATCGGGGCACGATCCCCGGGCTCACGGAGGGGGCTCGGCTCGCGTGGCGTCCAGGGGTCGATCGCCACGAGCTCCTCGTCGCCTCCGGGAGGTCCGTCCTCCTCTGGCGAGAGACCACGGGGAGGCTCGAGCCGCTCGCCGACCTCCCCGGTCCCTGCCCGTGTGCCTGGGACCCGAGCGGCGACCGCATCCTCGCCTGGAACGGCGACGAGCTCTCCGCGTTCGACGTGAAGAGTCGCGAGCGGCGCACGATCGCCTCCGGACTCGGCATGGGACTCTACGGCGCCAGCGAGTCGCCGGACGGAGCCCTCATCGCGATCTGGGGCACGAACTACAAGGTCGAGGTCGTCGACCAGAAGGGCCAGCACTTCGCCACGCTCGCGGGTCCCTTCGGAGGGACCGTCAAGCAGGTCGCCTGGGCGCCGCGCGGATCGGGGCGGCTCCAGCGCTTCGCGACGAGCGCTTACGACGGCCGCGTGCGCGTCTGGGAGATCGGTCAGACGGGAACGATCTACGAGGTCAGCCTCTTCGCGGCGGGCAACTCCGAGGAGGGCAGCATCGCGTGGTCGCTCTCGGCGGACCGCCTCCTCACCGCGTGGGACGATGGGCTTGCCCGCATCTGGGACGCGAGGAGCGAGCGGCTCTCGGTGCTCGAGCTCGACTCGGCCTCTCCCATCTTCCTCGTGGCCTGGGTCTCGGACGACCTCGCGGCCCTCGCCGCCAGGGACGGCTCCGTGACGCTCGTCGAGACCCGGGGCCGCGAGGACGTCGTGACGCGCGCCGAGACGCGCGAGGTCGAGTCCGTCGCCTGGTCGCGCGACGGCCGCCTGGCGACGGCCGGGCGCACCTGGAGTCTCGTCATCGACGGTCCCGACCGCCGGTGGGACCTCGGCAACTGGATCCTCTCGACCGACTGGAGCCCGGCGGGCGACCGCGTCGCCGCGGCCGTCTGCTCGAGGCCCAAAGGCTTAGGGCACGTCTACGCCTTCGACCCATCGCGGCCCGGAACGGACGGAACGGTCGCCGCCTTCGCGCACGACGAGCGCGAGGAGTGGGGGACGCGCGTCGCGTGGAGCCCCGACGGCAAGTGGCTCGCGGGGGGCTGGGGCGCTCCCTGGGCGCCGCCCGGGAGCTTCTGGATCTCGATCGACGACCCGGCGGCGGGGCCGGCGGCCGAGCGGATCCACCTGGAGCGCTACATCACGGGGCTCCGGTGGCTCCGGGGAACGCTCGTCGTGAGCACCACGGACGGCTTCGTCCGCGCCTTCGAGCCCGCGACGCGGCGCGAGCTCGCGAGCGTGAAGCTCGGCGAGTCCGTGACCGCGCTCGCGTGCTCGCCCGACGGAAAGCTCGTCGCCGCGGCGGTCGGGCGCGAGACCCGGCTCCTCGACCCGTCGCTCGCGACGGTGGGCGTCCTCGCGGCGCACGAGCGCGAAGTGGCGGCCATAGCCTTCGACCCCCCCGGGAAGCGGATCGCAACGGCCGCGGTGGACAGGACCCTCAAGGTCCACGCGCTCGGTGGGGCTCACGAGCTCCTCCAGACGATCCAGCTCGACGGGACGCCGAACGCGGCGGCCTACCACCCCGACGGCCAGCGGATCGCGATCTCCTTCAAGGACCAGGGAGGCGTTGTCCAGGTCTGGCCCCTGGACGAGATCCTCGGCGGCACCCCGCGCGAGCGGATCCTCGCCGAGGCGAAGGCCGAGACCGGGCTCGAGGTCGATCCCGAGGTCAAGAGGGTCCTCCACGACTGAATCCGGGGGCTCCGCCCCCGGGCCCCGGATGAATTCGGGGGAGTGCCGCGGGAGGTACCGAGCCTCCCCCTCAGCGGCCCTTGAGCCCCTCGAGCCCGCGCCGCACGGCCTCGTTCCCGGGGTCGAGCTCGAGCGACTTCTCGAAGTCGGCGATCGCGCCCTCCGTGTCGCCCTGCCGCTGGCGCGCGTCGGCACGAAAGGCCCAGGCGGCCGCGAGCCCGGGATCGAGCTCGATGGCGCGCGTGGCATCCATGACCGTCGTCTCGGGGTCGCCTTCCAGGTTGAGGTTCGCCGCCGCGTGGACGACCCAGGCGCGCGCGTTCTTCGGGTCGAGCGCGACCGCGGCCGCCGCATCGGCGGCCGCCCGGTCGTAGGCTCCGGAGAGGAGGAACAGGCCCGCGCGCTCGCCGAGCGCGCCCGCGTTCCGCGGCTCCAGCTCGAGCGCGCGCGTGAGGTCGGCGCGCGCCTCGTCTTCCCGGTGCGTGTCGACCTCCGCGTCGGCCCGGACGACGAGCGCGCGCGCCGACCTTCCGTCGAGCTCGAGCGCGTGCGTCGCGTCGGCGATCGCCCCCTCGGGGTTCCGCGCGGAGCGGCGCACGGCGGCCCGCCCGATCCAGGCCTCCACGTTCTTCGGGTCGAGCTCGATCGCCCGGCCGAAGGCGGACTGGGAGGCGCCCCAGTCGTCGAGCGCCTGGTGAGCCGTGCCCAGGCTCGCCCACGCGGCCGCCAGTCCCGGGTCGATGGCGACCGCGGCCTCCATGTCCAGGACGGCTCCGCGCACGTCTCCCTTCCTGCCGCGGGCCGTCCCGCGGTTCACCAGGGCCGCGGAGCGCCGGGCGTCGAGCGCGAGCTCGCGCGTCGTGGCCTCGATCGCCCCGTCGAGGTCGCCCTTCTGGAGCCGGCCCCACCCGAGGTTGTGCCAGGCGTCCGCGTCGACCGGATCTAGGTCGAGGGCGCGCCCCGCGTCGGCGATCACCCGGTCCGGCTCGCCCTTCACGGCCCAGGCGCGGGCGCGGCGCGCATAGGCGCGTTCGAGCCGCGGGTCCAGCTCGAGTGCGTGCGTCAGGTCCACTATCGCGGCGTCGGTCTCGCCGAGGGCGCCGCGCGCGTAGCCCTTCCCGTCCCACGCCGCCGCGAGGCCCGGCTCGAGCTCGACGGCACGCCCGAACGTGGCGGCCGCGCTCGCGTAGTCCTTCGCCTCGAGGAAGCGCTCGCCCTCGGTCACGGCCGCGCGCGCGGCCGCGGCCCGCCAGCGATCGCGAAGGAGGAGGCCACCTCCCCCGAGGACGACGAGAGCCGCTAGGGCCGCGGGGATCGCGGAGAGCCGGCGTCGCGCCGGAGGTCCCGCCTCGAGAGCCTGCGCGAGGCCACTTGCATCCCGGAAGCGCGCGGATGGCTCGGGCGCGAGGGCGCGCTCGATCGCGGCGACGAACCAGCTCGGGGCTTCCGGCCTCGCCTCCGCGAGCGAGACCGTCGTGCCCGCCTCGACCTTGGCGAGGACGTCGAGCAAGCTTCCCCCCGCGAAGGCGGGGCTCCCCGCGAGGCACTCGTGGAGGATCGCCCCCAGGGCGAAGACGTCGGCCGCGGGCCCCGCGCTCCTGGCATCCTTCATCTGCTCGGGCGCCATGTAGCCCGCCGTGCCGCGCATCTCGCCCGTACGCGAGAGAGCGACGCTCCTGCTCGCGCCGGGAGCGTCGTCGAGGAAGTGCTTCGCGAGGCCGAAGTCCGCGATGAGCGGCCTCCCGTCGCCGTCGAAGAGCACGTTCTCGGGCTTGAGGTCGCGGTGCACGATCCCGAGCGCGTGCGCGCGGCCCAGCGCGCGCGCGAGCGTCCGCCCGAGCGCGAGGGCGTCGGCGACCTCGAACGGCCCCCGGGCGAGTCGCTCCCGGAGAGTGCCTCCGCCGAGGAACGGCATGACGATGTAGGGCCCCGAGGGGGACTCGCCCGCGTCGAGGATCGGGACGAATCCCTCCTCGGCCCCGAGGGTCTTCTGCAGGCGTCTCTCGCGCTCGAAGCGGGCGAAGGCGCCCGTGGTGGGCTGGCGGAGGATCTTGATCGCGCCGAGGCTCCCGTCCGGCAAGCGGGCCTTGAAGACGAGGCCCATGCCTCCCTGGCCGATCGTCTCGAGGACCTCGTAGCGGCCGACGCGCATCTCGTCTTCCAGTCTGGCCGGGACCCGTGCTACACTCCAACCAGTCGAAGACGGCCGCCCCCACCTGGGGCGGCTTTCTCTTTTCCGGAGGAGAGCCATGGACGAAGTGACCGCCCGTTACGGGCGCGTGATCGATCTCTTCCTTGCGGGCCGCCTTGCGGGGCTCAACCACGCGCGGCACATCCACGTGGCGAACGTCCTGCGTCACCTGCCCCACGGCCGCGAGCTCATGCACCTCGGGCTCCAGGTGACGGCGACGCGGCACGGGATCCCGGAGAAGTACAGCCGCGAGATCACCGACCGCTACTGGGACCAGCTCGACGGAACCCTGCCTCCCATCGAAGCCTTCGCCGACGTGCTG
>FTGE01001396.1_pt1 | contig 10380 bp, 6 predicted proteins | sample 1640581 | NCBI WGS metagenome assembly FTGE01 (sample SAMEA3914789, study PRJEB12502) | metagenome | biome: forest; material: soil | place: Canada | collected 2011-07-03 | depth 0.3 m | reverse complement strand
GGGGACGAAACCGGCCGCGCGCCGGGCACCGCTCGCGATCGGAGCCGTCGCGGCCGTGGTCACGCTCGGCCTACTCCTCCTCGTGATCGCATGGCGCGCGCCCACGAACCGCTCCGCCGAGCTCGCGGCGCTCGCGAGGCAGAAGCTCCTGGCCAGCGACCTCGACGGCGCCATCGCCGCGGCCACCGAGGCGATCGAGCTCGACCCGAAGCTCGGTCTCGCCTGGGCATGCCGTGGCACCGCGCGGTCGAAGAAGGGGGACTGGGAGGGAGCCCTCGTGGACTCGACGAAGGCCGTCGAGCTCGACCCCTCGCTCGGCTGGGCCTGGAGGAACCGTGGCTGCGCGCGGGGCAAGAAGGGCGACTGGGACGGGATGATCGCGGACACGACGAGAGCCATCGCGCTCGAGCCCCAGGTCGTGGCCGGCTGGACCGACCGCGCGGAGGCGCGGGGAGCGAGGGGCGACTGGCAGGGGACGATCGACGACGAGACGAGAGCGATCGCGCTCGAGCCCACGCTGGCCGTGTGCTGGGCGAACCGGGGCCTGGCGAAACACAACCTCGGCGACCTCGACGGGGCGCTCGCCGACGAGGCCCGGGCGATCGAGCTCGACCCGAAGCTCGCGCTCGCCTGGAGCGAGCGCGGTCAGCTCAGGGAAGAGAGAGGGGACCGGGTCGGGTCGCTCGCCGACGTCAGCCGGGCGGTCGAGCTCGAGCCCGGCACCGGGGTCTACTGGGCGATCCGGGGCGCCATGCGGGGACAGGAGGGCGACTGGGCCGGCGCGGAGGCCGACATGCAGCGCGCCCTCGAGCTGGACCCCTCCGGGGCGAACGCGCCCGAGATGCGGCGGCAGCTCGAGACGGTCCGGAGGCGGCGCGGGCACTGACTGTCGCCCGATTCGTGATTCCTCTGGACGACGAGTCCAGGCGTCGCGAGGCGCGTCAGGGGCTGAGAGAGTGCCCGTTCGGAGTGACCGGGTCGTAGCGATGGATCACGGTGCGCGCGCGCTCCATCCGGCGGCGCACGCTCCGCAGCGCGTCGGCGAGGTGCTGCTCGGCGTCGCGACCGCGGTCGACGGCCCGTGAGAGGCTGTCGAGTGCCGCTTGCGCCAGGTAGGCCTGGCCAATGCGCTCGCTCACGCGGTAGGTCGCGAGTCCGACCGCGACCGGAGGACAGAAGATCCCACCGACCTCGAGGACGTGCTTGGCGGCGTCGAGCCGCCTCTCGGCGGCGTCGCGACTGGAATCGGTGGCATCGATCGCGTATTTCCCGAGCACGAACACCGAGTCGACGCTCTTGAGCCACGCGAGCTCGCGACTCGAGAGGTGAGCACTCCTCGCGATCCTGTCGCGGACGAGACTGTGCGTCTCGCCCACGGCGCTCACGGCGCTCTTCTGCGACTCGGGGTCGTCGTGCGTCGCGGCGTCGCGGACGTCGAGGAGGATCATGAGACCCTCGAGCCCCTCGCGGACGTGCTCGCCCTTCTTCCCCATCTCGAGCCCTCCGTTGACGAGGGAGAGCACGTCCTGGAGCCCGTTGCGGATCGCCTCGGCGCGGAGCCGCTCGAACTCTCGCTCGTACTCCAGCGGTTTCCTGTCGCGCTGGCGGAGCCGCGCGAACTCGAGCTGGAGCCGGGCCTCGGTCTGCTCGAGGCGCGCGAGCTCGCGGCGCGCGCTCCGGTACTCCTCGGCGGTCACGCGTGGCAGGAGGCCGGCGCGAACCGGCTCGACCGGGTCAAGGGCGAGACCGTCCCCCACCGCGCCCGGGCGCGCGGCGAGGCCGCCCCGGACGATCTCTCCGAGCGGAACGGGATCCGGCCTCGACAGGGCGACGGAGCCGGCCGGCGACGAGACGAACGTCTCGAGCGCCGAGTCGAGCGCGGGCGCGGGCTGCCCCTCGGGGACGGGATGGGCCTTGCCGTCGGACCCCACGACGAGCGCGCCCGGCCGGAGACGTTTCGGCAACGGGATCTCGGGGATGCGCTCGGGGAGAGGCGTGGTGGCGTCGACGAGCTTCTTGGGGACGGTCGGCGTGTTGTCGCCCGGAGGCGGAGTCGACGGCTCGAGCCTCTCCTCGAGGGCCTGCGTCCCCGACCGCAGCGCATCGAGGAGCGACTCATACTCGGAGAGCTTCTCGTTCTTCTCGCGCTCGGCCGCGTCGCGCTTCACGATCGCATCCTCGAGAGCGGCCTTGGCATCCGAGAGCCTCTTCTCGGCGGGCATGAGGGGCGCGATGAGCGTCTCGCGGCGCCTCATGAGGTCTGCGAGCCAGTCGTCGATCCGCTTCTTCTCGGTGTAGTAAGCCCCCGCGGTCTCCGGCGTCGGCGCCGGCCACCGGTTGAACGCTTCGCAGTCGCGTTGCTGGCGCGCCAGCGCGTCCACGAGCGGACCCGAGGCCGCCTCGACGTCCGCGCTGACGCGGTCGAAGCTCCGCTGAGCCGCATCGCGCTTGTCCTCGAGATCGCGCAGCGGAGCCGCCGCCCGTTCGAGCTTGCGCTCGAGGTCCCGGAGCCTGGGGACGACCGTGCGCTCGAGGTCCCACTTCCTCGAGTCGAGCCCGGAGTGCTCGCCGCGGCAGCTCTCCTTGAAGTCGCCGTCCTTGAGCGCGTCGATCCTCGCGCGCAGCCGGTCGAGCCGCTCGCCGATCCCGCGAACGTCACCCTCGTAGTCGCCGGCGCGCGCGCTCATCGCGCACACGAGCACCAGGGCGGCGATCCCGACGAACGCTGCACGCATCCTCAGCGCCCTCCCCCGAGCGGCGGGCCCGTGAGGACGAAGACCCGCCGGCTCGCCGCATCGTGCACGAGCACCCCGTCCCGATATCCCGCGAGCTCGCCGCCGATCCCCGAGACGAGCGGCATGACGAGGCGCGCGCTCCCCTCGCCGCGGAGGGTGGAGACGGCCTCCTCGGTCGCGAACACGAGCACTCCCCGGAGCCCGAGGATCCCGACGACCGGCGGCCCGGCGGGCAGCTCGATCAGGGGCGTCCAGCCCGACCCGGCGAGCCGTTCGATCGTGTTCCCGCGCGCCGCGAGGAGCCCGACCTCGTCCTCCCCGAGCGCCGTCACGTCGTCGCTCCCCACGCGCTCGAGGCCGCGGGCTCCCAGCCTGAAGACGCCGCGCAGCGCGCTCCCGCCGTACACGTAGATGGAGCCGTCGCGGCGCGAAGCCCACGCCCGGAGGCTCGGATCGACGACGGCCGCTCGCGCGTCGATCCGCCCCTCGGCCGTGATCGTCCCCGCGAGCGCCTGACGCGTCAGCACGAACACGCCCGCTCCCCCGAGTGCGCAGTCGGCGACCGGGGCTCCCGCCTCGTGGAGGGCGCGCCCGCTCGCGTAGTCGCGCACGACTCCGCCGGCGAGAGCGACGATCGCGCGCCCGTCCGTCGCGACCCTCTGGATCTTGCCCACGAGCTCGGGTGGCGGCGCGAGCTCGGCGACCGCGAGGTCGCGCGGATGTTCGAACTCTCCGGGCGGCGTGCTCGGGGGAGTCCGGAGCGCCGCGCTCGCGATCGGCACGAGAGACGCGGGCCGCGAGCCGCCACGCGCGAGCACCGCGGCCGCGGCGCCGGGCTTCGGCACGGGCACACCGAGCGTCTCGAAGACGTCGCCGCCCAGCGGCACGAGCGACGCGGGGTCGATGCGACCCGTCGTCGCGCGGCCCTCGCGCCACGCGTAGAGGGTCGCGCCGCCCACGGTGTAGAGCGAGAGCTTGCTCGGAGCCGGAAAGACCACGTCCTCGACGACCGTTCCGTCGGCTTCGAGCGCGCGGAGAGCGACTGGCTCCCCGCCGCGGCACGCGACCGCCCGGGAGCCGGGACCCTCGATCAGGAAGCCCAGCTCCCACCGATCCGTCTTGACGCGGAGTTCGAGCGTCGCCGCGTAGGGGTTCGCGACGACGAGCGCCAGCTCATCCTCGATCCCGCGCTCGCGCGCGAAGTCGGCGACGGGCGCCCCCGGCGGCACGACGGTCCCGGGGTCGACCAGAGTGTGGACGAGCAGCCCGTCCGCGGGCGCGCGGATCGTCGCTCGCGCGAGCGCCTCGCGGCAACTCGCGACCTCCGCCTCGGCGGACGCGAGCTCCTCCCTGTGTCCGAGGCGCGCCGCGACCCGCGCCGTGAGCAGTCGCCCCCGCGCCTGGTCGAGGTTCGCCTGGAAGACCCGGTCGTCGAGCACGACGAGCGGATCGCCCGCCCGCACGCGCTCGCCGGCGCGGGCCACGTCGTGGACCTGGCCCGCGACCGCGGCGACGAGCCTGTCGACCCGCGGCGAGCCCGCCTTCACGCGCACGTCGGCCGCGAGCGGCTCGAGCGCGTTCCCGCAGCGCCGGCAGAGAGGGCCCGCCGAGACGGACGCGCACGACCCGCAGGTCCCGATCGCATCGCATGTGAGGAGCCGCTCGGCGAACGGCAGCTCGCGCCCCTCCGCGGCGCAGGCGAGGTCCACGGCCTGCCCGCTCGCGACGTAGACGTGAGCGCGGGCGGGCTCGATCTCCACGGCCGCGACCTCGGGTGGCGCGAGTCCCGGACGACCCGGCTCCAGCGTCAGTGCGTGGACGCCCGGGCGGAGCTCGATCCCGTCTGGATTCACGGCGGCGTAGGCGCCATCGATCGAGAGGCGCCACTCGTTCGCCGGAGCGACGACGAACAGCCTCCCCGGACGCGAGCGCCACCACGCGGCGGCGAGCAGGAGCGCGAGCCCGAGCGCCGCCAGGGCGAGCGTCCGCGGGCTCAGGACTCCGCGCGCGGGCCCCGTCGCGAGCTCGCGCCCACACGCCATGCAGAAGCGCGCGCCGGCGACGGGGACCCTGGCTCCACAGTGCGCGCACTTCACCCGACGATCCCTCAGCGTGCCATTGTGCCCGCGGGCTCGCGACGTGACCAGGTTGGCGCGAGCTGCGATAATCGCGCCGGGGAGCCAGAGCGTGTTCTGTCCGTGGTGCGGCACCGCGAACCCCGTGGGCGCGCCAACCTGCAGCGGCTGCCATCGACCGTTCCCGGGCGCCGCGCCCGGGCGCTCTGTCGGCCAGACGATCGCCGCGCTCGTCCTTCTCGGGGCGGGTCTGCTGGCCCTGGTCGAGGCCGTGCTCACGTGCGTGCGCTACCAGGCCGGGCCGGCTTTCACGCCCTGGTTCGTCGACCAGAAGGAGAGCCTCGAGGCCTGGCACGGGAAGCAGATCGGCATCCTCGTCTACGCGCTCCTCTGCTCGCTCCTCTTCCTTCCCGCTGGCGTGACGGTGCTCGCGCGGTGGCGTCACGCGAGGCTCCATGCTGGCGTCGTGAGCGCGATCGCGCTGGTCTACGTCGCATCCGTCTTCCTTCGATCGCCTCCGACGACCGCCGGCGAGCTCGCGATCCACCTCGTCTGGCTCGTCCCCATGGGCTTCTGCCTCGCCGTCATGCTCGCGACCCCCGCGGCGACCGCGAGTCCCACGCCCGCGACGCTGGCTCCGGCGCCGGCTCCGGCTCCGGAAGCGGCACCGGCGCCGGCTCCGGCTCCCGCACCGGCTCCGGCTCCCGCACCGGCTCCGGCTCCCCTGCCCGTGCCGCCGCCGCAGCCCCCACCGCCCTCGCCCGCGCGGCTCGTTCTCGGGCTCCTCGTCGTCGCCACTGTTGCCGCGCTGGTCGTGGCGCTCTGGCCGACCGCGCGGTTGCAAGCGCCCGAGCCGCCGAGGCCCATGCCGCCCGTGCCGCGGCTCCGCTTCCTCGAGCTCGCGCCCTCGCCCGAGAAGCCGGTTGCCCTCAAGGGTCTCGCGCTCAGGGTCATGGGCCGGCTCTCCGACCCGAGCGTCGGCCCCTTGTGGGTGAGCGACGCTGGTCCCGGCCCGCTCTTGGTGCCTCTCGGAGCCGGCGGTTCGTTCGATGCCACCCTCGAGCTCGACCCGCTCACGACCGAGGTCGTCCTCCGCGCCGGGAGCCCGGCCGAAGAAGCGCGCGCGACGATCCATGTCTCGCTGGACCTGACCGAGGAGATCGAGAGAGCACGCGCGGACAACCCTCTCGCCGACGATCCCGACGAGCAGATGCGGCGCGCGCTCGGTGACGCTCCGGCGGAGAAGCGCCCGGACCTGTTCACGTACCAGCTCGCGGCGAGCGCCTCGCTGGCGGCGCTCGACGAGGGCCTGGCGCAGGGCTCCCTGCCTCCCTGGCGAATCGCCCTCCACCTCGCTAACAGCAGCCGGGACGAGGGTTTCGCCGCTTCGCTCGAGGGCGCGTTCGCGCAAGCCTGCGGACGCCTTGTCGGCGAGCGGATCGCCGCCGCGCGCGGCGGCTACATGCGCGCTCTCGTCGACGCCGACGCCGTCCGCAAGAAGCCCCTGAGCAATGCCGAGAAGCTGGTGGAGCTCTCGCGCCTCGACGCGGAAGGAAAGCGGCTCGTCCTCTCGGGTGTGCTGAGCGAGGCGCTCGTCTCGCTCGAGGGCTCCGAACGTCGCAAGGAAGTCATGGCGCTCGTGGTCGACGAGACCAGGCGCCAGCGCCGAACGTGGGAGGAGCGATCCGCCGCCGTGCTCGAGGCGCCGAGCACGCCACCGCGCCCGGAGCTGGCCGAGGCATGGCAGCGATGCCGCGACGCCCTCTCCCGCGCCCGGGAGCGGGCGCGCGACGCGTTCGCCGTCCTCTTCTACTCCGACCGGACGCCGCAGGAGTACCTCACGAGCGCCACGTTCCGGATCTTCGAGGCCGCGACGCTCGAGCTCGAGGGCGAGCGCATGAAGGCCGCCGCGCTCCTGCGCTCGCTCGCTCTCCCGGAGGAGGAGAACAAGAGCGCGCGCAAGACGCTCGACGAGCACTTCGAGCTCGCCGAGGCTCCCAGCCGCGCGGGCTGGCTCGAGGCTGGCTGGCGGCCGATCGCTCTCGAGCACATTCTCGCGCTCCTCGCGGCGGCTCCGTCGCTCGACTACGACCTCTATCCCTTACGGAGTCACGAGGAGGCGCTCCGCCGGCTCCGCGCCTACGCCGAGCGCTGGCGCGACGATCCATGGGCGACTCGACCGCTGTGTGTCGCGGTCCCGATCGACGCAAGCGGCCGGCGCGTGCTCGGGATCGGCGGCACGTTCGACTGTCCCTGGCTCACGTCGGGCGACGTCGATCGCGCCGCGGCGAGACACGAGGTCGTCGAGATCGCCGGGCGTCGCTGGCTCCTCCCCGCCGGCACCCGCTCGGAGGGCATGCGCGATGAGGCCGCACTGCGTGCCGTCTCGGCGCGCGAGCTCATCGTCGGTCTCGACCTGGGTTCTGCCAGATAGCTCATGGCACCGAGCGGGGCTCAGCCTCCGTGAATCACCACGAGCGCATACGCGACGGCGATCGCCTCGATCACGACGAAGCTCAGGATCCCGATCGGGAGGAAGTCGAAGAACCCGAAGCGGAGCGGCCGGTTCTCCTCGTCGCGGAGGTCGACTCGCTCGGCGCACCCACGTGTCTCACTCTGGACAGTTACCCGCCTCCCGGGCGGGTAAACGTCCAGAGTGTGCACAGCGTGGCGGCTTTCCGGTGATGACGCCATCGTGCCCTCGTGAAGATCGGCCCCTACGAGGTGCTCTCCCAGCTCGGCCAGGGCGGCATGGGCACGGTCTACCGGGTTCGATGCCCCGACGGGCGGGAAGCGGCCCTCAAGCTCCTCGCCGGGCGCGACGCCATGTCGCTTGCCCGCTTCGACCGCGAGAGACGACTCCTCGCATCGCTCGGCGAGGAGCAAGGCTTCGTCGGCCTCCTCGACGCGGGCGTCTCGACGGGGGGCGCCTGGCTGCTCATGCCGTTCGTCCCCTGCGGCACGCTCAGGGGGAAGCTCGCGGCGGGGCCTCTCGGAGTCGCGGAGACGGTCGCTCTCGGGATCGAGCTCGCGACGGCCCTCGGCCGCGCCCACGAGCGCGGGATCGTTCACCGCGACATGAAGCCCGAGAACGTCCTGTTCGCGGCCTCGGGGCGCGCGCTCGTCGCCGACATGGGGCTCGCGAAGCACTTCGATCCCGGAGCCCACGGCGCGAGCCAGAGCGTCGAGCTCACCCGCAACGGCGCGTTCCTGGGGACGGCCGGCTACATGGCCCCCGAGCAGCTCGTGGACGCGACGAGGGTGGGGCCCGAGGCGGACATCTTCGCGCTCGGAGCCGTCCTCCACGAGTGCCTCGCCGGGCTACCGACGTTCCGGGGCGAGAGCGTCCTCGAAGTCCTGACGAGGATCGGCGAGGGAGCCGTCGAGCCGATCGCGCGACCCGCCGTCCCCGTCTGGCTCGTGGAGGTCCTGGCGCGGTGCCTGGCCCGCGACCCCCGAAACCGGTTCCCGGGCGGATCGCAGCTCGCCCGGGCGCTCGAACGCGGCGCCGCCGCGAGGAGACCTGCCCGGCGCGTGGGTCCGCTCGCCCTCGGGGGCGTCCTGGGGGGGCTCGCGCTCGTGGGCGTCCTCCCCCTTCTGCTGAGCCGGCCCGGCCACGCGCCGGCCCCGTCGTCAGGGCCGGTGGTCGTGGCAACCCGGCCACCGAGCCCGGCGGCGCTCACGAACGCTCGCGAGCTGGGCGAGCGCGCGGAGAAGGAGTGCGACTCGGGCGAACTCGACGGGGCGATCGCGGACGCGACCAGGGCGATCGAGCTCGACCCCGGGCTCGCCGTGGCCTGGCGCAACCGGGGAATCGCGCGGGGCAAGAAGGGCGACTTCGACGGAGAGATCGCGGACGAGACGAGCGCGATCGCGCTCGACCCGACGCTGCCGACGGCCTGGTGTGCTCGCGGAGCCGGGCGGGGCAAGAAGGGCGACACTGCCGGCATGATCGAGGACCAGACGAGGGCGATCGAGCTCTCTCCCGGCTTCGCCGTCGCCTGGGCCAACCGGGGCCAGGCGCGTGGCTCAACCGGCGACCTCGCGGGCGAGATCGAGGACGAGACGAGGGCGATCGAGCTCGCCCCGAGGTTCGCCGCCGCCTGGAGCAACCGGGGCATCGCGCGAGGCGCGCGAGGCGACCTAGAGGGCGCGATCGCCGACACGACCCGGGCGATCGAGCTCGAGCCCGGGAGCGCCGCCGCCTGGTGCAACCGCGGCTCGGCCCGGCAGAGGAAGAACGACTACGAGGGAGCCATCTCCGACTACGAGCGCTACCTCGAGCTCGCGCCGGACGCCCCGGAGGCCCCGTCCGTCCGGGAAGCCAGGGACGCGTTGAAGAAGCTCTCCACGACGAACGCCAGGTGAGCTCGTCGAGCCGACTACGTGGTGGTGGGGTGACTGGCTCCAAGTCCGCTGAAGTGCTTCAGTCTGGGCCGCTAACGTCGCCTGGCGACGGTAACGGTCCAGAGTGCCGCCCCGGAGACCGGTCACCACTTCTTCGCTCACGCCAACGCCTGTGTTGGCTATCAAGGCCAAGCCAAGTCTTCTAGATTCGTGCAAGCGTGGGAGGACGCGTCCCGTGGCTCGCGCCCAGGGATTCCTGGATCCTGAAGGGGCGGGCGATCGGCAGGGCTCTCGGCGGCGATCGCGCGGGGGCGTGCTCCGATTTCGCCGCGGCCCACGACGCAAGGCCCGACGACGCCTATGCCGTGCTCTGGACCGTCGGCCTCGGCGGCGACGCGCGACTCCTGGAGAGCCATGCCGAGAAGAACAACTGGCGCGGGAACGTGGCTCGCTTCTACATGGGACGGATCTCCCGCGACGAGCTCCTGAGGATCGCCAGCACAGCCCCCACCGAGCGCGAGAAGCAAGAGCACCTGTGCGAGGCGCACGGTTACATAGGCCTCCTCGCGGAACGTGACGGCGACGACGAGCTCGCGAGCGCTTCCTACAAGGCGTGCGTCGCGACCCGGGTCACGACGTTCGTCGAATATGCCTGGGCCGAGGCGCGCCTCCGCGATCGTCACTGAGGCTCCGTCCGCCCGTCCTTACTTGCGAAACTCGATCCGGCACTCCCGGAACCAGTAACCGCCGTACGGGTTCGCGATCGGGCCGTTGAGGGCAAAGACGGCGAGCTGGAAGCTGTCGCCCGCCTTCAGGCCGTAGGGCTTCGCGGTGAGGTCGACCACGATCGGCACATTGAACCCCTTCATGTCCCACGGCTGCGGCTTGCCGATCGGCGCGACGATGTCGCGCTTGCCGTCGATCCACGTCTCCGCGTAGTCGTCGACGGTGTAGACGAGGAACGGTTTCCCCTCCGAGACGTCTACGTCGCCGACCTTCGCCGGGAGCTCGATCTTCCGGCGGAACCAGCCGCAGCTCACGCCGACCTGCATGACCTCGCCCGGACCCTTCCCCATGGGAAGGTGGTCGATCGCCTTCCAGCCGTTGCCCTCGGCCTCGTCGCACTCCTTCTTCCAGCCGTCGGCGACCCAGGTGAAGCCCGCCTGGTTACCGTCCTTGATCTGCTTGCAGGGCGCGTACTTCCAGTCGGTCTTCATGAGGTC
>FTGE01002356.1_pt1 | contig 10493 bp, 11 predicted proteins | sample 1640581 | NCBI WGS metagenome assembly FTGE01 (sample SAMEA3914789, study PRJEB12502) | metagenome | biome: forest; material: soil | place: Canada | collected 2011-07-03 | depth 0.3 m | reverse complement strand
GGGGAGGAGCGCGGCCAAGGTCGCGCTCCCCGAGTCCAGGTTCTCGAGCCCGCCCTCATGGGTGATCGCCTCGACCTCCTGGGCCGTCACGATCGCCGTATCGGCGAAAAAGCCCACTAAAGGACGATCCCCACATTCACGGCCTTGGGGAACTTAATGATCGGAAGGCCGAGCCAGCCCACGTAGAGGCGCACTCCGGCCGGGTTCTCGAGCGCCGTCGCGTAGGCGTAGAAGCCCGGGCTCGGTGCGAGCTCGACGAGACCGTTGGCGTTCTCGGAGCCGAAGGCGTTCCGGGGGACGATCCCGTAGCCCTCGGCCATGGCGAGGATCTCAGCGAGCTCCTCCTCGGGCGGGAGGAGGATCACGGTCCCGTCGGGCATGAACTTCGTGAAGACGTTCTTCCCCTGGGGGACGTAGCCGTGAACGTTCTTCTGCCACTTGAGGCCGCCGATCGCCATTCCGGAGAGGACCTCGGGCGAGGCGGGGTTTGAGAAACCCACCGAGCCACCGTAGTTGTACTTGAGCCACTCTTGGACCTCGGTGTTCGAGATCAGGTAGCCCTCGACCGTGTTGTTGATCAAGGCGAGCCCCGGGAAGCGGCCCGCGGTCGCGACGTAGCCCTGCTTCCCCGAGACGAACTCCTCGAGCTCGCCCGAGAGGATCGGGGTCGCCTTGTCGGCCCAGGAGAGGGTCTTCGTGTAGGTGGCGACGCCCGGCTTGATCGTGGGGATCGTCATTTCGGTCCCGGGGATATTCACGTCGTTTATGTCGAGGGCGCCGAGGAGGAGGTTCACGGCTATGTAGTTGATCGTCTTCTGGATCTTGAGCCGCATGTTCTGGATCTCGTTCGCGATCACTTCCTCGGCGTTCGGGAGGAGGCTTCCGGGCGCGCGCTCCTTGTAGAGCTTCCGCCCGGAAATGTCAGTGTAGAGCTTGATATTGGCGAGGTACTCCTGCCGCCGCGTCCGGTCGAGGTTCTTCACGCGAGGCGCCGGCGAGTCGGGCCCGACCACGGGGGCGAGGTCCCGGTCCATGCGGACCTCGTCCCAGGTCACGCTCTCGCCAAGAGGCGTGATCTGGCTCTTCCGGAAGAGATCCGAGAAGAACTTGTCGTAGGCCTGGGTGTCGAAGGTCTTGATCATGGTCGAGAGCGTCTCGACACCAAATGCTGCGTCGTAAGTGGATCCGATCACGTGTTCTTCCTCCTAGCCGAAGAGCGCGCCGTTCCGAGAGAGAACGACCTGGGCCTCGGGGGTCAGGTTGAGAAGGTTCTGGGTCGCGTATAACGCGGCGAGCGAGGTCGTCCCGATCCCGGGGACCTGGACGCCCGTGTTGTCCTGGAGGTCCGTGAAGTCCTCCAAGACCCGGTAGTCGGCGTCCGTGCCGAGACCGGAGACCCCGTTGGGCCCGAAGGCCGCGGCGAGGCTCGAAGCGACGAAGATGACGGTCTCGCGTCCACCTCGGAGCGTGCGGATCCGGATCGTGTTCCCGGGAGCGTCCGCGAGGCAGAGCGCGGCGAAGGAGGGATTACCGTTCAGCTTGGCAATGACCAAGGCGTTCGTGTTGTCCGCCGGGCCAAGGACCGTGAGGACCGGCACGCCGCCGTCCACGGTCACGGTGATGGTCGTCCCCTGCCAGCTCGCGTCCGCGACGACCAGCGCCGAGACGGACGCCGGGGCGTTTCGGTCGCCAGCGGGGTCGTTCGCGGCGACGTAGGTGTTCGTCGCGGTCTTCTTGACCAAGACGTTCCCGGGCCGGATCCGCCAGGGGGGCACGGAGCCCGGGTCCTGGAGAGCCTGGTCGACCACGACCGCGCTCCCGGGGACGAAGGGAAGCGCCCGGAGCTTCCAGTTGGGACCCCTGGGAGAGGTTGAGTAATTGGATCGAGGGAATGACGGCCATGTGTCTCTCCTCCTACTTCTTCTTGGGTTCGGGGCGGGAGACGCGCTTGATCCGGCCCTTCTCGTCCTTCTCGACGAGGAGCCCCTGAGAGAGGTAGGCGCGCTCGAGCGCGGCGTGGCGCGCGAGCTCCGTCTTCTCGTCCTCGAGCTTCGCGGGGCTCGGGAGGCTCGTGCTCGCGGGAGCTCCGGGCCTGAGCGCGAGCTCGAGGAGGCGGTTTCCGAGCCGCTCGCCGTCCTCGTCGCCCCGAGAGAGGAGGGCCAAGGCCTCCTTGCGCACGTCGTCTTCCAGAGGCACGCCGAGCTCGACCGAGCGCTGCGTCGCGCGCTCGATCTTCTCGCGCGCCGCGTGCGCGCGGATCCTCTTGTTCTCCTCCTTGAGCGTCTCGACCTCACGCGAGAGCGTCGCGAGCCCGGCCGCGTCCGCGGGCGCCCCCACGGCGATCTCGCGGGACTCGCCGTCTTGGTCGTCACCTTCCTCCTCGTCGAGGTCGGTCTTGTCGTTCTCGTCGCCAGCGCCTTTGTCCTGTTCGTCCCCCTCCTCGTCGTCCTCCTCGTCCTCGTCGAAGAGGAGCGCGCGAACGGAGGAAATGACCGCCTCGTCGTCCGCGTCCTGGGGAATGCCGAGGAGGACCTTGATCGCGGCGACCGTGTCGATCCCCTCGTCGGCCGCGAGCTCCGTCTTCCTGTTCTCCTCGCCCTTCGCGCTCTTCTCCGCCACGTTCTTCTCCTCCGCCACGTCATTCCCCGCCACGCGGGCCTCCCGCGCCAAGCGCACGAAGTTCGACTGTCCCGGGATCACCGGACACGGTGTCCCGCAGACGTGTTCCAAGACGGCCTCGAAGACCTCTCCGGTCGAGGCGCGCGCGTCCCACCAGATCGCGGCCGAGACGTCCTGGATCGTCTTCCCGATCTTGGACGCCGCGTCCTCGTCCGGGACCTCGAGCACGCCCAGGACGCGGTCGCCCTCGAGCGCGAACTCGGACCAAAAGCCCAGGTTGTCGCGCGGATCCGAGCTGTGGCCCGCGGGGAACCAGACCTTGTTCCCGAGCTCGATCCAGCGCTTGGTCGCGAGGACGAGCTTCGAGAGGAAGTCGCGTGAGAAGTCGAGGAGCTCCCCCGTCACGGGGTGGATCCACATGCCGACGCGGAGGACTTCCTTCTTGAAGCGCTTGGGCTCGCCCGTGACGGTGACGAAGCCCGCGAGCCTCGTCACGTTGAGCGAAACACGCTTCTGCGAGAGGACGGCCTCGGAGGCGGGGAGAGGAGGAGTGGCAGTGTTTTCCATAGGGAGTTGGACTCCTTGGGTCGTGTGACTTGGGTTGGTTGTCGTCGTCTACGCGGCACTCGAGGCCGCGCCTGGACTCTCCGGCGCTCGCGGTTCGGGCGGTCGGGGTGCGGGCGACGGTGTCTTCGGTGGCGACGGTGTCGTCGCGACGTCCGAGGCGTGGAGGAGCGGGACGTTCAGGGCCTCGAGCGCGCGCTGAAAGTCGATCAGCTTCGCGGGCGTGTACTCGCGCCCGTCCTGGAGCGTGAGCGGCACGTCGAGGGCCTGCTTCACGATCTCGGCGAGGAGCTCCTGCCGAAGGCGCGAGAGCTCGCTCGCCTCGAAGACGGGGACGGGCGCGCTCCTTCCGAAGTTGTAGCGCGTGAGGAGCTCGGCGATCCGGTTGAGCGCCGGGATCACTGTGTGCTGCTTGATCCCCTCCAGGATCGTGAGGAATATGTCCGCGTGCTCGCGGACCATGGCGAAGGAGCCGACCTCTGTATCCTGCGTCGCGATCCTTTCAGGAATGCAGAGCGCTCGGAGCTTGAGCCCCTGCATGTGGTTGATCGAGGTAATGAACTGATCAACGCGCCCGCCGTCTTGGAGGACCGAGATCCCCCACTGGTTGTGCCCTTTCTCGTCGGGCTCCCAGGGGAGCGCGGCGGCCCAGCCGCCTCGGAGAGAGGCCATTTGCTCCGCGATCACGTTCACGGAGTTCCGGGGGCGCTGCTTCTCGCGGGGCTTCTCCTCGTCGTAGCGTGACTGGAAAGGCGCGGTCCCCACGTAAGGCGGGTTCGCTTTCCCCTCCATGTAGCGCATGTGATATAGGTACAGCCAATTGCACCAGTACCAGGGGTTGTAGGCGCGCTTGAGAAGCGGGTTCCCCCACCAGTTCCGCCACTCGAGCTGATGGACGGCGTGGAGGAGCTTCTCGCCCAAGAGGCGCTGGGTTCCGTCAACGAGAAGGCCCGTGAGGTGCCCCTTCTCGTCGATCGTGATCTCGGCGACGCGCTCGGGGTCAATGTCGCCCAGACTCGCGAGGACGTAGGCTTGGGGGACGAGCTCGGGCTTGATCCCGCCCGGGCCGTCCTCCTCGATCATGACGTTCGCGAGGCCCCAGATCAGCTCGTGTGCCTGGAAGCCGAAGTCGATCGCGTTCAGGATCGAGCCGAGGAGGCGACCGAAGAGCGGCGAGTCGGTGAGAGTCTTTCGGACGAAGGCCCGAGTACGTGGGTTACCGCCCGTCACGCGGTAGTCGATCGAGAAAAACGGCGCCTTGACGGCCGCGAGGCCCAAAGAGAGCTGGGGATCTTCGCGCATGAGCTTGAGCGTCCAGAAGGCGACCCTTGTCGGCGTATAGGGGCCGAGCCAGTCCGCCTGGACGAAGCGGTGCCAGGGACCCGTCGTGATCGCGGGCCAGTTCGCCTGGAGGGCCTCGCCGAGCGGCGGCGCGAGCTCGCCTTTCGAGCCCGAACCGCGGCGAAAGAAAAGCCGCCGTCCGATCTCCCGGACTCTCTCGAGTGCGTTCATCTATTCCCCTAACCCCTGTGAAACGTGAAACCCTTACCCCTACGGCGCTCAAACCTCGCAAGAAGTCGCTAGAAGCGCCTCTTCCCGAGGTCCACGACACCCCACTCGGTGTAGTCACGCGCCGCGAGACTCGAGCGCGCGATCCCCTGGTAGGCGAGCGCGAGTGAGACGATCCCGTCGTCGTGACCGCCGAGCGGGTGATCGAACGTGCGAAGACCGTCTTTCTCCTCCGCCTGGAGCTCCGAGAACTCCTTTCTGAGCTGAAAGACGTGCTCGACCGGATGCGCGACGCCGTCAGGCCCTACCCAGACCTCGGGGACGACGACGGCCTTCCTCGAGAGCGCGACGCCCAGGGCTTCTATGGCCTGGGACTTTCGCTTGGGTGCGTCCGTCGCGTAGCCGTCGACGCGCGCCCGAGCTCCCAGGAAGCGGCGGAGAGTCTCCGAGAAGCTCGCCCCCTGCATGGCGGTGTCGATCTTGACGACCGGGATCCTGAAGCGATCGACCAGGTCCGAGATCCGCTTCTCGACCCAGGGATAAAACGCGTCGCGGGGCGCGTTCACCGTCGAGGCATTGAAGCGCTGCATGAAGAGAACGACACCGGTTCCGCCGATCACGGTCAGCCAGGTGAAGTCGTGCTGCTTCCCGAGATCGACGCCGAGGACGCGCGCCCTTGCCTCTTGGCCCTTGAGCGTGACCTTGGGAACGAACCCGGGCGCGTAGTCGAAGACACCCAGCTCGGGCGCTTCGTGCGTCCCCAAGAAGAGGCCGTCGAGCTCCTGGCCGGTGTGTCCGGGAGACCCTGCCTCGAGCGCCGCCGAGATCGCGTCGAGAACCTCGGGCTCGTTCGCCTTGTTGTCCTGGGAGCGCCAGCGGTGAACGCGGACCTCCGTCTTTTCGCGGAGCTTGTTGTAGCCGTCGTGGGTTCCCGAGAGGATCGGCCAGACCCAGGAGTTCCTGACGGACTGAGGCGAGGTCGTCACGACCGCCCGGATCGCGCCGGCAGACCTCATTCTGGTCAGTGCGATCGTGAAGGCCTGCTCGTCTTGGAACTCGGCTTCGTCTTGCCACATGCCCTCGAACTGGTGACCCCGCATGCGCCTCGGCTCCGTCCCGCTCCGGCAAAGGAGGACCTGGTCACTCGAGAGGTAGATCCTTGGGTCCTGTCCCACGCAGATCCTTTTCACGACCGCCTTGTAGGAGAGCTCGCCCAGGTTGAGCGCCGCCTCGAGCACCTTCTGCATTTGCTCCTCGCGGAGGAGCGAGAAGTCAGGACCCAGGATCAACCACTTGGTCGGAGACCCGTCCTTTCTCCGTGGATGACGGAGCGCCCAGCGGAGGAGCTTGAGCGCTCCCACGTCCGACTTCCCCGAGCCGAGGCCGCCCACGATCAGGTCGATCCCGGTATCGGAGGCGAGGGCGCGCTCTTGCTTCGCGTTCGGCCGCCAGAGAGTCCTGGCACAGGAGACCTGGGAGGGGTCGAAGAGCGCTCTCTCGCGCGAGCCCTTCTTGTACCCCCGGCCCTCGGGGTGGACTTCGCCGAGACCGCCGCTCAACTAAGGCTCGCGGTAGCGAGCTCGGCCCTTCGCATGTCGGCCAAGTGCGCCTTGAAGGCATGAAAACCGCGGAGAAACCTCCGGCAGTCCTCGCAGCTGTTCGTGTGGACGCTCCGGGCTTCGAGAGCGCCTATATCCATGTCCTTGTCGTCCTCGACGAGGAAACTCGCGAAGTTCTTGCAGTTCACGGTCTTCCTCATGACTCGCTTCCTCCTTGTTCGTCGTCTTGACGCTCGGGCCTGGTCGCGTCGGCCCTGTCGGTCGTGTCGGTCGTCAGCGTCGCCTCAGGGCTCGGGAGCAGGGCGCCCTCTGGGGGCGGCGGGAACTCTCCTGGCTTGAGCGCTTCTGGAACGAGGCTCTCTCGGTACTCCTTGAGGACCTCTTGCTCCTGAGGGGTCAGGATCTCGAGCGCCGTGACCGCCGCCTGGGCTTCCTCGTCGCGCGCGCGGAGGAGGACGTGTCTTTGCTCGCGGATCGCGTCGATCAGCGCGGTCCCGAGCGCGCGGTCGATCGTTCCCCGGACCATTTCGTGCATGACCTTTTTCCCGAGGGCCTTGAGGAGGCCGAAAGTATCCGCGGCCTCGATCGCCTGCCCCAGGGTCTCGGTAAGCTCGGAAGAGGGATCGGAGTCGATCTCGTCCCTGAGCGCTTCGAGATCTGAGCGGAGCGAGCGCTCGCTCACTTGGAGCTTCGTCGCGATCCTTGAAATGGCGGCCTCGCTCCCGAGCGCGGAGACTACGAGGAAGCGCCTCACTTTCTTCCTCCGCTCGAAGAGCTCGTCCTTTCGGGGGCGGCCGGGCTTATTCATGAGAGCGCTCCACTTCCCGGATCCCCTCCGCTCGATCGCGCGAACTTGGTAAAGCGGCGCCGGATCGCGTCGCAGAAGGCAGGCGAGATCTCGAGTCCGAAGCAGCGCCGCCCCTCCTTCGCGGCGGCGACGAGCTGCGAGCCGCTCCCCAGGAAAGGCTCGAAGACGACCTCGCCCGGTTTTGTGTGCTTTCGGATCGGGATCCCGAAGATCTCGAGCGGTTTTTGGGTCGGGTGCTCCGCGTCCCGCGGCGGGCCCTTCTTCCCGTCCCAGTCGATCTCCCAGACCGAGGTAACTTCGTGCGAGTTCTCTCCGTCGTGCTCGGGCTTATTCCCCTTCCTCCAGCCCATGAGGCAGGGCTCGTGGCGGTAAGGCCAGAAGGAGAAGCCGTTACTCGCCTTGGGCTTCACCCAGACGATCTGCTGGTGATCGAGTATCCCGAGCTCGGCCCAGACCTTCGAGATCAGGGCCTGGCGCTTGTGCGCGTGCCAGCAGTAGATCGCGGCGTCCTCGCGGGTCGCGAGAAGGACGTTCGCGAAGACGGCGCGAAAGAAGCTCTCGGCGTCCTCGCTTGGGATCTCCTGGTAGAGCTTTGACCAGTCCTTCCCGGCGCCCTCGTGGCGGACACCCGTGTAGTCACAGACGTAGGGCGGATCGGTCGCGCAGAGAGCCGCCTTCTTCCCCTCCATGAGGCGCGCCACGTCTTCTTTGTTGGTCGCGTCGCCGCAGAGGAGGCGGTGGGGCCCGAGCAGGTAGAGCTCGCCCGGCTTCGAGACCGGCTCCAGGGAAGGCTCCTCCGGGCCCGGGTCCTCAGCCTCGCCTGCCGCCTCGGCGAGAGCCTGCCCGAGGAGCTCGTCGGCCTCCTCGCGGCCCCAGGCTGTCGCCTCGAGGAGGCCCTGGGCGTCCGCCTCCTCGAGCGCGAGCGCCAGGACCTCCGGGTCCCAAGTCGCCTGCTCGGCCGAGCGGTTGTCGGCGATCGCGAAGGCGCGGGCGAGGACCAAGGGGCCTTCGTACTCGACGCAGGCGAGGGACTCCCAGCCAAGCCTTCTCGCGGCGCGGAGCGTCCCGTTTCCCGCGAGGACGTACCCCTCTTTCACGACGATCGGCTTTCTCTGCCCGTGCGCCCTCAGGCTCGCCTCGATCGCTCGGACGTTCTCCTCGCCGTGAACGCGCGCGTTCTTGGGATCCTCGCGAAGCGACTCGAGCGGGCGTGCGAGGGGCCTTAGCTCCTTCGCAATTTGCTCGAGTCCTTCTTGCGTCGTTTGCGTCACGAAGCCTCCCGAAGGGGGTTGGGAGCGCCCGCCGCGCCGACGAGGCGCGGTGGGCGGCTCCCGGAGCGCAGGACACCAACGAAAGGAGAGAGTGCTTTCGGTGTGCGGCTATCCCGTGTTCGAGTCGGCGGAGCGCTCGTTCGCGCGCGGCTCCGCGGCCCAGCGCCTCGCGGCCTCGTCCTTCGCGAGCTCGTCGTCCACGAGGCGCTCCTCGAACCGGCGGAGCCCTGCCGCGATGCGTGCCGAAGAGTCCACGGCCTGCCACCAGGCGTCCTTCCGGCTTCCGCCGCGATCGAGCACGTCCTTCACCGAGGCGAGGCCCGAGAGAGCCGTGCTGGCGAGCCCCTCGAGCTCGAGCGCGCGCCTGCTCGGGGGCTCAGCCCGGTCGTGGAGGTGATCGAGGATCCGCGTGGTCGCGATCTCGTCGAGGGGGCCGTTCAGGCGCTCGGTCGCGATCACGATCAGCTCGAGAACCTCCTCCTCGCGTGCGGGGTTTCGGACCCTGGCGCGGACGCGCTCGAGAGCCTTGAGCCCGAACCGCGCGAGCTTCAGGAGCTCGGACTCGCCCGTCGCCTCGGCGACTTCGTCCTTCTTCGAGGCCTTCCTGGTCCACTTCGTGAGCTCGAGCATGTGGGCTCCTGTTCTTGGGACTTGTTCGCAGGGGCCCTCCCCGCCGGGAGCTCCGTCCGTGGAGCTCCCGGTCGCGGGGAGGGGCGCGTTCTCTTGCGGTGTGAGCTGTCGCGGAAGACGACTTCCGATCAGGCCGAGGTCACTTGCGAGGGGCCCTGAGTGCCTCCGTCAGGCGCGCAGAGATCCCTGCCGCGGCGCGCTTCTCGGCCTCGTTGATCTCCGGGTCTTTGAGGGCCGAGAGGAGCTCGAGCTTCGCCTCGTCGACACGGCCTTCGTCGGCAAGACGGCGGGCGAGCTCGAGGCGGAGTCCGACGACTCGGCGCTCCCCGAGCATCTCTTTGCGAAAGAAGTCCCCTCCGAGGGTCGGTCCCGGGGGCATGCCCGGCCCGTTCGCGAACTCTTGGTCGTCAGGGTTCCGCTTCTTCTCCCCGGAGGCGGCGATCTCCTGGCTTCTGTTCCTCTCCGAGCTCGCGAAGGGGATCGAGAGCAGGAAGAAGACGAGGACGAGGCCCGCGCCCTTCGCGATCTTCTGCCGCCTCTTGGGCCGGTTGATCTTCTCGCAGACCTCGTGGGCGACCTTCATGAGCTCCTCCTCGAAGTCCTCGGAAGGGAGCGGCCTGTCGTCGGGGAGAGAGCGGCCCAGGCGCACGATCTCGGGGTATGCCTCCTCGAGCTCGCGGCAGTCCTGGCATTTCCGACGGTGCTCCTCGATCGAGGGCACGAGCTCGGGAGCGGGCGGCTCGTCGGGGTCGATCTGGATCGCGAAGAAGTCGGTGCAACGGAGCTGGCTCATTTTGCTCTCTCCTTAGACTCTCTGGGGGTCGTGACGGCGGACGAGGAACTTGAGAAGCGAGGCGGCACGGCGGGCGGCGCGACGCGCCGCAAAGCGCGTGAGACCGAGCCGCGCCCCGATCTCCTGCCAGTTGAGCGCGTCCTTCACCCGGAGGAGAAACGCGGCCTCAAGCTCGGGGGAAAGGCTCGAGAGGGCGAAGTCCACGTCTTCTTGGGCCTCCTTCCGCGAGAGGCTCTCCACGAGGAGCGGCCGTGGATCCAAGACGGCCTCGAAGACGGAGGGAACACCCTCGGGCGCCTCCTTCGCTTGGACCTCCCGCGCCGCCCGGAGGCGCCTCGCATGGACGGCGCATGCCCGCATGGCGATCCGTCCGAGCCACGTCAAGAACTTGGAGCGAGCCTCGAACGTGTGCGCGCAGAAGGCGATCCTGAGCCACGTCTCGAGGCACGCGTCCTCGCGCCGCGAGCGGATCCACTTCTTCTCGTCCCGGAGAAAGTGCGAGACGAGGCCTTGCACCGTCCGCCGGAGCCTCTCGTGAAGCACTCGGAGCGCGTACTTGTTCCCCTGAACGTAGTGCTCGAGGAGTCGCTCGTTCGTCTCGTCCGCGAGATAGTTCTGCCCGAAGCTGAACATTGATCCCTCCCGTTAGTCTCGAACGAGCCAGTCGGCGCTCTCGGCCGTGGCCTCGGTCGCCCCGAGTTCCTCTCCGTCGCCCGCGGCGCGCTCCTTCGCCTTCGCCT
>FTGE01001281.1_pt1 | contig 10513 bp, 9 predicted proteins | sample 1640581 | NCBI WGS metagenome assembly FTGE01 (sample SAMEA3914789, study PRJEB12502) | metagenome | biome: forest; material: soil | place: Canada | collected 2011-07-03 | depth 0.3 m | reverse complement strand
GGCACTGCCCGGAGTCGAGCTCCCCGAGCTCCTCCCGAGCAAGAAGGCGCGCGAGACCCTCGAGCAGGCCGTGCTCCAGGCGCCGATCTTCGAGACTCTCTTCCGGTGGAACGCCGTCCGCGCGCTCGTCGTGCCGCGGCAGATGGGCGGGAAGCGGACGCCGCCCCAGATCGTGCGCCTGCGCGCCGGCGACTACCTCGCGAGCGCCTTCCCGGAGCAGACGGCCTGCTTCGAGAATCGCCCCGCCGTCATGGCGCTCCCCGATCACCCGATCGTGCGAGAGACCATGCGCGAGGCGCTCGAGGACAGCTTCGACCTCGCGCACCTGGAGGAGGTGCTCGGCCGGCTCGACCGCGGCGAGATCCGCGTCCTCGGCGCCGAGACGACCGCGCCGTCACCCTTCGCGCACGAGATCCTCGCGGCCTGGGGCTACGCCTTCCTCGACGACGCACCCCTCGAGGAGAGGCGCGCCCGCGCCGTCCAGACGCACCGAGGTTTGCTCGCGGGCGTGCTGGCGACGGGCGGTCTCGCGACGCTCCTCGAGCGGAGCCTCGCCGAGGAGGTCGCCCGCGGCGCCGAGAAGCGCGCCCGCGACCGCAACGAGCTCCACGCGTTGCTCGACGAGGCGGGCTTCCTGAGCGAGGCCGAGCTCCGGGCGCGCTCGACCGACCCGAGCTGGGTCGAGTCGCTCCGCGCGACCGGCGACGCCATCGTGCTCGACGACGCTCGCTGGGTCGCTTCGAGCTTCGCGAAGACCCTGGATGCCGCGGCGAAGGGCGACGACAGGGCCCGCGAGGAGGTCCTCCGCCGCTACCTCGGGCGGAGGCCGCCTCTCTTCCGCGCGGAGATCGAGCGCGAGCTCGGGTTCCCGGTCGCGGCCGCGCTCGCCGCGCTCGAGACCGCGGGCGAGGTCATGCGCGGTCGCTTCACGCGCTCCGAGGAGGACGAGTTCGCCGAGCGCTCGCTCCTCGAACGGGTCCACCGCGAGACCCTCGAGCGACTCCGGGAGCGCACGCGGCCCGTCGCGGCGCGCGACCTCGTCCGGTTCCTCCAGAGGTGGCAGAGGATCGACCCCGAGCGCAGGCGCACGGGGCCCGACGGCCTCGCCCGGACGATCGGCCAGCTCGAGGGCTGGGAGCTCCCGGCGAGCGAGTGGGAGGACGCGGTCCTCCCGGCGCGTGTCGAGGGACCCGTCCGGGGCATGCTCGACCAGCTCGGACTCTCGGGCGAGGTCGTCTGGGGAAGGCTCGGAGGAGCCGCGACCCGGCCGACAGACCCGCTCGCGCGAGGACCGGGCGCGATCACGATCGCGCTCCGCGAGGACCTCGCCTCGCTGGTCTCGAAGCGCGCGTCGGAGCCGGCGCCCGAGATGTCCGCCGATGCCCGGTCGGCCCACGAGTTCCTCGCGAAGAACGGTGCCTCGTTCGTGACCGACCTCGCCGGCGCGACGGGCCTGAGCGAGACCCGCACCCTCTCGGCGGTCGCCGAGCTCGTCCGGTGCGGGCTCGCGACGGGAGACGGCTTCGCGCTCTTGCGGGCGCTCCTCGACACGCGCGGGCGCAAGATCGCGCGGAAGCGGCTCGCGATCGAGGAGAAGCACGGCACGAAGGCTCGCCTCCCCGGGCGGCTCCCGGGCCGCATCGCGCTCCTCGCTGCGAGCGAGACCCCGGAGGACGAGGACGACCTCGCCGAGCGCCGCGCCTCGAAGCTCCTCGAGCGCTGGGGAGTCCTCGCGCGCGAGGTCCTCGAGCACGAGCCCCTCGCTCCGAGCTGGGGCGAGATCGCGCCGGCGCTCCGCCGCCTCGAGGCGCGCGGGACGATCCGGCGCGGGCTCTTCACGCTCCCGCTCTCCGGCGAGCAATACGCGCTGCCCGAGGCCGTGGAGCGCCTCCGTGCCGTGGCCCGCAAGCGCGCCCCCGACGAGCGCGCGCAGCCGATCGTCCTCGCCGCGTGCGACCCCCTCGCGTCCTTCGCGTGCAGCCTGGACGCAAGGGCGCCGAAGGTGGCGCGGATCCCGGGCAACCGGGTCGTCCTCCTCCGGGGCGAGGTCGTCTCGATCCGCGAGGGCGGAGAGCTCCGCCACCTCGCGACGCTCGTGGACGGGGACCGGGTCGCTATCTCGGCCGCCGTGAGCTGACTGTTCCCCTGACAAGGAACGACGAGGGCCGCGCGCCTCGCGCGCGGCCCCCGGCGAGCGACGGGAGCTCGTTACATCTGGTCCTTGAGCTGCTGCCCCGGCTTGAACCCGACGGTCTTGGACGCCTTGATCTGGATCGCCTGGCCCGTCTGCGGGTTCCTGCCGACGCGCGCCTTCCGCGGGCGGACCGAGAACGTGCCGAACCCGACGATCTGGACCTTCTTGTCCTTGAGGATCCCCGTGCGGATCCCGTCTATGACGGCGTTCAGCGCCCGCTCGGCCGATGCCTTGGAGTCCAGACCGGAATTCTTGTCGCCGACGATCAGGTCGACGAGCTCCGCCTTGTTCATACCCACCCATGCCCTTTCGCGGCCCCTGCTCTAACAAGACGCGAGCGGGGCTGTCAACGCAGGGTGAGACGCGGTTCAGCGACCGTACTTGAGGCGCTCGGCGAGCGGCTCGGGGAGGCCGACCTTGCGGATCTTGTCCGCCGCGGTCTCGATGTCGTACTCGACGCGGTGGATGTTGATCTTCTTCGCGTCGGTGTCGTAGATCGCGAACGAGGCCTTCGGGTTATCGTCGCGCGGCTGGCCGATCGAGCCGATGTTGACGAGGGCCTTGACCCCATCCTCGAGGACGATCTCGGGATGAAGCGTGTAGCTGATCATCTCGCCCTGGAAGAACGTGATCGGGACGTGCGAGTGCCCGAGGAAGCAGACCTGGTTCTCGAGGAGCTGGAGCGAGAGGTAGGCGTCGTAAGTGGTCTGGATGTAGTCGAACAGCTCCGGCGAGTAGAGCGTCCCGTGCACCACGGTGAAGTTGTCGTGGTAGTCGACGAGCGGGAGGCTATTGAGCCACTCCTTGTCCTCGTCGGTCGTGTTCTTCCGGGTCCAGAGGGTCGCTTCCTTCGCGTAGGTGTTGAAGTAGTTGATGTTCGTCTTGCCGATGCACGCGAAGTCGTGGTTCCCGGCGATCGTGGCCATTCCGTACTTGCGCACGATGTCGATGCATTCGTGAGGGTTGGCCCCGTAGCCGACGATGTCCCCGAGGCAGATGATCTTGTCGCACTTCTCCCGTTCCACCACCTCGAGGCACGACGTGAAGGCCTCGAGGTTTGCGTGGATGTCGGAGACGAGCGCGTACTTCATGAACGCGAACTCCTCTTTCCCGGGCGCGGAGCAAACTGCGACAAGCATTATGTTTACATGAGGGGAGGGGGTCCAGTCAAGACGAAAGGGTGACTCAAGTCACTACAGGTCTTGGGACGTCTCGGGGAGCTCGCGCGGGCCATGGGAGATGGACACAGAGGGCACAGAGGACACAGAGGGCACGGAGGACGCAGAGCACTCATCCCGATCGTTCGCCCTCTCTACGACTCCGCGCCCTTCCGATCGAGCGCGACGACGCTCGCGAAGATGAGCGCCTCGAGGAGCACGAAGGGCGGGAGCGACGCGATCATGCCTGCCTCGCGGACAAACCACCCCTTGATGCCAAGCTGGCTCACGATACGGCCGCTTGGCCCGACGGAGAGCGCAATCACGAGCGTCGCGGGCGCGAGCCCCGCGAGGAGGATCTTGCGCCTGTGACGGGACCAGACCTCCCTCGCGACCTCGCGGGGGGCCCGTCCCGGGGCCGGAGCGAGGAGCACCGTGAGGTAAAGGACGGAGCGGCGCGAGAGGTAGTAGAACCCTGGGAGGAAGGGCACGATGAAGATGAGGTCCGCCGTCGAGCCCCGGATCATGGCGACCTCCCGGGCCGTGGCCGTGAGCACGGCGAGGAACATGTACTCGGGCACCGCGCAGAGAGTCGCCTGCGGGGAGCGCCTGAGGGCCACGAGGAGCACGTCCCGGAGGCTGGGCTTCTTCCCGGTCGCGGCGAGCGCGAACGCGGCGAGCGGACCCACGAAGATGACCGCGGGCGCACACAGGAGGAAGACGATGGCGCTCGCCACCTCGAGGAACTCGTCGCGGATCTCGAGGTGCCCGAGACCGTAGACAAGCGCCCAGACTGTCCCGACGCTCGCGACGAGCGCGACGAGCGCCGCGCTCCACCCGAGCCTGAGCGTCGCGAGCGCCGCCTCGGGCAGCTCCCGCTCAGCGTCCGACGTACACCCCGTCCTTGAAGCGGTCCCGGAGATACTCGACGAGCCCACCCTTGTCGAAGATCTCCCGCACGAACGGCGGGAACGGGATCGAGGTGAACGTCTTCTTCTTCTCGGGGAGCGTGATCGTCCCGGCGCCGAGGTCGGCCTCGACCGTGTCGCCAGCCTGGATCTCGTCCACCGCGTCGGGCGCGACCATGATCGCGAGGCCGATGTTGATGCAGTTCCGGTAGAAGATCCGCGCGAAGCTCTTGGCGATGACGAGCTGGACCCCGACCGACTTGATCGCGAGCGGCGCGATCTCTCGCGAGGAGCCACACCCGAAGTTCTCGCCCGCGACGACCACGTCGCCCACCTTGACCTTGTCCGGGAAGCCCGGGTCGAGGTCCTCGAAGCAGTGGATCTTTATGTCCTCGGGCTTGGTCAGGTTGCACCAGCGCCCGGGGAGGATCACGTCGGTGTCGACGTTCTCGCCGTACTTCCAGGCGCGCCCCCGGATGGCCTTCGTCGCGTTCATCGCATCGCTCCCGCGTGATCGCCCTGGGGAGACTTGCGCCCCGTGACCGTCTCGGGCGACACGATCTTGCCGGCGACGGCGGTCGCCGCGGCCACGGCGGGTGAACCGAGATAAACCTTCGCTTCGCGGTGCCCCATGCGGCCCACGAAGTTCCGGTTCGTCGTCGAGAAGCAGACCTCGTCCTTCGCGAGGACGCCCATGTGACCCCCGAGGCAGGGGCCGCACGTCGGCGTCGAGACAGCGGCGCCCGCATCGGCGAAGAGCTCGAGGAGCCCCTCCCGGGCGAGCTGGCTGTAGACCTTCTGGCTCGCGGGGAGGACGACCATGCGGACGCCGTCCGCGACCTTGTGGCCGCGCATCACCTCGGCCGCGACGCGGAAGTCCTCGATCCGCCCGTTGGTGCAGGAACCGATGACGACCTGGTCGACCCGGACCTCGGGGACCTCCGAGATCGGCCGGCCGTTCGAGGGGAGCGACGGGAAGGCGACGATCGGCTCGAGGTCCGAGACGTCGAGGTCGATCTTCTCCTTGAACTCGCAGCCCTCGTCGGCCCAGACGGGCTCGTAGGCGTCGTCCGGGACGCGGAGCCGCGTGTTGCGCATGAACTCGCGCGTCTTCTCGTCGAACCTGCAGATCCCGTTCTTGCCGCCCATCTCGGCGGTCATGTTCACGATCGTCGAGCGGCCCGGCATCTCGAGGGCGTCGATCGCCTCGCCCGCGAACTCGACCGCACAGTAGTTGGCGCCGGCGACGCCGATCCTCGCGATCGCGTAGAGGACGAGGTCCTTGGCCGAGGTCCAGCCCGAGAGCTTGCCCTTGAAGTTGAAGCGGATCGTCTCGGGCACGCGGAGCCAGATCTCGCCCGTCGCCATGGCGCACGCGAGGTCCGTCGAGCCGATCCCCGCGCCGAACGCGTTGAACGCGCCGTAGGTGACCGAGTGGCTGTCGCCGCCCACGATCACCTCGCCCGGCTTGATCAGGCCCTCATCCGGGAGCAGGACGTGCTCGATCCCGCCGCGGCCCGCGTCGTAGAAGTGCTCGATCCCCCAGGAGCGCGCCCAGTCGCGCACCTGCTGGCTGAGCTGGGCGGTCATGATGTCCTTGTTCGGCGTGAAGTGCGACATGACGATCGTCACGCGCGAGGGGTCCTTCACGCGCTTGCAGCCGAGCGCCTTGAAGACGGGGATGGCGAGAGAGGTCGAGAGCTCGTTCCCCATGCAGAGGTCCACCTTGGCGATCACGATCTCGCCAGGCTGGACCGAAGGCTTGCCCGAGGCACGAGCGAGGACCTTCTCGGTCGCGGTCATCTTGCTCATACGGCCATCTTCTCACTCGACCCCACGCGACCGCAAGATGCCGCGCGGAGCCTCTGGCGGGGCGCGATGCCCAGACCCGTTCGCTTGGGGCCTGGGTCCGCGCCCCGGACCCATCACTTCACGGCGATCTGGACCTGGACCTTGGTGGGGTCGGCGGGGTCGTGGAGCTCGAAGTCCGTGGTGTAGGCCCGCTTCACGGGCGAGGCCCAGATCCGCCCCCACGTCTCGATGAGCGCGCCCGGCATCTCGCCGTTCGCGGTGAAGACAGCGTAGCGGCCCTTCTTCACCGTGACGCGCGTCGCCCCCTCGGGGAGAGCGCCCGTGTGCGGGGACTGGACACCCACGACGAGCGTGTAGAGCCCGTTGTGGTCGCTCTCGTAGTCCGTGTAGACGCCGTAGACCTTGGAGCCGACGCGTCCCGGGACCCTGTCGAGGAGCTTCTCGCCCATGACCCGGCCCCAGAGCGGGCCGATCTTTCCCTTGCCGGACGCCTCGTCCGCGTTCTTCGTCCTCACGGAGAAGCCGATCACGTCGATCGGTCCCGCGGTGATCTCGGGCTCCATTCAGGGAGCTCCGATCGCGATCGCGATCCCCTGGCCGCCGCCTATGCAGGCGCTCGCGACGCCGAGCTGAGCCTTCCGGCGCTTCATCTCCAGGGCGAGCGTGAGCGTGATGCGCGTCCCCGACGCTCCGAGCGGGTGACCGATCGCGATCGCGCCCCCGTTCACGTTCGTGCGCGCGCGGTCGAGGCCGAGGTCCTTCTCGACCGCCAGGTACTGCGCCGCGAAGGCCTCGTTCACCTCGACGAGGTCCACGCGGTCGAGCGACTCCGAGATTCGCTTCAAGCACTCGCGGATCGCCGGAGCCGGGCCGATCCCCATGTGCTCGGGGGCGACTCCGACCGTGGCCCAGCCGCGGATCCGGGCGAGGATGGGGAGACCATCGCGCTCGGCCACCTCGCGGGCGGCGACGACGACGCAGGCGGCGCCGTCGACGATCCCGCTCGCGTTCCCGGCGGTCACGGTGCTCTCGGGTCCGAACGCGGGCTGAAGCTTGGAGAGGGCCTCGCGCGTGCTCTCGGGCTTCACGTGATCGTCGCGCGTGACGCGGGTCTTCTTCGCATCCACGGCGATGATCTCCTCGCGGAAGATCCCCGCCTCGGTCGCGTCTAGCCCGCGCCTCATGGACTGGTAGGCGAAGTCGTCCTGCGCCTCGCGCGTGATCCCGTACTTCTTGGCGAGGTTGTCCGCCGTCTCGGCCATGAAGAGGTTGCAACGCGTGTCCTTGAGCGAGGCGAAGAGGAGGTCCTCGAGCTCGATCTTCCGCCCGAACTTGAAGCCCGTGCGGCCACCCCGGACGACGTGCGGCGCCTGCGACATGTTCTCCATGCCGCCCGCGAGGACGACGTCGGCCTCTCCGAGCCGGATGAAGCGCGCCGCCTGGACGATCGCCTCGATCCCGGAGCCGCAGAGCCGGTTCACGGTCAGCGCCGGGACCTCGTTCGGGATCCCCGCCTTGAGCCCGACGTGGCGCGCCCCGTATATCGCGTCGGAGCTCGTCTGGAGCGCGTTCCCCATGACCACGTGGTCGATGCGGCGCGCGCCCACCTTGGCCCGCTCGAGCGCGGCCTTCGCGGCGATCGCGCCGAGGTCGAGCGCCGAGATGTCGGCGAACAGCCCGAAGCCGGGAGTGCCCGAGTACTCGGCCATGGGCGTCCTCGCGCCCGCGCAGATCACGACCTCGCGATCGGCCATCTCACTTGCCTCCGGCGAACTTCGCGGGACGCTTCTCGAGGAAGGCGCGGGTTCCCTCGCGCGCGTCCTCGCTCACGCCGATCGTCCCGAACGCCTGCGCCTCGACGGCGAGGCCCCGCTCGATCGGGGCATCGAGCCCGAGGTCGACGACGCGGATCACCGTCTTCACGGCGAACGGGCCGCGCGAAGCGATCGTCGCGATCGTCTTTCGAGCCGCCTCGAGGAGCTGGTCGCGCGTCTCGAAGACCTTGTTCACGAGGCCGATCCGGAGCGCCTCCTCGGCGTCCACGGGCTCGCCCGTGAGGATGAGCTCGAGGGCGCGCCCGCGGCCCACCTCGCGCGGGAGCCGCTGCGTGCCGCCGTAGCCCGGGATCAGGCCGAGCTTGACCTCCGGGAGCCCGAGCTTCGCGTTCTTCGACGCGTAGCGGAAGTGACAGGAGAGAGCGAGCTCGAGGCCGCCACCGAGGGCGAAGCCGTTCACGCAGGCGACGACGGGCTTGGAGCAGGTCTCGATCTTCCGGAAGATCCGCTGGCCCTTCTCGGCCGTGCTCGTCGCCTGGCCCGGGTCGCGGCACTCCGCGAGCGCCTGGATGTCCGCCCCGGCGACGAAGGCCTTCTCGCCGGCTCCGACGAGGATCGCTCCCCTCGTCCCCGGATCGCTCTCGACTCTCGCGATCGCGTCCTCGAGCTCGTCCAGCGTCCGGGCATCGAGCGCGTTCAGCACCTTCTCGCGGGAGATCGTGATCTGCGCGATCCCGTCTCGCACTTCGAGCGACACGTTCTGGTAATCCATCGGGCTCCTCGGGGCGCGCATTCTACCAGCCTGTCTCCCCGGGACTTGCCCGAGGGGCGTGATCATGACGCGGCGCATTGGACGACTGAACGTGTCAGGGGCTCGAACGTCTTACGAGAGGCTAGAATAGAGGCAGGTGGACTCATGGAGCTCCTCGAGAAGCTCGTCTCGGTCGTCGCCGTCATCGTGATCGTCCTCGTCGCGGCGCTCGTCGGGGTCTTCTCCTTCGTGATCCAGCAGTCGAGCGGCATCTCCCACGAGGAGGAGGTGGCGGCGATCGCGGTCGACGACTGGCTCGGCGAGGCGCGGCAGGCGTCCGCCGGCCAGGCGCACCTGAGCAAAGTGCTCGTGCAGGCGGCCCCTGTGGGGGCCGCCGTCGCCACGCCGAACGGTCAAAAGCCCAGCGGCACCGCTCCGAAGCCGGCCCAGCCTGGCCAGCCGGACAACTACATCGCCAACGAGGGCGAGCAGATCCCCGTCAACGAGCAGGTCCCCGGCGTTCCCTGGCTCCGCCGTCAGGAGGGCGTGACCTACATGCGGCCCGAGTCGGTGCCCCAGGTCGTGGCCGAGCGCTACAAGGGCTTCGACGAGGCCTGGCAGGCGGCCCAGCAGGGCGCGGGCGAGTTCGTGGACGGCAAATACAAGATCAACTGGGTGGACCCCAACAGTCTCCTCGCGACGAAGGTCGGTCTCCAGCCCGGGGACCAGATCGTCTCGGTGAACGGCCGCCCCGTCGGCAACACCTTCGGCGCCAACCGGCAGCTCTACGACTCGCTCAAGGGCTCGAAGCAGTTCGCGGTCAAGGTGCTCCGCAACGGCCAGGACGTGGTCCTCAGCTTCTTCGTCAACTGAGGCGCCCCCACGACGCTTGACCGTCGTCAGGGAGCCTCGATCGAGGCCACCTGGATCATGTCCCCGGGCGTGACCGCGAAGGCGGGGGCGTTCGTGGGGTCGTAGATGTCGGAGTTGTTCCCCACCTTGACGTAATACTGACCCGCGTCGAGGTCGCCGATCGTCCACGTCCCCGTGCCGTCGGTCGTCGCCGGGCCGTAGGGCTTGACGCCGCCGTTGTCGGCCTTCTGGATCACGAGGACCTGCACGCCCGGAGCGGGCGAACCCTTGCGGGTGACTTTGCCCGAGGCGGAGCCGCGCGCCGAGATCACGAAGAGCTTGTCGGGGAGCGGCGGGTTCCCGGCGAGGGGAACGTCGACGACCTCGGTGTAGCGGACGTAGCCAGGCTTCTCGACCGCGATCTCCTGCTTCCCCGGGTCGAGCCCGCGGAGCTCGAACGTGCCCGAGGCGTCCGTCGTCGCCGTCACGAGCTTCGTCTTGACGAGCGCTCCCGTGACGAGGGCGCCCCGCGAGTCGCGGACGAGCCCCCGGAGCGGCGTCGCCGTCGCCATTCCGAACATGGAGAGGTTGATCGTGGAGCTGGACCCCTCGTCGAGCTTGACCGCCGCCCATGCCCCGATCCGCTGGCCGTCCCCGACGCGCACCCGGTACATGCCCGGCTGGAGGTCCGTGATCTGGAAGCCCCCGTCCTGGTCGAGCTGGAGGGGCAAGTGCTTCGTCGTCGTGTTCGGGTTCTGGGGGTCACCCCGCACGCACTCCACGTCGAACGTCAAGACGACGGGATCCCGCAGCGACTGGAGATCGGGAGGGAGGTTCACCTTCCCTCCGATCGTGCACGCGTGCTCGAGGACGAGGTCCGGGCACGTCACGTCCTGGCCCGCCGTGACCGTGGGATACGAGAGATCCGACGTCACGTAGCCCTGCGCCGACGCCTTGACCGTGTAGCTCCCCGCGGCGAGCTCGCACCGGTAGCGGCCGCTCGCGGGGTCGTAGGCCGCGAACGTCGTGCTCTCGAGGACGGTCTCGTTCCCCGCCGGGTCGAT
>FTGE01001110.1_pt1 | contig 10535 bp, 8 predicted proteins | sample 1640581 | NCBI WGS metagenome assembly FTGE01 (sample SAMEA3914789, study PRJEB12502) | metagenome | biome: forest; material: soil | place: Canada | collected 2011-07-03 | depth 0.3 m | reverse complement strand
GGCGACGCCCTCGTCGAGGCGGAGGCCGGTGGTGAGGTCGGAGAAGATGAGGGGCTTCTGGTTCCCTTCCACGTCCTTGGGGCGCGGATACCAGGTGACCGTCACCGGAGCTTCGCCCGAGGCCAGATAAGCCGTGACGTGGGTCTTGCCGTCGGCCGCGTCACCGGAGACCGAGACGCCGAGGGACGGCATCACGTCCACGCGAAGCCCGCGCTCCGGGAGGTCCACCTCGAAGGTCGAGAGGGCGGCGCGGGCGAGCCTGAGCTCGAAGCTCCGCTGGCCGGGGCGGTCCTTCCTGAGCGGGACGGTGAACTTGGCCGTCACGGAGAGCGGGCCGCCTCCGTGGGCGAGAACGGTGAAGCCTCCGTCCTTGGTGCGCTGGATCACGGCGCGCTTGCCGTCGCCGGTCTTCGCGTCCTCGAGGGAGACCTCGCTCCCGAGGCCGAGGGGGATCTCGATCCAGTTCTTCTTGTCGAGGACCTCGAAGTCGAACGTCCCCTCGAAGCGGGCGACGGTCTCGTCGGCCGAGCCCTTGTAGCGCGACGCCACGTGGACGAAGGGTTCGGGCGGTGGCGCGTCGAGCGGCTGCACCGGCCCGGGGTGGTTCATGGTGTTCAGCCGGTCGATGAGCTTCTGCAGCTCCTTCGCCGGCAGGAAGACGCCGCCCTTCTCGTCGAAGATGTCGTCGAGCTTGGAGTAGGGCTTGTAGACGGTGATCGTCTCGTCCTTCTTGGAGTCCTTCTCATCATCAGCGCGCGCCACGAGCGCGCCGACCCCCAAGAAGACGACGAGCGAGGTGAGAGCGATTCTTCTCATTTGGCTATTCCCCTCTGAACAGAGCCTCGCGGCTCTTTGACGTCTTCCGAACCCGTCGCGTTCCGGAGCGTCTTTGGCTGCCCTACCTCTCAACCGATTCTCTCGCGGCGCGTCATTGGAGAGACGCGTGCTGAGATCGAGCAAGCATGAGCCAGCGAGACGCCCGCACATTGTATTGACGCTCAAGGCGCTTCAGGTGTGAGCGAGGCGCAGCCACAGTGAGCTTGTATGCGGCTGATCCAGCGCATGCTCCATCTGACGGGGTCGGAAAGAGTAGTCTGAGCGACCGTGGTAGGGGCTGCTCCGACAAACCTCACTGCTCACGACCTGAAGGGGCCGCTGCCGTGCCTCTGCCGGCGCTGCTTCGCGCCCGAGAAGACCGAGGCGACGACCAACGACGAGAAGTTCACCTGCTGCTCCGTGGAAGCGCGCGGACGAGTCCTCCACTTCTGGATCCCCGCCGCGCTCCAGGACGAACGCCGGAACCTCGAGCGTTCAGTCAAGGCTGCGCTCATGCATAAACTCAAGGAGCGGCAGGCGTGAGGCCGTGCGAACTCTACGCCCTGCGCCAGGAGCTGCTGCTCGACCTCGACGCGCGCGTCCGCGCGGCCGCTGCGCAGAAGCTCGGCGAGGCTGACGACGAGCTGGCCGTCTCTTGGCTCATCGATGCGACGCAGGACAGAAAACCGAGCGTGCGCGACGCTGCGCTGCGGTCGATTGCGCGGCTCTCGCGGAGGGTCGACGCCGCGAAGGCGCGGGGGCTCCTCCGCGAGGCGGCTCTCCGGGAATCCGTCTGGTGGGTGAGGCGCTCCGCCGCGCTCGCGCTCGCCGTCGTCGCGGGCGAGGAGGCGATCGAGACGCTCTGCTCCGTGCTCGGTGATCCCTTCTGGCGCGTGCGCCACGCCGCCATCCAGGCGCTCGCAGCGTTCGGCGACGAGTCACCCGCGCTCCGCGCGAAGATCCTCGCGACGACCTACGACGCCCCCTACCCCGCTGACGAGCGCGCTCGGAGCGCGGCCCTCGCCTACCTCGACGCCTGGTGGCGGGGAGCGCCCTGCGAGCTCCGCTTCGTCGACGACACGCCCACGGCGACCGAGCTCGGTGCGCTCGCCGATCCCGATCCCGCTGTCATGAAGGCGCGACTCGAGACGATGGCGGACGGCGAGATCGACCCGCGAGCGCTCGCCACCCTGCTTGGCGAGTCGCACGAACCGCTTCGCACGCTCGCTGCGCGGAGGATCTACGCGAGCCGGAACGAGCGCGCTCTCGAGCTCGCCGCGCGCTGGCTCGAAGACCCTCGCCACCCTCACGGTCCCGCCACGGCGCGAACACTCCTCGAAGCTCTCGGTCGCTCCGTGGCCGAGCCCGCATGGAAGCCGGAGCTCCCGGAGAGCGAGGCCCGCCGCGCCTACCTCCGCGCCCAGGACCTCGGCGAGCAACTCCGCGCGGGCTCTCTCACTGAGGAGAATCGGCTCGCCGCGCTCGCAGATCCCGACCCGTGGATCCGCGGAGCCGTCCTCGACGAGCGGAGCGCCGTCTCGGTGCTCGAGAGCGACAGCGACCCGGACCTCCGCCGCGCGGCGGCCACGCTCCTCGCCCACCGAGCGAACCGCCTCTCGCCCGAGGTCCACGAGCGTGCCGCCACGCTCGCGGCCGCTTCCGGGGACGCGGCCGTTCGAGCCTGCGCACCGGCCTTGCTCGGGAACGTGGCGACCTCGCTCGAGGGACTTCTCGAGCTCTCTCGCGACCGGGAGCTCATGGTGCGCGCGGCGGCCGTTGACCAGCTCGAGGCCGAGACCCAGCTCGGCGAGCGACTCCGTGCGCTCCTCGGGAGCGGAGCGAGCGAGAGTGCGATGATCGCGGCGCTCACGTGGCTCTGGCGGACCGGTGAGCTCGAATCGACACTCGAGCTCGTCCCGGACTCGGTCGCCATGCGGGAGCACCTCGCGACCCTCGCTCTCGCCGACGCTCCCGCAAGTCCCGCGGAGCCCCCCGCCGTGGCACCGAAGGCACGCCGGGAACGGCCACGACCTCTGATCGAGCGCCGACCGCTTGGCGCGACCGGCCTCGAAGTCGCGCCTCTCGCCGTCTCGGGCGTCTTCGAGCTCCCCGTCGCGTCGTACGCGGAGGCACTGGAGGAAGGCGTCGATCTGTTCTTCTGGGAACCGCGCTACCGGAGTCTCACGCGCTTCCTTCGCTCGTCGCGAGCGCGGAGTGCGCGCGTGATCGCTGGCACGTTCCACGGCGACGCGCGATCGATCGAGAAGGACATTGAGACAGCTCTCCGACGCCTCCGGCGGAAGACGATCGACGTATTCCTCATCTTCTGGGTCCGCTCGCGCGAGCGGCTCTCGGAGGAGGTCCGCACCTGCCTCAACCGAGCGAAAGCCGCGGGCAAGATCCGTGCGGTCGGCTTCTCGACGCACTTCCGCGACCTCGCAGAGGAATCGGTCGCGGAGATGGCATGGGACGTGGTCATGCTCCGGCACAGCGCGGCCCACCCTGGCGCCGAGCGCGAGGCCCTCCCGCGTGCGCGCATGCGAGGGACCGCTGTCTTCACGTTCAGCAACACGTGCTACGGCCGGCTGCTCCAGGAAGCGAGCGCTGCCGATTGCTACCGTTACTCGCTCTCCCAGCCCGGGGTCGTCGCCTGCGTGAGCGCCCCACGCCGCCGCTCGGAGTTGCGAGAGAACCTCTCCGTCCTCGCGGAGCCCAGACTCGACGCCGCTCGAAGCGCCGCACTTCGAAAACACGGAGCGCTCGTGCGCGCCCAGAATCAGCTCTTCCAGGCGCTCGTCCGAGGCGGTGGTCGCGAGCAAGCCGCTTCTCTCCTCGACGAACCGTTCGACGAGAGCCTGACCTTGGAGCTTGCCGCCGCCGGGACGGCTGGCGCGCGGCGGCGACTCCTGAGATCCTTCACAAGTCCCCGGGGTCGCGGCCGAGCCAGCGATCTGTCTGCGGCGTTACGCCGTGGCCGTCCATGACCTCCCATGAAGAACGTGGCGGTACGAGGTCGCTTCGCGGCTTCCTCACCTCGTCCGCCTTCTGCCGAGCGAGTAGCTCTCGCGACTCCGGGGACGTCTCATGAACCTCACCGCGCTGATCCTCGCCCTGCGTCCGCTCCTCGCCGATCCGGCGAAGAACTGGCAACGCATCGTCGACCTCCTCTCGGACCACAAGGAGCTCGCCGAATTCGAAGTGGCGCGGGCCATGGTCCTGCGCGTGATCGGGCCGGACCTCGCCGAGCAGCTGAGGAGCCTGGACCCGCGGCAGCGCCGGGCCGCGGTCGACGTGCTTCCGTTCGTCGCGACGCGGCGAGCGAGTGCGCGTTTTCTTCGGCGGCTCGTGAAGGACCCGGATCTCCGGGTGCGCTCGGGGGCACGCCACGCCGTCCGCGAGCTCGGACTCAATGACGTGGCTCTCCCCGATCAGCGAGCGCGCGCCGAGCTCCTCGCGCGTTGGGGACACCGTGCGCAGAGCACCTACGCACAGAACGCCCTCGCCCGTGGACCCGGCGGGTGGAATCCGTCCGGCTGGTCCGCCGGGCTCCGGGGGACGCGTATGCCGGCGCCTTCGCCCCGTCCGCCGAGGCCGGAGTGGGCGAAGGCCCTCCCCGTGTTCCAGGACGCTGACGGCCTCGCCGCATTCCTGGGCTACGACGACGCGGGCGACCTCACTCGGTTCCTGCGACCCGGGGAGAGCACCGGCTCCGGCTACGTCGAGTTCGAGATCCCGAAGCCCACGGGAGGCGTGCGTCGGATCGCGGCTCCGCGCCACGAGTTGAAAGGAGTCCAGCGGAAGCTGCTCGACGGGATCCTCTCCCTCGTGCCTGTCCACGACGCGTGCCACGGGTTCGTCGCCCGGCGCTCCACGGTCACGAACGCGCGCCCGCACAAGGGCGCCGCTGTCGTTCTCAAGACCGACCTCGCCGACTTCTTCCCGACGGTTCATTACCGGCGGGTCGAGGGTCTCTTCTCCTGGCTCGGATACGGCGAGGAGGTCGCCAAGCTCCTCGCGGGACTCACGACTCACCGGCCGCTCCTCGCTGACGGCAGGGTCGCCTGGCCCGGCGTCCTCCCCCAGGGGGCACCCACCTCACCCGCAATCGCGAACCTCGTTGCTCGCCGGCTCGACGCACGGCTCGCAGCGCTCGCGAAGAAGGTGGGCGCGACGTACACGCGCTACGCCGACGATCTGACGTTCTCGTTCCGGGTCGTCCCCGAGAAGGGGCTTGGGCGTTTCTTCTGGTGGGTCGACCAGATCTGCCAGCACGAGGGCTTCTTCGAGAACACCAAGAAGCGGCGCGTCTTCCGGCCCTCGAAGCAGCAGAGAGTGACGGGGATCGTCGTGAACGACGAGCTCTCCGTGCCTCGCTCGGAGCGCCGTCGATTCCGCGCGATCCTCGCGAATTGCAGGAAGCATGGCATCGACTCCCAGGCGCGCGGACGCACCGACTTCCGCGACTACCTCCACGGCTTCGCGGCATACGTGCACATGGTGCAGCCGGCTCTCGGTGCGGCGCTCCTCGACGAGGTGCGCCAGCTCCTTGGGGGGGGAGCGCCCTGATGGACGACGAGGCACGGAAGTGGGAGCGGATCTGGCGCGCCGACCCTACGAATCAAGAAGCGCTGAGGAACGCGATCACCGCCCTTCACCGGGCCGGGGAGAGCGTTCCGGAGAACCTCCGGAGCGCGTTGCTTCTCCCGAAGGACATGATCGAGCGAATCCGATCCGAACCGGAGAAGGACGAGCCGCGGCTCTCGTTCGCCGACTGGCTCCTCGCCGTCGGGGATCCGCGCGGCGAATTCATCCATGCGCAGTGCGCGCTCGCGGCGTATCCGAGCTGGCCCGACCGCCTCGAGCTCCGCTCGCGTCAGAAGCGACTCCTCGACAAGTTCGGCAAGGCGTGGGCGCGAGCGGTGAGAGCCGTCCAAGCGGAGGTGCAGTTCACGCGCGGCTTCGTGGAGAAGCTCGAGACGGACATAGGGACGCTCCTCGGAGAGCGCGGTCTCCAGGCGTTCGAGGCCGAGCCGATCATCGAACTCGACCTTGTCGCGCACGGTGGTGGAGCGTCGGTGCGCGCCCTCACCAGATCGCCGATCCTGGGACGGATTCGCGGCCTCAAGCTCCGAGGGGCCGGACTCGAGGACGCTCTCGCCGAGCTCCTCCGATCTCCTCTCGTCGCGAAGCTCGAAAAACTCAACCTGGGTCAGTGCGGCGTGGGCGCCGAGCTCGCCGGGGTGATCGCGGAGGCCCCGAGCCTCGGCGGACTGCGGAAGCTGGCGCTCACGGGGAGCCCGATCGGCGACGAGGGCGTCGCCGCGCTCGCGGGCTCGAAGAATCTCGAGAAGTGCGAGGAGCTCTTCCTCGCCCGAACCGAGATCACGGAGGAAGGCGTCCAGGCGCTGGCGGAGTCGCCGCATCTCGGGCGGCTCCGTGTGCTCGGGCTGTCGGGGAACGATCTCGACCTCGACGAGGAGACCGTCGACGAGCTCCGCGCGAAGTTGAAATCGCTGAAGCGAATCGAGCTCTGATGCCGGCCGGGTAGCCGGACGCGCGGCGCACGCTGGCTCCTCCGAGCACGGGTCATTCCGCGGCCCCTCTCCTCGTCCGCTCGAGAGCGGCTATCCCACGTCGCCGCGGACCCAGCGTCCCGACGCGAATCCCGGCGTCTCGGCGGGCGTCAGATAGGGCCCATGACCTGCCCCAGACCGTCTCAGCGGGCGCCAGATAGGGCCCACGATAGGGCCCATTTGCGGTCTCGGGCACCCATCCCAAAACGACGGAGGCCCGTAACCCTTATAGTTACTGGCCTCCAAGTTGATCCCGAGCGGACTCGAACCGCTGCCCTGCGGTTTAGGAAACCGCCGCTCTATCCAACTGAGCTACGGGATCGCCGTTAGCGGCATTGGACACCGACCGGCGGACCGAGGCAAGTCCTCACTCCGGGAGCGGGACGAGAGCCACGGCGCCATCGTGCTCGCGCACGCGCACATGCCAGCCGTCGGGCGCGAGCTCGACCTCGGCCACTCCCGACATCCCGGGCTCGCCCCAGTCCGAGCCGGAGCCGGGATAACGCCGGTAGCTGTTCTCGAAGAAGGAGAGGACGACGCGACCCGTCTGGACCTCGTGGACCTCGTGAAAGGTGTCGAGCTCGAGCTCGAAGACCTCGCCGTAGGGCTGCCCGGAGTGGACGCGCACCTCGTGGCGGACTTCGCGAGCCGGCCGAGCGGGACCGAGGGCCCACTCCACGACCCGGGAGCGCACCTCGCGAAGCACGTCCTCCGGCTGCCGAGAATCGCGCGAACGCTCCCAGCTCGCGACGAGCCCATGGATCCACGCGCCCGAGAGCCGGGGCGGGTGATTCCCGACGCCGCACGCGACGAGCGTCGCGAAGACGGCCGCGGCGCGGTCGTAGAAGTGGATCACGCGGAGCGTGAAGTCCACCGGATCGACAGCGTGCCAGCCCGCGGCCTCGAGCCACGCGAGGACTCGCAGGAGATCGAACCGGACACGCCTCCCTTCGTGAACCGTTGGCGAGCCTCGCGACCGGAGACGCTGGACGGTGTGGGCCCCGAGCGAGAAGTTCGCTCCGTCGAGCGGCATGAGTCGCGACGGCTTCCCCTCGAGCGCCGCGCGCGCCGCGAGGTCGCCGCAGACGGCCGCGATCTCGAGCCGGGACTCGGCCAGCTCTGCCGTTCGAACGCGCGCCTGGAGCCAGGCCGCACCGTCGCGCGGCGACCCCGACTCACGGTAGGCGCGCTCGAGCGCGCGCGTCGTGTCGTCCACGGAGGCATTCTCGCAACGGACAGCGCGTCACGGGCGCCAGGAAGTGGTCACCCCGGTCACGCCGCGCCATTCTTGACCTCGCCCTCGTGGTCCCTCCGAGTGCCGAGGAACCAGGCGATCACGCCCGCCACGACGAGGATCTGAACCGTCAGGTGGACGCCCAGCCGCGGCGGGAGGAGCGTGAGGAACCACGGAGCGCTCGGCGCGTCGAGAGTCACCTGCTCCGCGAGCCAGCCCGCGAGAAGCGCGAGCGGGAGGGCGAGCACGGAACCGACACCGAAACCCAGGAGCCCGGCTCGCCCCGCCGGAATCCGCGGAACGAGGACGCGTTGAAGCCACCTTGCCCACGTCCAGAGCGCGAAGAAGACGACCGCCGCGAGAAGCGAGCAAAGCGTTCCGTAGCGCTCGAACGGCGAGGGCGGGGCCGGGCGACCGTCGTGCTCGTGCCAGATGACGTTCAGCGTAGGGCCGCTCATCCCGAGCGGGTACATGTAACGCACCCCGGATGTGAGCGGCGCGCCGGAGGCATTGTAGGTCTCGCTGTAGACCGACGCGATGCAGCGGCTGTGGTCCCGGGGGACCGGGTCGAGCCGCAGGAGGCTCGTCGCCCGTCGCCCGAGGAACGGTACGAGTCCGAGGACGACGAGCGCGAGGACGACACCGACCGCGATCCGATCGCGGGGCAGGACGTTCGACCAGCTCCGGCTCGTGGCCACGGTCACTGCGCGACATCCGAACAGGACGAAGACGCGGCGACAAGGCTCCTGCGTGGGCTCTGGCGCGGTCGCCGATTAACCGAGCACCCTCGCGAACACCACTACGGCGATCGAGAGCGGCACGACGAGCCCGAGCGCCGAGCCGAGCATGTAGTCCCGGAACCGCACGTTCGAGAGCGCGAGCGCATATGTGACGGGCGGCGAGAGGATCAAGACCGTCCTCAGCGCCGCGATCGTGAGGACCGGCCGCGCCTCGAGCGACCCGAGCAAACGCCGCGCGAACGCCCACTTGACCTCGCCGAGCGGCCGGCCACCGATCGCGCGCACGAAGACGAAACTCGTCGCGAGCGAGACGAGCGAGCCGACCCCGGCGACGAGGGCGCCGCGCCCGGGCCCCCAGACGCCGACGGCCGCCGCCACGAAGACGAGCCCCGGCACGTGAAGAAGCTCGCCCAGGGCAAAGAAGCCGACGAAGGTCACGACCCCGGCGAGCCCGGCACCCTCGACGCTCCGGCGCACCGTCTCCGCGGAGACGTCGCTCGCCCGCCCGAGGACGGCGAGCACGACCACCACGAGGGCGAGCGCGACGAGACGCCAGCGCGAGGACATCAGAACCGGTAAGCCCCACCGATCAGGATCGCATCCTGGTCGGCCTTGTGACGCATGCCGCTCCACTCGGAGTGCGAGACGCTCTCCTCGATTGTCGTCGCCTTGACGAAGGCGTGGATGTACGCGAGGTCGATCGAGAAGTCCCCGAACCGGAACCCGACGCCGAGCGTCAAGTGATGCTCGACCGTCGCCGAGACGAAGGGGTTCTCCGTCCTCGACGGGACCGGGTTCGAGCCCCAGTTGTAGCCGGCGCGGAGGACGAGCCAGTCGAGCGGCGAGACGGCGGCGCCGGCCGCCACGACGAGCTGATCGCGCCAGTGATAGAGGACCTTCGAGTGAATCGAGGACGAGGCCTGGTTCGAAGTTATCTCGAGGATGTCGCGGCTCGTCCCGTGATGGAGGTCGATCGACACCTCGTCGAAGGCCGTGCTCCACCCGATCCACTGGACGTCGAGCGCGAGGAGGATCTGCTCGCAGGGCCACCCCGCGATACCGATCCCCGCGGCCTGGGGCACGCGGAGTCCACCCACCGAGATGTCGTAGCGTGAAGCGAGCCCGCGGCCACCGTCCGGGAGGTGGTTCGCGAGGAAGCTCGACTGGATCTGGTTGAGCGCCGTCGAGCCCGCGGCCGCCGACTGCGAGGCGTCGAGGTAAGCCTTCCCGTCGAGGTGCGAGAGCCAGCCCGGCGTCCTGTAAGTGAGGCCGATCGAGAGACCGTCCACGACGTCGATCACGGCTCCGAGGAGACCGCTCGCGCCGAACCCTTTGGCGCCCGCGATCGAGATCCGGCTCGTCGCGAACGTGTCGGGCGCACGCACCGAGTCGAGGAGCTGGCCCCACGAGAGCGACTGTCCGTTCACGAGGAAGTTTCCGGGGACGAGCTGACCGTTCGAGAAGTTCCTCACCGTGCCGTTCGAGGTGTTGCCGCCGCCGGTGACCCCGGCCTGGTCGAGCGAGGCGTAGATCGCGGTGAGGCCCATGCCGAGCGAGATCCGGGGGAGCATCTTCACCGAGACGCCGGCGGTGAGCCCGAGGAGCGTGAGGCTCGAGCGCTCCCTCTCGCCCTCGGGGTAGGCCGCCGTCCTGAACTCGGCGAGGCTGTTCCCGCCGCCGATCGGGTGGAGAGCGATCCCGACTCCGAGGGACTCCTCCTCGCCCAGCTCGAAGGGCATTGCGAAGGCGACGAGCGGTGCCGGAGTCGGGAAGAGGTCCTCGCTCCGGCCGTCGTTCCTCGAGTCGAGGTAACTCGAGCGCGTGAAGTAGAAGCCGAGACCGAGGTCGATCCGCCCCCGGTCGAGGAGCGCGAGCCCCGCCGGGTTCACGGCGACCGAGGACGCCTCGTCGGGGACCGCGATCTGCGCCCCGCCGCGCCCCGCCGCCTCGGGCGAATTCGCGATCGGGAGAGCGCCGTTTCCTCCGAGCGCCCTCTCTCCGAAGACGAGGAACGTCGCCGCGAGGAGAGCCGCCCGCGCGCGCACCTAGCGGAGACTCGCGCCGAGGACGAGGTGATCGAACCCGGGCTGCGAGACCGATACTTCGGGGTCCACGAGCGAATGACCCACGAGCACGGGGAGCGGGATCGAGGCGAGCGCGGTGAACGCCCTC
>FTGE01000727.1_pt1 | contig 10536 bp, 7 predicted proteins | sample 1640581 | NCBI WGS metagenome assembly FTGE01 (sample SAMEA3914789, study PRJEB12502) | metagenome | biome: forest; material: soil | place: Canada | collected 2011-07-03 | depth 0.3 m | reverse complement strand
CGGAGTACCTCGGCTTCGAGCACAACGACGGCGAGTACAAGGTCATGGGCATGGCGTCCTACGGCGACGCCTCGCGGATCGACCTCGACGGGATCGTCACCTCGAAGGACGGCGACCTCAGGATCGACACCGACTACGTCTGGACGCCGCGCGAGAAGCGCTGGCGGGCCGACAAGCCCTTCGGCAAGAAGCTCGTCGAGCGCTTCGGACCGCCCCGCGAGGGCGACGAGATCGACGAGCCCTACATCCACATAGCCGCCGCCGTGCAGAAGAGGCTCGAGGACGCGACGGTCGAGCTCCTCGACTATCACCTCAAGCCCGTCCTCGAGAAGACGCGCCGCCTCTGCTTCGCCGGGGGCTGCGCGCTCAACGTCGTCCTCAACCGGAGGCTCATGGCGCACCCTCTCGTCTCGGAGCTCTGGGTGCAGCCGGGAGCGGGCGACTCGGGCGTCTCGCTCGGAGCGGCCTCCTATGCCGCCGCCCGGCGCGGCGAGAGGATCAAGCCTCAGACCCACGCCTACCTCGGACCGCGCTCGACGACCGACGAGGTCGTGAAGGAGCTCGAGTCGCTGAGGATCCCGCACGAGGTCCTCGAGGACGCTCCGGCGCGGGCGGCCGAGCTCCTCGCGCGGGGCGAGGTCGTTGCCTGGTTCCAGGGGCGCATGGAGTGGGGGCCGCGCGCGCTCGGCGACCGGTCGATCCTCGGACACCCGGGGAACCGCGGAACAGCCGACGACATAAACGCCCGGATCAAGTACCGCGAGCGCTGGCGTCCCTTCTGCCCCTCGGTGCTCGAGGAGCGCGCGCAGGACGTCCTCGGCTCGGCGCACCCCTCGCCCTTCATGACCCACTCCTTCACCGTGACGCCCCAGTGGAAGGAGCGGATCCCCGAGGTCGTCCACGTGGACGGGACGGCGCGCCCCCAGGTCGTCTCGAAGGCGACGAACCCCCGCTTCCACCGGCTGATCTCCGAGTTCGAGCGTCACACGGGGCTCCCCTGCGTGATCAACACCTCGCTCAACCGCCGGGGCGAGCCGATCGTCATGACTCCCAAGGACGCGCTCGCCATGTTCTACGGGAGCGGTCTCGAGTTCCTCGTCATGGAAGACGTCCTCGTCACGAAGCGCCGTGGCTGACCCCGAGCTCTCCGTCGTCATCTCGACCTACGAGCGGCCGACCGAGCTCGCGCGCGTCCTCGAGGGCTACACGCTCCAGACCTTCCGGGACTTCGAGGTGGTCGTCGCCGACGATGGCTCGGGGCCCGAGACGAAGGCCGTGATCGACCGCTACGTTTCCAGGTTGCGGCTCGTCCACGCGCGCCAAGAGCACGAGGGCTTCCGCGCTGCCGCGGCGCGCAACATGGGCGTCCGCGCCAGCTCCGGGAAGTGGATCGTCTTCGCGGACGGGGACTGCGTTCCCTTCCCGGACTTCCTCGAGGAGCACGCGCGCGCCCGCGACGCGCGCTCCTTCCTCGCGGGCGATCGCTACCTTCTCGAGGAGGACGAGGCGCGCGCCGTGACCGTCGAGGCGATCTCCGCGAGGGCGGCCTACGAGAGCGCGCCCGACCGGGAGAAGACGCGCCTGCGGAGTCTCGCGCGCAAGAACACGTTCTACCGCTTCACGCGGCTCAAGCCCGACCGGCCCAAGCTCCTCACGTCCAACTGCTCGCTCGCGCGCGCGACCTTCCTCGCCGTGAACGGGCTCGATGAGCGCTTCCAGGGCTGGGGGCGCGAGGACGACGACCTCAGGCGGAGGCTCGTCCGCGCCGGGTTCTCTCCCGCGAGCGTGGTCGGCAAGGCCAATGTATTGCACCTCTGGCATCCGCCCGTCGCGAGCTTCAAGGGGACGGTGCGGCAGGGGCCGAACGAGCCCTACTTCCAGCGCGGCTTCTTTCTCTCGAGGTGCCGCGTCGGGATCGCGCGGCGGCCGCTCGAGGACGTGTCGTTCGCCGTGGCTTCGAACGACGCGTCGCTTGCCGCCGCGGCTGCCGACACGGTCCTCCGGCGGGTGCCCGCCGCGGGGGGACCGGTCGAGGTGGAGCTCCTGCTGGACTCCGGGAGCGGGGCGCCGCTTCGCTTCGAGCGTGAGGCCGAGGTGCGTGTCCTCGTCGCGAAGGACCCGGCGGCGCCGCGCACGAAGGGGGCTCACGTCGTTCTGACGCTCGATCTCCCGGCCGTGGCGCGGACGCTCGACGAGACGCTCTGAGCTGTTTGCGGAGCGAGTCTTCGTGCTTGGAAGCGTCGCTGCCGCTACTCTGGTCGCTCATGCCTCGGGGTCGCCACCCTTCCGTGATCGTCGGAGCTCTCACCCTCCTCGCGCGCATCCTGCTCGCGATCGGTCCGGATGGGACCGTCCTCTGCGTCCACAAGGACGGCGGAGTCTTCGTCGAAGCGACGACCCAGCTCTGCTGCAAACGCAGCGAGTGCCTCGACGGCCGGGCGGTCGCGGGAGAACAGGACCCCGAGGCTCCTGACGACGACTGCCATGACTACGCCCTGTCGACCGGCGAGCCGATCGTGATGCCGGACGGGGCGCCTCCGCTCGACATGAAGCCGTCGGTCCTCCTCTCCTGTGCCCTTCCGCGCGTCGAGCATCTGGCTCAGCACCTCCTCGAGCACCCGGCCCGTCGCTTCGAGCAAGAGGACCCACCGGATATCCCCGCCGGGAGAGACACCGTCCTTCGTTGTTGAGGCCTCACGGTTGAGTTCGTGAAGCGCGCGTCGCCCTGGCACGGTGCCGGGAGTCGACGCGCGCCCGGCTCCTCGTGAGGACTCGAAGGACCATGAACCAGAACCGGAAGATCATCCGGACGGTCGTCGGGAACGCCCCCACCGTCCTCGTACTCGCGGCGCTCGGTGGGCTCGGCTTCCTCGGCCACAAGACGGGCTGGAAGATCCCGAGGTGGTCCGCCAACGCGCACGACCACGGGTCCGCCGAACGAGAGGACTGGTGCGAGACGCATGCCGTCCCCGAGTCGAAGTGCCTCGCGTGCCACCCCGAGCTCGCGGGAAATGACCCCCGGGACTGGTGCAAGGAACACGGCGTCCCCGAGTCGAAGTGCACGGTCTGCCACCCCGAGCTCCTCAAGAAGGGCACGGCGAGCGATTGGTGCTCCGAGCACGGCGTCCCCGAGTCCCAGTGCACCGCGTGCCACCCGGAGATTGCCGTCAAGGGAGCCGCTCCCGCTCCCGTGCTCAGCACGACGGTGAGCGCCGAGCCGGTGTCGTCGCCGGAGACGTGCCAGCTCCACCATGTGAAGATCCAGTTCGCCTCCGCCGGGAGCGTCCACAAGGCGGGGATCAAGCTCGAGGCGATCCAGGAGCGGCCGATGGTCGCCAGGGTCGAATCGAGCGGAGAGCTCGACTACGACTCGACGCGCCTCGCGCGGATCACGGCGCGCGTGCCGGGGCTCCTCTCGACCGTCGAGAAGCGCGTCGGCGACCCGGTGAAGAAGGGCGAGGTCCTCGCGCTCGTGGACTCCGTCGACGTCGGGCGTGCGAGGGCGGAGTTGCTCCACGCTCTCGCCCAGCTCGATCTCCGGACGAGAACGAACGCGCGCGTGGCACCCCTGGCCGCGTCGGGTATCAAGACCGCGGCGGAGCTCATCGAGACCGAGGCGGCGCTTCGCGAGGCGAAGATCCGCGTCTTCGACGCCCGGCAGGCACTCGCCAACCTCGGGCTCGCGTGCGACATCGGCGGGCTCCAGGGACTCGGAGACGAAGCGCTCGTCGAGCGCGTGCGCGGGATCGGGCTCACGACCGAGCTCGCCGCGAGGACGACGACCGCGAACCTGCTCCCGCTGACGTCGCCGCTCGACGGGGTCGTCGTCGCGCGGGACGGCGTCGCGGGCGAGGCCGTCGAGCAGGGCCGCGCGGTCTTCGTCGCCGACACGAGCCGGCTCTGGATGAACGCGAGCCTCCCTGTCGAGGACGCCGCGCTCGTCCGCATCGGTCAGAAGGTCTCGTTCGTGCCGGACGGCGACCGGGAGGACGCCGTCGCCGGCGTCGTCTCCTGGATCAGCACCGAGGTCGACGAGAGGGCGAGGGTCGTTCGCGTCCGCGCGGAGGTCGAGAATCCCGAGGGGCGCCTCCGCGCGCATGCGTTCGGCCGAGCCCGGATCGTGACGCGTGAGAGTCCGACCGCGGTCGCCGTCCCGAACGAGGCGATCCAGTGGGAGGGGTGCTGCCACGTAGTCTTCGTGCGGCTCACGGACGAGGTCTTCCTGACGCGCAAGGTGCGCCTCGGAGCGAGGAGCGGCGCCTTCACCGAGGTGCAGGTCGGCGTGCTCCCCGGCGAGGTCGTCGCGACCGAGGGAAGCCACGTCCTCAAGCGCGAGCTCCTCAGGAGCCGGCTCGGCGCCGGGTGCTGTGACTGATGCTCGACCGGATCGTCAGATGGTCGCTTCGTCATCGCGCGCTCGTGCTCGCGGCGACCGCCGCTCTGGTCGGGCTCGGCGTCTTCTCGATCGCGCACATCGACGTGGACGCCTTCCCCGACACGACGCCCGTCCAGGTCCAGATCAACACGGTCGCGCCGTCGCTCTCGCCCGAGGAGATCGAGCGGCAGATCACGTTCCCCATCGAGCAGGTGCTCTCCGGACTCGCGCGGGTCGAGGGCGTCCGCTCGATCTCGAAGTTCGGGCTCTCGCAGGTGACGGTCTCGTTCGCGGACGGGACGGACATCTACTTCGCCCGCCAGCTCGTGAACGAGCGCCTCGGGTCGGTCGAGCTCCCGCCGAACCTCGAGCGCCCGCGCATGGGACCGATCGCGACGGGCCTCGGCGAGGTCTTCCATTACGTCGTCACCGGCAAGGGTCGGGACCTCACAGATCTCCGCACGATCCACGACTGGGTGATCCGGCCCGCCCTGCGGACCGTTCCGGGTGTCGCCGAGATCAATGGCTGGGGCGGCCACGAGAAGCAGTATCAGCTCCGCCTCGATCCCGCGCGGCTCATGAAGCACGGCCTCACGTTCGACCAGGTCGTCGAGGCGGTCCAGGCCGGGAACTTCAACGTCGGCGGCGGGAGCATCCAGCGCTCGGGCGACATGCTCCTCGTGCAGGGGATCGCGCGGACGACGACGCTCGATCAGATCCGCGACATCGTCGTGACCGCGAAGGACGGCGTCCCGATCCGCGTCGGCAACGTCGGCGAGGTGATGATCGGCCACGAGATCCGGCGCGGCGCCGTGACCGCCGACGGCAAGGGCGAGGTCGTCCTCGGGCTCGGCTTCATGCTCATGGGCGAGAACAGCCACGAGGTGACCTGGCGCCTCGAGGAGAAGCTCGAGGCGATCAAGCCGGCGCTCCCCGCGGGCGTCCACGTCGAGACCGTCTACGACCGCACGGAGCTCATCGACCAGGTCATCGACACCGTGCGGAGGAACCTCTTCGAGGGCGGTCTCCTCGTGGTCGCGGTGCTGTTCGTGTTCCTCGGAAGCCTGCGCGCCGGCCTCATCGTCGCGCTCGCGATCCCGCTCTCGATGCTCTTCGCGTTCCTGGGCATGGCCCGGCTCGGGATCTCGGCGAGCCTCCTCAGTCTCGGTGCTCTCGACTTCGGGCTCGTCGTCGACAGCTCGGTCATCATGATCGAGAACGTCGTGCGCCGTGTCGCGCACGATCGCGGGCGACGGAGCTTCCTCGACGTGGTCCGCGACGCGGCGATCGAGGTGCGCCGTCCGACCATGTTCGGCGAGCTCATCATCATGACGGTTTACCTCCCGATCCTCACGCTCGAGGGGATCGAGGGGAAGCTCTTCCGGCCGATGGCGCTCACGGTGATCTTCGCGCTCGCGGGATCGCTCGTGCTCTCGCTCACGCTCATGCCGGTGCTCGCGAGCCTTCTCCTGCCGAGGAAGCTCGAGGAGCGCGCCCCGCTCCTCGTGCGCGTCGCGCAGGCGGTCTACGCCCCGGTCCTCCGGCTGGCCATGGCCCAGAAGGTCGCGGTCCTCGGTGTTGCCATCTTCATCCTCGGCGCGTCCGTCCTCGTGGCGCGCGGACTCGGCTCGGAGTTCGTTCCCCGGCTCTCCGAGGGCGCGCTCGTCGTGAACGTGATCCGGATCGCCGGCACCGACCTCGACGAGTCTATCCGTTACAGCTCGCGCATGGAGGACGCTATCCACACGGCCTTTCCCGACGAGGTCGAGCACGTCTGGACGCGCATGGGCACCGCCGAGATCGCGACCGACCCCATGGGTGTCGAGCTCTCGGACATGTTCATCACGCTCCGGCCGCGCGAGCGGTGGAAGCGGGCCAGGACCCAGGCCGAGCTCGCGGACCTGATCCAGCGCGAGCTCCGCGACATGCCCGGTCAGCGGCTCGCGCTCACCCAGCCGATCGAGATGCGGATCAACGAGATGATCTCGGGTGTGCGCGGTGACCTCGCGGTCAAGGTCTTCGGCGACGACTACGACGTGCTCGTCGCGAAGGCGCGCGACATCGAGTCCGTGCTCCGCTCGATTCCCGGCAGCACGGACGTGAATGCCGAGCAGGTCACGGGCCAGCCCGTCCTCCAGATCCGCGTCGACCAGGATGCGACCGCGCGCTACGGGATCCCGGCCCGGTCCGTGCTCCAGGTCGTCGAGGCGATCGGGAGCAAGCCGCTCGGCGACGTGATCGAGGGGCAGCTCCGGTTCCCTCTCGTCGTGCGGCTCCCGGAGAGGCTCCGCGAGAGCAAGGAGGCGATCGGCTCGATCCTCGTCGGTGGGCCGAACGGCGAGCGGATCCCGCTCGCACGCCTCGCGACGATCGAGGAGACCTTCGGCCCCTCGACGATCACGCGCGAGTGGGGACAGCGGCGGATCACGATCCAGTGCAACGTGCGCGACCGGGACGTGGGCAGCTTCGTCGCCGACGCCAGGAAGGCGATCGGCTCGCGCGTGAAGCTCCCGACCTCTGGGCGCTACCGCATCGAGTGGGGCGGACAGTTCGAGAACCTCGAGCGGGCGCGGACGCGGCTCCTGATCGTCGTGCCCCTCGCGCTCGTCCTCATCCTCTCTCTCCTCTACGTGACCTACGGTCGCTTGCTCGACGCCGTGCGCGTCTTCACGGGTGTTCCCTTCGCGGCGGCCGGCGGGATCTTCGCGCTCTGGTTACGCGACATGCCCTTCTCGATCTCGGCCGCCGTCGGATTCATCGCGCTCTCGGGCGTCTCGGTGCTCGGCGACATGGTACTCGTCTCCTGCGTGCGGCAACTTCGCCGCGAGGGGGTCGAGCTCCGCGAGGCCGTGGAGCGGGCGGCGCTCACGCGTCTGCGGCCGGTCCTCATGACGGCGCTCGTGGCGGCGCTCGGCTTCGTGCCCATGGCGACGAGCACGGGCATGGGCGCCGAGGTCCAGAGGCCGCTCGCGACCGTCGTGATCGGTGGGGTCGTGAGCAGCACGCTCCTGACGTTGCTCGTCCTGCCCGTGCTGTATCTCGTCTTCGGTTCGCCGGTAGGCGCGGCCGGCGTTCCACTCCAGGAGTCCACCGAGGAGGCCGCATGAGGAGTCACTCGAAGAGCCGGCTCCGCGAGTCCTCCCCGCGGACGATCTCCCCGGGAGGACCTTCCGTGCGGAAGGTAACGATCGTCCTAGGTGGCCTCGATGATGAACACGAGGTGGACGACCGAGTTCACCTCCTTCTCGATCGCTGACGTGTCGTTGACCCCGCTGTCGCTCACTTCCGTGGACCAGGGAGTGGTCACCTGGAGAACTCCCGCCCGCGCGTCCTTCACGGCTCCGATCCGGCACTTGCTCTCGCAGGCGATGCGCTCGGCGCGCTCTCGCGCGTTCGCGGTTGCCTCACCGATCATGCGGACCTTGAGCCCGGCGAGCTTCGTGTAGACGTAGCGCGGCGCGAGGCTCTCTATGTGCGCGCCCGTCTTGAGCAGCTCGGTGACCTCTCCCGCCGCCTTCGCCACGCGGCCGGGCTCGGAGGAGGTGACCTCGAAGCGGCGGACGAGCTTGTACGAGACGACCTCGCGCGTCTCGTGGCCCTTCTCATCCACGCGGAAGTTCTCGGTCGTGTCGATCGCGCCGAGGCTCACCACCTCGCCCGCGAAACCGCGCTCGGCGAGGAATCCGCGGACGGCCTCCGTCGTGGGAGCGAGTCTCTGGAACGCCTCCTCGAGCGTCTTCCCGGTGCCCGCGACGCGGATGCTCCAGATCGCGAGGTCCGACACGATCCGGGCCCTCGCCGACCCGGTGACCTCGAGGGTGCGGGATCGCTGCTCGTGCTGGGCGCCACGCTCGACGTAGGCGCGCGAGAGGACGTGGGTGCTCGTGACGAAACTCGCGACGAGCGAGGCCGACGCGATGATCGTGCAGGCGACGACCCCGCGGCCGAGAGGCGACGGCTTCAGAACGATCATGGTTCCCTCCCGGAACATCCGTCGGTCCGCCGGAGGCCTTGCCTGAATCTCCATGGCCCTCGAGGCGATCGAGGAGGCTCCGGACCACCCAGGACGGGTGGTCCAAGGGGCCGTCGAGGTCGAGGAGGCCGTAGACCACCCGGAGCGGGTGGTCTACGGGCCTGTCGAGGCGCGTCTCCCGATCGCGCTCGTCGGAGCACGCCGGACGAGACGCTCCGGGAGCTCAGTGCCCGGTGTCGAGGGCCTTGTTGATCGCGTAGATCTTCTTCTTGAACCAGTTGTCCTGGCCCTTGCGGACGTGAGCCATGCCGTCCGGGATCGTGGGTCCGCCCATGGCCTTGTAGACGTCGAGCACGTCGTTCCCGAACGGCGCGCCCATCATCAGCCCGCAGAAGACCTCGGCGACAACGTCGGGGAGCGCGGCGCTCGCGTAGGAGCTGACGTTCGCGCCGGCCTTCTGGATCTCGTCGCGCACGGCCTGGAGCTCGGTGAACTTGGGCTTCGCCGGGAAGTGGGTCTCGAAGGTGTCCTTGTACTCCTTGTCGAGCTCGCCCTGCGACTTGTTCGCGAGGAGGCTGAGCTCCCCGAGGCAGATGTAGTGGCTCGGGTTGTGGAGCTGGTGGAAGATGTGCCCGAGCTCGTGGACGATGACCGCGAGGGCGCGCTTCGCCTTGGCGTTCACGGTGACCGTGGGCTTGTAGTAGTCGTAGATCTGCGCGGCGAGGATCGAGTTGTTGTCCGCGACCGCGGTCGTCCCGAGGAGGAGCGTCGCCTGCCGGCTGGTGCCGTTCATGAGCACGTAGCCCACGCCCGCCTGCTTGTCGCCGTAGCAGTAAACCTTGAGCACGTTGCCCGGCAACCCGAACTGCGTCTTGAACTTGTCGATCTGCTCGAGGGCCGTCTTCACGGCCTCCTTCTTCATGTCGTAGCCGGGGTCCTTGTTCTGGTTGTGGAAGGTGACCGTGACCCCGCCGTGGGTCTTCTGCTCCGCCGGGCCGGTGGACTTGATCCGCGCCGCGAAGAGCGGCCCGTTCTCGTCCTTGAAGTACTTGTCCGCTTCCTGGGCCGTGAACTGCTTGATCTTGAGCAAGTTCTTCGGAAGCTTCATGTCGATCGTGGGCATCTCGAGCTCCGTTTCTCCCCGAGCCTTCTTGCGACGGGGCGCCACGCTAGAAGATCACTCGCAAGAACTCAACGGGCTCCTGGCGAAGTCGTTCGCGCGAGGCCCTCGCGTGAGCTAAAACACTCCCCGGGGAAGTCGGGTGAACGAGGTCGAAGGGTATCCGCGGGTCTCGGACCTCAAGGTCCGCACGGTGAAGCTCAGCGCGAGCGAGTTCGCGCGCGCCTATCCGCGGCCCGCCCTCCATCTCGTGATCAAGGCGCGCAGCCGCGGGGGCGCGCGCACCGACAAGTCGACCAAGGAGCGCTCCTTCGAGCGCACGGCCGAGATCCCGCCCGAGGGGAGCCACACCGACCGCTACAACGACCGGATCGCCTTCCTCGACAAGCGCGAGGGGAACCCGTTCCCCCACATGATCTCGGTGGGGCGCGCCCTCAACAACGACCTCGTCATCGTCCTCTCGACGATCTCGAAGCTCCACGGCTACTTCCTCGCCGAGCGCGACTCCTGGTCGTTCATCGACCACCGCTCGCGGAACGGGACGCGGATCAACGACGAGGCCCTCCCGCCGAGCGAGCGCCGACCGGTCGCCGACGGTGACAGGATCCGCCTGGGGCTCGAGCTCCAGGCGGTCTTCCTCCTGCCGCCGAGCCTCCACTACTTCTTGAGCAGGTCCTCGCCCTCGGTCTGACCGTAGCCGGCGATCTCCATCGCCATCTTCCCGTCGAGCTCCTGCCGCACGATCCCCATGACCGGGACCTGGTCGCTGAACCAGGTCTTGATGCTCCCCTGGGTCTGGATCCGGCACTTGAAGGAGTGACCGGCGACCTCGATCGTCCCCTCCTCGACCTTGGGCGCCTCGACCTTGGGCGGCTTCTCGCCCGTGTCAGGGCGCTTCTCGATGTCCACTGTCGTGTCCATCGGGGGAAGCGCCTTGTCCTTGATCCACATCTCGTCCTTGATCGTGATCCGCGTCTTCCCCTCGACCCGGACGATCGAGTGCTTCATGCGCATGTCGTTCGCCATCTGGTAGAGGACCCACTGGCCCGCCTTCGCGTGGTCGAGGGG
>FTGE01002159.1_pt1 | contig 10538 bp, 9 predicted proteins | sample 1640581 | NCBI WGS metagenome assembly FTGE01 (sample SAMEA3914789, study PRJEB12502) | metagenome | biome: forest; material: soil | place: Canada | collected 2011-07-03 | depth 0.3 m | reverse complement strand
CGGGTGCGTCGCGTACTGGCTGCTCACCGGCACGCCTGTCTTCGACCCGTCGACGCTCACTCCCATGAGGCTCCTCTTCGAGCACATGAAGACGCCGCCCGAGTCGCCGTCGCACCGCCTCGGCGCGCCGCTCCCCGGGAAGCTCGAGGCCCTCGTGCTCCGGCTCCTCGCGAAGGACCCCGCCGACCGTCCGGGGAGCGCCCTCGAGCTCCAGGAGGAGCTCGAGGCCCTCTCCCTCGAGGAGTCCTGGACCGAGGCGCACGCCCGCACCTGGTGGAAGAACAACCTCACCGAGCTCGTCTCACCGGCGGTCGTCGAGGCGGCGAAGGCGACGACGGTCTTTCGAGACATGGTCCACGCCTGATCCGAGACCCTCTATTGCAAAAGAAGTGTCAGGCCTCCGTCAGCCCTGACCGATCGAGGCGCTCCGCCTCAAGCAACTCTTCGCGCTCGCGGGACCGTCTGGAGCTGCTCGAGCGCCCGGTGAGCCCCGAGCTGGTCCCCCGAGCGCGTGCGCGCGACGATGAGCCGGAGCCACCCGTCGAGCCAGGAGGGAGCCTGCTCGAGGACGGCGCTCAATGCCCGGACCTCGAGCTCGCTTCCCTCGCCACGACGGAGCTCCGCCATGCGAGCATGAACGGCCACGTCGTCCGAACCGTCGCTCGCGGCGACGAGGTGCCGCCACTCCGAGTCCGGCGTGCCGTCGAGCCTGTGGAACACGGCCTCGATCGCGTGGCGCACCCAGGAGGCGAGCTCGACGCTCGCCGCCACTTCGCGGACGCGCCCTGCCTCGAGAACGAGGATCTCCTCGTCCTGTGCGACGAGGAGCGCGCGCGTCATGTCCACGAGCGCCTCCTCCCTGAGATCGGCCCGCCACTTGATGCGCGCCCGGCACCGGTAGAAGTGCCCGGCGAGCGGGTCGACCGCGAGCTCACGCTCGAACAGGTCGGGCGGCGAGAGACAGAGCCCGACCTCCTTCGCATATCCGAGCAGGTTCGCCGCACGGTCGAGGTCTCCCCCGAGCGCGCGACACTCGATCTCCGCGAAAATCCGGTTCTGCACGTCCATGGTCACCCCCGTCCGTGAGAAAAATGACCCGCGCGCCCGCCCCGTGAGGGCGGCGAGCGCGCGGATCAGGTGGAGAGACCTCTACTGGGGCTTCGCGCCCCCCGAGGCCTGCGGGTCGGGGGACGCCGGCGGAGCCGGCGTGACGCTGGGAACCTGCGACACCGGTGCCGGAGCGATGCTGCTGCTCGACACCGGCGCCGCGGGCGCCCCGGAGCTGGCCGGCGTGATCACGCTCTTCCCGTCAGGGCCGATCGTGACCGTGGGCGCGGCCGTCTCCTTGATAGCGGCCTTCTGCTTCTTGCCGAGCGTGCCCCGCTTCAACCGGGTCAGCTTGGCCTTGGCCGCCCTCAAGGTCTTCTGCTCGGACGTCAGGGCTTCCGGGACTTCGTCGGCTTGAACCCGAACTTCGTGAGATTGGTGCCCCCAGGCGAGCGCCGCTCACTGAACCGGCCCTGCATCCACGCGACAGCGAGCGCGCGGTGAGGGCGGTCTTCGGGTCGACCTTCCCGTTGGCGCGAGCCAGGTCGAGCCCCACCGCGGCGCCGGCGAGCACGAGCGCCGCCGCGGGAAGCGAGCCGAAGCGGACCTCGCCCAGACCAGCGGGAGCACGGCCGCGACCTCGAACCAGAAGACCCCGAGCACGGCCAGCCCGATCCCGATGTAGCCGAGGTAGTCCCCGAGCTTCACCTTCTGCTCCTGGACCTGCGGGACGAACCTCGAGATCCCGTGCAAGAAGGCGACCGTGCCTCCGAGCAGGAGCAGGAAGCTCATGCACCACGCGAGGAGCCGGTGGAGCATGTGGACCGTCCCGGAGGACCCGGACGACCCGGAGGAGGAGGAGTCCCCGGAGGAGGAGTCCCCGGAGGAGGAGTTCCCGGACGAGCCGCCGAGCACGTCGCTCACCCCGACACCGACGGCCGCCGCGCAATATTCCTCCTTGACACCGATGACCCGGACCCTCACGGCGTCGATCTGGTTGCCGCGGACGAGCTTGTCGCTGAAACGGTCTTTGACGCGCTGCCAGACCTTGCACGTGCCTTCGACGACGACGAGGCGGCCCTGGAGGGAGGGGCCCCTCGTGGGAGGAGACGTCGTGCTCGGGGTGTACGCCATCCTTCTTCGGGGCCATGTTCGCCTCGCGTTGCTCGCGTCGATCACGACGCGCTCCCGTCTCATTGGTGTCGTCGAGGGCCTGAAACCGGCAACGGATTCCCGGATTCGTTGGAAGCCGCGTTCCCGCGCGGGCTTGGGCGGGAGTCGCACCCGACGCCGAGGACGAACGGAGTACGCTCAGCGGGAGAAAAGGTGCGTCACGGCACCGTGACGCCGCGTCACGCGCGCGTGAGCGTGCGCCACGCTCTCCTCACGGGCCGTCACGGGGTATGTTTCGAGACTCGTCGGTGGAGGACCGCGAAAGAGGGTCCGTTTTTCGGACTGTGAGCCTGTGAAAACACATCGTGAGCCTCCAAGACTCGACCTCTAGCTTCACGAACCGGATCGTGAGCCTCACGAAGGTCATTCCTACCCTCACAGGGTGTTTCGTGAGGGACGGAATCCACTTCCTGAGCCTTGAAATCCACATCGATAGCCTTGAAGAAGCGTTCATGAACCCGTCGAACTACATCGAGAGCCTCACTCGTGTGATCGTGAGGTTCACGAAGTAGAACGACAGCGTTTCAGAGCACGCTTCGAGGGCACGAAGTAGATTCAGTGGCTACGAGGCGTGTTCGTGAGCTTGCAAGAGTCGATTCACACCCTCTCATTCGAGATCGCGCGCTCGTCAAAGGCGATTTGTAGCCTCGTGGCGGAGTCGACGAGCCTCTTGACCGTCTTTCATTCCCCCGTCATCGCGTTTCACAGCGGATCGATCGGCATTCACGGCCCATGAATCGTGTTCGATAGCCTACGAATCGCGATTGAGAGCGTGACAGAGCTCTTCCTGTGCCTATGAAACTACTTCATGAGTCTCAGGATCGTGCGCGATAGCCATGCAGAGGAGGTTCACGGGCTTCTTTGGCCTTTCACGGCCTCTCACGCGAGTCGGATAGCCTCTCAGATGTCATCGTGAGCAACCGAATCTGGCGCGACCGCCTCTGAAACTTCGTTCACAGCCTCTCAAGCGCGAAAACGGCCTCTCATTCCGGATTCCGTGACTATGGATGATGTTTCACAAGGTATCGATCTGCCGACGCAAGGTATGAAAATGGTCTACGAGGCTCACGAGATGATTCGTGAGGCTGTGGATCTGTTTTGATGGGGTATGAGATACGCGGGATCCGTCGTCGAACGGCGGAAGCAAGGTAGGGGCCCCAATTTACGAGGCCGAAGAATACGTCTCGCGCGCTATGGGTCTCGTTGATGAGAGCGTCGATCAGCTCGACGGAGTCGTGGTCGCGCCGGGCAAGCGTGACGATGACGTCTCGTGTGCACACGAATGCGCGCACGAAGCCATGAGTCGACGCTCGTAGGGAATCGATCCCGTTGGCGGACCCAGGAAGGCGGACTGATGAGGTGTCGATCGCAAGGGGGAGGTGTCGATCGCAAGGGGTACGCACACGATGATGTCTTCAAGCGTAATGCGCGCGTTTGCGAAGCTATCGGGCAGAGACGCTGGAGTATGGATCGTCTCTGCAGGCCCGTCGAGCACGACCGCGGGCCTCTGGATCGCGAGTGCGGAGCTAGAGAGCTCATGCGAGAAGCGCCAAATCGCATGACCGAGCGTATAGCTCGCGTTTCGGAAGCTATCCGAGGCATGTCACGGCCCGTCCATGACGATCGCGATGGTGTGGATCTCGCGTGCAGAGCACCGAGACTCACGTTCAAGGGTACGGAAGATCATTGCGAAGTCGTCGGCCACGATGTCGAGGGAATGAGTCGAGATTGCAAAGCTCATGAACAGGCTTCGTAGCGCGCCGCGTCCCACAAGCGTTCCCACAAGCCGTCCCGTTGCGTCGCCGCTGGACGGGTACTCACCGCCCGCTCCTCGCGGAGCAGGACGGCCCGCTTCAGCATGAGCTCGCGAGGGCACTCATTGAGGTCGGCGGACTCGACGTCGCTGGTAACGCCAGCGAGGAGCTCGCGCGCGCTCCGGGGGGTGGCGAAGAGGCCGAACGAGAGCCGCACTGGCACTCCTCGTTCCCCGAACTCAGTCCGCGAGGTCGTAAACCCGGAGCCGGTTGCGCCGGGCGCGGACGATCCCGGACTCGTTCGGCTTCTCGCTCTGGTCGAGGACCCAGGCCTTGTTCCCGCAGACCGCGAGACGCATGGCCCAGCCCGGACGCGCGATGTCCGCCGCGCCGGCGGGGAGAAGCTCGACGGGGACCGCCGTCCTCACGTCGGTCGAGCGGTACGCCACGAGCGTCCCGCTCGCATTGTGGTTGACGCCGACGAAGCCGTCGCCGGTCGCGACGACCGCGACGGGCGCGTTGTCGCGGTCGCCGGACTTGTACCACCTCTCCCCGTCGGGACGGTACTGAACGAGCGAGAAGGCCCAGCTCGACTCGGGCTCCTTCGGAGAGTCCTTCTGGATGACGACGAGGACGCTCCCGTCCTTGAGCGGGGCGATCGAGCGCGCGAAGCCCATGGTCTCCGTCACGTCGATCGCGTCCCGCTTCTCCTCGCCGGTGTCGGCCGAGTAGACCTTGATCTGCTTCTTGTCCTTGAAGCCCGCGTAGACGAACCGGTTGCGGGGGTCGTAGGCGAGCGCGAAGACCGCTCCCCTGGGACTCACGAGGATCCGGTCGGACTTCATCGAGGAGTGGTCCACCTTGACCCTGAGGATCGCGTCCTGGCCGTTGGCGAAGTAAGAGACGTAGACCTCGTCGTTGTCGCCGGGGCAGAGCGCGTGGACGACGGCGTTCGGGGGCAGGAGGCCGGAGTCGGACTCGGCGAGCCGATCGAAGCCGGGCCCACGCAACTGGAGAGTCGACCCGGACGCGATCACCACCCCGCGCGGGATCGCGGTCAGTGCGTCGAGGTCGTACTCGTTGAAACCGATGGCCTTCGACAGCCTGAAGCTCTCCTTGGGACCGATGAACCGGGCGGAGCTCGGCACGCTCCGGTCGGCGAGCTGGAACTGCTTGACCGCCCCGTCCAGCGCGTCGTACGCCTCGGCGTAGGCCCTGGCCCCGCGCCTCTCCTCGGCCTTCTTGAGGAGATCGACCCCCGCCTGCACCGTGGCGTTCGCGTCGCCCGCCCGCGCGACCGCGGCCGCGCGCTCGCGGTCGGCGTCCTGCTTCTTGGTCTGGAACTTGTCGTTGGCGCGGCTCTCGGCGGCGGCCTTCGCCCTCCCGAAGTTCGTGATCGCGTCGCCGAGCCTGGACGCCTGGACGGAGCTCGCGGGGTCCGCCTTGTCGGCCATCGCCACGTCGTTGTTCGCGCGGTCCCAGTCGTCCTTCGCGAGGTCGGCGGCGAGCGCGGCTTCCTTCTTGGCGTCCACGACCCTCGCCCGGAGGCCGTCGACGGCCGCGGCGCGGGCGGCGTCGAACTTGCCCTTCGCCTCGTTGAGCTTCGCGATCGCATCGTCGGTGGAGAGCTTGCTGTCCTTGCTCGCGTCGAGGAGCTTGTTCGCCTTGTCGAAGTCGTCCTTGCCGGCGTCGACCTGGGACAACTGGGCCAGGTCGAGGACGCGCTGGGCCTTCTCCCTGGCGTTGCCGGCGTCGTTCGCCGTCTCCAGCATGACGCGCATGGCGTCAGGCGAGGTCGACGGGTTGCGCTGCGGGTTCGGGTCCGTGGGCTGGACGACCGTCACCCCGGTCGGCTTCTTGAGGATCTCCGAGAGCTTGTTCCCGGCCGTGGTGATCGCGTCGTTCAGGGCGGCGACGTCGCCCTTCGCGCGCGGCTCCTCGAGCGAGGCGAGGAGCGCCTTCCCTTCCTCGGCCTTCTCGGGCGGGAGCGACTCCACGGTCTTCTTGATCGTCGCGACCTGCACCTCGAAGTCCTGCGAGAGCTTGACCTGACGCTTCGCCTCCGAGAGCGCCGAGTCGCACGCGGACACGTCGACGGGGTCCGCCGCGAGCTTCGTCTTGAGGTCGTCGAGCGCCTTCTGCGCGTTCGCCTTGAAGCCGTCCTCCGTGGTGAGCTTCGCGACGACGGCGGTCTCGTCGTCGAGACCGGCCTTGAGCGCGTCGAGCTTCTTCTTCCGCTCCTCGGCGGCGGCGGCGATCGCGTCCTCGTAGGCCTTCTTCGCCTTCGTGAGCTGCGCCACCTGCACGTCGGGAGCCTCGTTCGGGTCGACCCGCGCCGCCTCGTCGCCCGCGGGGCTCGTCACGTGGAGCTCGTCCGCCTTCTTCTTGAGCGCGTCGACATCGGGGCGGAGAGTCTCGAGCGCCTTCCGGGCACTTCTCTTCTGGAGGAACCTGAACCCGAAGAAACCGCCCGCGCCGAGGACGATCACGAGGAGGCAGCCCACGGCAAGGCACTTGCCGCCCTTGCTCGGGCTTATCGCGGTGAGCGTCCGGTCGAGACGGTCGCGGATCGAGCGGCTGATGCTCTTGTCGTGCATCACCGCCTTGGCTTCGAGGAGGACCGTCTTGATCTCGCCCGCGGTCGTGTAACGGTCGTTGGGCTCGGTCTGGAGGCACTTCGAGACGACCTGGTCGAGGAGCCGCGGGAGCTTGGGGTTGACCTCGCTCGGGAGCTTGAACTTGCCGAGCGGGAGCTTGCCCGTGAAGGCCTCGTAGACGATCACGCCGATCGCGTAGAGGTCGGCGCGCGAGGTGACGTTCGCGGCGTCCACCTTCTGCTCGGGCGCCATGTAGTTCATGGTGCCCATGCCCACGTCCTTCGCCGTGAGCGTGAGCATGTCCTCGTCCTTCTTCGTGAAGTGGGCGATCCCGAAGTCGGCGATCTTCACGACGCCGGTCTTCTCCTCGTAGAGGAGGTTCGCCGGCTTTATGTCGCGGTGGACGAGGCTCTTCTTGTGCGCGTAGTCGAGGCCCTCGCAGGTCTGCACGATGATGTCGAAGATCCGGTCCGTGTCGATCGTCTCGGACTTGAGGAGGTCCTTGACGCTCGGGCCCTCGACGTACTCCATGGCCATGTAGTACTGGCCCTGGTCCTGGCCCGAGTCGATCACCTGCACGATGTTCGCGTGGTTGAGGAGGCTCATGGCCTGAGCCTCGCGCTTGAAGCGCGCCACGAGGTCGCGGTCGCCCGCGAGGTCCATGGGGAGCGTCTTGATCGCGACCCAGCGGTCGAGCGAGGGCTGGTAGCCCTTGTAGACGACGCCCATGCCTCCGCGGGCGATCTCCGACTTCACCTCGAACTGGCCGAGCGTGCCGCCGACGAGGCTCTTCGCTTCGAACTTGCCCGCCATGGGGCTACTCGCCGAGCTCGAGGATCCGCGAGTGCTCGTCGTCGAAGACGTAGAGGTGGCCCATGTCGTCCGTGGCCACGTCCGCGGGCGACCCGAGCTGCTCGTCGGTGATGGTGTTGAGGGGCGTCCCGCTCCCGGAGAAGACCTCGATCGCCTTCGCCTTCCTGTCGCAGAGGAAGACGGCGCCGGCAGCGTTCGCGGCGATCCCGGTCACCTTCTTCCAGTCCTTGCTCACGATGCTGGGCGCGGCCCGCATGTTGTTGATGGAGATGTGCGAGACGCGCTTCCCGGACTTATCCACGATCCAGAACTCGCCCGGCGCGTTCGGCTTGGCGAGGAACTGGCCCGAGAAGGCCGCGAAGTCGACGCTCTCCGCCTCCTGGATGGTGAAGGGGGCCACGTTCCCGTTGGCGAGGTCGAGCACGCCGAGCGTGTCGTCGAGGAGGACGACGAACTTCTCGCGCTCGCTGCTCATCTGACCGTAGCGGACGACGGGGAAGACTCCGTCGCTCCCGAAGCTTCGGTCGAAGGCGCCGCCCTGCTCGTGGTACCGCTCGACCTCGTGCTTCTTGGCGTCGGCGACCATGACGAAGCCGTCGCCGCCCACGCCGACGCCGAGGGGCGTCTTGAGCTCGCCGTTGTCGCCGGGGTCGCCCATGCGCGCCGTCGCCCAGCCCTGGTGGTCGAAGCGGAGCGCGAACCTCTTGCTCCGGTCGAGCGCGACCACGTCCGAGTAGTCGGACGCCGCGAGCCGGACGTCGTCGGAGAGCTCGAGCCCGCCGAGTCTCCCGACGAAGGCGCTGCTCCCCGTGTCGAAGCGCGTCAGCGAGTCGCCCTCGCGGTCGATCACGTAGGCGACGCGCGCCCCATCCATGCGCAGGCGCGACGGCTTCCTGAGGGTGGCCACGTCCTCGGAGCCGCCATGCGACGACCGCCCCGTCCCGGTCCAGCCCTCGCGGTTCCGGGTGAAGATCTTGACCGACCCCGAGGTGCGCTCGAGGACCGCGAGACCGGAGCCGAAGTCGTCGACGCCCAGGCCCCGGAGGTCCTCGTTCGCCGTGCCGACCTCGATGTCGTCCTTCTCCGGGCGCCCGTTCCGGTAAACGACGACGCGCTTGCGGCCGTTGTCGAGCACGTAGACGAGACCGTCGAAGCTGGTCGCGAGCGCGACCGGTTCCTTGAGGTCGTGCTCGCCTTCGCCGCCGCGGCCGAACGAGTAGACGAAGCGGCCCTCGCCGTCGAAGCGGTGGACGCAGCGCTGGTCGGCGTCGAGGACGACGACTCCCCCGTCGGGGAGGACGCACATGTCCACCGGGTTCTTGAACCGGCCGGTCCCGCTCCCCGACTCGCCGATCTTGAGCGGGTCGCCCGTGAGCACCTGGGCGAGCGCGCCGCCGCGGGGGAAACGCTTGACGCACGTGTCCTTGAGGTCGAGGAAGTAGAAGTAGTCGTTCGTCACGGCCATGGCGGCGAAGTTGCCCGGGACCACGGCCTGGCCGAGGTCCACGCCGTCCGAGTTCACGCCGCGGAGGAACTCCTTGGCGAACGCTCCGGGGTTGCCGTCGAGCCAGAACATCGTGTTCTTCGCGTCGAACGCCACGTCGCGCAGGCCCTCGAACTTCCTCTTCTCGAAGAACGTCCTCGAGACCTTCGGGTGCGCGGCGCGCTCCGTCTTCGCGCCGAGTGACGTGAGCGCGAGACTGAAGACCGCCGTCTCCCCGGTCGAGTCCATGATCGAGACGTTGATCGGGTACTTCCGCTCCTGCAGACCGGCGACCCAGCCGATCTCGGGCGTCGTCGTGCGGAAGACGTTGGGCGCGACCTCGACGCCGCCCGTGAAGGTCCCGCCCGAGGGCGTGGTCCACTGGTAATGGACGTGCCGGCCCGGCTCGACCTCGACCTCGAGCTTGATCGGGACGACCTTGCGCCACGCGACCGTGCTCTCGGCCGAGCCAACGGCCGGCGTCTGCTTGAGCACGCGCGGCTTCGCCGCGGGCGGGTTCAGCCCCGTGTTGAGGACCGCGACCTGCTCCTTCTGGAGGTTGGTCTTCCCGAGGTCCCAGACGTGCGCCATCGACGAGTCCGCGCTCACCTGGTAGACGACGGCGTGCGCGACCACGGCGCGGTCGACGCGCATGGGGACCCCGCCCGAGAGCGGGAGCGAGTAGGCCTTGGTCTCACCGAAGATCTCGAAGACCTGCCGCTCCTTGATCCCGGAGTCGGCCCCGCGGTCGAGCTTGATCCTGGCGTCGGGCTGGACCTCGACGATCTTGGCCTGGACGCTCCCGCCGAGGGGCGGCTTCTCGGGCTCACCACGCGCCGCCGCCGCGACGCCGAGCGCGATCCCCGCGACGAGCGCGAGGGACTCGATGCGGGGGCTCCGCCCCCGGGCCCCCGGATTCGTTGCCTTCATTTGCTCTCCACGGCGAAGCTGGTGAACTTCCAGTCGCCCCCGACGAGCCTGAGCTCGGCCTTGTAGCGCCGGTCGAGCTCGACCGCCTCGCCGTCGACCTCGAGCGAGGCCTTCCACGAGCCCTCGATGTGACCGTTGATGATGCCCGCCCCGGCGACGGTGACCTTGAGCGCGTCGATCGAGTGCTTGCTCGCGCGGATGTAGGCGCGCGCCTCGGCCATCTCGGCGAACGCGGTGAGCTCCTTCGCCATCTCGGCGCTCGTCGCATCGAGGAAAGGCGCGAGCGCCTTCGCGGGCTCGGGCGCGAGGAGACCGCGGTCGAGAGAGTCGACCACCGTCTTGATCTTCTCCTCGCGGAGACCGTCGTCGATCTGCTGGCGCCAGGTCCCGAGCATGGGGTGGTTGGGCTGGCTCGCCTGGAGCGCGGTCCAGTCGATGTCGGCCTTGACCCAGTTCCTCTGCTTGATGTCGTCCTCGACCGGGCGCGCCTTGTCGGTGTTGAGCATCACCTCGATGCGGTCGAGCTTCTCCCGCAGCGCCGCGTCCTTGGGCGCCTTCTCGAGGTAGGCAAGGAGCGCGTCCCGCGCTCGCGCGAGGTCGGACTCGGTCGGGGACTGGCCGCCCTGGAGGACCCCGACCGCGAGGTTGAGCGCGCTCTCGCGCTTGTTCTTGAGGTCCTCGAGGTTCGCCCGGAGGAGGACGATCTGCGTGTTCTCGGGGTCGTTCTTGCTCACGTCCTGG
>FTGE01000992.1_pt1 | contig 10674 bp, 6 predicted proteins | sample 1640581 | NCBI WGS metagenome assembly FTGE01 (sample SAMEA3914789, study PRJEB12502) | metagenome | biome: forest; material: soil | place: Canada | collected 2011-07-03 | depth 0.3 m | reverse complement strand
GAGGGCGAAGATCCACTCCGCGGCGTTGGGGTCGCGGTCGCCGGGCCGGTCCGTGAGGTTGGTCCCCTTGATCTCGCCGAGAGCGCAGGGGAACAGGCCGGCGCCGTTCCGCCAGAGCTTCTGGTTGTAATGCTCGCGGTCGATGAGGCCGCCCATGGCGAAGACGACGGCCTTGCCCTCGCGCGCGTAGGCCTCGAGAGCGGCGACGTGGTCATCGGGGATCGACGCGACGTTCGCGAGCACGATGAGGTCGTACTTCTTCAGGTTCCCCACGGGGAGCGCGGCCTCGGAGACGACCTCGGGATGAATGAGCTCCCTCCCCGCCTCGCCGTAGGGGTCGAGGGCCTTCTGGAGGAAGGAGGTCTCGCTCTCCCACTTCTCGGAGCGTGGCTCGCCGTCGACGAGCAGGACCTCGACGCCCTCGCGCACGTCGATCACGAGCGCGCGCTCGTTGTCCACCTGGAGCGCGTCGGACTTGAGCGAGACGCGGACGCGGTGCGTCCCCTTCTCGTGGAAGACGTAGCGGAGCGGCTCGAGCTGCCGCACCTCCTCGGGCGCGAGGTCGAGCGAGACGGCCTTGACCGGAGCGTCGGCCCCGTCGATGTAGTACTCGAGCGTGAGCCCCGCGAGCGCCTCGCCCTTGGACCCACGGGCCGGCGAGACGGTGCCGAAGTTGCGGACCGTGCACTCTATGTAGCAGGGGAGGTTCGTCCCCACGATCGGCTCGCGCGTCTCGAGCGAGACGACGCCCGCGTTCTTTGGCTCATCGGCGCCACAGTCCACCACGTAGAGCGTCGCCCCGAGTTTCTTCACGTCCTCGGCGACGCCCTTGATCGTGGGGTCGCGGAGCGAGCTCGCTCCGTAGGCCGCTGTCTGGAAGAGGCCCGAGCGCTGGTTGTCCGTGAGGAGGAAGACCGTCTTCGGGCTCGGCGGGAGCTCGGGCGGCGGGGGCTGCCCGTCCGGCCCGGCGTCGAAGCGTTTGAGCACGTCCGGGAGCATGTGGAACGCTGCGGCGTAGTCCGTCCCGCGGTAGGTCCACTGCGTCTCGGGGAGCGAATCGATCTCGTCGAGGATCTCGCGCTGCGTGCGCCCGTCCACGTTGCGTGGGGTGGCGTAGACCTTACGGGCCTGCTCGTCGAACGCGATGATCGACACGCGGTCGACCTGCCGGAGCTGACGCACGAGGTCGCGGGCGGCGCGCTTCTCCTTCTCGTGGACCGTCTGCTTCGCGTCCGAGCCGAGCTGGTAAGCCGTCGAGTAGCTCGTGTCGAGGAGGAGGACGACGTTCCGGCGGGCGTCGGTCTCCTGGACGGGGATGATCGGCTGGCCGCGCGGCCGCGCGAGCGCCATGACGAAGCAGGCGAGGACGAGGCAGCGCAGGAGGAGGAGGAGGAGGTTCTCGATCCTCAGGCGCTTCTGCGAGCGCTTGAGAGCCCGGAGGAGGAACGTCTGGGCGGCCCACTCGACCTGGCGGTAACGGATCCGGTTGAAGAGCCAGATGATGATCGGGGCGGCCACGAGGGCGAGGCCCGCGAGCATTCCCGGATTCACGAAGTGGGTGACGATCCAGCTCAACAGACCGCTCCTTCGGCGGCTCGCTCGCTTCGCGAGCTCCCGCCGCAGTCGCTGCTGAAGGCCTCGCGTAGCCTCGCTCGGTCGCTACGCTCCCTGCGCTCGGACGCTCGGCTCACGAGAGCTTCATCTCCGCGCGCGTGGCGAGGTAAGTCGTCAGCGCTACGTCGAGCGGCATGGAGTTGTCGAGGCCCACGTAGTCGATGCGGTCCTGGCGGCAGCCCCGCTTGATCTCCCACGTAAAGCGCTCGAGCTCATCCAGGTACGCCTGACGGATGGCCCGGGGGTCCGCGGTGACCTCGCCGAGAAGCTCGAGCCCGCGGAACTTGGTCATGGAGTCGAAGGGGAACGACTTCTCCCACTCGTCGAGCACGTGGAACAGGATGACCTCGTGCCTCCGGTGACGGAAGTGCCGCAGACCGGAGAGGATCGTCTGCGGGTCGTCGAAGAGGTCCGAGATGACGATGACGAGGCCCTTCCTCTTTATGCGCTCGGCCATCTCGTGGAAGACGGGGCCGATCGTCGTCCGCTCGCGCGGCTCGATCGTGTTGAGCGCGTGGAGGAAGACGTTCCGGTGGCTCGGGTGCGATGACGGCGGGATGAAGTTCCTGATCTTCTCGTCGAACGTCACGAGGCCGACCGAGTCGCGCTGCCGGAGCACGAGGTAGGCGAGCGAGGCCGCGATCATGGAGCCGTACTCGAGCTTGGAGGGGCGCGCCGGGTCGCCCTTGTATTTCATGGACTCCGAACAGTCGAGGAGGATCGTCGCGGTGAGGTTCGTCTCCTCCTCGTACTCCTTTATGTAGAAGCGGTCGCTCCGGCCGTAGACCTTCCAGTCGATGTGCTTGGGGTCGTCGCCCGGGACGTATTCGCGATGCTCGGCGAACTCGACCGAGAACCCGTGGAACGGGCTCTTGGGGAGGCCCGTCACGGACCCCTCGACGACCAGGCGGGCGATGATGTCGAGCCGCGAGATCTTCTGGAGGGTCTTGGGATCGAGGAAGCGTCGCGCCGCTTCAGCCCTGGTCTCGGCCAAGCGCTAGCCCTTCGCCGAAGCCTTCGCCGTCACCGTCTCGGACGCCTTCACGTGCTCGAGGAGCTTCTCGACGATCTTGTCCGTCGTGACGCCCTCCGCCTCGGCGTTGAAGTTCGTGATGATCCGGTGCCGCAGGACGGGCTTGGCGACGGTCGCTATGTCCTCGGTCGCGACGTGGTGCCGGCCGTGGAGGACCGCGCGCGCCTTGGCGCCGAGGATGAGGTACTGCGAGGCGCGGGGACCGGCGCCCCAGCTCAGCCACTCCTTGCAGAAGTCGGGCGCCTCGGGCGTCCTCACGCGCGTCGCGCGGGCGAGCCGCATGGCGTACTGGATCACGTGGTCCGCGATCGGGACGCGGCGGACGATGTCCTGGAGCTTCAGGATCTCGGCCTGGTTCAGGACGGCCTCGACCTTGGAGTCATGGGCGGAGGTCGTCCGCCGCATGATCTCGAACTCCTCCTTCTCGTCCGGGTAGTCGACCATGACGTTGAACATGAACCGGTCGAGCTGGGCCTCGGGGAGGGGATAGGTGCCCTCCTGCTCGATCGGGTTCTGCGTCGCGAGGACGAAGAACGGCTCCTCGAGCGTGTGCTTCTTGCCGCCGGCCGTGACCTGGTGCTCCTGCATGGCCTCGAGGAGCGCGGCCTGCGTCTTGGGAGGCGTCCGGTTGATCTCGTCGGCGAGGATGATGTTCGCGAAGACGGGCCCCCGGAGGAACTGGAAGCGTCGCTCGCCCGTCGCCTTGTCCTCCTGGATGACCTCGGTGCCCGTTATGTCCGAGGGCATGAGGTCGGGCGTGAACTGGATCCGGTTGAAGGACAGCGAGAGGCAGCGCGCCAGCGTCGAGATCATGAGCGTCTTGGCGAGGCCCGGGACGCCGACGAGCAGGCAGTGGCCCTTGGAGAAGATCGAGATGAGGAGCTCCTCGACGACCTCCTCCTGGCCGACGATCACCTTCGCCATCTCCTGGCGGAGCGCGCGGTAACCCTTCTGGAGGCGCTCGACGGCCTCGAGGTCGTTCGTGTCCATCTTGACGCTGTCATCTGCCATGAGCTTCCTCGGGAGGTGAGGCGTGGGGGCCGTTGGGATGGCGGCTCCAAAAGACGGGTCCAGCGCTCTTTACGTGAACCGCGCACCTTGTGTGAGGGAAGGCAGGGCCACTCTACCCCCGTCCGTGCACCACGTAAAGACAGAGGCCACAGTAGCGTCGTGAAGATCGGCCAGAACGAGGTCCTGGGCGAGCTCGGGCGCGGAGGCATGGGTGTCGTCTTCCGGGTCAGGACGCCCGGAGGACGCGAAGGAGCCCTCAAGCTCATCGCCAGGGCGGATGCGGCGACGCTCGCTCGCTTCGAGCGGGAACGGCGGCTCCTCGCGTCGCTCGGTGAGAAGGAGGGCTTCGTCGGGCTGCTCGATGCCGGGGTCGCGCCGGAGGGTGCCTGGCTCCTCATGCCGTACGTGCCGGGGGGAACGCTCAGAAAGCGCCTCGAGGACGGGCCGCTCGGCGTCGAGGAGACGGTGGCCCTCGGGATCGAGCTCGCGACGGCCCTCGGGGAGGCCCACGCGCGCGGGATCGTCCACCGCGACGTGAAGCCCGAGAACATCCTCTTCGCGGCCTCGGGCCGCGCGCTCCTCGCCGACCTCGGGATCGCCAAGCACTTCGACCGGAGCGCGGCGGGAGGGAGCCAGAGCCTCAGCCTCACGCAGGCGGGCGCCTTCAAGGGCACCGCGGGCTACATGGCGCCCGAGCAGCTCGAAGGCGCCCGCGAGGCGGGTCCTCCCGCGGACGTGTTCGCGCTCGGCGCCGTCCTCTACGAGTGCCTCGCCGGCCGGCCGGCGTTCACGGGAGAGAGCGTCATCGAGCTCCTCTCCAAGTTGAGCTCCGGGACCTACGAACCGCTCCGGACGCCTGGCGTCCCGGCGTGGCTCGAGGGCGTCGTCACGACCGCGCTCGACCCGGAGCCCCGCTCCCGGTTCTCGAACGGACGAGCCCTCGCCCAGGCTCTCGCGAAACGCGAGAAGGACGGGAAGCGACCGAAGGGAAGGCGGCTCTCTCGCCCTCTCCTCGTGTCCCTGGTCATTGCCACGGGCGGCCTCGCGTTCCTGGGCCTCCGCGTCCGCTCGAGCCTCGCCCACGCGTCCGCCGCGAAGCTCGTCGAGGCCTCCCGGGCGCGCGTCCTCGCGGGAGACATGGAGGGCGCGCTCGCCGACGCGACGAGCGCGATCGAGCAGGATCCGGGGCTCGCGAGCGCGTGGGCCGCGCGGGGCGCCGCGCGCTGCAACAAGGGGGACACGGAGGGCGCGATCGCGGACGTGACGAGGGCGCTCGAGCTCGACTCCAAGCTCGCGAGCGCCTGGCAAGTCCGGGGCGCCGCGCGCCACAGGCTGAGCGACGAGGAGGGCGCGATCGCCGACTGCACCAGGGCCATCGAGCTCGACCCCTCGCTCGGCGGAGCGTGGGGGAACCGCGGCCTCGCTCGCCTCGAGAGGGGCGACGTGGAGGGGTCGCTTGCCGACGCCACAAAGGTTGTGGACCTCGACCCGACCCGCCCCGCGAGCTGGGTGAACCGCGCCACGGTTCGCTCCGCGCTGGCCGACTTCGAGGGCGCGATCTCCGACCTGACGAAGGCGCTCGCGCTCGACCCCAGGAGCGAGGACGTCCTCCTGAGCCGCGCCGTGGCGCGCGAGAGGACCGGGGACTCGGAGGGCGCGATCGACGACTGCACCAAAGCGATCGCCCTCGCCCCGAAGGACGCCGCGGCGTGGGGTCACCGCGCCTCGGCGCACCTCGGTAAGGGCGACATCGAGGCCGCGCTCGGGGACGCGGCCAAGGCCCTCGAGCTCGACCCGCGTCTCGTCGCCGGCTGGGCGACCCGCGCGAGGGCCCACTTCGAGCAGGACGACCTCGAAGACGCCATCGCGGACGACACGAAGGCGATCGAGCTCGAGCCTCGGACGGCGCAGCCCTACGCGGACCGCGGAGCGGCGCGCAGCAAGAAAGGCGACCTCGAGGGAGCGCTCGCCGACCTCGACCGGGCGATCGACCTCGAGCCGAACCAGGCCATGGCCTGGGTGATCCGCGCCGGCATCCACGGGGCCCGGAACGACTTCGAGCGTCAGAAGGCGGACGCGACCAGGGCGATCGAGCTCGAGCCGAAGCTCGCCTCCGGGTGGGCGAACCGTGGCCTCGCGCGGGATGCGCTCGGAGACCTCGACGGCGCCATCAAGGACTGCAAGCACGCGCTCGAGCTCGAACCCGACGGACCCAACGCCGCGACGATCCGCGGCTGGCTCGAGGAGGCCACGGCTCGTCAGAGGTGAGGTGCGGCCTCGGCGGATGCGCTGCCTCGGGTCGCCGAGGAAGCGCCGCACCTCACGGCTGGGCGGGGGAGGCGAGGAGGTCGGCGAGGCGCGGGAGTGTCTCTCCGGCCGATCCCTCAATGAAGTGCCGCACGCGACCCGTGTGCGTGAGGCTCGTCGGCTCGAGGTTGAACTCGCAGAGGGTGGCCCCGTGCTCGAACGCGATCTCGGGGATCGACGCCGCCGGGTAGACGATCGCCGAGGTCCCGACGACGAGGCAGACGTCGCAGCGGCGCGCGAGGTCCTGGGCCTTCTCGATCGCACCGAGCGGGAGCATCTCGTTGAAGAGGACCACGTCCGGCTTCATGATCGCGCCGCACTGGCACCGGGGCGGGGCCGCCAGCGCGGCGATCCGCGTGGTCCGGCCCGAGCGGCAGTCGAGGCAGACGAGCGTGTCGGGGCTCCCGTGGAGCTCGATCACGTTTTTCGAGCCCGCGGCCTGGTGCAGGCCGTCCACGTTCTGCGTGATCACGGAGTCGACGAGGCCCATTGCCTCGAGCTTCGCGAGGGTCGCGTGCGCCGGGTTCGGCTTCGCGCTCCCGCAGAGGCGCGCGAGCTCGAGGTAGAAGATCCAGAACTGCTCGGGGGCCGCGCGGAACGCCTCGATCGTGCCGTAGACCTCGGGTGGATATTTCTCCCAGATCCCGCCCGCCGAGCGGAAGTCCGGGATCCCGCTCTCGACCGAGACGCCCGCTCCCGTGAGCACGATCGCGAGGTCGGCCGAGGCGAGCTCGTCCCTGACGCTGTAGATCGACACGCGGCACCTCCGGGCGCCCGCATCATAGCCAGCGGCGGTAGGACCCGGGCGAGCGTCGCCGTCGGCGGCCCCTTCCCCGCGAGCGTCGGGTAGCATCCGGGAGCGAGAGGACCGGACTGCATGAAGAGTGACGGAAAGACGGCCAAGGAGGCCATGCGCGTCGTCGTGAGCGAGAACGGGCCTTACGTCGTGTACGGCGGAGTGCCGCTCAGCGTCCAGGTCATCGTGCCGAACAAGGAGGGGTCCTCCTGGGACTGGCGGGAGGGCAAGAAGTTCGAGACCAAGCCCGAGTCCCACCTCTGCCGCTGCGGACACTCGAACAACAAGCCATTCTGCGATGGTTCGCACGCCCGGGTCGGCTTCGACGGCGAGGAGACGGCGAGCCGCGTTCCCTACGCGCGTCAAGCGGAGACGATCGACGGCCCGACGCTGAACCTGAGCGACGCCGAGGAGCTCTGTGCCTGGGCGCGCTTCTGCGACGCGGGCGCCAAGATCTGGAACATGATCGAGAAGACGGACGACCCGAAGGTCCGGGAGCTGGCGATCCGCGAGGCGAACCACTGCCCGTCGGGTCGCCTCGTCGTCCACGACGCCAAGACGCGGAAGGCCATCGAGGAGCCGCTCCCGCCTTCGATCGGCGTCGTCGAGGACCCGGACGCCGGCTGCAGTGGACCGCTCTGGGTCCGCGGCGGCATCACGGTCGAGTCGGCGAACGGCAAGTCCTACGAGAAGCGCAACCGGGTGACGCTGTGCCGGTGCGGAGCCTCCGACAACAAGCCCTTCTGCAACGGCAGTCACGCCAGCGTGAAGTTCAAGGACGACTTCCTGGAAAAGGAGACCACCTAGTTCGCGTATTTACTGGCTTCCAGAGATGAGGGCGGTGGGACTCGAACCCACGACCAACAGCTTAAAAGGCTGCTGCTCTACCGTGCTGAGCTACGCCCTCGGACGGCCGGGATTATAGCGACTCCCGGGATTGGCGCCCGGCGTGCTCGGCAGTCATCCTCGCTTCCTGGATCGGTCGTTACGACCTCCTCGGTCTCGTGGGCGGCCTGGGAGTCGTCTCCCGCGCCCGCTCCCCCGAAAAGGGGATGTGGCCGTGAAGCTGCTCGCGCGGCTCGACCCGACGAGGCGCGCCCGCTTCGAGCGCAAGCGGCGGATCCAGGGCGAGATCCAGAGGAGCGGGGCCTCCTCGCCGGCCCGCGGACCTCGTCGCGATACGCGGACTCCCGCGCGGAGAAACCGGCGCCTTGCGCGTGATTCGCCGCGGCGGCCGGTAACGACTTGTTTCTCCCGCGCAGCGCCGCGCCCTCCCGGGCTCGCAAGAACGCCACGGAGCGGAGAGTGCTCGTCGCGATGCCACCGAGGCGCTGCGCGGACGGCCCGAGGAGTTGCGTGCTCGAGCCCGTCAGGTCGCGCAGCGCGTCGGTGCCTCGAAGGGAAAGGAACGAACCATGCGAACGTTGAACGAGGGCGAGTTGCTCCAGGTCTACGGTGGGTGGGGCTGCTGCCCGAAGCCCCCGAAGCGTTGCGGAGGCCGCGGCGGGTCCCGCGGCGAGTCGCGCGGCGGATCCTCGCACGGATGCTCCGGGTCGCGGAAGGGGTCGCGCAAGGGGTCGTGCAAGGGGTCGAACAGGGGGTCGCGCCGCCGCGGCTCCCGGCACGGGTGCCGCTGATTAACTCGTCCGTGACACCGCCCGACGCACGACCGCCTTCTCGTGCTCGGGCGGTGACGGTTCCCATCGTCGACGACCCGAGGCCACCGGAGCGGAGAGATCCCATGAAGTCGCCACACGCGGACGGGACCCAGGACGAGGAAGTCTGGTTGCTCGGTCAGCCGAAGCTTCGCGACTACCTCTCCTTCGTGAAGCACACGGTCGTGGGAGGCGCGGCGATCGATCCGGCGAGGCTGACCGACGAGTGGCGCGTCGCCAACGACCACTACCACGAGCTCGAGGAGCGTGAATCGGGGGTCGCGGACCGTGTGGAGTGTCGCGACCTGGACCCTGCGCTGGCGCCCCTGGCCGAGGAGGTCGCGGCCACCGCATCGTATCGGCGTACCTTCGACGCCCTCCCGACGAGCTTCGGCATGGTCGAGCTCGACCGCCTCGTCGTCTTCCAGCGATCCATCACCGCCAATTTCGTCGATTCGATCCGGTCACGGCTGGGAGCGGCGCCCGACGCGGAGACGCTGTTTCGTTTCTGCCTCCCGCTCACGAACCGGGACGCGCCGGTGCACATCGAGCGCATGGGCTCGCGGCGCTACGCGTTCCGCTCCGACTCGACGGACTTTCGCTTTCACGAGCCGATCCTGCTCCGATCCGAGCAGATCCAGGGCTACGACTCGTTCGGTCCGATCGCGGGTGTCGTCGGGCTCGTGGTGGGGTTCGGTTCGAACTTCCTCAACGTCATCCGCGTCGGCAAGCGTTTGCTGCTTCACAACGGCTATCACCGCGCCTGCGCGCTGCGCGGGCTCGGCATCAAGCACGCTCCCTGCATCATCCAGACCGTCACGCGCCCGGACGAGCTGGAGATCGCCGCCAGCGAAGCCGTCGCGGAAGACCCCGAGTTCTACTTCAACACCGCCAGGCCGCCACTGCTCAAGGACTTCTTCGATCCCCGGATCCGACGTGCGTGGCCCACTCACAGGCAGTCGAGGCTGATCGAGGTCAACTTCGAGGTGAGGGACTCCCTCGTCCCCGAGCTCGTCGACGAGATGCCGCGATGAGTCCGCCCCTCTTCCGGAGAGAGGCGCTCGCCGAGCGTCAGGCGCAATGGCTCGGCACGGTGCTGCTCGCGCCCCGCGTGTCGCACGCCCTCTTCAGCGCGTGCGCGGCGCTCGCGATCGCCGCCATCGTTTCCTTGCTGTCCCTCGCGAGCTACAGTCGAAAGGCGCACATCGCAGGCTGGCTCGTCCCCGAGGACGGCCTGGTCCAGGTCTTCGCGCCCCAGACGGGCATCGCCGCGGAGATCCGCGTCAAGGAGGGCGACGAGGTCCGCAAGGGCGATCCGCTCGTCGTGCTCTCCGCCGAGCTCGAGAGCACCGCGCTCGGCGCCACGCGGACGAAGGTCGTCCGCGGACTCGCCGCGCGGCGCGACAGCTTCGCGGCGGAGCGAAAGCGCGTCGAGCAGCTCGCCGAACGCCAGCGGGAGTCCCTCACCGATCGACTGGCGGCCCTGGACTCGGAGCAGGCGCAGATCGACAAGGAGATCGCGCTCCAGGAGACGCGCCTGAAGCTCGTCCAGGCCGGCGAGGCCCGTCAGGTCGCGCTCCACAAGGGCAGCTTCGTCACGGAGGAGTTCGTGCAGACCGCTCAGGAGAACCGGATCGAGCAAGAGACGAGGCTCCGTGCCGTCGAGCGCATGCGCTTGACGACGGACCGCGATCGCCTCACCCTCGAGGCCGAGCTGGCCGAGCTGCCGCTCAGGTCCGGGGCGGAGGCGGCCAACATCGAGCGCGGGCTGGCGGCCGTCGAGCAGGAGCTCGCCGAGGCGGAGGCGCGGCGCGAGATCGTCGTGCCCGCGCCGGAAGCGGGCACCGTCACGGCCGTCCAGGCGGTGCGCGGAAGCCTTCCCGACCCGAGGGTCCCGTTGCTCAGCATCTTGCCCGCGGGCTCGAAGCTGCAGGCACACATGTTCGTCCCGAGCCGCGCCATGGGATTCATCCGGCGCGGCCAGCGCGTGCTGCTGCGCTACCAGGCATACCCGTACCAGAGGTTCGGTCATCACGAGGGCGTCGTGGAAGAGATCTCCCGCTCGGCGATGAACCCCGCCGAGCTACCGATGCAGCTCGCCGGTTTGACGAGTCTGTTCGGCGCCGGGGAGCCCGTCTATCGGATCACGGCGAGGCTCGCGAGCCAGACCGTCACCGTCTACGGGGAACCGGTGGGCTTGCAGCCAGGCATGCAGCTCGAGGCGGACGTGGTGGTCGAGACCCGTCGGCTCGGCGAGT
>FTGE01001334.1_pt1 | contig 10688 bp, 9 predicted proteins | sample 1640581 | NCBI WGS metagenome assembly FTGE01 (sample SAMEA3914789, study PRJEB12502) | metagenome | biome: forest; material: soil | place: Canada | collected 2011-07-03 | depth 0.3 m | reverse complement strand
GTTGGACGAGCGCGATCAGCAGTCTCGCCACGGACACATCGCGGCGGCGCGAGCTAGCTGAGCTCGGGCAAGCGCGAGCGCGGTCCGAGTTCGCGTGGCCCGTGGTGGCGCGAAGGTACCTCGACTTCTTCGAGCAGTTCGTCAGTTGAGCACGGCCAGGGATAAGTCATCGAGGATGACTGTTGAGCAAATGCGTGGCGCCCGAGCGGACGCTCCCGCGTGATCTACCGACGCCTCCTCGCCGCACTTACACGGGTCACGTCCTCCGGCACCTACATCCCCGAAATCGATGGGTTGAGGTTCGTCGCGATCGCATCGGTGGTTCTCTTCCACGTAAGGTCATACTTGGGCGCGAAGTCGGGAGTCTCATGGCAAGTCCCGTTGGAGCGCGATTTCCTCGCGAGGATGCTGTTCCATCTGGACCGCGGGGTCCCCTTGTTCTTCGGGATCAGCGGTTTCGTGTTGAGCCTTCCGTTTGCCATATATTCTCGCGGAACGTCAAGACGACCGTCTCTGCGAGCGTACTATCGGCGTCGTCTCACGCGACTTGAGCCACCCTATCTCCTCAGCCTCCTTGTATTCTCGTTGATGCTGTGGCTGGTCAATCACAGATCGGCCGGCGAGCTCGCGCCACACACGCTCGCGAGCGCCGCCTACGTCCATAACGTTCTCTATCGGGACCCCAGCGCAATAAATGTCGTGTATTGGTCGCTGGAGATAGAGGTTCAGTTCTACCTGCTGGCTCCCTTCATATGTCGTATTTTCGAGATCCGGCCTCGACGACCAAGGCGCCTCATTCTGGCCTTGATGCTCATCGCCACGAGCGCAGCGTCGTCCTCTCTGGGGCAATACCGCCTTGTCACCCTCTCGCTGGTGGGTGCTCTCCCGTTCTTTCTCGTTGGACTTCTGTTTGCCGACATCTACGTCGATGACTGGAGGTGCGCCCCCCCGCACCACCCGATATGGGATTGTGTAGCAGTCCCTGCATTCTTGGCGCTGTTCGCCACGACGTTCGAGACCAGCCTCGAGAAGATCCTCTTTCCGCCACTCATGCTCGTCGTGTATGGCGCTGTCTTCCGGGGGGTGTACGTCCGTCGCGCTCTGACCACCCCCTTGCTCACGACGATCGGGGGTATGTGTTACTCGATCTATCTACTTCATTACAAAGTAATCTCGGCCGTTGGTCTCGTCACCATCCGAGCCACCGCTGGGCATACATTCTGGCTCAACTTCCTCGTTCAGGCGAGCCTCTTGGGCACGGCGGTCATCATCGCTTCCGCCGGCTATTTCCTCCTCGTTGAAAGACCGTGCATGAGTCGTGACTGGCCGGAACGACTCGCCGCGTGGGCAGCATCGTCGCTCCGTCGTCGTAATGAGCCGTTGAATGCGCCGCTCGGAGACACTGAGCCCTTACCGTGAATGGGCGACACTTGTGACGAACTTCCACGTTCGAGCGTTCGCTAGCGTCGTTCTCGACGGAGCACCGCCGCCATCTGAAAACTGAACCAGGTGCGCAATGGTAGCGGCAACCAGCGACTCAACCGCTCCACGCTCTGGACAAGTGCCCAAGGCAGAAGCGGGAGGATGAGTCGTAGCCTCATGTGGCCACATGTGAGAGGATTCGCGAAGAGGACGAGTTTCTCCACACGCAGGCCAGCCCTCCGTGCGAGATCCCGCAGCTCGTCAGCATGAAGCAGGAAGATGTGACCATCAGCATTCGGACGAAACTGGATTGACTCGAAGATCGAGGGATCAGGGCAGTCGGAGAATCGGGGAAGCCGGTTGCGGCAGTACCCCCCGTTCGGCGTGGTCAGCACAATGGCGCCGTCTTCGGCCATGAGGTCAGCGAGTCGTGCGAGGAAGACATCGGGATGAGCCACGTGTTCGATAACTTCAGTGGCGAGGACTGCATCGAAGCGTTCCTCGAAGGAGAGGTCGAGGATGTTGCCCGGGCGAAAGGAGATGATGCCGCGTTCACGCTTCATCTTCACGTAGTCCACGAGCTCCTCGCGCAGGTCGTTCCAGACGACGCGGTAGCCGAGCTCCGCGAGGGTCAAGGACAGGTTTCCCTGTGCGGCGGCGACGTCGAGCACCAGCGCCCCGGGTGGCACGGCTTCGCGAAGCAGGTCAATCGCCAGCTCGAAACGCGTTCGGTACGCGAGCGTGTACGCGCAGTCGGAGCGCGAGCCCCAGACTTCGAGCTCGTCATAGTGATAGGACTCGCACACCGAGGCGGCCCACGACGTGTCCAATTCGGGTCTCTTCATGAATGGATAGCTCGATCGTCGCACACTGGCGTTCAGAGCGGCTCGCGACCGCAATGAGACTCATCTCCCGAGCGAGCGCCAGCCCCTCGCTCCAAGCACGGTGCTCGCCCTTCCGGGATCCGACGTTGCGATGAAGCTTGTCGGCTCCCACACCGACCGGGGAGCGCTCGACCGGGGGGCGAGGAGCTGTGGGCCCCGGAAGCCGCGAGCGATCCTGAACACCGTGTAACCTCTCTCCTCTAGGAAACGCGTCGTGTCCGTCGGATAGGGGTGGTGCTCCTCGAAGACGCAATCGCGCATGCGACGCTCCTCGAGCAGTCGGCGGCTCCCCCGGAGCACCGCGAGCTCGTGGCCTTCGACGTCGATCTTGAGCACACCCACGTGCGCGCCACCGATGAGCTCGTCGAGCGGCGCGCACTCGACCTGGATCTCTCCGGCCTCGGCCACGTTCACGGCCCGGACAGAAGCGAGCCCACGGTTCGCCTCGAACGCCTCGGGAACGTGGAGGGCGACCTGCCCACGGCGCTCGGAGACGGCGACGTGGGTCGGGCGAAGCTCGGTCCTCGGGAGCTCGCGACGCCATGCTGCCACGTTGTGGAGAAGCTCCTGATGCAGCGCCGGGTGCGCCTCGAAGGACCAGACGGTTCCTCCCGCGCCGACGCGACGGGCCAGGACGGCAGTCATGTAACCTATGTTTGCGCCCACGTCGATGGCGGTTTCACCCTCTTGGGCGAGGCGCCAGAGCGTCTCCGTGACGGCGAGGTCGATGACCCCGAGGCTCAAGAGCGCGCGCCCGTGGTTCTCTCGGGGCTTCGCACGGATCGTGAGGCCCCAGGGAAGCCCTATGTCGACCCAGTCCTGGCGTGGATACGCCACCGTGAGCGCCGCTCGACGAAGGAGCTGGCGGGGACGGTAGAGGTACTCGGGTTTGAACAGCGCCAGGAGGTTCATGCTCCCTGATCCTGACACGCCACTCTTGTGGCTGCTTGCCGGTTCGACCCGGCACCGTTAATCTCCATGCCGTGGGTGGTTCCGGAGCGAGACTCACTCTCATCGCCCTGGCGGTGGCGGCTTCGTTCGCCTACGCCGACACTCTGACGTGGAAAGACGGCCACAGCTCTAGAGGACGCATCCTCGGTCAGTTCCGCGACTCTCTCTTCGTGCAGCTCGACAGCGAGCCGCCCCGATTCGTGCGCCGATCCGAGCTCGAGGTGGCGAGGAGCGCCTCCGACGAGCCGATCCCCCCCTCGAGCTCGCCCTCACCCGCGCTCGCCGTGACGAGCCCGGTGGGCGAGGTGCGCGTCGAGCCTGCGAATGGGCAGGCGACGACCGTCGCCGATTTCGCCTTCGCCTATCCTCGAGATCGAGTCGTCACCAGCGACAGCGGTCTCGCACGGCTGGTCCTCCTCTCGCGGGGCATCGTGAAGCTCGGTCCCTCGACGACGCTTCTCGTTCGCGACGCAAACGGCACGGCCGACGCCCTCCAGCTCGAGCGCGGCCAGCTCTTCCTCGAGCCGGCCGAGACGCGCGGGATCGACGTCGAGCTCGCACCCGACCTCCACGTCACGGCCAGGGAGGGCTCGGTCAGCCTCGAGCACGTCGGAACGGCGATCCAGCTCACGACGCACTCTGGCACCGCGCAGGTCGAGGGCGCGGCCGTGCGCGGGACGATCGGGCCGGGGCACGCGATCCGGATCGACTCGAACGACCAAGGCGCGAGGCTCCTTGCCGAACGTGCCAACGCCGATGCGATCGAGCTCACCGTGAGCGGCGTCCCGAGGTCGCTCAAACCAGGCGAGGAGGTCACGCTCGCCGGGGCGCCGGTGGCGGCGAGGACGACAGGCTCGTGGCGGCTCGCGAGCATGAAGGGAGGCGTGCTCCTCCGCGCTCGCGACGGCCGGTGGAAGCCTCTCGCCCAGAAGGATCTGGATCAGGTGCGCCTCGACGCGGGCGACTCGGTCGCGACCGAGTCCAACGGGGAGGCCGTGCTCGCCCGGGACGACGGAGCCACGCTGTCGCTCCGCGAGTCGAGCGAGCTTCACCTGGACACCCGCGAGATCTCGCTCGTCGCCGGAGCGGTGAAGGTCGAGGCCCTCCGCGAGGTCGTGCCGCTCGCGCTGCCCGTGGGCGAGAGTCGGTTCGCCTACGTGACCGTCGAGGCGCGAAGGCCCGCCCGGGGCGCGACGGCGCTCGAGCTCGCCACGCTCGCGGGCGAGGCAAAGCTCGCGCTCCCCGCGTCGCTTGCGACGGTCCCCGCGAGGGCGAGGATCCGGCTCGACGGAGCAGGCGACGAGTCGACCGTGCAAGCGGTCGAGGGGACGACGAACCTCGCCACCATGGCCCAGGCCGAGGTCGGGGACCCCGACGTGTCGGTCGCGCTCGAGGCGCCGCGCATGGCGAGCATCCGCGCGCTCCACGCTCAGGGCGTACGCCTCGGGCTCGACGGGACGCGCACGATCGTGGCCGGCCCCGAGGTCGTGAACGCGCGCGTCCGCTGGGCGGGCGAATCGCCCCGGATCGTCTTCGCCAAGGGGCCAGAGTGCGAGCTCGAGAAGGAAGTCACCGTCGCCCTGGGCTCCGAGAAGGCGTCTCCCCTGCTCCGGCTCGCGAACGATGCGCGCATCACGCTCGTCGACCCCAGTCTCCGCGGAACTCTGGGTCCCTCGGGACGGCTCAGGCTCGCGGACGAGACCTCGGTCGTGGCGAAAAGCGCGGTGCGGTTCTCGCTGCGGGGACCCGAGGGCCTGGCCGGCGCGATCGTGGGCACTCGTCAGGGGGATCGATTCGAGGTCCCGCACCGGGCGACCGTGACCGTCGGCCGCCGCGGTCAGGACTCCACCTACTTCAGGCTCGACGACGGGCGAGCTCTCGTCATCGAGGACGGCGCGCCCCCGGTCCAAGCCCGGCTCGGCAAGTCAGTCGGGCCGGGCGGATCGGAGCTCAAGGGCGACGCGGGCGACCCGGCGACGCTCTCGCTCACCATGCCGGGAGCCGCTCCGCTCGCGGTCGCGCCGACGCGGCGGGTCACGGTGCTCGCGACGCGGCAGGGCGAGTTCATCATCCTGGACGACCCCGCCCTGCTCGACGCCATGGCGGAGCGTGGGTTCGTTCCACTCGCGACGACCGCGACAGGGAGCTCATTCATCCTGAATCCGAATCCGAACCACTTGCCGGAGCTCAGCGCGCAGCCACCGCCCGCAAGTCCGGTGAGGTGAGCTCAGGGGGACGAAGCTGCGGGGGAGAGGGAGAGCAGGTCGGGCCGCCGCCGCCGGTGCCTTCGTGGCCCTCGGATTCGCCGCTGCCTCGTCCGCGCGCGCGCTCGACTCGGAGACGTTCGACGACTTTACGAGCGTGGGCGCCGGGGAGGACGCCCGGAAGCGCCCCGCTCCGCTCGCCTTCGACGGGCACTCGCTCGAGCCGAGCTTCGCCTACAAGGTCCTGGACTTCCTGACGCCGCACGCCTTCGGCGCGGAGACCGTGGGCTACACGGACAACGTCCTCCTTACTCCTTCTCCTAGCACGCACTCCTTCTTCGAGAAGACGACGATCGGCGGGCGGGGCGACGTCCAGCTCGAGGAGCACGTCTTCTCGGCCTGCTACCGCGCATCCGAGACCGACTACCCCGGGCTCGACGACCGCACCTGGCTGTTCGAGCAGCAGGCGGATGCTCGCATCGACCTCAACTTCAACGAGCTCCAGGCGCACGCGGACGGCTTCTACGGCCGCTACGGCTACCCGAGCCTGGTCCAGGTCGTGGGATTCGCCCCCGAGCAGGCGTACTTCGCGCAGATGTGGGTCGAAGGCAACTGGAACCGTATCGGCGGCAAGCTCGGGTTCTCGGCCCGGCGCGACGATTTCGAGAGCACGGGCGCGGCCTTCGCCCTCCGGGCCCTCGACAAGAAGACTCTCGGCGTGGACGCCCAGGTCAACTTCAAGATCTTCGAGAAGCTCGTTGCCCTCGCGGAGTACGATTTCGAGACCGACATCTTCGACCAGAAGACCCAGCGGGACTTCGATGCGCACCAGGTGCGGGCGGGCCTCAACGGAACCCTGGGTACGAAGCTCGCGCTGTCCCTCAAGTTCGGCTACACCTACCAGCAGCTTCATGGCTCGTCCGCGTCCGTACAGGACTCACGGCACTACAGCGGCTTCAACGCCGCCTGCGCCGCCTCGTGGCAGATCCTGCCCGAGCTCACGCTCTCGGCCGCCTATCGTCACGACCTCACCTTCGCCGTCGGAGCCGACTACGAGAGCGTCGACTCGATCGACCTTGGCGCCTCTCTCAAGTTCGGTCCGAACGACAAGATCACGGCAAGAGCCGGCTTCACGTGGAGCCGACAGACTCCCGATACCGGGAGTCACTTCGATCGGATTCAATGCATCGCCGCAGTCTCGTACGCGATCCAGAAGTGGCTCGATATCCAGGCTTACTACCAGTACTCGCAGGGGCTCGGGAACCAGCGGTTCGCATCCTCCGGGTACGACGAGCACCGGGTGGGGCTGTCGCTCGGGATCGGGTTCTGAGCGCGCCTCGATGCGCGCCCTCGCGCTCCTGGCGCTCCTCCTCGCCGGCTGCCAGCCCCCGATCTACGACGTTAAGTGGGACCACGTGCCGTCCTCACAGGACTCCCCTCTCAAGCTGCCCCCGCCGCCGCCACTCCCGCCGCCGACGCCGCTCCAGGACCTCTCCGAGCTTCGCGCCGTGAAGCCGCTCGACACGCTGCGCGTGGGCGATGTCGTCTCGGTCATCGTCCGTGACGAGCCCGACCTCTCCGTGCAGAAGGTCCATGTCTCGCGCGAAGGGACGCTGCGTCTCCCGTGGCTCGGCGAAGTACAAGCAGGTGGGAAGACGCGCCGCGCGCTCCGGGAGCTCCTCGAGGACCGCCTGCGGCGCGGTTACGTGAAGACGGCGGAGGTCCAGGTCGATCTCATCAGCGAGGATTGCCGGAAGGTGTACGTCGTCGGCCGCGTCGAGCATCCGGGGATGTTCTCAATCCCGGCGGACCAACGGCTCACACTCGTCCAGGTCATTGCCCTCGCGGGTGGGTTCAACACGCAACGCGGGGACCTCGAGGCCGATCCGGACGCGATCCGCATCATCCGCGCGATCGACGGCCAGAAGAAGACGTTCCGGGTCTCCTTCGAGACGATCGTCGAGCGCGAGCAGCTCGAACAGGACGTCCCGATCGAGCCCGACGACGTGATCTACGTCCCCCCGAAGCGCGAGCTCCGCGTCTTCGGGAGCGTCCAGCGCCCAGGGACGTTCCCCCTCGCGGACGGGAGCCGGCTCACGGCGGACGAGGTTCTCTCGCTCGGGGGCGGGTTCTCGCCCACGGCGGACCGCTCGAAGGTCACCCTCATCCGCCACGGCGCCTCGGGCGCGACTGAGTCCTATCAGATCAACCTCGCCGACGAGAAGGCGCGCGCAACGCCCAACATCCAGTCGACCGACACGGTGATCGTGAGCGACCAGCAGGTGCGCCGCGTCTTCGTCCTGGGAAACGTCGCCCGCCCGGGCGCCTTCGAGCTCGAGGAGAAGGGCCTCACCGTCCTCAAGCTGATCGCCCTCGCGGGCGGGCTCAACCGGATCGCCGACGGCGACGCCGTGCGGCTCCTCCGCACGACGAGCGAGGGCCGGAAGGTCTACCGCGTGCCCTTGAACTCGATCATCAGGAACAACGATACGGAGAACGATCCCGTGCTCGTGCCGGGCGACGTGATCTTCGTGCCGGAGAGCTTCTTCTGATGCTACCCGACCCGCGACCGACCGTTCCCGAGCAGCTCCCGATCGAGCCCACGAAGGCCGTCGCCCTCGCGGCTTTCTCGGACGACGCCGAGGTCAACGTCTTCTCTTTCCTCGCCGACATAGGCGTCACCGACCTCGAGTCGCTCGGCGTCTTCCTCAAGCGGCGAGTCCCGCTCATCGCGGCAGCCGTCGTCGCGGCCACGGTGCTCGCCACGTTCTACGGGCTGCGCCAGGTCGACATCTACTCCGCCGCGGCCAAGGTGCAGCTCGCGCCCCCGCCCATAGACCCCGTGAACGCGCGCTACACGCTCTACGCCGCGGACTACGTGGCGACGGACTACGTCAACACCGAGATCCAGGTCATCAAGAGCCGGATCTTTGCGTCGAACCTGCTCTCGAAGCGGCCCGAGGTGACCAAGCTTCTCCGTCAAAGCGTGCCGCCCGCCCAGGCCGCCAGCGTCGACCCCGCAGCCATGGTCCAGGGGGCGATCTCGGTGCGCGCGCTCCGGGACACGCGGATCATCGAGCTCGTCTGCGAGGACACGGACCCGAAGATGGCCGCGCTCCTCTCCAACACGGTTGCCGACGTCTACTGCGAGTACAAGCAGGAGGAGCGGAACCAGACGGCGAGCTCGAGCGTACGCGCCATCGACGAACAGATCCCGCAGGTGAAGAACCAGATCGAGGCGGACCAGGCCGAGCTCGACAAGCTCGCCCAGGGCGAAAACTCCTTCGAGCATGAGCGCGACCTCGTGATCGAGCGGCTCAAGTCCTACAACGAGGCGCTCAATCTGGCGCAGAAGGACCGCGTCCGCGCCGATTCGGACCTCGAGGCGATCAAGCGCGTCAAGGTGGCCGACCGTCCGATCGAGAGCGCCCCCGCGATCGCACAGTCACCGACGGTGCAGCGACTCCGGACCGACCTCGCCCAGGCCGAGATCGAGTGGAACCAGCTGCTCGAGCGCGGCTACCGGGAGGACTGCCCCCTCCCCAAGGTCAAGGCGGTCCGGTCGCGCCGCGACGACCTGAAGCTCGAGCTCGCGAGCGAGATCGAGACGATCCGGAGCGGCCTCGAGGCCCTCCGCGACGCCAAGTCCTCCGAGGAACAGGGCCTCCAGAAGCTCGTCGGGCAGCTCCAGGACGAGGCCATGCGCCTCGCGCGGCAGACGCAGCACCACGCCTTCCTCGAGACGAAGATCGAGAACAACCAGAAGCTCTATCAGGACCTTCTGCGTCGCGCGAGCGAGCTAGCGACTTACAAGGGTATCGAGACGGCGACGGTCAAGGTCGTCGATCACTCCGAGGTGCCGGGCTCCCCGGTGCGCCCGAACCGGGCGCGGATCACGCTCATGGGAACGGTCCTCGGTCTCCTCCTCGGTTTCGTCCTCGCCTACACCGCGGAGCGCTTCGACACGCGCCTGCGCTCGGCGGTCGACGTTAAGGGCCAGCTCGGTCTCGAGACGCTCGCGCTCGTGCCCGAGATCGAGAGTCTTCCGTCGCCCGACCTCGAGCGCCTCGCGATCACTCAGCCGGGGAGCCCTTTCGCCGAGTCGTTCCGGCGCCTGAGGGCCGCGCTCCATGCGACGACCACGTCACGTGTCCTCCTCGTCACCTCGGGGGCTCCGGCCGAGGGCAAGAGCACCGCGGCCATCAATCTTGCCGTCGCCTCGGCCAAGGCGGGCGCACGCGTCCTTCTCATCGACGCCGACATGAGGAACCCGAGAGTCCATCGCGCGTTCCACCTTGAGGTCGAGCCCGGGCTCGCCGACTGCCTCGACGAGCGGACACGCTCGCCCCAGAAGCTCGTGAACGAGACCGAGGTGCCAAACCTCTACGTCCTCACGGCCGGCAAGACGAGGAAGAACGCGGCCGAGCTGCTCGCCGGCGGGCATTTCGTGCGAATCATCTCCATGCTCAAGGAGCGCTTCGATCGGATCGTCGTTGACACACCGCCTGCGGCATTCCTCTCGGACGCGTCGATCATGGTGCCCGCGGCGGACACGGTGCTCCTCGTCGTCTCGACGCGGCGCTCGCGCCGTCGCGCGACCCGGCTCGCGCTCGAATCGCTCGCGGGAGTCGGCGTCAGGCCCGCGGGCGTGCTCCTCAATCACTTGAGCAACCTGCACCTCCGGGCGCTCTACTACGAGTACTACAAGGACTACGACAAGCAGCAGCACACGCCGGTGGAGACGTCGCTCAAGAACCGGGACTGACCGCGGGCCCTTCGCGAGCTCCGCCCCACATGATTCTGAAAGCAACCTCGCGACGCCATCGACTGGGCGAGCGCGACGTCGTGGAGTCGCTCGTGAAGCGACTCTCGGCCTGCGCCGCTGCGACGCTGAGGCAGGTCTCGTTCCTGATCATGGACGAGAGCAAAGAGAGCCTCGTCGCAGCGGTCGAGCGGCTCCTCCCGAAGGAGTGATGGCCGGCCACCTTCGAGCGTCCGTAGGCCGATAGCCTACGTCAGCAAGGCGATAGCCTACGTCAGCAGTGCGATAGCCTACGTCAGCAGTGCGATAGCCTACGTCACGAGGGCGATAGCCTACGTCACGAGGGCGATAGCCTACGTCACGAGGGCGATAGCCTACGTCACGAGGGCGATAGCCTGCGTCAGCAGGGCGATAGCCTGCGTCAGCAGGGCGATAGCCTGCGTCAGCAGGGCGATAGCCTGCGTC
>FTGE01001968.1_pt1 | contig 10792 bp, 1 predicted proteins | sample 1640581 | NCBI WGS metagenome assembly FTGE01 (sample SAMEA3914789, study PRJEB12502) | metagenome | biome: forest; material: soil | place: Canada | collected 2011-07-03 | depth 0.3 m | reverse complement strand
AAGGCCATCCCGGCGCCCAAGCAGAAGGAAGCCCCCCAGTGGGAGGGCCAGATCAACTTCCGCGCCGAGGGCGACGACAAGTGGTCGGCCTTCTTCATCCAGGTGGAGAAGTTCCTCGGCGACGAGCAGTTCGACGGCGTCTTCGCCGTGGACCTCGGCACGACCAATAGCTGCGTTGCGTTCTGGGAAGTGAAGCCCGAGCCGAACTTCCTTCCCCTCGCGCCGGCCCTGCTTGGCGAGGGGCAGTCGGTCGCCTCGGCCGTGAACGTCCTCGAGCTCGAGCCCTTCAAGACGCTCGTCCCCGAGAGCTACGACATAGGCCAGGCCGCCGTCGGCTCGCCCCGGAAGACGAACCTCCACTTCTCGGTGAAGCGCGGCATCGGCACCAAGAGGAAGTACGTCCTCACCGAGGGGACGGAGATCTGGAACGCCGAGGCGCAGCACATGTACACGGCCGTCGCCAAGAAGCTCCTCAACGAGGGGCGCGCGGCGATCGGCAAGGGGATCACCGAGATCGTCGTCACGTCGCCTCCGCGCTGGAACGCCATCCAGATGATGGAGTGCCGCAACACGTGGCGAACCCTCGGCTTCTCGCCCGACCGGATCGACATGAGCACGGACGAGGCGACGGGCTGCGCCTTCTACTACGTGCTCTATCCGCTGTTCCAGCGGTTCGGCAAGAAGTCGGCGCTGCGCGACTACGTGGAGACCGAGTTCGGTCCCATGAAGGTCGCGGACGGCAAGTTCGAGATCAACCTCCTCGCCATGGATATCGGCGGTGGCACGTCCGACCTCGCGCTCGTGAAGTGCCACCTCGAGTTCGAGGCTCAGCATCTCTCGCTCGACATCGACGTGGTCGACCGGGGCGGCCGCCAGGACCTCGGCGGCGACAACGTCACGCTCTACCTCTTCGACATCCTCAAGAGGCGCATGGCGCTCGCGCTCGCGGCGCCGAACCGGCTCATCGATCCCAACGACAAGAATCCGCCGCCCTCGAACCCGTGGATCAAGTTCTACAAGCTCGACCCGCAGCAGGCCGCGATCCTCCAGAACTGGGATCGCATCATGAAGGTGATCGACAAGCCCGAGCCGCTCCCGCGCGACATCTGGGACCTCCTCAACGGGATCCTCCCGACCGCCTGGGACTGGAAGGGCATGCCGCCCACCTACCGCAAGTTCAAGCCGGTCGCGCGCAAGAACTTCGACTTCCTCTGGCTCCAGGCGGACCAGATGAAGCGGGCCCTCTGCGTCGAGGTCGCTCAGCAGATGGCGGGGAAGCGGAACCTCTCGGAGCAGGAGCTCAAGGCGTTCGAGTCCAAGTGGCTCGCGCCCGACCTCGAGGAGTTCCAGGGCGACGTGTCGCTCGCCGACTCCCTCCCCATGGCGCAGGAGGACGAGGAGTTCAAGAAGAAGTTCCTATCCCTCACCTACGGCGACATCTGCAACTTCATCCGGCCGTCGGTCCAGGGTCTGTGCGAGGAGTCCCGCCGCATGGAGACGCGCTCGCTCGACCCGGGGAAGAAGATCGACCGCATCGTCCTCGCCGGCAACGGCGCGCGCATCCCGATCATCGGCCCCGTCATCGCGGCGCCCCGCGACAAGGGCGGCCTCGGGATCGCGCCCGAGCAGATCAAGTTCGACGCCGGCACGGCCAAGCTCGCCGTCCCGATCGGCGCCTGCCTGCGCCGCATCGCGCGCAAGGTCGAGGGCTTCAAGATCAACATCAACATGTCCCGGTCGCTCCTCCCCTTCGAGCTCTACACGAACCTCGGCACGAGGTCCGTGAAGATGTTCGACGTGGGGCAGATCGACGAGTTCCGGTTCTACATGCGCAAGGGCGTCTCCGAGGACCTCGAGGTCGAGTTCGTGACGCGCCTCGAGGAGTCGGACGTGGGGACCGAGAACTACAAGCCCTACGTCCTCTTCAAGACGAGCCAGGAAGGGCTCCCGCTCATCGACCTCTCCAAGGAGGACGACCTCTGGGAGTCGCTCGAGCAGAGCTACGGTCTGGACGCGATCCCGCGCCTCAAGGACATCTTCCAGGGTCAGTGGAACGCCTACGACCCGAAGAAGAACGACGACGCCAAGACCGGCCTGAACATCGTCAAGCCGACCCAGGCCGCCAAGGAGTTCAAGAAGGTCGGCGACCACACGTTCACCATGGAGGACATGTACCTGATCCTCGGGAACGACATGCGGCTCCCGCAGAAGATCGCGTGGGTCGAGCAGGCCTTCACCGAGCCGCTCCCCGAGGGCGAGATCGTTCACCGGTACTACCTCGACGTGACGAAGCAGCTGTTCCTTGTCCGCCACCACTGGAAGGACGGGAAGGCGCTCTATGCCGCCGAGACGGACGAGAAGGCCCTCGAAGAGCTGCCGCCCGAGCGGAACCCCTTCTCGGGGATGCACTAGGCCAGGGGGCCCCCTCCCTTGGTGACGGCCGGCAAGCTCAAGTCCTCAGCGAGCTGGGAGCTCCCGTTCGTCTACCCCGCTCCCCCCGAGCCCCCCGTACGCGCCAAGCGCTTCGCGGATCTCGGGTGGAGCGGTGGTGTGGACGACCGGGCTGCCACGTACGTCGCGCTCGACGTGGGCCTCGAGAACGTCTGCGGTTCGACGTTCGAGAGGGGCCATGACGAGCCGACGAGCGTCTTCATGCCGACGTGCGTGAAGGCGGGAGACCCCCACGCCTTCCGCACGCTCGAGCGGAGCTCCTTCGACACGGGCACGCACGCGCTCGCCTTCTGGCCGTCCGACCGCGTGCTCCGGGGCTACAACGGCGGGCTCAGGCTCTCGTCGCAGATCGGCCTCGTGGACTTCCCCGCGGACCACGCCCTCTCGGGCCTCGTCGCCAAGGTCGCCGAGGCGCGGAGCAAGGACGCGCAGGAGCTCATCCTCACGCTCCCCACGTTCCTGCCGCTCGACCGCGTACAGAGGATCCGCGAGACGGTCGCGCACAAGACGAAGCTCAAGCTCTACGGGACCGAGATCCCGGGCTACTGCGCGGCCGCCTACTTCTACCTCTACCCCTCGCTCGGAGGGCCCCGCGTGAGGAGCAAGGCGGCGAAGCTCACCGAGTGGAGCGACCCCGCTCTCAAGGAAGGGCGGGTCCTCGTCTGGGACTGGGGCGCCTCGGGTTTGAACTACGGCCTCGTCGCCGTCGAGGGCAAGGAGGGACGCACCGACCTCCGCCAGCTCACGGCGGGGTCGTGGCCGAGCCTCGGGGGACACAGGCTCACCCTCTCGATCTTCCTCGACTTGAAGGTCCAGCTCACGGACCTGATCCTCGCCAGGGGGCCCGCCGACCTGCGCCTCCGCCACGACCAGACGCGCAAGGGCGAGGCCTTCAGGCCGCCCGGCTACGACACCTGCTTCGAGCCGATCTCGAAGGCCCTCTGCGAGCGGCAGCCCCGGAGCCCCGAGGCCATGCGCCTGCGGAACACCCTGTTCCCGACGCAGTGGGTCTTCGGGCAGACAGCCGATGGGGTGGGCGAGCAGCCCGAGGGCTACGCCCCGCTCCGCAAGGTCGCGATCGCCCACTTCAAGAAGCTCTGGCAGCAGGCGGAGACGATCAAGAAGGCGATCCTCTCCGACCCCGAGAAGCACGTGACGCAGACCCTCACCTGGGACGTGAGCGCGCTCGACTCGCCCTTCGTCGCGCACCTCGATATGGGCGAGGTGATCTACGACGCGAAGCCCTTCCTGAGACGGCTCCACGGGAACCTCCTCAAGGCGTTCAGGTCCGCCGACGAGGCCGTGGCGGACACGACGCGCGGCCGGCCCGTGACGCGGTTCGCGTTCATGGGCATGCAGGGCGCATCGCGCATGCTCTCGGACACGCTCACGCAGTTCGCGTCGGGCGGCGCGGGAAGCAAGCCCAAGGCGTTCGTCAAGGCGAACATTGCTCCTTGCGCCGAGGCGCCGATCGAGCTCCGGAGCATCGCCAACCGGGGCGCCGTCTTGCTCCGGCGCGACCAGGAGAAGGTCCGCATCGCGCCCACGACGGACATGCTCTCCTTCGGGATCCGGATCTGCGACGCGGTGGGCGACATCGAGATCTTCCGCCCTGGTCCCGTGGACGAGCTCCGGCTGTTCCAGCGCCGGCTCCACGTGGACGAGGGCGCGCCCCACTACGAGATCTTCGCCTACGAGAGCGCGGATGCCTGGGTCCAGGGCGCCTGGGGCGTGATCGACTTCTTCAAGCCGCAGGAGTTCACGGCCGAGGACCGGAAGGTCAAGGTCGACGAGCGCTTCAAGTTCGGGAAGACGGGGACCGAGCTCCCCGTGGTCCGCAAGTGGCAGAAGAACACAGCCTACATAAAGAAGTGCTTCGACCGCGTCGAGCCGCCCTCGCTCGACGGGAAGATCTCGCTCCGCCACTGGATCCCGCACGACGAGCCCGATGCTCTCCGCCTCATGTCGTTCATCGAGAGCGAGCTCGTCACGACCTTCAGGAAGAAGGTCTACCTCCTCGAGCGCGAGTTCGACCCGCCGCCGCCGCGGCACGACTACGTCTACCAGCGCTACTACCTCTCGCGGAGCCAGGAGCTCATCGTCGTCCGCGAGTGGTGGGCGCCGCCCCCCGGCGACCGGGGGCGGCCCGTCATTCCCGGAGCCAGGAAGCCTGGGGAGCCCCCGAAAGAGACTCCGGCGGCCGAGCCGGCGCCTCCCGGGAAGCTCATCAGGCACAAGACGCTCCACATCTTCATCGGCTCCGCCGAAGCCAAGAACATCCTCGGCATCGACTGGGGTAAGCACTGATGGCCACAGCCGCCCCGACCACCATGTTCGAGTCCGTGCGCGACGAGATCGCGAGCCTCGCTCAAGAGCTCGAGAAGAAGGCGGAGAAGGGCTCCGCCAAGCGCGAGTTCGTGAACGGGCTCCTTCGCGACCTCCACGTCGTCCAGGAGCTCGCCAAGGCGCAGCCGGCGCGCTTCGACGACATGAAGTTCCTCGAGCCGTTCGTCGAGGGGTTCGTCGCGAAGCTCGGGATCGTGCCCGGCTTCTTCGCCGACTCGGCGCCGCGCGCCCGGCAGGTCGCGGACAAGGTGCGCTCGCTCATGGGCGAGCGCGCGGCGCTCGAGCAGGCGCGCGAGATCGCGCGCCCGCTCTTCGCCGACCTGACCTACAAGGGACTCCACGCCGACGCGCGCGCCGAGATCGAGGCCGCCAAGCTCAAGGAGGCCATGACCGGCACGGGGCCGCTCCGGGGCATCGGCTTTTCCGGGGGCGGAGCCCCCGGTGGCGGCGCTGCCCCCGCGGACGTGCTCGCGGTCTCGCGGCTCGCCGCCGCTCTCGCGCTGCACCGGGCGCATCTCCTCGCTCCGGGCGATCCGGTGCCCGAGGCGCTGCCGGCCAAGGTCCTCCACGCGCTCGAGAGCTGGCTCGAGAACCGCGGCGCCGCGGTTCTCGAGCCAGCTCTCGAGCGCGTGGAGGACCTTGGCCGGCAGCGCCTCGGGCACCGGATCGCCCGGAGCGAGGAGATGCGCCCGGTGCAGCGCGAGAGCGGCGGCGAGCCGCGAGACCGCGAGCACGTCCGCGGGGGCAGCGCCGCCACCGGGGGCTCCGCCCCCGGAAAAGCCGATGCCCCGGAGCGGCCCCGTGCCGGTCATGGCCTCCTTGAGCTTGGCGGCCTCGATCTCGGCGCGCGCGTCGGCGTGGAGTCCCTTGTAGGTCAGGTCGGCGAAGAGCGGGCGCGCGATCTCGCGCGCCTGCTCGAGCGCCGCGCGCTCGCCCATGAGCGAGCGCACCTTGTCCGCGACCTGCCGGGCGCGCGGCGCCGAGTCGGCGAAGAAGCCGGGCACGATCCCGAGCTTCGCGACGAACCCCTCGACGAACGGCTCGAGGAACTTCATGTCGTCGAAGCGCGCCGGCTGCGCCTTGGCGAGCTCCTGGACGACGTGGAGGTCGCGAAGGAGCCCGTTCACGAACTCGCGCTTGGCGGAGCCCTTCTCCGCCTTCTTCTCGAGCTCTTGAGCGAGGCTCGCGATCTCGTCGCGCACGGACTCGAACATGGTGGTCGGGGCGGCTGTGGCCATCAGTGCTTACCCCAGTCGATGCCGAGGATGTTCTTGGCTTCGGCGGAGCCGATGAAGATGTGGAGCGTCTTGTGCCTGATGAGCTTCCCGGGAGGCGCCGGCTCGGCCGCCGGAGTCTCTTTCGGGGGCTCCCCAGGCTTCCTGGCTCCGGGAATGACGGGCCGCCCCCGGTCGCCGGGGGGCGGCGCCCACCACTCGCGGACGACGATGAGCTCCTGGCTCCGCGAGAGGTAGTAGCGCTGGTAGACGTAGTCGTGCCGCGGCGGCGGCGGGTCGAACTCGCGCTCGAGGAGGTAGACCTTCTTCCTGAAGGTCGTGACGAGCTCGCTCTCGATGAACGACATGAGGCGGAGAGCATCGGGCTCGTCGTGCGGGATCCAGTGGCGGAGCGAGATCTTCCCGTCGAGCGAGGGCGGCTCGACGCGGTCGAAGCACTTCTTTATGTAGGCTGTGTTCTTCTGCCACTTGCGGACCACGGGGAGCTCGGTCCCCGTCTTCCCGAACTTGAAGCGCTCGTCGACCTTGACCTTCCGGTCCTCGGCCGTGAACTCCTGCGGCTTGAAGAAGTCGATCACGCCCCAGGCGCCCTGGACCCAGGCATCCGCGCTCTCGTAGGCGAAGATCTCGTAGTGGGGCGCGCCCTCGTCCACGTGGAGCCGGCGCTGGAACAGCCGGAGCTCGTCCACGGGACCAGGGCGGAAGATCTCGATGTCGCCCACCGCGTCGCAGATCCGGATCCCGAAGGAGAGCATGTCCGTCGTGGGCGCGATGCGGACCTTCTCCTGGTCGCGCCGGAGCAAGACGGCGCCCCGGTTGGCGATGCTCCGGAGCTCGATCGGCGCCTCGGCGCAAGGAGCAATGTTCGCCTTGACGAACGCCTTGGGCTTGCTTCCCGCGCCGCCCGACGCGAACTGCGTGAGCGTGTCCGAGAGCATGCGCGATGCGCCCTGCATGCCCATGAACGCGAACCGCGTCACGGGCCGGCCGCGCGTCGTGTCCGCCACGGCCTCGTCGGCGGACCTGAACGCCTTGAGGAGGTTCCCGTGGAGCCGTCTCAGGAAGGGCTTCGCGTCGTAGATCACCTCGCCCATATCGAGGTGCGCGACGAAGGGCGAGTCGAGCGCGCTCACGTCCCAGGTGAGGGTCTGCGTCACGTGCTTCTCGGGGTCGGAGAGGATCGCCTTCTTGATCGTCTCCGCCTGCTGCCAGAGCTTCTTGAAGTGGGCGATCGCGACCTTGCGGAGCGGGGCGTAGCCCTCGGGCTGCTCGCCCACCCCATCGGCTGTCTGCCCGAAGACCCACTGCGTCGGGAACAGGGTGTTCCGCAGGCGCATGGCCTCGGGGCTCCGGGGCTGCCGCTCGCAGAGGGCCTTCGAGATCGGCTCGAAGCAGGTGTCGTAGCCGGGCGGCCTGAAGGCCTCGCCCTTGCGCGTCTGGTCGTGGCGGAGGCGCAGGTCGGCGGGCCCCCTGGCGAGGATCAGGTCCGTGAGCTGGACCTTCAAGTCGAGGAAGATCGAGAGGGTGAGCCTGTGTCCCCCGAGGCTCGGCCACGACCCCGCCGTGAGCTGGCGGAGGTCGGTGCGTCCCTCCTTGCCCTCGACGGCGACGAGGCCGTAGTTCAAACCCGAGGCGCCCCAGTCCCAGACGAGGACCCGCCCTTCCTTGAGAGCGGGGTCGCTCCACTCGGTGAGCTTCGCCGCCTTGCTCCTCACGCGGGGCCCTCCGAGCGAGGGGTAGAGGTAGAAGTAGGCGGCCGCGCAGTAGCCCGGGATCTCGGTCCCGTAGAGCTTGAGCTTCGTCTTGTGCGCGACCGTCTCGCGGATCCTCTGTACGCGGTCGAGCGGCAGGAACGTGGGGAGCGTGAGGATGAGCTCCTGCGCGTCCTTGCTCCGCGCCTCGGCGACCTTGGCGACGAGGCCCGAGAGGGCGTGGTCCGCGGGGAAGTCCACGAGGCCGATCTGCGACGAGAGCCTGAGCCCGCCGTTGTAGCCCCGGAGCACGCGGTCGGACGGCCAGAAGGCGAGCGCGTGCGTGCCCGTGTCGAAGGAGCTCCGCTCGAGCGTGCGGAAGGCGTGGGGGTCTCCCGCCTTCACGCACGTCGGCATGAAGACGCTCGTCGGCTCGTCATGGCCCCTCTCGAACGTCGAACCGCAGACGTTCTCGAGGCCCACGTCGAGCGCGACGTACGTGGCAGCCCGGTCGTCCACACCACCGCTCCACCCGAGATCCGCGAAGCGCTTGGCGCGTACGGGGGGCTCGGGGGGAGCGGGGTAGACGAACGGGAGCTCCCAGCTCGCTGAGGACTTGAGCTTGCCGGCCGTCACCAAGGGAGGGGGCCCCCTGGCCTAGTGCATCCCCGAGAAGGGGTTCCGCTCGGGCGGCAGCTCTTCGAGGGCCTTCTCGTCCGTCTCGGCGGCATAGAGCGCCTTCCCGTCCTTCCAGTGGTGGCGGACAAGGAACAGCTGCTTCGTCACGTCGAGGTAGTACCGGTGAACGATCTCGCCCTCGGGGAGCGGCTCGGTGAAGGCCTGCTCGACCCACGCGATCTTCTGCGGGAGCCGCATGTCGTTCCCGAGGATCAGGTACATGTCCTCCATGGTGAACGTGTGGTCGCCGACCTTCTTGAACTCCTTGGCGGCCTGGGTCGGCTTGACGATGTTCAGGCCGGTCTTGGCGTCGTCGTTCTTCTTCGGGTCGTAGGCGTTCCACTGACCCTGGAAGATGTCCTTGAGGCGCGGGATCGCGTCCAGACCGTAGCTCTGCTCGAGCGACTCCCAGAGGTCGTCCTCCTTGGAGAGGTCGATGAGCGGGAGCCCTTCCTGGCTCGTCTTGAAGAGGACGTAGGGCTTGTAGTTCTCGGTCCCCACGTCCGACTCCTCGAGGCGCGTCACGAACTCGACCTCGAGGTCCTCGGAGACGCCCTTGCGCATGTAGAACCGGAACTCGTCGATCTGCCCCACGTCGAACATCTTCACGGACCTCGTGCCGAGGTTCGTGTAGAGCTCGAAGGGGAGGAGCGACCGGGACATGTTGATGTTGATCTTGAAGCCCTCGACCTTGCGCGCGATGCGGCGCAGGCAGGCGCCGATCGGGACGGCGAGCTTGGCCGTGCCGGCGTCGAACTTGATCTGCTCGGGCGCGATCCCGAGGCCGCCCTTGTCGCGGGGCGCCGCGATGACGGGGCCGATGATCGGGATGCGCGCGCCGTTGCCGGCGAGGACGATGCGGTCGATCTTCTTCCCCGGGTCGAGCGAGCGCGTCTCCATGCGGCGGGACTCCTCGCACAGACCCTGGACCGACGGCCGGATGAAGTTGCAGATGTCGCCGTAGGTGAGGGATAGGAACTTCTTCTTGAACTCCTCGTCCTCCTGCGCCATGGGGAGGGAGTCGGCGAGCGACACGTCGCCCTGGAACTCCTCGAGGTCGGGCGCGAGCCACTTGGACTCGAACGCCTTGAGCTCCTGCTCCGAGAGGTTCCGCTTCCCCGCCATCTGCTGAGCGACCTCGACGCAGAGGGCCCGCTTCATCTGGTCCGCCTGGAGCCAGAGGAAGTCGAAGTTCTTGCGCGCGACCGGCTTGAACTTGCGGTAGGTGGGCGGCATGCCCTTCCAGTCCCAGGCGGTCGGGAGGATCCCGTTGAGGAGGTCCCAGATGTCGCGCGGGAGCGGCTCGGGCTTGTCGATCACCTTCATGATGCGATCCCAGTTCTGGAGGATCGCGGCCTGCTGCGGGTCGAGCTTGTAGAACTTGATCCACGGGTTCGAGGGCGGCGGATTCTTGTCGTTGGGATCGATGAGCCGGTTCGGCGCCGCGAGCGCGAGCGCCATGCGCCTCTTGAGGATGTCGAAGAGGTAGAGCGTGACGTTGTCGCCGCCGAGGTCCTGGCGGCCGCCCCGGTCGACCACGTCGATGTCGAGCGAGAGATGCTGAGCCTCGAACTCGAGGTGGCACTTCACGAGCGCGAGGTCGGACGTGCCACCGCCGATATCCATGGCGAGGAGGTTGATCTCGAACTTGCCGTCCGCGACCTTCATGGGACCGAACTCGGTCTCCACGTAGTCGCGCAGCGCCGACTTCTTGCCGAACCGCTGGAACAGCGGATAGAGCACGTAGTAGAAGGCGCAGCCCGTCGCCTCGTCCGTGCTCATGTCGATCCGGTCGGGCGAGAAGCCGAGGGTTCGCCACGTGTTGCGGCACTCCATCATCTGGATGGCGTTCCAGCGCGGAGGCGACGTGACGACGATCTCGGTGATCCCCTTGCCGATCGCCGCGCGCCCCTCGTTGAGGAGCTTCTTGGCGACGGCCGTGTACATGTGCTGCGCCTCGGCGTTCCAGATCTCCGTCCCCTCGGTGAGGACGTACTTCCTCTTGGTGCCGATGCCGCGCTTCACCGAGAAGTGGAGGTTCGTCTTCCGGGGCGAGCCGACGGCGGCCTGGCCTATGTCGTAGCTCTCGGGGACGAGCGTCTTGAAGGGCTCGAGCTCGAGGACGTTCACGGCCGAGGCGACCGACTGCCCCTCGCCAAGCAGGGCCGGCGCGAGGGGAAGGAAGTTCGGCTCGGGCTTCACTTCCCAGAACGCAACGCAGCTATTGGTCGTGCCGAGGTCCACGGCGAAGACGCCGTCGAACTGCTCGTCGCCGAGGAACTTCTCCACCTGGATGAAGAAGGCCGACCACTTGTCGTCGCCCTCGGCGCGGAAGTTGATCTGGCCCTCCCACTGGGGGGCTTCCTTCTGCTTGGGCGCCGGGATGGCCTT
>FTGE01000831.1_pt1 | contig 10975 bp, 10 predicted proteins | sample 1640581 | NCBI WGS metagenome assembly FTGE01 (sample SAMEA3914789, study PRJEB12502) | metagenome | biome: forest; material: soil | place: Canada | collected 2011-07-03 | depth 0.3 m | reverse complement strand
CACTGGCACCTCGGCCGGAGCGGCCAGCTCTGGCTCAAGGGCCACTGGGTCGCGCGCGATGGCCGCTGGCACTGGGAGGCGGGCCGCTGGGTGGTCGAGGCGCAGATCACCGAGGAGCGCCCGGGCGAGCTCGTCGCGGTGGCCGCGCCGCCCGCTCCCTACCAGGAGACGATCCTCATCGAGACGCGCCCGGCGCCGAACTACGTCTGGATCCACGGCCACTGGGCGTGGCACGGCCACTGGGTCTGGGAGCACGGGCACTGGCATCCGGGTCGCGGTGGCTTCACGTTCAGGAACGGCCACTGGGTCGCGCGCGACGGCCGCTGGCAGTGGGTCGCCGGGGGCTGGGTCGCGGACGCGCAGGTCGTCGCCGAGACGGCCGGTCTCGTCGAGGCGACCTCGGCGCCGCCCGCTCCCTGCGAGGAGACGATCCTCATCGAGACGCGCCCGGCGCCGAGCTACGTCTGGATGCACGGTCACTGGGCGTGGCACGGCCACTGGGTCTGGGAGCACGGCCACTGGCAGCCGGGGCGTGCCAACCAGGCGTGGGTGCAGGGCCGGTGGGCCAACGTCGAGGGGCACTGGCGCTGGACCGAGGGGAACTGGGTCGAGGAGACGAAGATCGTCGAGGAGCGCCCCGGTCTCCTCGAGGCGGAAGTCGAGCCGCCGGCGCCTTACCGCGAGACGATCCTGATCGAGACGAGGCCCGCACGGAACTACGTCTGGATCGGCGGCCACTGGGCGTGGCACGGGCACTGGGTCTGGGAGCACGGCCACTGGCAGCCCGGCCGCGAGGGCCGTCGCTGGGAAGGCGGCCGCTGGGAAGCGCACGAGGGCCGCTGGCGCTGGGTCGGAGGCGCCTGGCGCTGAGCGCGGGACGGATCCCCGACCGATCGCCGCGACCCGAGCAAGCCACGTCCCAAGGCGCGCACCGGGACGAACCGTAGAGCCAGGCCGCTCCGGGAGGAGCGGCCTGGTTCCTTCCTTGCTTGGTAGCTCCTCCAGGCTACACACTCCCCTCGTTGGACTGCCGTGGCGGCTCGCCGGTATCATCCGGCTGGCGAGGTGTCCCGTGACGACCAAGCGCACGAAGAAGGCAACGAGGGCGAGGAACGGCGTTACTCTCTCCGACATCCGGCATCAGCTCGACGAGACCGGACGTCTGAGTGTCGAGGACGTGTATTCGCTCGTCGATGCCGTCAATGAGGGGCGGCGTCGGGAACGCGAGATCCTCTCGAACAAGAATCGCCGTAAGAAGACCGGTTCGTGACGCGCGTCGTCCTCGACACGAATGTCGCGAGCTTTCTGATCCAAGAGACACCCGAGTTCCGGCTCTACGAGTCCGCTATCGGGAGCCACGAGGTCGAGATCGCGTTCCAGACCGTCGCCGAGATCCTGGACGGGGCCGACAAGCGGGGCTTCGGCGGGAAGAAGCGGCGCGCGCTCCTCGCGTTCATCGGGCGCATGACGGTCGTACCTTACTCGTTCGATCTCGCTCGGGAGTATGCGCGCGTCCGCAACGTGTCCCGCCGCCAGGGTCGAGAGCTTCTCGTCGCCGATGCCTGGGTCGCGGCTTCGGCGATCCACCGGAAGGCGCAGCTCCTCACGCACGACGCGGACTTCGTCGGCGTGAAGATCCCCGGACTCCACGTCGTGTCCTTCGCGTGAGCCCGCTACCGAGTTGACGAACCTAACCCTCGACGTCCCATTCGGAGAGATCGTTCACCGGTCTCGGAAGACGACCCTCCAACCACTTGGCGCAGGTCGCGGGAACAAAGTCTGCCTTGCACGACTCGATCACCCAAGAGAGATACTCGCGTGGCCCACCATTCATGTAGGGAGGCGGCGAGACAGGTTTGAAGACGGTGGGCAGGCGTTCGGTCACGGAGACGTAGTTGAGCACGTGACCAAGTTCCTGAACGACCCGCCATGCAAGGTCATGGTCTATGTCGATGGCGAACTTGACCCACCACGTTCCGTCGTGCTCGGCTCCGGTGCCGAACGGTGGGGTAAGCGCAGGGACACGAGCAAGGAACGTGTTGAGCGGCTCAAAATCGACCATGGGCACGCTGCCGTTCGCATCAGTTGTGGCGGAACCGTCCGCCTTGCTTCACGAGCTCCACGTCCTGCTCCTTCTTCAGAAGCACGCCGAGGAACGGGACCTCGCGGCCGAGATCCTCCGCCGAGACGCCGCCGCGGAGGAGGACGAGCAACCAGTCGATCAGCTCCGACGTTGACGGCTTCTTCCGCACGCCGTCCTTCTCCCGGAGCTTGTAGAACTGGTCGAGGGCCGCCTTGAGCATCTTCTGGTCGAGATCCGGGAAGTGGACCTTGAGGATCTCGGTCATGAGCTTCACGTCGGGGAACTCGATGTAGTGGAAGACGCAGCGCCGGAGGAAGGCGTCCGGCAGCTCCTTCTCGGCGTTCGAGGTGATGATCACGACCGGCCGCTGCTGCGCCTTGACGCGCCTTCCGGTCTCGGTGACCTCGAACTCCATCTTGTCGATCTCGTGGAGGAGGTCGTTCGGGAACTCCACGTCGGCCTTGTCGACCTCGTCGATCAGGACGCAGACGCGCTTCGAGGAGGAGAACGCCTTCCCGAGGACGCCCATGTCGATGTAGCGCTCGATGCTCGCGACCTGATCCGGAGTCCCGAAGCGCGAGTCGTTGAGCCGACGGACCACGTCGTAGACGTAGAGCCCGTCGCGGGCCTTCGTCGTCGACTTGATCGGCCACATGAGCAGCTCGAGCCCGAGCGCCTGCGCGACCGAGCTCGCGAGGAGCGTCTTCCCCGTCCCCGGCTCGCCGCGCACGACGAGCGGGCGCTCGAGGGCGAGCGCCGCGTTCACGGCGCTCCTCAGCGCGGACGAGGCGACGTAGTCCTTGGTCCCCTCGAAGCGAGCGAATTCAGGCATGCTGCGTCGCGACGGCGCGCTCGATCGAGACGATCACGAACGTCGCCTTCTGGCCATCGGGGAGCTGGACGAGCGCCTCCTCGTTCGGGTGGCGGCCCATGATCCCGCGCGCGATCGGCGAGAGGTAGCTGATCACGTGGTGCGCCTCGTCCGCGTCCCACGGGCCGAGGACGGTGTAGGTCTCCTCCTTGGCCGAGGCCGCGTTCTTCAGGACGACGCGCGTCCCGACCCGGACCTCGTCCGGAGCGACCGTCGACGGGTCGACGACGATCACGCGCTCGAGCTCGGTCCGCATGCGCTCGATGCGCTCGGCGAGGTTGCGCTGCCGCTCGCGGGCCGCGTCGAGCTCCGAGTTCTCGGAGATGTCGCCGAACTCGAGGGCGCGGCCGATCTCGAGGCGCACCTCCTCGAGCTCGACGTTGACGATCCGGTCGTACTCGGCGCGCCTCCGGTTGAGGCCTTCCTGCGTCGTGTACATCCGCTCCTCGACCGCGTCCTCCTTGACGGCCGCCTTGGGCGCGGCGACGACCGTCGCGAGGAGGTCGGGGAAGCGGTCCACGACGAACTGCTCCGTCGCGCGCACGACCGTCGGCGTGAGCGAGTGGCTCTGCCGGACGAGCTGGAGGATCCGGCGCACCTCCGCCTCGGAGCCGTTCTTGATCACGGACCCGATCACGCGCTGGCTCTTCTCCGAGAAGAGCGCCCGGAGCGCATCCACGGCCGTCTTGGCCGAGCTCTTCTGGCCGGTCTCGCTCTGCCCCTTGACCTTGTGGGTCACCTCGTCGAGGAGCTGGATCGCCTTCGCGACGAGCTCGCTGTCCTCGCGCTTCTCCGCGATCTTGTCGAGCCGTCCCGCGAACCGCGCGCGGACGAGGGCGGCGTAGGCGTCGGGGGCCTTCATGGGATTGATGACGATCTTGTTCACGGCGTCGTGGAGGATCGCCTCGGCCCCGTCGAGGAGCTCGCGCGCCGCCGTCTCGAAGACGCCGCCCGCGGGGTCCATGACGACCGCCTTGAGGCGGTCGGCCCAGTCCTGGAACGCCGGGCGCACGAGCGCGACGAGGCGGCGCCGGTACTCCTGGACGCTCATCTCGCGGAGGATCTGCGGGAGCTCGGCGAGGGAGAGGCCGTCGAGGAACTTCTTGATCTCCGGGGGGACGCTCTGCGCGCGGACGTGGGGCCCGAGGGGCTCGCCCGTCTCGGGGTCCACGGCCTCGCCGACCGCGACCGCGGCCTCGGGCGCCTGGACGCCGAGCTCCTGGGCGGACTGCGGGATCAGGTTCGCGGCCTCGAACCGGAAGAGGGCGAGCTCGAGCTTCTGCGCCCGGTTGACGATCGCCCAGTTCGCGGCCGGCTTCCCCTTCGGCGCGGCGTCCACGTCCTTCTGCATCGCGGCGACGCCCGTCTTGAGCCACGAGGGGACGACGCCCTTCGAGACGGCGTCCTTGGCGATCGCGAGGAGCTCGCGCCGCGCCGCCTCGAGCTTCTTGACGAAGGGGCCGGCCTTGTCGACGTTCTTCCCGACCTCGACCTCGCGCGCGAGCGGCTGGTTCCTGAGCGTCACGATCGACTTGGGCGCGGCGCCGACCTCGATCCAGGGGTCGTCCTTCGCGAGCTTGCGCGCCGCCGCCCAGAAGCGCGTCCAGCCGTTCTTGTCGAGGACGGGCCCCTCGAGCTTCTCCTTGAGGTCGCGCGACTGGAGCTTGCCGCCCGGAGCGGCCTTGAGCGCGCACTTGAGGAGCTGGAGCGGGTCCTCGTCGGCGAGGCGCTTCACCGTGTCCTTGTCCGTCCAGAGGAGTACGTCGATGTCGTCCCGGTCGCGCTTCTCGACCGAGGTCCGCGCCATGCCGGCTTCCATGCGCTGGCCGCGCCGGCGCATGAAGTCGATCACGTACTCGCCCGTCTCGGGGTGCGCCTCGACGACCTTGCCGATCCCCCAGCCGCTCGCGTGGGAGCAGAAGTCACCGGGGGCGAAGCGGAGCGAGTCGTCGAGCGTCTGGACGGCCTTGTCGAGCGGGCCGTCCGTGACGAGGCCGCTCCGCTTGAGGGCGGCGTCGAGCCCCGGGCGTTCGGCGTAGCACCTCCGGTAATGCCCCTGGAGCTCGTCGCGCAGCCCCTTGTTCTTCGGCTGGTACTTCGAGGCGCGCCGTGCCAGGTCGAAGGCCTGGTCGGGCGTCCCGTTCGTCTTGACCTCGTCGAGCATCGAGATGAGGAGCTGGCCCGCCCGCTCCCTCTCGCCGCGCTCGTTGAGGTCGCCCGCCACGTCGAAGAACAGGTTGAGGTCGTCCTTCCACGCGCCCTGGGTCACGAGCTCGATCCAGAGCTCATCCACCTTCGTGAAGTCACGGGCCCGCGCGGCGCTGCGAATCCGGTTCTTGAGCTGCTCGTCCACCACGTTCCCTCTACCTCTTGCTGTGTGTCAGCTGATCTGTGTTCTGAGAAGACGGCCGGGCTTGAGCCGGCCGAGGAGGTCCCGGAGGGCCGCCTCGACCGCGGCCCGGTCCTTGGACTCGATCGTCACGAGGACGCGATAGCCCGCTGCCTTCGCGTCCTGGTCGTACTTGGGGTAGCTGCCGATCGCGACCGTATGGAGGTTCTCGACCTCCCGGAGGTCGCGCGCGATCTCGCCCTCGTCCACGTCCAGGTAGACGCGGGCGAGCGCGAAGGGACGCGTCCCCTCGAAGCGCTTCTTCCACCGGTCGAACTGGCGCTTGAAGTGGTTGGGCTCCCCGGGGAGCCAGTGGACGGACTTCTCGCCCACCGTGAGCCCCGCGAGCGGCAAGAAGAAGGCTCCGTCCCGCTCGAGGTTGGCCCCCGCCGGCACGTCCGCCATGCGGAGCACGTCCTCGTTCACGTGCGCGCCATACCAGTCGCGGATCGCCTGCTCGAGCGCGGCGTCGCGGACGAGCTCGCGCCCGAGCGCGCGCGCGACCGCGGCCACGGTGATGTCGTCGTGCGTGGGCCCGACGCCGCCCGTCGTGAACACGTGCTCGGCGCGCTCGAGGGAGTAACGCAGGGCGTCTCCGATCGCCTCGAGCGTGTCCGGGACCAGGATCGCGAGGACGACCGAGGCCCCGAGCGCGCGCAGCTCCTTCACGGCGTAGGTCAGGTTGAGGTCCGTGACCTTGCCGGAGAGGAGCTCGTTCCCGACGGCGATCGCCGCGACGCGCGGGCTGGTCGCGGGGAGCGGGTCAACCAAGCCTGCCCTCGCGAGAGGAGCCTCGGCTGCTTGGGGGGCCGGGGGGCCTTCGCGACGGGTGGCGGTCCCCCGTGCCGGGCTCACTCTTCCGTGCCCTCGCCGTCAAGCTCGTCGTCCGTGTCGTCCTCGAGGCCCTCGTCGTCCTCGAAGTCCGCGTCCTCGTCGTCGTCGTCCTCGAGGCCGCCGTCCGAGTCGAACTCGTCGTCCGCGTCGTCCTCGCCGAACTCGCCATCCGCGTCTTCGAACTCGTCCTCGCCGTCGAACTCCTCGTCGTTCGCCTCGTCCGAGAACTCTTCTTCTTCCTCGTCCCCGGGGCCGAAGCCCTCGAGAGTCGCGAGGAGCTCGAACGAGGCCGGGCTCATGTCGTCCGGCCGCACGTGGATCCGCGTGGACGCGGAGCGGGCCTGGGAGCTGTGCACCTGCGTTTTCATAAAGCGTCGCGTCATGAAAGCGCTCCTCCGCCCCAGGTCCAGTCGGGCGAAGCTCCTTGCGTCGAACGTCTTCGCTAGGAGACCACCCGACCGCACGGTACGTCAAGAAGAAGTCGGCTCGGTGGAGCAACGTCGGGCGCTCGCTCGCGGGGGAGCCGATGCATACAATGCCGGTGGGTGAAAGGTCCTCCATGAAGGCGCCTCGAGAGCGCGTCCTTCGTCCCTGGAATTCGGGGGCTCGGCCCCCGGGCCCCCGTTGGAGCTCGCTCCTGTCCCTCGGGCTCGTGCTCCTCTGCGCCGCGGTCGCCTCCGGCCAGGAGGACGGCCACGTGCTCGCTCCGCCCAAGCCGACCGACACGCGCTGGGACACGATCCGCAACACCGGCGTCTGGTTCTGGCACCAGTGGTACGGGAAGGTCGTCGTCGGGCTCCTCTTCGTCTCGCTGGTCCTCCGGATCTACTACGCCTTCCGGGCCCGCGCCGACCGGGCCGCCCGGCAGGGCGGCGGCGGCGTCATGGGGGACTACTTCGCCCAGAAGCAGCTCGAGAAGCTCTTACAGGCCGCCCGCTTCGAGGAGGCGGCCGAGCACGTCCTCAAGATGGGGGCGGGCGGCAAGGGTCCCCCGGGCGACACGCACCGCGAGATCGAGGCGGCCGAGCTCTTCTTGAAGGCGCGCCGCTTCGGCCGCGCCGCCGAGATCTTCGTGAAGCGGGGGCGCCTCAAGCGCGCCGCCGAGGCCTACGAGCGCGCCCAGAGCTTCGACCTCGCGGCCGAGCTCTACGAGAAGTCCCAGGACTACGAGCGGGCGGAGCACAACTACCTCACGGCCAAGAACAAGCCCGCCGTCGCGCGCATGTGGGCCCAGTCGGGCAACCACCAGAAGGCCGCGGCCTACTTCATCGAGATCGGGCGTCCGCGCGACGCGGCCGAGCACCTCGAGAAGCTCGGGAAGAAGGCGGAAGCCACCGAGAGGTACGTCGAGGCCCTCTCGCTCCTCACGGTCGGCGGCGCGACGCGCGACAAGGTCCTCCGCACGGGCGAGCGCGACATAGGCGTCGAGGCCGAGTCGAAGGAGCTCTTCGCGAAGATCTGCAAGCTCTACGACGAGACCAAGGACTGGGACCGCTACAGCACCTTCCTCATCAAGCACGAGCGCCCCGACGCCGCGGCCGAGGTCTTCCGCAAGGCGGGGAACCTCCCCCGCGCGGCCGAGCTCCTCCGTGAGGCCCGCCACTGGGACGCGGCGGGCCGCCTCATGGAGGAGATGGGGAAGCACAAGGAGGCGGTCGTCCTCTTCGCCCAGGCGCGCCAGGAGAGGAACGAGCTCGACAAGGCGGCCGAGCTCTACATCGAGGCGGGCGAGTACCGGATCGCGGCCGAGAACTACGAGAAGCTCGGCCGGACCGCGCACGCCGCCGAGATCTACGAGAAGCACAAGGACCCGCAGCGCGCGGCCGACCTCTACGCCAAGATCGCCGACTACAAGAAGGCGGGCCTCCTCTACGAGCAGACGAAGCAGTGGAACGCGGCCGTCTTCTGCTACGAGCAGCTCGACGAGTTCGCCAAGGTCGCCGAGTGCTGGGAGAAGGCGAACAACTTCTTCCTCGCCGGCGTCACCTGGTTCACCCAGCGCGAGACGGCGCGCGCGATCAACGCGCTCAAGCGCGTCGCCGCCGACAGCGAGGACCGCCGCGAGGCGTGCCGGCTCCTCGGGATCCTCCTCCACGAGGCGAACAAGGACGCGGAGGCGCTCCCCTTCTTCGACGAGGGCTTCGGCCGCAAGATCGAGAAGGACGACGTCGAGGCCTTCTACTACTACGCGCAGACCCTCGAGCGCATGCCCAAGGAGCAGACCAAGGCGATCTCGGCCTACGAGACGATCCAGAAGCTCAAGCCCGGCTACCGCGACACGGCGAGGCGGCTCGACGCGCTCAAGGCGGGGCAGCCGCTTCCCAAGACGTCCATCTATTCCGACGGGCAGGACGACCCCGGTTCGCTGTTCCACACCTCTCGCTTCTCTTTGAAGACGTCGAGCGAGAAGGGGCGGCCCCAGGAGACATAGTTGTCAGTGGTCTGTTATCAGAGTCTCTCGACGAGCACCGGGATCCACTCCGAGGCCTTCCCGCGGAGATCGGCTCCCCCGCTCGACCAGGCGAGCTCCCAGAAGACCGTCTCCTCGGTGTCGATCACGAGGACCGGCACCTTCCGCGCGGCGACGCGGGCGACGATCTGCCGCGGGAGGTTCGTCTGTCCCGCGGTCCCGGCGACGATGAGGAGGTCGGCCTCGTCCGCGGCCGAGAGCGCGCTCCCGGCGCGGAAGATCTCCTCGTCGTAGAACTCGTCGAACCAGAGGACGTGCGGCCGGCTCCAGCCGCCGCACTTCGGGCAACGGAGGAGCGCGAGCTCCTCCTTCCCGAGCGCGCGGTCCTTCGCCCAGGCGACCTCGATCTCGCCCGGGAGTGGCACGAGCGCCTCGGGGACTCTCGGGACGCAGGCCGCGGCGCAGCGCATGTACTCGACGTTGCCGTGGATCTCGAGCGTCCGCGTCCGCGAGCTCCCGGCCCGGAGGTGGAGCCCGTCGACGTTCTGCGTCACGAGCACGAAGCGGTTCCCGAGCGCCTCCTCGAGCTTCACGAGCGAGCGGTGCGCCTCGTTCGGCTCCGCGCCGCGGCAGACGCCGCGGCGGTAGAGGTACCAGGCCCAGATCGCCTCGGGCATCTGGTCGAAGGCCTCGCGCGTCGCGAGCTCCTGGGGGTGGTAGTTGCGCGAGCCCACCTTCCAGAAGCCGTCCTGGCCGCGGAACGTCGGGATCCCGCTCTCGGCCGAGATCCCGGCCCCGGTGAGGACGAGGACCTTCTTCCCCCGGGCGCGCTCGAGGGCGAGGAGGGCCGGCTCCGGCGGGACGCGCATGCGAACAAGCTCCTTTGCCTTCCAGAAAGGCCCGTCCGTCGAGCCCTTTCACCGATCTTGGACTCGATCGCTCCCGTTCGCACGTGAAGCGGCGATAATCGCACCCTCGGGGAGGGGAGCATGAACGGCGTCGTCGTCTGGTTCACCGGACTTCCGTCGTCGGGGAAGACGACGTTCGCCCGGAAGGTCCATGCCCTCCTCCTCGAGCGGTCGGTGCCGGCGGTCTTCCTCGATGGCGACGACCTGCGCGCGCTCCTCCGGCCGCGGCCCGGCTACGACGAGCGGGCGCGCGAGGCCTTCTACGAGACGCTCGGGAACCTCGCGGCCCTCCTCGCCCGCCAGGGTGTCGCCGTGCTCGTGCCGGCGACGGCCCACCGGAACGTCTTCAGGACGCACGCTCGCCGCGTCGCGCCGTCCTTCGTCGAGGTCTACATGGACGTGAGCGCCGAGCGGGCGCGCGCCCAGGACCAGGCGAAGGAGCTCTACTCGCGAACCGAGAAGATGCAGGGCGCGCTCCCCGGAGCCGGCGCCGCCTACGAGCGCCCCGAGCGGCCCGAGGTCGTGGCCGGAGGCCCCGACGAGCGGGCGACGCTCGAGGCGGCCTTCCGCGCCATCGACGAGCGCATGAAGGCGCCGCCCGTCACGGACGAGACGCTGGAAGACGTCTATGTCGGCTTCTCCGTCTCGTCGATCGCGCTCCTCGACGCGCAGGCGGCGATCTGCTCCGAGCTCGGATTGGATCCTCGGCGCGAGCTCCACGTGACGGTCGGCTTCCTCGGAGGTGTCACCCGGGCCCAGGTGGACGCCTTCGCGAAGGCGCTCCGGCCGCGGCTCCCCTCGCGCACGCGTGATCCCCTCCGCGTCGTCGGCCTCGGCAAGGCCCCGGGCGAGAAGGGCGAGGAGGTCGCGTGGCTCGCCCTCGAGCCCGACGAGCGACTCCTCGCGGTGCGCGAGAAGACGGTCGCCGTGCTCCGCGAGCAGAAGCTCGATGGGTTCGTTCGCCCCGACTTCTACCCGCACATCACTCTCGGGTCGCGTGGTCCCGGGACCTGGGATCGTCACGACGTGCCGAAGACGGCGAACGTGCGGCCGCTCGCGCTCGAGATCTCGCCCGAGGCGTTTCACCTCACGTCGGTCGCGGTTCACCCCAGCTCGCTCGTCCGTCTTTGACGACTCGCGGGCGAGGACGGGGACGTTGAGTCCCTCGAAGTCCTAGGGCGGGCGATCGAAGTCACCGTCAGAGTCCCCGAAGGTGACGTCAAGGTCCTCGAAGGTGACGTCCAAGGTTCCCGACGTCACCTCCAAGTCTCTCAGTGTGCCGTCGGGACTCGGAGTGTTCCATTCGAGGCTCGGAAGTGCGCCATACGCGGCTCGGATTGTGACGTCCGAGTCTTGGACTGCGCCATCCGTGTCTCGGATGCGCCATGCGAAGCTTCCGAGTGCGCCATACGAAGCTCGGAGTGCGCCATACGAAGCTCGGAGTGCGCCATACGAAGCTCGGAGTGCGCCATACGAAGCT
>FTGE01002271.1_pt1 | contig 11038 bp, 14 predicted proteins | sample 1640581 | NCBI WGS metagenome assembly FTGE01 (sample SAMEA3914789, study PRJEB12502) | metagenome | biome: forest; material: soil | place: Canada | collected 2011-07-03 | depth 0.3 m | reverse complement strand
GATCGAGAAGGGCCAGGGGAGCGTCGTCGAGGCGCATCTCGGAGCCGCCGATTGCCTCGGGTTCCTGGGGAGGAAGGACGAGGCGAGGGCCGAGGCCCAAGCCGTGCTCGACGACCCGAGCGCGACGGAGGAGCAGAAGAAGGAGGCGAGACAGCTCATGCCCGGCAACTGAGCACAAACTTCTTCAGGCGGCTCGCGACGACCCACGACGACCGAGGAACGGAAGAGAGAGGCAGCCGAGCTTCTCGAGAGGCTGCGAACGCGACGACATCGGATTCCCTGTTCCGCGACGAGCTCAGGGCGTTGGCCAGAGACTACTTGGTGCGGAAGATCGTCACGGCGAGGACGCATGCGGCGAAGGACGCGAGCGCAATGATCCACGGGAAAACGCCGGGCTTCGTTCCTCCCTGTCGTCGATGGGCGAGATAAAGGAGCGGGACGAGTAGGGCTGCAAGGCCGTGTGCGCCCCGAGGCCCCTCCTCTCTGCCCGCATCGAGGTTCTCCGGGACCATCATCCCCGTCGCCACCACCGCGGTCGTCAGGAGCACGACGAGAGCCCCCGTCACAATAGCCGCTCCATGCCGGGTTCGGACGGCGGCGCGAAGATGCCAGAGGACGAACCCGAGCCCCGCGATGAAGGTGAGCTTTCCGAGTGCGCGATGAGCGATCTCGACGCCGTGAGGCATGCTCGGTACGGAAGTGGCGATGACTGCAAGAACGAGGAGGCCGATGAATGCGTGGAGCCGCCACTGGCCTTTGCTCAGGATGCCCGTCATGTCAGTGTTCCTCGCCGTCGACTCGTTCCTGAGGATCGCTCACGTCACGTCACGCCGGGTGGCATCCCAGCACCCGATGACCGACACCAGCAGGCCCCCGAGGAGGCCCACCAGGAGCGCCGTGTGCCGCAAGCCGGTCGTCGCCGCGGGCGAAATCATGACGTAGGGCAGCGACCAGGGAAAGAAGCTCGCGAGCGCGGGTCCGTAAGGTGTGCTTGCGGCGTTCTTCAGCGTCCGCAGGAGCATGATCGTCAGCGCAGTGCACCCGATCCCGACCCCCATGGGCACCGTGAAGCTCCGCCACTGGACGGCCAGCCAGGTCTGGACAGCCAGCATCGGCAGCACGCTGGGCAGAATGGCGAACGTTCGCCACCAGATCAGGCCCCACGGAACGGGATAGGTGAGACCCAGATCCGGCCGGACTCTCAGGAGGATCCACCCCTGCAGCCCGATCCCGACCGCCAGCTCGAGCGACGTGAGACACACGAGTCCGAACGCGACGAGAAGCTTGGCCGCGTAGATCGTCCAGCGCGGAACGGGCAACGCGAAGAGATGCTTCCAGTTGCCCTCGCGGTGCTCGATTCCCGCCAGCAAGGCCGTCTCGAGGGACACGAACAGCGGAAGCACAACGAAGCACCAGAGGACGAGCGTCTGGTCGAGCATCAGGGTTTCCCATCCGTTCGGATGGTCGAGCACGAACTCGCTTCCCTTGGTGCGCGTCAAGTTCACCACCGTGGTCATGGCGACGGCGCCTACGGGTAACAACAGAGCCGTTCGAAGGGCGAGCGTTCTCCGCAACTTGTAGATTTCGACGAACGTGGCCCGAACCAGATCCTTCATCGGGAGACTCTTTCCGCGGGGAAAGAACCGAGCTCGGCCTTCTTGGTCAGATCCAAGAACAGATCCTCGAGCGTGGGCCGCACGTCGCGGATCTGATAGAGACTGATTCCAGCGCCGACCAGCAGTGCCGCGGCCCGGGCCACCTCCGCCCGGCCGGCGACGGTCACTGTGACGGACGCCCCCTCCGTCCGCTCCACCTTCACTCCGCCATCGCGGAGAATCGAAGCGGCCGGCTGAGACTGATCGACCTCGATGACGACACACTCGGCGTGACGGCTCAGAAGCTCCGCCAGCGTCCCTTCGAAGAGGAGCCGTCCCTGTCCGACGATCCCGACGTGAGTCGCGATCTGTTCCACCTCGGCCAGCAGATGACTGGACAGGAAGACCGTGATGCCGTGATCCGACGGAAAGGCGCGGATCAGATCGCGGATCTCGTGAATGCCCGCCGGGTCGAGCCCATTGGTGGGTTCATCGAGGATGAGAAGACTCGGCGTCCCCAGGAGCGCGAGTGCGATCCCGAGCCGCTGCCGCATGCCTTGGGAATACTCTTGGACCAGCCTGTCGGCATCCTTTTCGAGCCTGACGATCCTCAGGACCTCCCCGATGCGTGTCCGGTCGATGCCGACCAGCTCCTGGGTGACCCTGAGATTCTCTGTTCCGGTCAGGTGGGGATAGAGGGACGGGGCTTCGACCAAAGCGCCGATCTGACGGAGAAGAGTCCGTCGGATTGCCCGTGTCAGAGGCTCTCCGAAGAATTGGATGTCGCCGCTGTCGGGTCGGACGAGTCCGACCAGCATGCGTATCGTGGTCGTCTTTCCGGCTCCATTTGGACCGAGAAACCCGTACACGCAGCCTCGCGGCACATGCAGGCTCAGGCAATCGACGGCCAGAACCGATCCGAAGCGACGCGTCAAGTCGATGGTCCGTATCGCCAGATCCGTCATCAAGACCCCACGATCGTGAGGCCGGAGGAGCCGGATGTGCCGTAGACGTTCACTCGTGCCTTTCGTCGAGCTCGCGCAGCCTCGCGACCTGGGCCGGGGTGAGCACGGTCTCGAGCTCCTTGAACGCGTCGTGCTTGAACGCCTCGAGCCGCGGCTTGACCTCGGCTATGAGCGCCTCGAACTGCGGAAGACGGGCGCGGAGGATCGCCCGGACGCGAGGCTCCTGCTCGGGAGTGACCTCCAGCCGCTCGCTGAGCTCGGACACGAGACGGTCGAGCTTCTGATCGACGGTCTCTCCAGCGCGCTCGCGCAGGCGATGCTCGGGCCGACTCTCCGCGCGAACGGCGACGCTGACTCCGAGCCCGAAGCCCGCAAGGAGGTTCACGAAGCACGCGATCACGACCAGCGTCTTGGGTCCCATGGGCTACTCGAGCTCCGTGCCAAGGGGTCCAGCGCGAAAGCTCGGCTGGAAGGGCGACGCGTGCGGACTCGCTCTTCGCGAGACGCTCGCCACGACGACTGCCGCGCTGACGACGAGCAGCGGGCCGGCGATCCAGAGGATCCAGCGGGCCGCATCGCCGGCCTCGATCCAGGCGATTCGCCGCGCGAAGGCGCGGTCGGTCGCTGCCGCGAAGGCGCGCTCGCCGAGGCCCCATACCGGCGCCGGGCGCGAGCTCGCCAGGAGTCGTTCGAGCGGGTCACGATCCTCGAGAGGCGTCATGGGTCTTTCCCTTCCCGGATCTCGTCCGACATTCCAGACGTGAGCAGGGAGCGCAGCTGCTCCTTCGCCCGTGCCATGCGCGCCTCGGCCGTCGACACGCCGATCTCGAGGATCTCGGCGATCTCGCCCCACGACAGCTCTTCATAGCCTCGCAGGATCACCACGGAGCGCAGCTCCGCGGGGAGCGAGGAGACGGCGCGGGCGACTCTCTCGCATCGCTCCCGATCCGCGACGAGCGCGTCGGGCCCCGGGCGATCGTCTGCTCTTTCGGCCAGCTCGCGCTCCGCCCGGCGAAATGACCAGCGACGTCGACGACGCCGCTTGAGCCCAACGTTCGTCGCGATCCGATAGAGCCAGGTCGTAACACGACTGCGTCCCTTGAAGCCCTTGAGTCCTTGGTGCACGCGCAGGAACACTTCCTGGGTCGCGTCCTCGGCTTCCTCCCGGCCGACATGGCCGAGCACGATCCGATGCACGCCGTCGACGTGCCGGAGCACGAATTCACGGAAAGCTGCGGCGTCTCCCGACGCGGCCTGGGAGACGAGCCGCGCGTGCTCCTCGCCCTCGCTCAACGAGGAGCCCCCCGTTGGGTCCAACCGTCCTCGCTCACTCTCTTAGACCCCCGAAGAGGAGGAAGTCCCTTGGCCTCGGTCAGAATTCAGCGCTTCCATCGACTGAGCCAATACTTAGGCGCGCGTGTTGGAAGCGATCGCTGACTGAGCACGACATGCGGCGAGAGATCCGCGCTTCGGTAACCGGCCGTGGTGCCCCTGCTTGCGAAGACTCCATGGAAATCCACCGGAATTCCCCGGAAAACCCCCGCCGGGACGCCACCAACGTTACGGAGGAACGGTGACGGACCTCCGCGGTTGACCCGGGTGCGAGTCGATCGCTGCCTTCCGAAACGAGTCTTCAACACCGGTCAAGAGTCGCGGCTCCCGCGACGGGGGAGTCCCCGTCCCGAGAGCCGCCGCAAGGAGATCGACCATGAACCAGACGAACGCGAAGCGCGACGCCCAGGCCCTCGAGACGCTGGCCAAGTACGCCCTCGACACGCTTGAGGCGCTCCGGGACGAGGTCAAGACCGAGGACGACCCGGACTTCTGCTACGACGCGAAGGTGCACGCCACTGCTGCGATCGTCTGGCTCGAGGAGGGCCTCTCGCGGCTCCCTTCGCGCCAGGGTGTCCCCTACCGCAAGGGCCGCGGCGCCCCGGCCGAGCTCGACGCGCTCGTTCGCTACGGGCTCGGGGCGCTCCACGTCGTCAAGGGAAGCCTCGCGAACGAGAGCCACACGCGCTTCGCCCGCCGCTTGATGGCCAAGGCGTCCGTCGAGCTCACCGACCGCGTCGCCGCGATCAAGCAGAACGGCAAGCGCTATGAGCGCCGGCCGAAGACTGAGGTCGTGGACGCCGCGAAGCCCGCGTCGACCCCGACGGGAGAGGCCGCGGACTTCGCGAGCTGACCAGGTGCTGCGCCGCAGCCCCCTACCAGTTCAAGGGTTGACGAAGCCCCGAAGAAATCTCCGGAATGTCCCGGAAAGAGTCGCGCAAGACGCCACTAACGATACGGAGGGACGGTTGAACGGACCTCCGCGGCTGACTCGGGGTGAGTCGCCCGCCTTGTGACGAACCAAAGATCTCGACCCGCTTCAAGGATCGCGTCTCACGCGACGGGGAAGTCCCCGTCCCGCGAGCCGCCAGAAGGAGACCCCCATGAACAAGACGACGAACGCCAGGAAGCTCATGACCCTCGCGAACTACGCGTCCGAAGTGCTCGAGGAGCTCTGCGACGAGCTCGCGAAGGAGGACGACACCGACTTCTGCTTCGACGCGCGGACTCTCACGGTTCGAGCCATTGCGCGGCTCGAGGCGGAGCTCTCCGAGCTCCGGTCGTGGAAGGGCGTGCCGTTCAGGGAGGGCCGCGGCGCTCCGGCCGAGCTCGACGCGCTCGTGCGCTCCGCTCTTCGGTCCCTCTACGCCGTGCGGGGGACGCTCCAGCAGGAGAGCGACACCGGCCACGCCTTCGGCTGGGCCACGGACGCCATGGTCGAGCTTTACGACCGGCTGACCGCGATCGAGCGCAACCGGAAGCGCCGTCGCACAGTCAAGGCCGCGAACCCGACCCAGCCCACCAAGACGGAGACCGGCGACGCCGCCGGCCTCGCTTCCTGAACCAACTGGACAAGAAAGGAGACGAACCATGGCCGCTTCCGCAAGAAGAGTTCGGTGCCGCCGCGCCGCCCGCAGGCTCTACTCCCTCTCCGAGAACGGCGAGGATTTCTTCGAGAGCATTCGCTTCGACCTCGACTCCCTCATGGACGACGACGACGCGATCCTCGGAGCGCTCGACGGGGTCCAGGCTGCGATCGTGCGCGTTCGCCGCTGCCGCGACGAGGTCAGCACCGAGCGGGCGTTCGGGTGGCGCCGCGAGGGCTGGCGCGGGATCAACCGGATCGTGGCGCTCGGGAGTGCCGTGCTCGACCGGCTCGTCGAGCTCCGCGCGGCGCTCGAGGAAGGCCACGCCGAGAGAGCCCGGCAGGTCGCCAGCTTGGCGATCGACCTCCTCGACGCCGGGTGGAGGCGAGCCGGATAAAGGGTGTACGAACCAGTCTCGTCCGCGATTCATTCTCTGAAGGGCCACACAAGACGCACTCGACAAGACGGCCTCTGGTGTACGGAACGGCCCTCTCCTCGATTCATTCTCTGAAGGGCCACACGAGACGGACCCCGCGGGCTCGCGGGGGAACGAAGCACCCTGAGCCGGGTCAGCGTGACCCGGCCCCAGGGAAGTCCCACGACCTCCAACGAAACGAGACCCCCCCATGAAGTCCCAACACTCTCGCAAGCTCAACGACACCACCGACGTGAACGCTCCGGGACCCGTGCCTGGGTTGCGGCTTCTGCCCAGGGATTCCGACGGAGCGGCTCTCAGCCGGAAGAACGATCTCCGAAGCAAGGAGCTCGTCCGCCGGGTGCGGAGCCACGACCGGAGCGCTCTCGGCGCGCTCCACGACATGCACGCCCGGGACGTCCGGGAGCACGTGGCGGAGAGGATCGAGGACAGGCTCCTGCGCGAGGACGTCTGCCAGGAGGTCTGGGCCGCGGTCCTCGAGGAGATCGACGGTTACGAGGAGAGTCGCACCCTCTTCAAGACGTGGCTCCTCGCGATCGCCGAGCGGAGCTGCCGCAAGCTCGAGGTGCAACGGGAGCGCGAGCGGGACAACGTCTCGCTCGACTCCGTCGCGTCCGAGCCCGCGGCACGCGACGCCGCGGACGTGGCCGAGCGGGCCGAGCTCGCGCGCGATGTGGCGAGCGCGCTCGAGAGCGTGACCAAGCAGGAACGCGAGGCGTTCTTCCTCAAGCACGAGGAGGTGCTCTCGTACGACGAGATCGCCGTCCGCCTCGGCGTGACCGAGGAGGCCGCGGAGTCCCTCGTCCTCAGGTGCACGGGGAGGCTGCGTGGCCTCCTTGCCAAGCACGACCCCCGGAGGAGCTGACCATGATGAGCTGCGACGACTTCATGACGTTCCTCGTCGAGGACGAGGCCGAGCTGGAGCCGGCCGTCCGCGACGAGCGCGATCTCCACGCGCGGACCTGCCACGAGTGCGGGCGAGTGCTCAAGGGATACCGGGCCTTCGTCGCCTGCCGTGAGGCGGAGAGGGCCGGGACCGTCCCCCGGGAGGAGCTCGAGCGGTTCGACCCCGTGAAGCCCGTCGTCATGAGGGCGGCTCGCGAGGCGATCGCTGCGCGCAAGCTCGCCGAGCGCACGCCGATCCTCGAACGCAGGACGTTCCCCGTCCGCATGAGGGCCGTTGCCGTCGCGGCGACGACCGTCGTGGGGGTCGCCCTTGCGACCTACGGGCCCGCGGTGCAGCCGGTGGTGGACCACGGCGCCGGGGTCGCCTGGGACGTCCTCCCCTCCAAGGACAAACCGCTCGCGGACGTCGGTTCCTTCAGCGTCGCGACGGTCGAATCGGCGACGCGTGTCGAGGTGCGCCATGACCAGCACTGACGATCTCGAGAACAAGGCGCTCGTGCGAGCCTTCGTCGGGGGCGACGAGTCCGCGTTCGACAAGCTCTACACGAAGTTCAGGCTCGCCGTCCGAACCTGTGCCGCGGAGACGCTCGGCGTGCGCCTGCGCGACTCCCGGGTCGACGACATGGCCCAGGAGACGTGGCTCGGCATGATCCGGAGGGCGCCTTTCTACAAGCCGCGGCCCAACGCCAAGTTCTCGACGTGGCTCCTCCAGATCACGGCGAACGTCTGCGTGACGGAGCTCCGGCGCAAGGAGCGTGAGGAGAAGTTCCTCGCGCGCTACGCGACGAGCGGGCTCGTGCCGCGCGACGTGCCCGAGCCCACCTACCAGGACCTCGACGGCGAGGACTTCGTCCGCGACTTCCAGGGCGCGCTCGGCAGCCTGCCCGGAGTCGAGCGGGAGGCCTTCCTTCTCCGTCAGGAGGAGGGCCTCACGTTCCGGGAGGTCGCCCTCCGCATGCGAGTCTCGGTCGCCTGGGTGCAGAAGCTGATCGTGCGCTCGCTGGACTCGCTCCAGAAGCAGCTCGCGAAGTACGGCCCGGACCCCCGGCTCGTCGCGATCGAGGAACAGGCTCTCGACGGAGTCCCACGGGAACGCCGAGCCAGCGACTGAACTTGCGGGGATGCATTCCCCGATGACTCACCTCCGGGAGGGCGTGTTGCCCGACCGGGCCCCGAAGCCGCCGGTCCCTCGCCGCTTCGGGCATTCCTCAACTGAGTGAGGGACGGAGATTCCCCCATGCCGAATACCGGTCTCAATGACAAGGCCGTGATCCGGGGCACCGAGCTCCGGGCCGACACGGCCATCCAGGGGTTGCAGATGGCGCTGCCGCCGAATGTGACCCAGCTCGTCCTCGGGGGCGTGCCGTACACGATCCCGAACCTGATCGGGTTCTTCCAGGGGCTCGAACAGCCCTGGAAGGACGCGCGCAAGGCACACCTCATCATCCGCCAGGTCATGCAGGATCGTCCCAATGACGAGAAGCTGCTCCTCGATGCGCTCGCCAACCTCAAGGGGGCGCTCACGGGGGTTCTGGGGCACGAGAGCGAGAGCCTGACCAAGTTCGGGTTCAAGCCCACGAAGCGCCGGACGCCCCTCACGTCGGAGCAGAAGACCGTGAAGGCGGCCAAGGCCAAGCTGACCCGGCAGAAGCGGGGCACGCTCGGCAAGAAGCAGAAGGCCGCGATCAAGGAGACGGCGACGCCGACGGTCACGATCAACCCTGACGGGAAGGTCGAGATCACGCCCGCCGTCTCCGCGGCGCCCGCGGCGCCGGAGCCGAGCAGCACCCCGACTCCGTTGACGCAAGCGCCGATCGTCGCGCCGGCCCCGCCGGCGTCTCCCGCCCCGCAGGCCTCGGTCGCGAAGCCCGCGCCCTAGAGGCCTCAAGCAGCCCCCGACCGCCCCGAGCGAGACACGGGTCGCGATGCAAGAGCGATCCGTGTCGAGTCGAAGGGCGGTCGGGGGCCGCCCATGGAGGATCAAGGAGAGTGACCATGGACATGGAGCAACGAATCCGCGGCGAGATCGAGCGTCGCGCGCTCGGCGGCGACCTCGAGCGCGCGGCGAGTCTCCTCGGCTACGCCAAGGAGGTCGGCCTCTGCCTCTCTCCGCCGGACCTGTTCGAGCGCGAGCTCTCGCTCGACCCGCTCGCCGGGCACTTCTACCGCTGCCGGGCTCGGGTCAAGTGGCGGGCGGATCTCCGCGAGGAGGCGCTCGTCGACATGACGCGCGCGCTCCTCGTTGCCCAGGCCGAGGAGCGTCTCCTCGAGGAGGTGGGCCTCATCCGCGACGCCGCGTCGGTCGAGCCCCTCGCGTCGTGGGCGAGACATGCGCTCGCGTCCATCTACCACAGGCTCGACGGCACGCCCGACTCGGAGTGGCGGCACCTCGTCGCCGCCCGGGACGGTTCGGACGACGTCGCGGTCCACGTCCGCATGGCCGAGGTCCGGCGCGACCGCGGTGACGAGGGCGAGGTCGCGGCGCTGAGTGCCGTTCTCGAGCAGGCGCCGGGCTGGCTCGACGGCTGGCTCCGCCTGATCGTCGCGCGGACCCGGTCGGGGGACGAGCTCGGGGCGCACCGGGCCCTCGAGCAGCTCCAGGGCGAGGTTCACCCCCGTCACGCGGCTGTGCCGCGGAGGCGGTAGGATGAATCCGGAGGGGTCACGAACAGGGTGTCTCATCTCGGTGCGACGAAGTGATACGCCCGTCGAAGCCACGGGTTGAAGGTCACGGAGACCGCGACGACCCGCACGCCGTCCTCCGGCATCGAGGTTGTCTCTCGCACGCCGCGAACTTCTCGCCGGCAGAACGTCTCCCGGGTCTCGGTGAGCGAAGGCTCGCGTTCCGCCCTGAGTTGCGTGCCCGGGCGGACACCTTTCGAACCGCGCTCTCTCGGATTCAAGGACGTCTGATCCCGTCCGTCCTTCCGAGGCGCAGGACCGGCTCCGGCCCTCGCGCCTCGGAGCGGCGACGAGGTCGGTGACGTCTCCGCTTCGACGCCCGCGCGAGGTCGTTCTCGTCGGCGGCGGTCACGCTCACGTGCAAGTCCTGCGCGGCCTCCTCATGCGGCCACTCGGCAACGCGCGCGTAACGCTGGTCCTCGACGAGCCGATCTCGGTCTACTCCGGAATGGTCCCGGGCCTGGTCGCCGGGCAGTACCGGGCGGCCGAGCTCGAGATCGACGTCTGGGCGCTCGCCAAGCGTGCCGGCGTCGCGGTCCTCCACGCGCGCGCGACCGGAGTGGACGCTGGCCGCAGGCTCGTCCACCTCGAAGGGCGCCCGCCGATCCCGTTCGACGTCGCCAGCCTCAACGTCGGCTCGACGGTCGCGGGCCTCGACGTGCCGGGCGTCCGCGAGCACGCGCTCGCGACGCGGCCGATCGGGAAGTTCGTCGAGATGATCGCGCGCCGCTTCGACGAAGCGCGCCTGCGTGCCGGGGAGCGCGTGCGCCTGGTCGTGGTCGGAGGAGGAGCGGCGGGAGTCGAACTTGCCTTCGCTCTCCGAGCGAGGGCCGCTCGAGAGCGGCTCGACGCGCGAGTCGTCCTCATCGAGAAGGGCTCACGCGTCCTCTCGGATCGGTCGGAGCGTGTCGCGCGCCGGGTGAACGAGGCTGCCGCCGCGCGAGGGATCGAGATCATCGTGAACGCGCGCGTCAGCGCGCTCACCGACCACGACGTCGTTCTCGACGGCGCAACGAGTGTCGAGCACGACCTCGTGCTCTGGGCGCCGGGTGCCGCGGCGCCTCCGTGGCTGCGAGATTCCGACCTCCCCATGGACGAGGCCGGCTACCTGCGTGTGCGCCCCACGCTCCAGCTCGTCGGAGACGACCACGTCTTTGCGGCCGGCGACTGCGCCGCGCTTGACGGCGGGCCCAGGCTTCCGCGATCCGGCGTCTTCGCCGTCCGACAGGGACCGGTCCTCGCGAAGAACCTGCGGTCGATCGTGACCGGACGGTCCCTCGCACGATACTCGCCGCAGCGCGACTCCCTCACCCTCGTGAACCTTGGCGACGGAACGGCGATCGGCGCCAAGTGGGCCTTCGTCTTCGAGGGAGCGTGGGTCCTTCGCTGGAAGGATCGCATCGACCGGCGATTCGTCGAGCGTTTCCGGCGGACGGTCTCCGCGAGCGAGCCCGCGAAGATGGCGAAGGGCGCCGTTTGCGGCGGGTGCGCGGCGAAGGTCGGCCATGACTCGCTCCGAGCTGCCCTCGCGCGCCT
>FTGE01000991.1_pt1 | contig 11047 bp, 10 predicted proteins | sample 1640581 | NCBI WGS metagenome assembly FTGE01 (sample SAMEA3914789, study PRJEB12502) | metagenome | biome: forest; material: soil | place: Canada | collected 2011-07-03 | depth 0.3 m | reverse complement strand
CCAGGCGTGCTCGCTCCCGAGCTGGAAGACGGGCCCGGTGCGGTCGTAGAGGAAGAAGAGCGGCACGCTCACGAAGAACGTGACGATCGACCAGAGGAGCGCCGCCGAGCGCGCGCTCGTCGGGTCCTCCTTGGAGATCGGGAGGATCGTGAGCGCTCCGATCGTCGGAAGGAGGATGAGCGACCAGAGGAGCCAGGAGCTCTCGTTCATTGGAGCCTCACGACCGCGGCGGCGACGACCACCACGGCTCCCACGGCGACGTAAGCGGCGTAGCGGGCGACGCGGCCCGTCTCGAGGGAGCTCGCGAGCTCGCCCGCTCCGCGGGCGAGACGGCCGAACCCATCCACGAAGCCACGGTCGAGGATGGCGGCGTCCACGACCTCCCAGAGCCCGTGAGCGAACGACATGACGGGCTCGACGATGAAGCGGCGGTAAGCGGCGTCGATCCCCCAGGCCCCGGCGAGGAAAGCACGGAGCGGTCCCCCCTCCCAGGCGGGCGACGAGGGCACGTCCACGTACGTCTTGTAGCTGAGCGCGACTCCGAGGATCGCGGCGACGGACGAGATCGCGATCGCGGCCACCTCGAGGGTGTGGCCCCCGGCCTCGGCCTCCATGCCGCGGGGCGCGAGGAGCGGCGCGAGCCAGTGCGGCATGAACTCGCCCATGCTCCCGAGGAGCGCCGGGAGCCCGAGGAGCCCGCCGAGCACCGAGAGCGCCGCGAGGATCGTGAGCGGGATCGTCATCACGTCGGGCGACTCGTGCGCGTGCTCGCTCGCCTCGCCCTGCTTGTTCCAGAAGGTGAGCGCGATGAGCCGCATCGAGTAGAACGCGGTGATGAAGCCGCCGACGACCCCCGTGACGTAGACGGCCCACCAGGCGCCGCCGCCCATGCTCGCCCGCTCGAGCGCGGAGCCGAGGATCATGTCCTTGGAGAAGAAGCCGGACATGAGCGGCAGGCCCGCGAGCGCGGCCGCGCCGACTGTCATGGTCCAGTAGGTCGCCGGCATCTTCGTCGCGAGGCCGCCCATCTTCCGCATGTCCTGCGTGCCGGTCCCGTGGATCACGGAGCCCGCTCCGAGGAAGAGGAGCGCCTTGAAGAAGGCGTGCGTCACGAGGTGGAAGATCGCCGCGCCGTAAGCGCCGACGCCGCAGCCCACGAACATGTAGCCGAGCTGCGAGACGGTCGAGTAGGCGAGGACCTTCTTTATGTCGTCCTGCGCGAGCGCGATCGTCGCGGCGAGGAACGAGGTCGCCGTCCCGACGAGCGCGACGACCGCGAGGGCCGAGATCTGGGTCCCGGGCACGACCGCCGCGTCGAAGATCGGGTGGAGACGGCACACCATGTAGACGCCCGCCGTGACCATGGTCGCGGCGTGGATGAGGGCGGAGACGGGCGTGGGGCCGGCCATGGCGTCCGGAAGCCAGACGTAGAGGGGGAGCTGCGCGCTCTTGCCGGTCGCTCCGAGGAGGAGGCAGAGGGCGGCCATGCCGAGCGTGAAGGGCGCGATCTTGCTCTTCCAGAGCGAGACGAGCTCCGACTTCTTCACCTCGACGTTCCCGGTCTTCGTCTCGACGACGAGCGCCGACTCCCCCTTCTCGTGCGCCTTCCCCTGGAGGATCTCGCCGTCATGGAGGCGCGCCGTGTAGGTCGCCGTCTCGTCGAGCCGCGACTCGGCGGAGACGCTCGTCACGAGCCCGTCGGGGCCGACGAGCTTGTCGATCCTCAGGTTCGGGACCCCGGCCTGGATCGCGCAGAGCGCGAGGCCGAGGACTCCGAGCATGAAGCCGAAGTCGCCCACGCGGTTGACGACGAACGCCTTGATGCCGGCGTCGGCCTTCCAGCCCTCCTTGTACTCGAAGCCTATGAGGAGGTAGCTCGCGAGGCCGACCCCTTCCCAGCCGACGAACATGAGGAGGAGGTCACCGGCGAGGATGAGGATGAGCATCATGCCGGTGAACAGGTTGAGGTACGCGAAGTAGCGCGCGAATCCTCCGGCGTTCTCGCCCGCCATGTAGCCGCGCGAGTAGATGTGGATAAGCGAGCCCACGCCGAGGACGACGAGGCAGAGGATCCCCGAGAGCCGGTCGAAGACGAACCGGAACGAGACGTCGAAGCCACCGGCCGAGATCCAGGGCACGTCCGTGTAGATGCGGCCGCCCGCCATCGCCGGTCCGTACCAGGCGAAGGGGCCGTGCTCCTCGAAGGACTTCACGCTGACCAGCGGGTCACGAATCTTCTCGACGAGCGCTTTCTTCACCTCCTCGGGTGAGGCGAGGACGCGAACCTCGCCCAGGGCGCGGTCCTCGGGTGTCGGCTCCTTCACGTCGAGCTTGGCGTCCCGGAGGGCACTGATCACGTCCCGCCGTGTCATGAGCGAGCTCGCGCCCGTCACGACCGAGCCGCTCCCCACCCAGAGGAGCGCGGCGAAGAAGGCGAGCGCGATCGTGAACGCGGTGAGCGGCGCCGCCGTCCCGACGAAGCGCACGAAGCCCTTCCCTCCGACCTTCCCGAGGAAGCCGTTCAGGAGGAAGCCGAGGAGCGGGAGGAGCGGGATGAGGATGAGGATCGAGGCGTAGCGGGACCCCGGTGATCCGTCCACGGCTATCTCCTGAGCGCCGTGGCGCGCGGCGACCCCGTGTCGACCGAGCGCGCGTGGCGGAAGAGGGCGATGAGGATCGAGAGCCCGACCGCCACCTCGGCGGCGGCCACGGCCATCGAGAACAGGACGAGCGCCTGGCCCGCGTCGGGCGCGAGGCCCTGCGTCGCGGGGGCGAGCGCCTGGTCGCGCGAGATCGCGACGAGCGCGAGGTTCGCTCCGTTGAGCATGAGCTCGACGCTCATGAGCACGATGATGAGGTTGCGCCGCGAGAGGACGCCGAAGACTCCGATCGAGAAGAGCGCGGCCGAGATGTAGAGGGCGACCTGCGCGTCGGACTGGTTCATGAGTGAGCTCCCAGCTCGGTCGGTTCGTGTGCCCCGTGCCCGCCGTGGCCCCCGTGCTCCGGCTCGGCAGCCTTCGGCGCCGGCTCGAGCATCGGGTTCTTCTTGCGCGCGAGGATGAGCACGGCGGCGATCGCGGCGGTGAGGAGGACGGAGACGAGCTCGAACGGCACGAGCGACGGCCCGTAGAGGAAGTGTCCGAAGTGCTGGACGGTGCCGAACTCGGTCAGCCGCGCCGGCGGCGCGAGCTGAGCGTCCGTCGCCGCGAAGGACGGGTCGTGCGCCGAGTAGCCCGAGATCGACGTCGCGAGGACGACGTAGATGACGAGCGCGACGCCGCCCGCGAAGACGCGGGTCGGGAGCCCCGGCTCGTCGCCGTGCTCCTCCGGCCTGAGCGAGAGGAGCATGATGACGAAGACGAAGAGCACCATGATCGCGCCGGCGTAGAGGAGGATCTGCATCGCCGCGAGGAAGGGCGAGTGCATGAGCGCGAACTCGACGGCGACGCCGCCGAGCGCGACGAGCGTCGCGAGCGCGGCGTAGATCGGGCTCTTGCAGTTCACCGCTACGGCGGCGGCGATGACGGCGACGAGCCCGGAGAGCCAGAAGATGAAGGTGGTCATGCGATCACTTCTTCGGCCTCTGGGGCCGCTGCCACTCGGGGTTGTTCTCGAGGAGCCGCTGCTTGTCGTAGACACGCTCCTGGCGCGAGAAGGACGGCGTGTAGAACTTGGGCGTGAGGCGGATCGCGTCGCAGGGACACGCCTCCTCGCAGTAGCCGCAGTAGATGCAGCGGAGCATGTCGAGCTCGAACGACTTCGGGCGCCGCTCGCGGTCGGTCCACTCCTTGGGGGCGGGCTCGGGCTCTATGTAGATGCAGAGCGCGGGGCACGCGGCCATGCAGAGGAGGCAGGCGACGCACTTCTCGCGGCCTTGCTCGTCCTTCACGAGGATGTGCTCGCCGCGGAGGCGCGGGTTCGAGTGGCCGATCGCCCGCTGCGACTGGTTCGCGTCGTAGATCGACTCCTCGGGGTACGAGACGGTCTGCTTGGGCTGGAAGAAGTGCTTGAGCGTCTTCGCCATGCCCTTCGCGATCGCCGGGATGTAGAGCCTGTCCGCGAGGGACTGCCCGGGGGCCTGGGTCTCGTCGTCATGGCCCCCGTGGCCACCGTGAGAGCCGTGAGCGGGCGCGCCGTGGGCGGGTTCGTGCGGGGCGTTCATAGGGTGAGGATCGCTCCCGTGATCAAGAGGTTCGCGAGCCCGGCAGGGATGAGCATCTTCCAGCCGAGGCGCATGAGCTGGTCGTAGCGGAAGCGCGGCAGCGTCCAGCGCACCCACATGTAGAAGCAGAGGACGGCCATGACCTTGACGCTGAACCAGAAGACCGCGATCGCCGCGGGCACCCAGCTCGTGACGACGCCGACGCCCGCCGGCGGACCGAACGGGCCCGACCAGCCGCCGAAGAACATGGTCACGCAGAGCGCGCTCATGCTGATCATGGCGACGTACTCGCCGAGGAAGAACATGGCGAACTTCATGCCCGTGTACTCCGTGTGATAGCCCGCTCCGAGCTCGGGCTCGGCCTCGGGCAGGTCGAACGGAGTGCGGTTGTTCTCCGCGAACATGCCGCAGAGGAAGATCACGAACGCGAGCGGCTGGTGGAAGATGTTCCAGTTCGGGAGGACGGGGATCGCGACGCCGAGGAGGTCGAGCGGCTTCGTCTGGTCGACGACCATCTGCTGGAGGTTGACCGTGCCCGTCGTCGCGATGAGCGCGACGAGCGCCAGCTCGGCCGCGACCGAGTAGCTGACCATCTGGGCCGTCGCCCGCACCGCGCCCATGAGCGGGTACTTCGAGTTCGAGGCCCAGCCGCCGAACGCGATCCCGTACACGCCGAGCGAGGTGACCGCGAGGAACATGAGGAGGCCCGTGTCGACCGAGCAGACGCGCAAGTCGATCACGCCCCAGGTCTCGCTCCCCGTGTCGAAGGCGGGCCCGAAGGGAATGAACGCGATCGCGGCGGCGGGCGCGAGGAAGGCGAGGACCGGCGCGATGAGGTAGAGGACCTTGTCCGCGCCCTTCGGGATGATCTCCTCCTTGAAGAGGAGCTTCACGGCGTCCGCGACCGGCTGGAGGAGGCCGAGCGGTCCCACGCGGTTCGGGCCGATGCGGCCCTGGATGAACGCCGAGATCTTGCGCTCGAGGTAGACGAGGAGCGGGACGAGCGTGAGGACCGCGCCGAGGACGACGAGGCCCTTCACGACGATGCCCAGGAGTGCAAAGGTCATGCTCCGCTCCTCGTGCCGGTGCCCGCGACCTGCGCGCGGTGCACCGAGATGCGGGTCTGCTCGTCCATCGCGCGTCCGGGGTGCCGCGAGACGGGGCCCGCCTCGTACCAGGTGCGCGCCTCCTCGGGCGGGACCTTGTCCTCGGCGCCGGGGAGCGGGACGCCCACCTCGCCGATCCTCGCGTAGTCGATCCCGGCGAAGGGCGCGATCTCCGCGGCGAGCCTCTTGAAGACCGAGGCCGCCGAGACGGCGCGCGTCACGAGACCCGCCTTGAGGAGGAACTGCTCGAGCACGTCCACGTCCGTCCGCGAGTCGCGCGGCGGCGGCACGGACGGGCGGAGCCGCTGAACGCGGCCCTTCCTGTTGACGAAGGTGCCGTCCTTCTCGAGCCAGTGAGACGCCGGGAGGACGTAGTCCGCCTTCTCGACGATCTGGGCGTCGCCGAGGCCGAGGTAGACGATCGTCTCGGCGCGGCGGAGCGAGCCCTCGAGGTCGTTCCAAGAAGGCGCGCCGTTCGGGATCCCTCCGAGCACGATCACGACGGCGACGCCGCCCTTCTCGAGCTCGGCCTTGACCTTGTCGACGTTCGAGCCGGCGTCCTTGCCGATCACGAGCTCGAGGCCGCGGCGGTTCGGGTTCCTGTCGGCCGAGATCTCGAAGCCGTCCTTGCTCTTCCAGGCGGCGCCGTCCTTCTGGAAGACCGCGCCCACGGGGACCGTGGTCCCGGACGCCTCGACGAGCTTCCTCAGCGAGTGGAGCTCCTCGTTCGTCGCGAAGCCGGTGGCGACGCCGAGGACGGGCTTCTTCGCCGCGATCGCCTTCGAGATCACGCCTGCCGCCTCGAGCATCACGTCCTCGAAGCGCGCGGCCGTCTTCTTCTTCTTCGCCTCGTTGAGCCGGCGCGGCGAGGTGGTCTCCTTGTAGGAGAGCCGTCCCTCGTCGCACATCCACCAGCGGTTCACGGCCTGGTTCTCGCGCGGCGTGAGGCGCTGGAGGTGCTCGTTCCACTGCTCGGCGTTGATGTTGCAGCCCGTGGCGCAGTGGCCGCAGACCGTCTTCGTCCCGCGGAGGAGCCAGACGCGCGAGCGGTGGATGAAGTCCCGCTCGAGGAGCGCGCCCACGGGGCATACGTCCGCCGTGCAGGCCGAGAGCGGGTTGTCGAGCTGGATCCCCGGGAAGACGTCGATGTAGTTCCGGTCGCCGCGCTGCACCTGGCAGAGCTCGCCCGTCCCCGTGACTTCCTCGCAGAAGCGCACGCAGCGCGTGCAGTTGATGCACCGGTTCCCGTTGAACCGGATCATGGGGCCGAAGTCCTTGTTCGGCTTCTGGTTCTTCGGCTCGATGAAGCTCGAGGTCGTCTTCCCGTAGTCGAACGAGTACTGCTGGAGGTCGCACTCGCCCGCCTGGTCGCAGACCGGGCAGTCGAGCGGGTGGTTGATGAGGAGGAACTCCATGACGCCTTCGCGCACGGCCTTCGTGCGCGGGCCGTTGAGCTCGACCTCGTCGCCCTCGACCGCCATCGCCTGGCAGCCGATCACGGGCTTCCCGGGAGGCATGGACTTCGACGTGTGGACGAGGCAGACGCGGCAGTTGCCGGCGATCGAGAGGCCGGGGTGATAGCAGTAGTGCGGCATGAAGATCCCGTTCCTCATGCACGCCTGGAGGATCGTCTCGCCGTTACGGGCCTCGATCTCCTTGCCGTCGACCTTGAGCTTGAACGTCTTGACGGGTTCGCTCACCGGTCAAACCTCGCACAGCTTGCCGCCGAAGGGGCAAGCTTGTTTGTCGATATGGGCCTTGAACTCGTCGCGGAACTTCGCGAGGTAGCTCTCGGCGGGCCAGGAGAACGCCTCGGAGAGGACGCAGATCGTCTTGCCGGTCGCGTTCTTCGCGATCGCCTCGATCGTCTCGAGGTCCTCCATGCGCCCCTGGCCCTTCTCGATGCGCCAGAAGACCTTCTCCATCCACCCCGAGCCCTCGCGGCAGGGAGTGCACTGGCCGCAGGACTCGTGGTGATAGAACTTCATGAGGTTGAGGCAGGCGTTCACGATGCACGTCGTGTCGTCCATGACGAAGCAACCCGCCGAGCCGAGCGACGTGCCCGCGGCCGCCATGGCGTCGAAGCACACCGGAACATCGACCTCGGCGGCGGTGAGGATCTTCATCGAGGAGCCGCCGGGGACGACGGCCTTGAGCTTCCTCCCCTTCCAGATCCCGCCCGCGTAGCGCTCGTCGTAGATCACGGTCTTGAGCGAGACGCCCATGGGGAACTCGAAGATCCCGGGCTTGTTCACGTGCCCCGAGACGCAGAACATCTTCGGGCCGAGCGAGCCCATGGTGCCGCGCGGCGGCGCTTCCTGGGCCGACTTGGGCGGCGTCCCGAGCGACTGGTACCACTCGAGGCCGCGCGCGAACATGTGCGGCAGGTTCGCGAGCGTCTCGACGTTGTTCACGACCGTGGGCTGCCCGAAGAGTCCCTTCACGGCGGGGAAGGGCGGCTTGAGCTTGGGGTAGCCGCGGCCGCCCTCGAGCGACGAGAGGAGCGCCGTCTCCTCGCCGCAGATGTAGGCGCCCGCTCCGCGCGCCATGGTCATGTCGATGTCGAAGCCCGTGCCGAAGACGTTCTTGCCGAGGATCCCCTTCTCGTAGCACTCGTCGATCGCGGCCTGGCAGCGCTCGAAGCCCTTGAGCATCTCGCCGCGGATGTAGATGTAGGCGTGGTTGCAGCCGATCGCGTAGGCACAGATCATGGTGCCCTCGATCAGCTGGTGCGGATCGAGCTCCATGATGAGCCGGTCCTTGCACGTCCCCGGCTCGGACTCGTCGGCGTTCACGGCGACGTAGCGCGGACCGGGGACCTTGTCCTTGGGCGGGACGAAGCCCCACTTCATGCCCGTGCCGAAGCCGGCGCCGCCGCGTCCGCGGAGGCCCGACTTCTTCACCATGTCGGTCACCTCGCCGGGCTTCATGGCGAGGGCCTTCTTGGCGCCCTCGTAGCCGCCGGTCTCGAGGTAGTCCTCGAGCTTCCAGGGCTCCTTCCGGTCGAAGCGGGCCATGAGGACGGGCTTGAAGGCGCGGGCCTCGGCTTCGAAGTCGCGTGTCGCAGTCCCCATCAGCGCAGGCCCTCGATCAGCTTGTCGAACTTCTCGTTCGTCATGTCGAAGTGGTACTCGGCGTTCACCTGGATCGCGGGCGCGCGGTCGCAGGCGGCCTGGCACTCGGCGTCCTTGAGCGTGATCTTGCCGTCCTTCGAGGTCTCGCCCGCCTGGAGCCCGAGCTTCTGCTGGCAGTAGGCGGCGAGCTTGTCCGCCCCTCGCAGCGCGCACGGGAGCGTCCTGCAGACCTCGATCACGTACTTGCCGTCGGTCGGACGGCGGTAGTGGCCGTAGAAGGAGAGGACGCCCCAGACGTAGGCCGGGGAGAGCTCGAGCTTCTCGGCGACGAGCCGCATGCCGCCCCAGTCGACGGAGCCGAACTCCTTCTCGAGGAGCCGCATCGCAGGAAGGAGCGCCGCCCGCTTGTTCGGGTAGCGCGACATGATCTTCACGAGCTCCTTCTCGGCCTGGGCAGAGAAGGTGCGCTTCTCCGGCAAGGTCGCCGGAGTGTCGGTCACCGCGCTTGTCACCGGTCGAGCTCTCCTGCGATCACGTTCAGGCTTCCGAGGCACGAGACGACGTCCGAGATCATGCCGCCTTGCACCATGCGCTGGATCGCCTGGTAGTTGTAGAAGCTGGGCGGACGGATCCTCAGGCGGTAAGGGATCGCCGAGCCGTCGCCCACGATGAACCAGCCGAGCTCTCCGTTCGGAGCCTCGGTCGAGTGGTAGAGCTCGCCCTTCGGCGTCTTCAAGCCGTGTCCCGGCATGGCGAGCATGAAGTGGTGGATGAGCGACTCCATCTTCGTGTAGACGGCGTCCTTGTCGGGAAGGACGACCTTCTCGTCGAGGGCGTTCACGGGGCCCGAGGGGAGCTTGTCGAGGCACTGCTCGACGATGCGCGCCGCCTGGCGCGTCTCCTCCATGCGGATCTCGTAGCGGGCGTAGGCGTCGCCCTCGGTGCGCGTCGGGACCTCGAAGGAGAAGTCCTCGTAGGGGCCGTAGGGCCGGTCGCGGCGGAGGTCGCGGTCGACGCCCGCGGCGCGCGCGATGGGGCCCGTCGTGCCGAAGCTGAGCGCGTCCTCGCGCGTGAGGACGCCCACGCCCTTGCACCGGTCGAGGAAGATCCGGTTGTGGGAGAGGGAGCCGTCCATCTCCACGAGGAGCTCCTTGAGACGCGGGAGGAAGGAGCGCACGCGCGGGATCAGGTCGTCGGGCACGTCGTAGGCGAGGCCGCCCACGCGCGTGTAGCTCGTCGTGAGGCGTCCGCCCGAGGCGAGCTCGAACACGTCGTAGAGCTTCTCGCGCTCGATGAACGCCCAGAGCATGACCGAGAAGGCGCCGAGGTCCATGGCCTGGAGCCCGACCGAGAGGATGTGGTCCGAGATCCGCGAGAGCTCGTACATGATCGTGCGGATGTACTGCCCGCGCGGCGGGACCTTGATGTCGAGGAGCTCCTCGACGGCCATGGCGTAGCCAATGTTGTTGCACATGGCCGAGAGGTAGTTCATGCGGTCGGTCGTGACGATGAACTGGTTGTAGGTGCGCGACTCGCCGAACTTCTCGAAGCCCGTGTGGAGGTAGCCGATCTCGGGCTCGACGCGCTTCACGCGCTCGCCCTCGAGGTGCATGACGAGCCGGAGCGTCCCGTGCGTCGCGGGGTGCTGGGGCCCGAAGTTGATCACCATCTCCTGCTCGGAGAGCCCGGGCTCGAGCGAGGCGGCGCGGTCGCCGAACGGAGCGACCGGTATCTCCTCCGCGGCGAGCCCCGTCGCGCGCACTCCCTTCGAGTCGCTCACGATCGCTCCTCCGAGTCTCCGCGCTTGAGGACGACGAAGTTGTCGCGCTCCCCGCGCCCGCGGAGCGGGTAGTCCTTGCGGAGCGGGTGGCTCCCGTAGTCCTCGGGCATGAGGATCCGCCGCATGTTCGGGTGTCCCTTGAACTCGATCCCGAACATGTCGTAGACCTCGCGCTCGCCCCAGTCGGCCGCGGCCCAGAGCGAGCTCGCGGTCGTGACGATCGGGTCGTCCTCGGGGAGGTAGGCCTTGAGGATGAGCCGCGCCTCCTGCGTGAGCGACTGGAGGACCCAGACCACCGCGAAGCGCTCGGGCTGAGTCTGGTCGGGGTACTTCGAGTAGTCGACGGCGGTCACGTCGACGAGCATCTCGAAGGCGAACTCGTTCCTCAGGAGCTTGAGCGCGTCGTACGCCTTCTCGCGGTCGACGACGACCGTCTCCTGGTCGCGGAAGGTGGAGCGTCCCTTGACCGCGGGCCCCATCCGCTCGACGAACTTCGTCGCGATCTCCTGCTCGCGCGCCGCACGGCGCTTCCGCGCCTCGGCGCGAAGCTCGGGCGCGTTCGGTCCGGGCCCGGCGTCGCTCGGAGGGGACGGGCTCTTCTGGTCGCTCACTTGCCTGCCCTCATCTGGGCGAGCTGCTCCGGCCGCCCGCTCATGGGAATCCCGGTGCGAGCGTCGATCTCCTTCTGGATCGTCCCCTTGTCGATCCGCTCCTGCATCATCTGAAGGGCGGTGATCATGTTCTCGGGCCGCGGCGGGCAGCCCGGGACGTAGATGTCCACGGGGATGAAGTTGTCGACGCCCTGGATCATGGTGTACGTGTCGAAGACGCCGCCGCAGCTCGCGCAGGCGCCCATGCTCAGGACCCACTTGGGCTCCGGCATCTGGAGGTAGATGCGCTGGAGGACCGGCATCATCTTGAGCGT
>FTGE01000870.1_pt1 | contig 11091 bp, 6 predicted proteins | sample 1640581 | NCBI WGS metagenome assembly FTGE01 (sample SAMEA3914789, study PRJEB12502) | metagenome | biome: forest; material: soil | place: Canada | collected 2011-07-03 | depth 0.3 m | reverse complement strand
TAGAAGCGCCTGGAAGCGTGGCAGAGCGGTCGAATGCACCTGATTTGAAATCAGGAGAGGGTTAACGCCCTTCGTAGGTTCGAATCCTACCGCTTCCGTGACTCGACAACCGCTGCGCGCGCCAGGCGCGAGGCGGCAATCTCCAGAGGCCGCCCTCCAGCCGCTCATGGCGTGACCCGACCTCGCAGGATCGTGGTCTAGGGGCCGAGGTCGTCGAGCTGCGCGCGGACGTGGGGGGCGTCCGGGTGGTCGGGAGCGATCGCAAGGAAGCGGCGGTAAGCCGCCGCCGCGCCGGCCTTGTCTCCCGCCGCGACGCAGCCGTCGCCGAACGAGCGCAACTCGCTCGCGTTCTTCTTAGGGACGAGCTCGATCCCTTGTTTCTCGTCCTCCGCCGCGCCTTCGATGTCCCCGTTCAGGAAGCGAGCAAGGCCCCGAGTCCGCCAGGCCTCGTGGGCGTCGCGGCGGAGCTCGATCGCGCGGGTCGCGTCCGAGATCGCGCCGACGAAGTCGTGGCTCGCGCAGCGTGCCTGGCCGCGCACCATCCAGGCTTCGAACCACCGGGCGTCGAGCTCGACCGAACGCGTTGCGTCGGCGATCGCGCCCTCGAGCTCGCCGGCCTCGAGCCGGAAGGAGGCGCGGTTGCTCCAGGCGCGCGCGAGCGTCGGCGCGAGCTCGATCGCGTGGGTCATGTCGCCGATCGCGCCCTCCGGATCGCCCGTGAGCCGGCGGGCGAGGCCGCGGGCGACCCAGGCATCCGCACGGCCGGGCGCCAGCTCGATCGCGCGCGCCGCGTCGGAGCAGGCTCCTGCCGCGTCGTGATCCGCCAGTTTCCGGTACGCGCTCTCGTTGAGCCTCTGCGCCTCGTCGGAAGCCGCGGGAGGGGGTGGTGGCGCGGGGACCCTGGTGCTCATCACATCGTCCCGAGCGGATGCGCGCACGAGGATGCTCGAGCCCGCGAGGACGGCGACGAACGCGCCCGCGATGACGAGCGGTCGCTTCGAGGGAGTGACGTGCGCCTCGAGGGCCTCGGCGAGCGAGGCTCCGTCCGGGTAGCGCGCGCTCGGGTCCTCGGCGAGCGCGCGCGCGACGATCCCCGCGAGCCAGGCCGGCGCGCTGGCGGGCTTCTTGCGGCCGCGCTGGAGCGCCGCCGCGTACTCGAACAGGCTCGCGCCGCGGAAGGCTCGCTCTCCCGTGAGACACTCGTGGAGGATCGCGCCGAGCGCGAAGACGTCCGCCGTGGGCCCGGCCTTCGTCGCGTCGTCGATCTGCTCGGGCGCCATGTAGCCGGGGGTGCCGGCGATCATGCCCGTGTCCGAGAGCGGACGGCTCTGGCTGGCGCCGAGGACGTCGCGCCGGAAGTGCTTCGCGAGGCCGAGGTCGGCGACGAGCGGCTCGCCCCGCGCGGTGTAGAGGACGTTCTCGGGCTTGAGATCGCGATGCACGATCCCGCGCTCGTGGGCCTTCCCGAGCGCGCGGGCGAGCGCGCGCACGAGCCCGACCGCCTCCGCGACCGGAAGGGGCCCCTTCCCGAGTCGCTCGCGGAGCGTCCCCCCGGGGAGATAGGGCATGGCGAGCCAGCGCTTCCCGGCCGCCTCCCCGGCATCGAGGATCGGCACGAAGCCGTCCGCCTGCGCGAAGCTCGCGATGATTCGCCGCTCGCGCTCGAAGCCGGCGATCGCGTCCGGGTCCGTCCGGAGGAGGACCTTGACCGCGACCTCGCGGCCGTCGTCGGCGCGCGCACGGTAGACGACGCCCATGCCGCCGCGGCCGATCTCTTGCTGGACCTCGTAACCGCCGAGGCGCACGCGGAGAGTATGGCCGCCGGGGCGGAGCGAGGCGACCCCGACTGCATCGAGCTCGGCGACCGCGGGCCCTTGCGGGCCCGCGGTCGCGCCTGGACGCTACGACTTGGGGGGAGACGACGCCCCGCCCTGAGCGGGCGGCGCGGGAGGCTGCTGGGCGCGAGCCGCCTTGACGCGGGCACGCGTGAGCCGAGCCTTCTCGGCCCTCGCGCGCTTTTGATCAGGGGTGAGCTTGCGCCTCGCCTTCGGCGGCGCGACCCCGAAGCTCTCGACCGACTGGGACATGGGGCCGAACTTCGCCCCCACGGCCAGATCGAGCGCATCGAGGAACGCGACGGTTGCCGGCTCGGCCGCATCACGCGCCTCGACCGCCGCCTTCAGGGCCTCGTGAGCCCCGTTTGCGGTGGTGAAGGGCACGCGCAGCGAGCCGAGCTGCGCCGCCAGTTGCTGGGAGTTATAGGTCACCCCCAGCACCTGGAGCGGGTCTCCGCTCTGAAGCTTGTTCGCCACCCCATCCAGGTGGGCGACGATCCGAGCCTCGAGCCTCGCGGGATTGCCATTCTTGTTCTTGCTCATGAATCACGGTTCCTTTCATCCCTTCTCGCCGTGAAGCCCGGCGCATTCACAAGACGCGCCGATTCCGTGGTCAGACGCCCGAAGGCGCTCCACGCCGAGAAGGTTCTTGACCACGTCGGTGAAACCAGCCCGAATACATGCGCCTCCAGGGAGTGAATTGCTCGAGGGGTCCTTCCGTTCGGCAGATTTCGTTTTTTCTGGCCGTCCGCCGATGAGCGGCTCGACTCACTCGTGCTCTTCAGTGAGTGAATTGCTCGAGGGGTCCTTCCGTTCGGCAGATTTCGTTTTTTCTGGCCGTCCTCCGATGAGCGGCTCGACTCACTCGAGCTCTAAACGGAGTGAATTGCTCGAGAGGCCCGTCTCTACACGGGGTGGTCGTCGCCCGAGAAGTGCTGGTCGTGAGCCGGCAACCGCCGGTCGTCACCCGACAGCGGCTGGTCGTCACCCGACAGCGGCTGGTCGTCACCCGACGGCGGCTGGTCGTGACTCGACAGCGGCTGGTCGTGACCCGACGGCGGCTGGTCGTGACCCGACAGCGGCTGGTCGTGACCCGACGGCGGCTGGTCGTCACCCGACGGCGGCTGGTCGTGACCCGACGGTGGCCGGTCGTGACCCGACGGCGGCTGGTCGTCACCCGACGGCGACCGGTCGGCGCCCCTCGCCGCACCACGCTCGCAACGCCAAAGGACAGTGCAAGTTGGGGTCTCCGGTTTCCCTTTCCGGTTTTCCCCCCTCGACCCGTAGTTCGCATCGAGGCGGGGTCCAGGGGTATGGCTGAAGCACCCACGGGAGCTACTCTCGAGCCCATGGCCGAGCTCGAGGAGCGCGCGGCGGTCCTTCGCTGCCAGCGCGGAGCCGATGCCGATCACTCGGCCTTCAAGGCGATCTACGAGCGCTACGCTCCCGAGGTCTACCGCTTCCAGAAGCGGCTCCTCGGAGACCGGCACTCGGCCGAGGACGCCGTACAGGACACGTTCGTGCGACTCCACCGGGGGCTCAAGGGCTACGACGCGACGAGACCCTTCAGGCCTTATGTCTTCTCCGTCGCGCGGAACGTCGCGGTGGACGTGCTCCGCGTGCGCGCGAAGCGGCCACGCGCCGAGACCCTGGGAGACGCCGCGACCGAGGGAACCTCCGCCGCCGACTCGGCGAGCCAGGGAGAGCGCACCACGGCCGTCGCCGAGAGCCTCGCGACGCTCGCCCCGGAGCACCGATCGCTCCTCCTCCTCCGGCACGTGCACGGCATGAAGCTCGAGGAGCTGGCCGAGGGCCTCGCCTGCACCGACCGCACGATCAGAAACCGCCTGCGCGCGGCGGCGACCCTCCTCGAGAGGGAGCTCCGCCGGCGCGGGATCCTCTCCCGCGAGGTGAGCCCGTGAACTGCACCGAGATCCGAGCGCTCCTCGCCTTCCGGCCGCTCGACGCCCTCGACGAGGACGAGCTGAGCCCGGTGGACCAGCACCTCGAAGCCTGCGCTCCCTGCCGCGACGAGGCCCGCGCGATCGAGGCGGCGTTCGACGAGCTCCGCGTCGCCCCGGAGCCCGACGAGCCCCTGCCGCCCGCCGTCTGGACGAACGTCGTGAAGGGGATCGAGGCCCCGGTCGAGGCTCCGGCGCCGGCGAAGCCGGCCCCCCAGTCGGCCGCCGACATGGCGATCGCGCTCTCGTGCCCCTTCTGCCACGACACGCTCTCGCGCGCCGAGGCCGTCTACTGCGCCTCGTGCCTCGCTCCCCACCACGGGGACTGCTGGCGCCAGCACGGACGCTGCAGCGCCTTCGGCTGCGAGGAGACGCAGACCGTCCGCCCGAAGGGCGCACCCGAGATCGCCCTCCCCCCGAGGAAGCGATCGAGCGGGCTCCGCTACGGGGCGCCCGTCCTCCTCCTCGTCGGGCTCGGCGGCGTCGCGGCCCTCACGGTACGCGCCAACCACGGGCGCGCGGCCGAAGCCCAGGCCCGGGCCGCCGAGCTCCTGGCACGGAAGCAGGCCGAGGAGGAGCGCACGCGACAGCAGGAGGAGATCGACGTCCTCACCGCCCAGAAGTTCAGGACCGAGGACGAGAAGATCGAGGCGGGGCGCAGGATCGACGCCCTCACGGCCCAGAAGAACCGCACCGAGGACGAGAAGATCGAGATGGCGCGCAGGTTCGAGCTCGAGCTGCGGAAGCGCCTCGACGACGAGGACGCTCACCGGAAGGAGATCCGCATCCTCAACCGGCGCCACGAGCGCGAGCTGACCGGCCGGGAGCGGCTCGCCAGCCTGGCGCAGGGCAGCGAGACGGCGAAGAAGGCGCTCCTCCCGCCGCTCGTCTCCCTCCACGCCCGCGACACGGACCTCGCCGACCTGATCGCCGAGGTCTCGAGCCAGACGGGGAAGACCTTCGCGGTCGCGACGGACGTGCATGAGGCCGTGACCCTCGACCTCCACGAGGTCCCCTGGGCGCGCGCCGTCGCGTTCCTCGCCAAGATGGCCCGCTGCACGGTGATCGAGCACGCCGAGGGGCTCTACACGGTCGAGCAGCCGCCTCGCGTCACGATCCAGTTCACGGACGCGAACGTGCGGACCGTGCTCCAGATGCTCGCGTCCTACGCCGGGAAGACGATCACGATCGACAACGACGTGAAGGGCGACACCTGCCTCGACGTCCACGACGTTTACTGGTTCGAAGCGCTCGAGATGATCGCCCGCGCGAGCGGCCTCTACATCGGCCGCCAGGGGAACCTGATCCGCGTCGGCCGGTCGCCCGACGGCCTGGGGAGCCCGAACCTCCTCGACGACGGCGTGAGGATCTGGGACCTCGCGGCGATCCTCGGCGAGGCGTTGGACGTGAGCGACGTCTCCTCGGCGGCGCCGGCCACGGTCCACTGCAGGGACTGCGACGTGCGCGTCCTCGCGCCGCTCCTCGCCCGGTGCTCGGGGAGGGGTGTCAGCCTCACGAGCGAGGTGAAGGGGCTCGTCACGCTCGACCTCCCGAGGGTGAGCTTCGAGAACGCCCTCGAGCAGGCGCTCGCCTACGCGGGGGACTTCGTCGCGACGCCCGAGGCGCGCGAAGGCTGCGTGCGGGTCGAGCCCCGGGGCGCCGTGCTCCCGGCCGTCCTCGAGCCGCGCGGCGTCCGCGCCGCCGACTGCTTCGACGACGGCCCCGCGAAGGTGAGCTTCGAAGCCACGGGCAGCGTCTACGACCTCGACCTCGCCGCCCTCGTCGTCGAGCCCGGCTTCGCCCGGGCGATCATTCGAGGACAAGGGAGCTGGGTCGTGGTCAAGGTCGGCGACGAGATCCGTCTCGATCCCGCGTCGAAGTTGCCGTCCGCGCGGGTCGTCCGGATCGACGGGACCTCGCTCGTCGTGGACTGCGACGGCAAGGAGGCCGCGCTCACCTTCCGGTGACAGGCGAGGCGAGGTCCCCCTCCCGGGAGAGACGGCGAGAGGATTGTGGGATACTCGCCGCGTGAAGAAGCCCGACCGGCGCGCCTTCTCCCGCGTCCGGGGCGCGCTCGCGCGTTCGCGGAACCGGATCCCGGGGAGGCAGGCCACATCGGGCGCCGCCGATCCGCTCGACTACTGGGCGGAGCAGAAGGGCCTCACGGCCGGCGAGCGCCGCGTCGTCCACCAGAGCGTGCGCGGGCTCTCGAACAAGGAGATCGCGGCCGTCCTCGGCCTGAGCGCGGCCACGGTCCGCACGCACCTCCTCGCGACCTTCCGCAAGCTCGGGATCGCGTCCCGGGGCGAGCTCGCGCACGCTGTCTTCACCGTGATCGAGACCCGGTCGGCCGAGCTCTCGGAGGAGCGGCGCCGGCTCATCCTGGAGCTCGAGGCCCAGCGCGCGGGCGTCGAGCGCGAGCGGGCCCTGCTCGACACGGTCATCCAGCAGTCTCCGCTCGGTCTCATCGTCATGGAGAAGTCGGGCGCCGTCGTCCTCGCGAACGACGTCGCCGTCCGCGTGCTCGGCGGGCGGCCGAGGGACCTCGCGCATCACCACGAGCTCCTCCGGGCGCGCCACCCGGACGGACGTTTCTACTCCTTCCAGGAGCTCCCGACCGTCCGCGCCCTCGCGGGAGAGACGGTGCGCGTCGAGATTCGCCGCGAAGCACCGGACGGGAGCGAGACGACACTCGAGGTCCACTCCGCGCCGATCATGGACCGGTCGAGGAACGTGACCGGCGCGCTCGGGATCCTCGTGGACGTGACGCACCACAAGGCGACCGTGGCCGAGCTCGCCCGCGCCGAGAAGGCGGCCATCGAGGCGCTCCGGACGCGCGAGGAGTTCATGAAGGCCGTCTCGAGCGATCTCCACGCTCCCGCCAGGAGCCTCGCTCGCTTCGGAGAGACCCTGACGGACGTGCTGGGGCAGGACGAGTCGACTCGACGCGCCGCCATCATCGCGCGGCACGTCTCGTCCACGGCCATGACGATGGCGCGCTTCCTGCGCGACCTCGTCGACCTGAGCGAGCTCGACGCGGGCGCCTGCATCATCCGCCCGAGAGTCCTCGACCCGGTCTGGATCCTGAGGGAGTGCGTCCGCTCGCAGACGAAGCGGGCCAGGTCCGCCAGCGTGACGCTCGAGACGCGCGTCAAGAGCGGCCTCCCGACGGTGCTCGCCGACCCCGACCGGCTGCACCGGGTGCTGGAGACGATCCTCGACCGCGCCATCGACGTCTCGCCCGGAAGCGGGACGGTGGTGGTCGAGGCCGAGCCCATGCTCGCGAACGTCCAGCTCACGATCCGCGACGAGGGCCCCGCGCTCCCCCACGACCACGAGACGAAGATCTTCGATCGGACCTGGCTCGCCACGGTCGGCGCGCGCCGCGGCTTCGGCCTCGGCTTCCTCGTCGCCAGGGAAGTCGTCGAGCGTCACTTCGGGCGGCTCTGGGCGGAGTCGGGACCCCGCGGGACGGCCTTCCGCCTCCTCCTCCCGGCCCGCTGAGAGACCTCGAGACCATGAGCGCCGAGAACGAGAGACCCGAATCGCTCCCCACGGAGCCCCCCGCCGTGGACGCCGCGTCGCCCGGGAGCGCTCCCGGGAACGCCGAGGACTCCGAGCCGGAGTACGTCCCCGAGTTCCCGATCGTCGGGATCGGAGCATCGGCGGGCGGCCTCGACGCGTTCGAGACGCTCCTCGCGCGGCTCGCGCGCGACTCGATGGCCTACGTCTACGTGCAGCACCTCGCGCCGGGACAGGAGAGCTCCCTCAAGGACGTCCTCTCCAAGAAGACGCCCACCGAGGTGCTGATCGCGGCCGAAGGGATGCAGGTCGAGACGAACCGGTTCTACGTGGCGCCGTCGCACACGGAGCTCACGATCGAGCGGGGCGTCTTCCACGTCCGCCCCGCGGAAGGTCCCGCGGGACGGCTCCAGATCGACAGTTTCCTGCGCTCGCTGGCGAAGGACCAGCGCTCGGCGGCGATCGCGGTGATCCTCTCCGGCACGGGCACGGACGGCACGCTCGGGCTCCAGGCGGTCAAGGACGCGGGCGGCATCACCTTCGTCCAGGACCCGACGACGGCCGGGCACCCGGGCATGCCGGAGAGCGCGCTCGACTCGGGGTTCGGCGACTTCTGCCTCACGCCGGAGGAGATCGCCGACGAGCTCATGCGCCTCTCGGCGCACCCCTACGTCGCGCGCGCCCAGCGGCCCCCGGTGCTCGACAGGCAGCCGATCAACCGGATCTTCTCGGTCCTGCGCGACGTCTTCTCTGTGGACTTCGCACTCTACAAGCAGAACAGCATCGAGCGGAGGATCCAGCGCCGCATGGCGCTCCTCAAGACCGAGTCCGTCGAGGCGTACGCGAAGAGCCTCGAGAAGGACTCGACCGAGCTCAACCTCCTCTATCACGACCTCCTCATCGGCGTCACGTCCTTCTTCCGCGACCGCGAGCCCTTCGAGGCGCTCAAGACGGCCGTCTTCCCGCGGCTCCTCGACTCCCGCGACCCCGACGTCCCCATCCGCATCTGGGTGCCCGGCTGCTCGTCGGGCGAGGAGGCCTACTCGATCGCCATCTGCCTCCTCGAGTTCCTGGGTGACCGCGCGGGCCGCCACCGCATCCAGATCTTCGGGACGGACATCGACGACCGGGCGCTCGAGAGAGCGCGCGCGGGGCTCTACCCCCACAACGTCGAGGCGGACGTGACTCCGCCCAGGCTCCAGCGCTTCTTCGCCCGCACGGACAAGGGCTACCTGATCAGCCGGCAGATCCGCGAGATGGTCGTCTTCGCGCGGCACAACCTCGGCAAGGACCCGCCGTTCTCGCACCTCGACCTCGTGAGCTGCCGCAACCTCCTCATCTACCTCCAGCCCACGCTCCAGAAGAAGATCGCGCGGGTCTTCCACTACGCCTTGAACCCGGGCGCCGCGCTCCTCGTCGGGAACTCCGAGTCGATGGGCGACGAGCTCTTCCAGGTCGTGGACCGGAGGTTCAAGCTCTACGTCAAGCGGAGCGTGCCGTCCCTGGCCGCCTTCGACGTGATCTTCGGCGGCGCGACCGTCGCGGAGCACGACGAGCGCGCGCGTCCGCACGCGAACCGCGCGCCGCTCACGGCTCAGCAGCTCGCCGACCGGAAGGTGATCGAGAAGTACGGCCCTCCGGGCGTCGTCATCGCCGAGAACCTCGACGTGGTCCAGTTCCGCGGCCGCACCGGTCCCTTCCTCGAGCCCGCGCCCGGCAACGCGACGCTCAACCTCCTCCGCCTGGCGCGCCCCGAGTTCCTCATCGAGCTCCGCACGGCGGTCAAGAAGGCGCTCCAGGATGCCCTCCCCGTGACGACCACGCCGGTCCGGCTGAGGGACGCGAGCGGCGTCGCCATGACCGTGAGGATCGACGTCCTCCCTCTCTTCGACGCCGCGGCGACCTCGAGGTCGCTCCTCGTCCTCTTCAACGAGCTCCCCGTCGTCGCGGAGACGACCGGGAAGGAGACTCCGAGCGACGCGCCCGGGAGCCCGCGCATCCTCGAGCTCGAGCGCGAGCTCGCGACGACGAAGGATTACCTCCAAACGACGATCGAGGAGCTCGAGACGTCGAACGAGGAGCTCATGAGCACCAACGAGGAGCTCCAGTCGTCGAACGAGGAGCTCCAGTCCACGAACGAGGAGCTCTCGACCTCGAAGGAGGAGCTCCAGTCGAGCAACGAGGAGCTGAGCACGGTCAACGACGAGCTCCACCACCGCCTGAACGAGCTCAGCATCTCGAACGACGACTTCCAGAACCTCATGGCGAGCCCGACGCTCGTCGCGGTCATGGTCGGGGCCGACCTCAGGATCCGCCGGTTCTCGCAGGGGGCGGAGGCGTACCTCCAGCTCGTCCCCGCGGACCTCGGCCGGCCCGTCTCCTACCTCGCGGGCTCGATCCAGGCGAGCGACCTCGAGAAGGTCGTCTCGGACGCGATCGCCAGCCTGACGCCCGGGACGATCCGCGCGCGTCTCCGGGATGGCACGAGCTACGAGCTCAGGATCGCGCCCTACAAGACGGCCGACCGGGCGATCCGCGGGGCGGTGCTCGACTTCCGCGTCGCGCCCGCGGGTTAGCGCGTCTCGACGACCTGTCCCTCGGCCGGCCGGCCGCGCTTCACCTCGATCGGGGTGCGGCCGCCCTCGAGGAGGAGCCGGAAGTCGGTGGCCGTCCACGGCACCGAGATCGCGGTGGTGCCGCGCTTCCAGGTGCAGTCGAAGTGGAGGTGCGGCATGAAGGGGCCGCTCCCCACGCGCGCGATCTCCTGACCCGCCTTCACGCGGTCGCCCACGGAGACCTCGGCAGAGTTGTTCTTGAGGTGCACGTAGACGCTCACGAGACCGGGGGCGTGCTCGATCTCGATCGTGAGGCCCGCTCGTCGGCCGTTCCTCGGCGGGAGGTCGGGCTCGTCGCCCCTCACGACGACGACCGTGCCGTCGGCCGCCGCGAGGACGGGCTCGCCGAAGCAGTAGTGGTCCTCGTTCCTCGTGCCGTTCCCCTTGTACTGGAGGCCGTCCGGGCCGAGCTTGGTCGCGTCGACCGCGAAGGTCGAGAACGAGCGCTGCTCGTGGTGGTGCGTCGGGTCCGCGTCGATCACCCACTGGCCGCGGAAGGGGAGTCGGAACGCGAGCGGAGGGTGCGTCCGGGTGATCGGCCGCAGGAGGGCGAGGAAGGCGGGATCGACGCAGAGCTTGTCGCAGGTCGGGGCCAGGATCGCGAGCGCCTCGTCGGGCTCGTCCGCGGCCGCCGCCAGGGACGCGAGGTCGATCCGGGCCGCGTCGTCGCGCGGGGCCGTCTCGACGGCCTTCGCGAGGTCCCTCGCGCCGCGCCAGGCGCCGTCGAGCTTCACCTGGCCGAGGCCGGCGCGAGCGGGGCGCGCCTCGGGGTCGGCGGCGACGGCCTTCGCGAAGTCGTCGCTCGCGGCGTCGAGGAGACCCTGCTTCCTCGCGCGGAGCCCGAGCTGCGTCCAGGCGCCGGAGTCGCTCGCGGCGATCGAGCGGGCGCGCGTCGCGTGCTCGAGGCGCGCCTTCGCGAGGTCGGCTTCCGAGGGGGGCTCGGTCGTCTCCTCGAGGGAGGCGACCTGCTTCAAGGAGAAGCGGAGGCGTTTTCCCGTGGGCTCGACGAGCTCGAGGTTCACGTTCCCGAGGTGGACCTCGCCCACGTGGGCGGAGCCGTCTTTGAGGACGACGCGCATGGGGACGCCTTCCGAGCGGTCGAACGCCAGGCAAGGCGCGGCCGCGAGCGCTCCGGCGAGGGCGAGCGAGCGGAGGCGT
>FTGE01001295.1_pt1 | contig 11132 bp, 5 predicted proteins | sample 1640581 | NCBI WGS metagenome assembly FTGE01 (sample SAMEA3914789, study PRJEB12502) | metagenome | biome: forest; material: soil | place: Canada | collected 2011-07-03 | depth 0.3 m | reverse complement strand
CGAGATCCAGCGCGCTCTCGAGGAGTCCATGTTCGCCTGCGAGGCCTTCCGCGAGACGGCCCGGGTCCGTGCCGACCATGTCGCCGCGCTCGAGCGCACGCTCGAGGAGCTCGGGGCGCGCGGAGGACCGGAGAACGCGGCCGAGGCGGAGGTCGCCCCGGAGACGCCGGTCCGCGACGAGAGCGAGGTCCGCTCCGTCGCGGGCGAGAAGGCTCGCTCGGTCCTGAGCGAGGCCGAGACGCGCGCCGCGCACCGCGAGCTCGAGGTCCGCGCGGCCGACCTGGAGAGGCTCCGCGAGGAGGCGCTGGCGTCGGCCGACGCGGCCCGCGGCAGTCTCCGGGAGGTCGAGTCGCGCGCCGAGGCGCTGAGGCTCCGTGTCGAGGAGCTCGAGGCCTCCCTCGCTCGGAGCGAGGAGCGCGCGGCCGGCGCGGAGTATGCACGCGACGTCGCGCTCGCCGACTCGCTCCGCGACCGCGACGTGGCCCGCGAGGCCTCGGAGCGGGCCGCCTCGAGCGAGCGGGCGCTCGGCGACGCCGTCGCCGCGGGCAAGAGGGCCGGTGCCGCGCTCCAGGACCTCGAGAGGCGCGGGTTCGCCGACAGGATGGCGCTCGAGGAGCTCCGGGTCGCCGGGCGTGTCACGCCGGCGCGGACCGAGGGCCGTCAAGAGGAGGGGCTCGCGGAGGCGCTCGCCGCCTCCGCGGCGGCGCGCGCCGCACAGAGCGCTGCCGAGGCTCGCGCCGCGAGGAGCGAGGAGGCTCTGGCCGCGGCGCAGGCCGCTCTCGGCGAGGCGCGCGAGATCCAGCGCGTCCTCGCGGAGCGGGTCGAGAACGCGGACAAGGCCCGGGACGAAGCCATCGCCACCGTAGCCGCCGCGCGGGTCACGGAGCGCGAGCTCGAGGCTCGTGTCGTGCGAAGCGTGAAGGCGCTCACCGAGGCGGTCTCCGTCGCCGATCGCGAGCGGGCGGCGCGCAAGGAGCTATCGGACAGGTTCACCCGGGGGAAAGCTCTCCCTGGCAGTGGAGGCGCGTAGCCACCCCGAGCTCAGGCGCGGCGGGGCCGGCTCGAGAAGCCATCCGCGAGGTCCTCGAACGTGTCGGCGGCCATCCCGCGCAACCCAGGGAGGTCGTCACGTAGCCAGCACTTGAGTATGCCGTCGTCCCAGACCTCGGCCGCGACGCAGCGATACCCCTCGGGCATGGGCCCACCCAGCCCATGAAAGGTCACGACGCGCGCGCCGACCGGAAGACACTCGAGCTTGGAGCGTGCCGTCCGGATCAGATCCTGGAAACGCTCGTCGGAGAGATCCGCCGCGAACGGGAGACGCTCCTCGGACGCCAGGTGGCACTCCCCGAACGGGTTGTAGAAGTAGAGCCTGTCGAACGGCGTCCAGTCGAGTTGCTCGACGAGAGCGTGGTGGAAGGCGACTCGCTCGACCCGGAATCGGCGCGCCATGGCCCGCGAGAGCCGCACGAGAGGTTCACGCTGCTCGACGCCCACGAACCGAGCGCGCGTTCTCAGAGCGCCGATGAGACAGAACTTCCCGGAGCCGGACCCGATGTCGAGCACACGCGAGCCCTCGTCGAGCTCGAGGAGCTCGAGGGCTCGGACCACGACGTGGAAGGGAGTCCAGTGCCTGCGCGAGGAGCCCCGGATAGTGCGTGGATAGAGGGCGTCGAAGGACTCGTCGTCGAGCACGGCCCCCCTCGAGACCGCCGCGATGATCGCGTCGCGTCGTTCGCTTCGAGTCACGTCGGCACGGCCCGGGACATCCAGGATCGCCTCTCGCGCGTCGGCGGCTCGCGACGCGCTCCCTCAGCTTAATCCGGACGGACGATCCGCGCGGATTCCGGAAGAGCGCGTTACCGTACTCCCCCGAGCGAAGTATTACTCCACGGGCACTCTGCCCCACAGAGGGAGAGCTCATGTCCAGGATCTTCGGCCTCGCGCTCGCCGCCTCGCTGCTCGCCGCGCCCGCCTTCGCCGACGACACGACGCCCGCCGGCGGAAAGCCGCCCGCGGGGACCCACAAGGGTCACGACCACAAGTGCCAGCACCAGCACAATCACAAGGGTCACGGCGGCCACGGGAACCATCACCACAAGCCCTCGACGAACTGACCCGCCGACTCCAGGATCGAGACTCTCGATCAACCCAAGCCAAATCCAGGGCGAGGTGACCCGGATCACTTCCCGAGCGTCTGGACCAGACCGCGCGTCAGGCTCGGGTCGCAAGGCGCGACGGTCTTGCTCGCCTCCGCATCGACCCGCTTGCCGATCTTGCCGAGGAGCGTCGCGAGCTCGCGGGTCGCCGGGTCGGGGTTCGCGACTCCATCGAGGATGACCGAGCCGCCCCCGTTCCAGCCGCTCTCGAGGTCGAGGTAGACCTTCGAGCCCGGCTTCTCCTCGAGGGTCAGCTCGTCGACGGCCCTCTCGTCCACGGGGATCGACGCGACGACACGCTGCAGCTCCTCGAGCTCCGCCTTCGTCGCATGCCCTTCCACGGTGCGGCCGTCGCACTTGGAAGGCACGTCCGCGAGGCCGCCGTACTGGACCTGGACGCGCCCGTCCGACCCGACCTGGAAATTCACGAAGGACTTCGCACGGCGCTCGGGGCCTCCGGCGTCGTCGCGCACGACGAACCGCAACGTCCCGAATCCCGGGTGGATCTGCACGCCGTCCACCAGGACCTCGTCGGACTCCGGAAGGAGCGAGTGGCGCCGAAACGAAGGCGTCGCGGGGTCCTCGGCGCCCGCGTCCACCATGAAGCGGCCGGCGCGGACGCCCGTGATCTCGACCGGCTTCGCACCGCCCGACGGGGGGCTCGCCTCGAGGGACGCGATCGTCAGCCTCGGGGAGCCGAACTGAGCGTGGTCACCGCGGACGGTGACCCGGTGCCCGTCGAGCTGGTGGAGGAGCGCCGCGAACGGCTCGTTCGCGACGGTGTCGCGGTGCGTCGTCCCGCCGAACCCGAACAGACCGCCCGTGTGCCACTCGAGAGCGACGGAGCCGTCCGCCTGGACGTGCACGGTGGCCTGGATCTTCTTGTTGCTGTCGAGCGTCGACGCGCGCTGGACGGCCTGGGCGTCGGAGAAGACCTGCCGGATCAGCCCGCCGAGACGAGCGTCTCCGCGCGCGCCCCCCTCTCCCCTGATCGTCTGCGTGCCCGCGCCCGTCTGGACGGTGATCGTCTTGTCGTTGAGGTACCGGTCGTCGAGGAAGTCGGGCGACACGACGTGCGGGAACGCCGCGGACGTTTCGCGGTCGAACGAGCCGCTGGCCGCGGCGAAGGCACGGTCGAGCGCGCGCGAACGATCGAGCGGAAGGGTCATGCGGGGGATCGGGTTCGTCACCGCCTCCGCACCGGGAATGAGGGATACGTCGTACCGGCCGTCGCTCCGGCGCGTGAGGTCGATCTCCTCCTCCGTCGAGGTGCCGACTCCGTAGTGGACCGAGATCCGCTGCGCGACCTCCGACTGGCCGAGCGGTGCGTCGAAGCTCGGCTGGGCTTGCGCCGGGACCGATGCCAGGAGGATCGCCGCGCCCGCGAGGGCGAGCCGAGACACGTATCCCATGACACTTCTCCCTATCGCGAGGCCACGGAGCATCGCCCTTGCCGGAGTCGCGCGATCCGTCGGAAGTCGTTGGTTCCCTGATGGCGCGGCCCCGTCCGCGCTCGGGCGGCGACTCCCCGCGGACGGCCGCTGCCGGTCGATTGGCTCGGAATCTCGCCGCGGCCCGAGCGGTGTGGAGGGAGCTCTTACGCGCCCGGGTCCGATAGGGCCTGGCGGACGGTCTCCGACGCACGTTCGATCACGGCGAGGAGCACCTTCGCGGCGCCGTCGGGCTCCCGGCGGTGCTGCTCCCAGTTCCGCCGAACTCCCGCCCACGCTGCGTGGGCACATCGGAACGAGCGTTCCTCGGCTCGAGACGCGTCTCGTCGACCCGGGGCGCGTAAGCCCGAGGACCTGGGCACGTGATTCCCACGGAGGCCGCGCGTCTCCGCGGAGACGCGGAGACGCCGTGCGTGACCCGCACATTCCCGCGGAGGCTACGCGTCTCCGCGGAAGGGGCTCGGATGCCCGAAGGTCCTGCTCGCGGATTCGAGATGCAAACATTAACCGAACCCACCGACAGACGGATCCGGAGCGATCGGGAGCGGATGGGAAGATCGTGGTCCCGAACAGTCCCCATCATCTGGGCTTGCGAACGCGATCCGGGGTCGCTCGCTCCGCCCCGAGAAGGGTACGTTCGTCGACGACAACCTGACGCAGGCGCTCACGGACCTGCTCTTCTCGGCGCGGTTCTCTGCGGGCCCCCGGATCTACATCCTTCTCGAGCACCAGCGAACCGTTCCTCGTCTCATGCCGATCCGGCTCCTCCGCTACATGCTGCGGTTCTGGGAGGAGTGGCTCGACGAGCATCCGCGCGCGCGGTCACTCCCTCTCCTCTTGCCGATCGTCCTCCACCAGGGCGCCAAGGCATGGAGCGGGGCGCGCTCGCTCGCGGAGACCCTCGATCTCCCGCGCGCGCTGCGTGGGCACATCGGAACGAGCGTTCCTCGGCTCGAGACGCGTCTCCTCGACCTGGGGCGCGCAAGCCCGAGGACCTGGGCACGTGATTTCAGCGGACCGCCTCTTGCGAAGATCGCGCTTGTCCTCATGCGTGCCGTCGCCGACCGCGCCCACGACCCACTCGACGCCGTCGGACACGTGGACAAGGACCTTCGCTCGCTCCTGCGGAAACCTCAGGGCGAGAAGTGGCTCCGTGTGCTCCTGCGCAATACTCTCTTCGGCAGGAGTGACGTGGATCCCGAGCGCGCCGCCCTCGTCTTCGAGCGCGCGGCCGGACCCAGAGCAGGGGAGATCGTCATGACGACCGCACAGAGACTGCTGAAGCAGGGAATGAAGCAGGGAATGAAGCAGGGGACGCGACAGGTCCTCGAGCTCCAGCTTCGAGAACGCTTCGGCAAGCTGACGCGTGCGATCGTCGATCGCCTCGAGGCCGCCTCCGCGGCCGAGCTCGAGTCCTGGGCGACGCGGTTCGTCACGGCCAGAACCGTCGAGGACGTGTTCCGGACGAGGAGTCGCGAGATCAAGCGGCGTCGCCCGGATCGGAAGAAGTAGTCGCCTTACGACATCACGGGGCCCCGGCCCGGCTTCGCTCCACGAGCCGGACGATCCGGCTCACGGTGTCGAGGTTCTCGAGCGAGACGTCCGCGACGCGGATCCTGACCTCGGCCGTCTTCTCGACGAACTGGATCAAGTCGAAGGCGACACGGTTACGATCGCGGCTCGCAGACCTAGCCCTTGGTCCGAAGGGTCTCCTCGATCCGGGCCGCCACCGCCGCGACGTAAGGCTCCTGCAAGATCGTGTTGTGGTCACCCGGGAGCTCGTGCACGGTGACGCTCGCGAGACGCGTCCACCCCAGGGCCGGATCGCCGAAGTCGAGCGGAATGCCCTCGCGCGCCTTGAAGAGCGTGATGTGTCCCGGGTAGGGCCGCGGTCTGTAACGTACGGCCGCCGTCGTCGAAGCCGCGACAACCAGGGCGACGGAAGCTCCCGGCCCCGTGAGAGGCTCGCTGCTCGACCGCTCGACCAGCCGTGCTGCCTCGCGTCGATGCTGGAGCCGGCGCAGCCCCTCCGCCAGGTAGGGGCCCTTCTTGGAGAGCGGAAGCGTCAAGAGGTTACTCACGTGTCTTCGGATCACCTCTCCCGTGGCACGGAACCCGGGGAACGCGCGGAACGCGTTCGTGTCTATGATCCCGAGGAGCGAGACGCTCTCGCCAAGCGCTACGAGCTGCTGCGCGACCTCGAACGCAACGGCGCCGCCGAAAGAAGCCCCCACGATCCGGTAGGGCCCGACCGGCTGGGCCGCGCGAATGGCTGCAAGCGCGTGGGAGCCGACCTCCTCGAGTTTCGTCAACGGGGCCTCGCGCCCGTCGGTTCCTCGTGCCCGGAGGCCGAGCAATCGGAGACCCTCGAGCCGGCGCACGAGCGCTCGGTAGAACAGGAGGTCGCCGGCGAGCCCTTGCATGAAGAAGACGGGTGCTCCTTCGCCGTTCTGGAGCGTGACGATCGAGGGCGACGGCTCGGGGCGCCGGATCACCGCGGCCAGGCTCTCGACGCTCGGATGCTCGAGGATCGTCGCCCACGGCAACGCGATCCGGTAGCGCGCCTCGATCATGGCGAACAGATCGACGGCGAGGAGCGAGTCGCCCCCGAGGTCGAAGAAGTCCTCGTCCAGCCCGACCACCCCCTTGCGGTGTAGGACGCTCGCGAACAGCCCAGCGATCTCGGTCTCCAGCTCGTCCCGGGGTCGTGCCGTCTCCCGTGGCTCCGTCACCCCGAGCCGGGGTGAGGGGAGCGCTCGGCGGTCGAGCTTGCCGTTGGGTGAGAGCGGAAGCTTGTCGAGCCAGACGACATCATTGGGAACGAGACCCTCGGCGAGGGTCTGGCGCAGGCGCTCGCGCACCGCGCGCGCGCTGCCGTGCGCTCCGGGCGCACCGACCAGGTAGGCGGCGAGCCGCTGACCGTGAGGCCCTTGCCACGGCAGTACGATGGCCTCCTGGACACCGGCGCATTCCTTGAGCGCGGAGACGATCGCGTCGGTGTCGACGAAGGCGCCATGAACCTTGATCACGTTCTCGGTTCGCCCGACGTACTCGAGCAGGCCATCCGGGCGATAACGGCCGAGATCGCCGGTCCGATAGAGGCGCGCCCCCGACACGAACGGATCGGCAACGAACCTCTCGGCGGTCAGGGCGTCGCGGTTGAGATACCCGGCGCCGAGGTTGCTGCCGCCGAGGTAGATCTCGCCGATCACGCCCACCGGCACGGCCTCGCGCGCGGTGTCGAGGACGTGCGCCTTGACGTTCGCGAGGGGACGGCCGATGGGGAGCGAAGGACGTGCCTGCGCCAGGGCCGGATCATAGCGCCACTGCGTGGCCCAGATCGCGACCTCGGCGGGCCCGTAGACGTTCACGAGCGTGGCTCCCGGGAAGCGCTCCTGGAACCTTCGCGCGAGGTCCGGAGGGAGCACCTCCCCTCCCGCGAACACCAGCCTCAGGTCCAGCGCGTCCGTCATCGAGTCGAGCACCGCCCTGAGCATCGACGGGACCGCGAACAGGTGGGTCACGCGCCTTTCCGCGACGAGTCGAGCCACCTCCGACGGCGCGTTCACGCGGCTCGGGCCGAGAACGGCCGTTGCGCCCGAGGAGAGCGCGCCCAGACACTCGAGCAGGGCGCCGTCGAACGTCAGGGCCGTGTGCTGGAGGATCCGGCTCCCGGGGGTCAGTCCCAGATCGGTCCGGAGCCAGAGGAGCGTGTTCGAGAGGCCTCGGTGCGTGTTGAGCGCGCACTTGGGCGGTCCGGTCGAGCCCGACGTGAAGACTCCGTAAGCAAGGTCGTCGGCCGAGACCGAGCGACCCGCCGGGAGATCGTCCGGCTCGCCCCAGGTTTCAGGCGGCCCGTCGAGAACGATCGTCCGCGTGCCCGCGGGCGCCGGTCCCACGTCTGGACGGTCGGTGATCAGGATCGCCGGCCGAAGATCCTCGAGCAGCGCCTTCCGGCGCTCGGCGGGGATCGTCGGATCGAGCACGACCTGGGCGCCACCCGCTTCGAGCACGGCCATGCTCGCGACGACAAGAAGCGGGGATCGCGCTACGAGGATCCCGACGAACGCGTTCCTGGAGACGCCCTCGCGCACGAGCCGGGCCGCAAGCCTTCGCGTGCTCCGCGCGACCTGCGCGTACGTCCAGACCGTGCCGTCGAACGCCTCGATCGCCGGTGCGTCTGCCCTCTCCAGAGCCACGCGGGCGAAGCGGACGGGGAGGGGGGTCTCGTCGCGCTCGGCCGGCTCCGGGCCGAAACGGTTGAAGTCGTGGAGGACCTCGTCGCGTCGCCTCGCGTCCAGGAGCGAGAGCGCCGAGACGCGCCGTTCCGGGTGCTCGCACGCACTCTCGAGGAGTTGGCCCAAGCACTCGACGAGCCGGTCGATCGTCGAAGCGTCGAAGATCTCGGCCGCGTAGGCCCCGCGCACCGACAGGCCGCTCTCCGTGGGCTCGAGCTCGACCTCGAGCTCGCCCGCGATCCTTCCGCTGCTCACGGGATAGGGCGTCGCCTCGAGCGGCCCCAGCCCGGCCGGCCGAGCGGGCAGATTGCGGAGCTGGAAGACCACGGTTGGCTCGTGCCCGCCGCTCTCGAGGTGGACGCGATCGGCTTCGGACTGCACCGTGAGCCACCGCGCGATCTCCACGCGGGTCGCTCGCACGAGCTCGCGGAAGCTCGGATCCGCGGAGAGATCCAGGCGGACCACGGCGTTCGTCGCCAGGAGGCCGATCGAGCTCTCGAGCTCCGTGTGCGTCCGGCCGGCGAGCGGCACCGAGACGGCGAGGTCCGTCTGCCCCGTGAATCGCTGCAAGAGAGCCACGAACCCCGCGAGAAGCACCGAGAAGAGGGTCGCGGCCTCCTCGCGCGCGAGTGCCTTCGCACGCGTCACGACGTGTCCCGGCAGCTCTCGAACGAGCTCTTCGCGTGTCCGGTGCGGACGTGCCAGCCGGGCACGGTCGGCCGGAAGCTCGACCTGCGGTGTCGGAGAGTCGGTCCGCACGAGCGCGCGCGCCGCTTCGGAGAGCGGCGCGGAACGTTGCCACGCGGCGAGGTCGCTCACTCGCAGCTTCAGCTCGGGAAGACGCGCGGCCGTGCCGTCCTTCATGGCAGCGTAGAGCGCGTCGAGCTCCCGGTGGAGCAGGCGCGCGGACCAACCGTCGAAGACCAGGTGGTGGGTCGAGAAGACGAGGACGTGGTCTTCCGGCGCTGCGCGCACGAGTGTTGCGCGGAGGACGGGGCCCGTCGTGAGGTCGACGAGGCCTCGCGCCACATCGGATACGACGCGGCTGAGGTCGAGCTCGCTCGCGCCAATGGCATCGACCATGGCAAGAGGGACTGAGGCCGCATCGCCGACGATCACCGTGAGCCGTCCGTCGACCAGGTGGAAGGTCGTGCGGAGTGACTCGTGTCTGCGGACGACCTCGTCGAGACATTTGCCGAGCACGACCGTGTCGAGCGGGCCCCGGATCCTGAGCGCCTCGGGCCTGGCAAGCGCCCCGGGCACGACGCGGTCGATGCGCCACACGCGCTCCTGGCCGTGCGTAGGGCGAGGTTGTCCCACGGCGCGCTCGAGGAGCCGGACTGGCGAAGTCGCGCGGCACGTGACCACGCCGGCGACGGAAGGGCGGTCGATGAAGTCGAGCGGAGTCAGCTCGACGCCCAGCTCGTCACGGAGGCGAGCGAGGAGCTCCACGGCGAGGATCGAGTCTCCCGGGAGGTCCCGGAAGAAGTCGTCCTGCGCGCCGACCTGCGTGACGTGCAGGACCTTCTTGAAGACCTCGGTGACGCGCTTGACGACCTCGTCGGGCGCGTCGAGCGAAGAAGGGGCTTCTCGCTGCCGCTCGAGCGCGACCCGCTTCGCGAGCTCGGCTCGGTTGAACTTGCCCGTCGCGCCCTTCGGGACCTCGTCGACGATCAGGACCTGTCGCGGGACCTTGAAGGCGGCCACTCGCGCCGCGCAGTGCACTCGCAGCTCGCGCTCCGTGGCGGGGGACCGGAGGACGACGGCGGCTCCGACCTCCTCACCGAGTCGCTCGTCGGGGATCGCGAAGGCGACGGCCTGCTGCACGGACGCGTGCTCGAGGAGCGCGTCCTCGACCTCGCGGGGAGAGACCTTCTCGCCGCCCCGGTTGATGAGCTCCTTGGCGCGGCCGGTCAAGAACAGATATCCGTCGGCGTCGAGGCGGCCGAGGTCTCCCGTGCGGAACCAGCCGTTCACGTACGCTTCGCCGTTGGCTGCTTCGTTGCCGTCGTAGGACGCGACCACGCTGGGTCCGCGGATCACGACGTCGCCGACCGTGCCGGACGGCACGCTCGCGCCCTTGGCATCGAAGATCGCGACGTCGATGCCGATCGCCTGTCCCACCGAGGATAGTTTGCGTTCCCGCGGAGGGAGGGGGTTGCTCGTCATCTGGTGGGCGGCCTCGGTCATGCCGTAGGCTTCGATCACGGGAACTCCGAACCGTCCCTCGAGCTCCTTGGCGGTCCGGGCCGGCAGAGGAGCCGACGACGAGCGGATGAAGCGCAGGCGCGCCTTCGTCGCGCGAGGGGGGCGCGCGAGCACGGAATCATGGATCGTCGGGACCGCCGTGTACCAGGTGGCGCCTGTCGCCTCGAGCCAGTCGAGGAAGTGCGGACCCGAGAATCCGGGCGTGCACGCGATGCTGCCCCCGGCTTCCAGGGAGGCGAGGAGCGCCGCCACGAGCCCGTGGACGTGGAAGAGCGGCATGACGTTGAGGCACCGGTCGTCCTCCCCCAGTCCGAGCGTCGTCGCGATGTTGCGGCGCGAAGCCGCAATGTTCCGGTGAGTGAGCGGGACCGTCTTGGGGCGCGATGTCGTGCCAGAGGTCTGGAGCACGAGGGCCACGTCGTCGAGCTCCGCGGCGTCGGGTTCACCGCCGTTGGTCGAGGCGCTCGTGCGGCTCTCGTCGATCTCGAGGAGCGTGATCCCGCGCGGCTCGGCCAGATCACGGGCGATCGCGGCGAGCGGTGGTGCGACGAGGAGGGCGCGGGCCCGGACGTCTTCGAGGAACCGGTCGATCTCGGCGGGGCGGTACGCGGGGTTGATCGGGGCACAGGCTGCGTAGGCGGCCGTGCCGAGGAAGGCGGTCGCAGCGGCCGGGCCGTTGGGAACGAGGAGCGCGACCCGATCGTTACGGGCGATACCAGCGGCCCTGAGGCGGCGTCCGATCGATCGTGCTTGCTCGAGGGTCGCTCCGCGGCCGATGGTTGCGCCATCCGGCGTGGTGATCGAAGGGGCGTGTGGGTCCCTCTCGGCCCATCGATGAAGCAGCGGCTGTAAGGGTAGGGGGGCCTGGATCATGGACTCAGTCGCAATTTTGCCAAATCTCCGGCCGTGGCCGGTGGACGAGGTCCTCGAGACCTGACGGCATCTTCCGCGGGCGCCTGGCTTACGGCCTCTGCTCCCGTCATAAATGGGGTCACCATGAACTGTGCGAGGTGCGGGCAGGCCCTCGAGTCAGCTCCGATGGCGGGCGGGGGCTCTCCCGCGGGCGGGGCCAGCAT
>FTGE01002141.1_pt1 | contig 11144 bp, 14 predicted proteins | sample 1640581 | NCBI WGS metagenome assembly FTGE01 (sample SAMEA3914789, study PRJEB12502) | metagenome | biome: forest; material: soil | place: Canada | collected 2011-07-03 | depth 0.3 m | reverse complement strand
GGGTTCAATCCCCTGTAACCGGATCTCTTCCTCGATCTCGGCACCCGTGCGGAAGGGTAGCTGCTCGTCTTCCTCCAGCTTCTCGAACTTTGCGACGGGACGCTGCGGGATCAGACCGAAACGAACGCCGAAGTTGAAGACCGCCCCGAGAGTGTCGGTCTCCTTGTTGACGGTCACAGGTTTACGACCCGCGCGCAGCCTGTGCGTCTGGTACTCCACGACGACGGCGGCACCGACTCTCATCGCGCTCGCGTGGAGAAGGTGCCGTGACCGAAGGAACCCCCGCAGGTGGTTCAGGTGGGTTCGGGTCGTACACAACGTGCTCGCTTCCGTCCCAGGACGGCTCGCGTGCTCGTCGTACTTCTGGAACAGCTCCTCGATCGTCATCCCGTGCGTGGGCTCGACGCTCGGGCTCGGACGACCCTCGGCGCCACCGGAGAAGACGTATGCCTTCACGTCGGCGCCCGGTGGGATGGTCTTGATCCCCGCCCGAATGTCAGGAAGCACCCCGTTCGCCCTCCGGGCAAGCCAGGCGGCGTCCTGCTCCTTCCGGCACGTCCGCTTGTATCGCTGCCCGCTCAGCCTGAACAGCGCCGTGAAGCTCTTGCCCCCGCGCTCGGGGTAGACACGGCACGTCCCGTCGTGGGGCGACTGCTTCCGCCCGCGTGGGACTGCGTTGGTGCCTGGAACATCATCATCTGAGCCCTCGGGACCTCCCCCGATTCGCTCCTTGTCATCTTCATCTTTCGCTTCCACGTCTGAGACCTCCCTCGGGTCGTTCCGAGGAGGCTCCTCGTCCGCACCCAGGTCGTTCTACCTGGGCCAGCCGAGGTCGCAGATGCGCGCGAATGTTCCGCAGACGTTCCGCAGGAAGGGACAGCCTCGCCGTGCGTCCGGCGAAGCAGGAGTCCGAAAACGAAGACACCCCGGAGCTTGGGACTCCAGGGTGTCGAACGATCGAGTACTGCCAGACTAGGATTCGAACCTAGACTCGCGGGTTCAGAGCCCGGTGTTTCGGCGAGTGGCGGGGCCGACTTAGGACGGCCGAGAGGCACCCCACGAGTGGAAGCGAAGCGCGGGAAGGCGCGGGAAGACGCGGCACTCGCTCGCGCTCTCGAGGTCGCAGCGAGGATCCTCCGCGAGCGCCAGGCCGGCGGTGAGGGCTGACGTCGCTCCTCGGTCGGAGGGTGCCGCTAGACTGTAGGCGCGCGGCCGGACTGATCATCCGGCTCCTCCTCGAGAGGGACGCGCACCGCGGGCGCGTCCGGCCGTCTCCAGGTTGGCGCGCCGGCCGCCCGCGGCGACTTCAAACCTGGAGACGCAACCGATGTCGGCCAAAGAGCTCATGGCGACGCACGCGCGAGGGCTCGCTCTTCCGCCTCGCGGTCTCGTGTTCGATGAGGCGCGCCAAGTTGTCCGCGCGCTGCCCGACGCCGAGCTCGCGCGGCGCTCCATCGACATCGCCCGGCGGGAGCTGGTGCGCAAGCGGGCCCGTTCGCCTGGGCCCCAGTCTCCCGAGGACCTCGCCGAGGGGATCCTCCTGCGCAGATGGAAGGCGATCTACCACGACGAACACGAGCGACGCGAGGAGGTCGAGCGGCGAAAGGCCGAATTCCGCGAGGTGCTCGCCGAGACGCGGCCAGCGGTCGCGCCCGGACCGAAGGAGAGGCGCCAGGACGACGAGGGCGCGATCAAAGCCGCGTGGGCTCGGACCCGCGACCTCATCGGTGGGAGCGACACCGACCTTAGCGAGGCGACCGGGATCCCGCGCAGCACGATCGCGCGTGTCGTGAAGGTCATGGACGAGCGCGGCGATCAAATGGCGAAGGAGCACTTGAGAGTGAAGAAGGAGCGGAAAGACCGTCTCCGTCGCTCGAAGCAGCGCGGCAAACGCGCGGAGCGGGACAAGGCTCAACAGGCCGAGATCAACGGCGAGACCCCGGAGCGCAAGCCCCGCGTCCCGAAGACGGCCGACGACGAGGAGGAGAAGCGACTCGAGGCCGAAGCCGACGAGATCCTCCGGCGCGCTGCCCACGAGTTGCCCAATCGGCGAAATGGGCAGCACGCGCCTTTGACGCGCGGCACTTAACCGGAATCTTCGGGCAACTGCGCTCACTTCCAGAAGGAGTGAGCGAATGCCCGAGACGCTCTTCGACCCCGAGCGCGCGTACAAGCGCCGGGAAGTCTCCGAGAAGCTCGGTGGCGTGAGCGATAGGACGCTCGACGTCCTCTTGCGTCGGGTCCCGAGGATACCGCTCTCGGCGCGGTTGATTCTCTTTCGCGGGAGCGACTTGAACAAACTCATCGCGGATGCCGAGCGCGCGGGCGGTGCCGCGTGATCAGCGACACCCTCGACGCCGCCGCTCTCGAGATCCGCGAGTATCTCAAGCTCGGCGCCTACGGCGAGCCCGGTAGCGCCCGGCGCCAGCGCTTCGAGCTCCTCGCCGAGGTCATGGAGGCGATCCGCTCCGAGCTCGACCGCCCCGACGAGGCAGGTGCCTCGCGCGCCGCTCCCGCGAAGGTGATCGAGTTCCGAATCTTCCGGGACGAGTTCGTCGGCGAGCGTGGGCCGTGGTCCCTCGTGGACGTCGAGGTCCGAGCGACGGGCGGTGCGGCGTGAGCGAGCGCGATGACTGCGGCGGCTGCGCACGCCTCGAGCGCTGGGCCGACCTCGGCGGCCGTTGGCGCGACATTATCGAGGCCGCCGACCCCGTCGAGGTTGCCCTCGTCCTTCACAAGCCGTGCTCGTCCCCTGTCTGTTGTGCGGTCCATAGCGATGTCTACGCGTGTCCTGCCTGCGGCGTGCATGGCGCCTTCGCGGCCGATGACAGTCCGGGAGGCACGTGGCGGTGCGACGCGTGCAGCGCCTCCGGCGGCCCGCTCGACCTCATTGTGTGGGCGGCGACGGGCGGCCCTCCGCCTCTCACGAGGGGCACGTATGACCGCGTGCGCGCGCGCGGCATCCAGGTGATCGCGGACCTGCTCGACCTGGATGCCGAGCGCGATCCTGAGGACCTGGTCACGGACGGTGCGCCGTGAGCCCCCCCGCCCGGTCGAGCACGAGCCTCGCCTCTCTCGTGCTCGAGCTCCGCGGGGTGGCAAGTCTCGAGGACGTCATGGAGGCGCTCGGCGTCGATGACTGCCCCACGTGCGCCGGCCCGATCGTTGCGGTCGCGCGCTCGTTTTGGCGCTGCGACGCGTGCGAGATTGGATCGGACTCCATCCGCTTCCTCGAGCTCGTCGCGAGCAGAGGCGCCCTCGAGCCCCCGGAACCTTCCGCGCTGGCCCCGCTCATCCGTCGCGTCCTCGACCACGCACGGCGCTGGACGGGCGCCCCGTGAGCTCCCGGGAAACGCGCGGGCCGGGGGCTCTACTCCCCGGCCGCGCGAACGACATCACGAACGGCGTCGAGACTACCAGCGCACCTCACCGAGCGCACGTCCATGAGCGGCGCCGCATGACCGCCCTCGAGCTCGTCGAGACCACGGCCGCACGCCCGCATCTCCGGCGGGCCCTCGACTCCCTCGATGGCGAGACGCTCGTCGCCATCGTCGGCCGCGCCCGTCGCGAGCTCGAGCAGGCATGGGACAGCATCGGCCGTCGCGTCTCACGGCGGCCCGCGGCGCCCACACCCGCCGACGACGACGACGACGCGGCGGAAGCGCTCGGTCCGGCCGCGCCCGTGAGAGATACGGGCGGCATCGACCCGATCCTTGTCGAGGCGTGCGTCCTTGCGCGAGCGTCCCTGCTTCTGCTCGCGGAACGGCCGGCACTCATCGAGCGCATCACCGGCACCCTCGAGCTCGAGCGCGAGGATGAGGCGCGCGCCCGTGAGGCGAGACGTCGTCGACACGGAGCCTGGCGGCGCGAGCCCGCCGCGCATGTCCTCGACTCGGCGGACGCCGATCATCTCGGAGACCTCGGGCCGTGACCCCCGGGACGTGGCCGCGATTCAGGTTCGCTCAGCGAGCGTTCGGCTCCTCGCCCTGGCTCCTCGCTCCGGCACTCCTCGACGTGACGCTCAGCGGCCAGGGCTGGAAGCTCGCGGGCCCGGCGAGGAACGCGAGCGCCCTCTCGAGCGAGGAGCAGGCCGAGCTACTCGTGCTCCTCGGACTCCCGAAGGCCCGGCAGAACGCGCAGGGAGACGCGCGCGAACGCGAGCTCCTCGCGCGCTGCGCCTTCCTCGGACCGCTCCCGCCGCTCGACCTCGACGTCGTGAAGGGCACGCCGCGGGCGGACGTGCTCGCCGCGGCCAGGCGACTCGACGGTGCTTGCGTCGCGCACGGATGGGGGCGGCCCGCTTGGCGCGACACGGGCGGGCGCGGTCTTCACGGCGACCAGGTCGCGCCCAAGGGACTCGAGGCCGTCGACCTCCTCCGGGCGGTCGGCCGGCTCATCGCCGAGAAGATCGCGCCCGCCGCGGGGGTCCCGCTTATCTCGAGCTACCGCGAACGGGAGGGCCGGCCGCCGATCGTCCTCGACGACAGCTTGTTCGAGAAGGACGCGACCGGCCGCGCCGGAGTCTGGCGCCTCGTCGGCGCCGCTCGACCGGACGGGCGGAAGAAGACCCCCATCGACCTCGAGCCCGCGGAGACGTTCGGATGGTAGCTCGCGAGCATCCCGAACCCCCGAAGCGGGCCGTCGTCGAGGAGGCGCTCCGCGTCTACCGGGCCGAGCTCGTCGCCGAGGCCGCGGCGGACGCGACGCGCGCGAGGCGTCGAGGCACGACGCGAGACGGCGGCGCCGTCGCCCCGCTCCCGGTCGCCCCCGAGGCGCTCCGAGGCCTCGCCGAAGCGCTCAAGCGCGCCCTGCCCTCGCCCGGTGGGCGCCATCACTACAGGCTCGCCGCTGCGGCTTGGCTCCTCGCCGAGGGCGTGCCCGCGACCGTCGTGGCGAAGGTTCTCCCCGCGACCTCGACCGAAGACGCGCGCGACGCGGCGAAGGCGGTCGAGGACACCGTCCGGCGCGTCGCCTCGGACAAGCGCGTGCGGAGCGCGGGCTTCCTCTCGCGCGTCCTCGGCGAGGGCGGCTTTCAGGCGCTATCGGACGCGCTCGAGGCGGACCTCGCCGCGGCCGGCGTCGCCTCGAGAGGCTTCGCCCGGACGCGACGGGCCCTCGACGAGGCGCCCGTGCCCGAGCGCGAGGTCGCGTCGGACGAGGTCGCGGGCGTCCTCGCCGAACTCCTCGCCGCGGACCTCCGGCGCGCGGACGCGGCGCTCGCCCAAGGCGGCGAGCAGGCGCTCGCGCAGACCCCCATCCGCGTCGTCGTCGTGACCCCGGGCGGAGGTAAGACTCACGCGACGCAGCGGTGCGCGGCGGAGGACGAGGGCCGGGCCTTCTCGTTCTCCGTCGTGACGAACACGCTGGCGAAGCAGATCAAGGCGGACCTCGAGACGATGACGGGCGAGGACGTCCTCCGTCGCGCCGGGATCTTGACCTTTCGCGAGGACGGCGAGCCCGTGTGCCGGATCTTCGCGACCGCCTCGGCCGTCCAGGCGAGCGAGACGTCCGCGGGCTTCACGCTCTGCAAGCTCTGCCCGCACAAGCTGGGCTGCACGGCCCGAGGCGGCATGGACGGCCCGCCGGGCGCGAGGCTCAAGGTCGCCCCGCACCAGCTCGTCGTCGCGGTCGCGCCCGTATGCAAGGCGAGGGACGAGGAGGAGGAGGCCGAGCGGCTCACGCTCGCGCCCGTTTTGTTCCTCGACGAGCCGCCCCCGGTCGTGAAGGCGCACGTCCTCACGCCCGAGGACCTCGAGCGCGCCCTCCCGGCGCTCGAGGAGGAGGCGCGGCTCGCCCTCGACCCGGACGAGGACCAGCACCTCGAGCGCGGGATCGCGACCGCGGGGACGGCCGCCGTCGCGCTCGCCCGGGACGCGGCTCGCCTCCTCGCGCAGGCGAAGCCCGACACGCTCACGGCGCGCGAGGCCCTCGACCGGGCGCTCGCCGCGTCCTCGAGCCTCCGGCAAGCGATCAATGCCGCGTGCGAGTCGTTCGGGCTCTCGACCAGCGCCCCCGACCTCCTCGCGGCGCTCGTCGCGTGCCTCCGGGGAATCGACTTCTCGACCCCCTTCACGGAGCAGGCGCGGAGGAGCCTCGCCCGGGACGACCTCGCCCTCGCCGAGCGGCTCAAGGACGCCGTGCGTGTCGCCCGCGTCCTCGCGTCGTGGCTCACGCGGCTCGAGGGCGGCGCGGTCGCCCGCTGGGACCCTGACCGAGCGGAGGGCGCCCTCGTCGTGACCACGGTCGAGCCGAGCCTCCTCCTCGCGTTCTCGCTCCCGGCGCTCTGTGTCGTCCTCGACGGGACGGCGGACCTCGCCGGGCTCGCCGTCGTGGCGAGACTCGCCGGCAGGCCGCTCGAGGTGACGGCGGTTCATGTCCGAGACGGCGCTCCGGTCGAGCGCGTGCTCCTCTACTCGGCGAACGCCACCCGAAAGGCCCTCATGCCGCACGGGCGCATCGACTGGTCGCGCGTCGGCCCGCACATCGCGGACGGGCTCGAGCGCGCGGGCGCTCGCCCCGGCCGGCGCGTCCTCGTGGCGACGTTCAAGGAGATCGCGGATCGGCTCCGCGAGGCGCTCGGCGACGACCACCACGAGCGGGACCTGTCCAAGATCCCGCACGAGCGCGCGCGCCGGGTCCTCGCCGCCTCGGGGCTCCAGGCGCGCGACGTGGCGCACTATGGCTCGGTCCGCGGCCTGAACGACTACCAGGACGTGGTCGCCGCCGTCTCGATTGGGGACCCGCGCCCGAACGTGGGCGAGGCCGAGGACGCCGCCGAGCTCCTCGGACTCGAGGCCGGCGACCGCGCGAACGACGTCGCCCGCTCCGAGCTCGCCCAGGTCCACGGGCGCCCGCGCTGCCCGCGCCGCACGGTGCCGGTGACGCTCGTTCACGTCGGCGCCCTCGTCCCGCGCGCCTGGCACCGCCGGAACGCCTCGCTCGAGCGCGTGCGGAACGGGAGACCGCCCGGACCGCGCGCGATGACGGCGGCCGAGGTCGCGGACGCCACTCGGGTCGTCGGTCGCCGAGAGCTCGCCCGGCGTGTCGGTCTTGACCCCGGCACGGTCGGGCAGATGGCGCGAGGTCGGCGACCGGTGCCCGATTCGGTGGCCAAAGCCATTCGCGAGGCTATGAGGTTCCTGCCCTCGGTCCTTAGCACACGAACGAACGAGGGCAGAAACCTCAATCTAATAGATGGGAACGGCGACGACGGAAGGAACGGAATGGTTGGCTATGAGGTTTCTGCCCTCACCCACGAGCCCGAGCACTTCGTCAGGCCGCTCCGCATCACGGAGCAGGGAAACACCCTGGCGCCAGGCGTCCTCCTCGAGTCGGCGCTCGCGACGTGGACTCGTCCCGTGACCGCCTTCACGCTCAGCGAGAGCGGGAAGCTTGTTACCCATTTCAACTGAAAGGAGTTGCGACATGAACGACATCGAAGCGTCAGCGTCTAAACCAGCGGAAAACGCGCAGCGCCGCGGGCGACCGTTCGCGCCCGGGAACACGGCGGCGCGCGGCCATGGACGGCCGCCCGCGCCGAGGGAGGCGAAGCTCACGCGGGCGCTCTACCGCGGACTCGGCGGGCGCGAGGGCGTGCTCAAGACGGCGGGCGTGATCCGGGCGAAGGCCGATGGCGGCTCGGCCCAGCACGCGGCCATCTGGGCGCGGCTCGTCGAGCGTCTCCTCCCGGCCGACCCGCGGCAATCGGCAACAGCCGAGCTCGCCGGGCGAGGGATCGGAGAGGCGCTCGTGCGCGACCCGTCGCTCGTCCAGGACATCGACGCGATCATGACCAAAGTCTTCGCCGCCGACGGGAAGGGCCCTCCGCCTCACCCGGGCCCGTAGGCTCGCTCGGCGCGAGCCTCCCGCCACCTCGCCTCGCGTCAAGGGCGCGGACGCAACGGCGAGCCCCGGAGCGGTCCTGTCGATTGACGCCCGAGCGATTCTTGTACGCCCAGGGTTCCCCTGCCCTACAGGCCGCTTTCCTTCTCATTTCATGACGCAGGGCATCAAGTCAAATTGACGTAAGTAGTTACCGTGAAATGATTAGCCTTGAATATCACAATGAATGGCGGTAACATGTATCGCGTTAGTCGCATACGACGTGAACGGACAGCCGAGGAGGCCGCGCTCATGAAGGCGATCGGTTACATCCGCTGCTCGACCGACAAGCAAGACGAGTCGGGGCTCGGTCTCGAGGCGCAGGAGACCGCGGTCCGCGCCGCCGCTGCTCGGCTCGGTCTCGAGGTCGCCGCCGTCTACCGCGACGTGGCGAGCGGCTCGAAGGGCATCGAGGGCCGCCCCGGTCTCGGCGACGCCCTCCAGGCGCTCGGGCGCGGCGACGTCCTCGTCGCCGCGAAGCGTGACCGGATCGCCAGGGACCCGCTCGTGCTCCTCCTCGTCGAGCGCGAGGTCGAGCGCAAGCGCGCCAGGCTCGTGAGCGCGGCCGGCGAGGGGACCGAGAACGATGACCCGGCGTCCGTCCTCATGCGCCGCGTCCTCGACGCGGTCGCCGAGCACGAGCGCGAGATGATCCGCGTCAGGACCCGCGCCGCGCTCCGGGCGAAGAAGGCTCGCGGCGAGTCGTGCGGCCGGGCGCCCTTCGGCATGAGGGAGACGCCCGAGGGCCGGCTCGAGGTCGACCCGCGAGAGGCCGAGATCGTCGCCGAGGTCCGCCGGCTCCGCTCCGAGGGCTGGACGCTCCGCGAGATCGTCGCCGAGCTCGAGCGCCGGCACGTGTTCGGCCGCGCCGGGACGCCGCTCGGGCTCTCGACCGTCGCCTCGATCGCCAAGGGTGCCGCGTGAGGCCGCACCCGCAACACCCGAGCGCGCCGCGTCCTCGCCGCCGCTCCATCGACCGCCTCGCCGAGCTCGTCCTCGAGCTTCCGCCCGAGCGTCGGGCCGTCCTCGAGAGCGAGCTCCACGAGCAGGCCGAGGACGAGCGCCGCGAGGCCCAGGAGAGGAGCGAGACGCCGTGAGCGAGGCGACGAGGAGACCCGGGCGGCCGAGGAGCGCCGGAGCGTCGCGCCCCGTGACGCTCTCGCTCCCGCCCTCGCTCGTCGAGCGGCTCGAGGCCGCGCGCGAGCGCCTCACCGCACGCGATGGCTGGCAGCGCTCCCGCTCCGTCGTGGGCGTGCGCGCCCTCATGCTCGGGCTCGAGGCCCTCGAGCGCGACGCCGCGGGCTCCGGGACGCCCGCTCCCGGGAGCGCGGCGTGAGGCACCGAGCTTACGAGGTCGAGCGGGAGCGCGTCCGCGCCCTCTTGGAGCGGCGGGAGCGCGAGCGGCTCGCGGACGAGGAGGCCGCGCGCCTGGCCCGACTCGCCGCTCTCGGCTGCACCGTCGTGAAGCCGGCGCCGCCGCGGCGTGCCTCGTGACCGGGATCGAGCTCGCGCGCATGTGCCCTACCGGGCTCGCCCGCCTCGCCGCGCCTGGCTACGTCCGCGCCCCTTGGATCGCGCTCCTCGAGCGCCGCCTCCTCGACCTCGCGGCCGGGAGGACGAAGCGCCTCCGGGTGGCCGTGCCGATTCGTCATGGAAAGTCGGAGCTCATTGCCAGGTTTTTTATCGCCCATTACTTGCTCACGCACCCCGAGCACCGCGTGATCCTGGCGTGCGCGACGGCGAGCCTCGCCGAGATGTTCTCGCGCAAGATTCGCGACCTGATCATCGAGTACGGGCCCCTGTTCGGCGTGAAGCTCCGATCGGACTCGAGGGCGATCGACAGGTGGGATCTCGTCCAGGGTGGTGGATTGATCGCGGCTGGCGCTGGCTCGTCCATCGTCGGTCGTGGGGCCCAGCTCATCGTCGGCGACGACGTGATCGCGGGAAACGAGACCGCCTCGAGTAAGACGGCGCTCGAGAAACTTGTCTCATGGTGGAAGCAAGACCTCATGACTCGTCTTGAGCCGGGTGGTGCGGCGGTCCTCGTCGGGACGCGCTGGGCCGAGCTCGACGTCCACGGCGTGCTCGAGCAGGAGGAACGCCAAGGCGGCGAGCACTGGGAGACGCTCATTCTCGCCGCCCTCTGCGAGGATCCCGCCACGGACCCGCTGGGACGCAAGGAGGGCGAGGCTCTTTTTCCCGCGCGCTTCCCGGCGGAGGAGCTCGTTCGGATCCGCGGCACGCTCCTCTCCGCGTTCTCAGGCCTGTATCAACAAAGACCCATCCCCCGCGAGGGCGGCGATTTCAAGGCGGCGCACGCGAAGCGCTACAAGCTCGAGGACGGCTTCCTCGTCTTCGACGGAGGCGAGCGCGTCTCGCTCAACCTGTTCTCGCGGTTCCTCACGATCGACACCGCCACGACCGAGCGCACGACCGGAGACTACAGCGCGATCGCGGCGTGGGGAGTCCACGGCTCCCGGCTCGCGCTCCTTGACCTGGACATGCGCCGGCTCGACGGAACGAAGCTCGCGAGCGCGATCAAGGCCATGATCGCGAAGCACAGCCGAAGGGACGCGGGGTGCGTCGCCTGGATCGAGGAGACCGTCGGCTCGAAGCACTTGCTCTCGTTCCTCGCGGCCGAGGGTGTCGTCTTCCGAACCTTGAAGCCGGACACAAACAAGCGCGCCCGGGCGACCCCGGCGGCGGCCCTCCTCGAGCAGGGGCGACTCGTCTTGCCAGCGTGCGCCCCCTGGCTCGGCGAGTACGAACACCAGCTCTTCATGTTCCCCAGCGGGGCGCACGATGATGCGGTCGACGTGACGTCGTACGCGGCCCAGGTCTTCATCGAGCACTACGGGAGCGGCGGGGAGGCGTGGCCGTACAACGACCAGGTGCGCGGCCCGCAGCCGCACATCTTGGACTCGCTCTGTTTGCCCTCGCCCGGCCCAGCGTGCTCGGTGCTGCCACCGACGCCATCTTTTTTTGAGGGCCCACGACCATGGTAGAGCTCGACGAGATCGCCGCCCAACTCCCGGCGCTCGTGCTCGGCGGCGAGCTCGCGCGGGCCGATTTCACTGACCCGGATGACCGCGGGCTCCTGCGGCACTTTCGCGAGTCGCCCGCTTGGCGCCACGGGACGGCGGACGATTGCTCCGGTTCGCTCTTGGCGTGGGCCAGGGCGGCGGAGCGCGACGAACGAGAAAACCGTCCCTGAGAGGAGAACCGTCATGCAAGTGTTCAACGTCAAGACCCTGCCGGATAAG